>Ga0210003_1000641_pt1 | contig 31615 bp, 34 predicted proteins | sample LantaG_FD_182804 | JGI IMG/M metagenome (GOLD analysis project Ga0210003, IMG submission 182804) | Deep subsurface microbial communities from Baltic Sea to uncover new lineages of life (NeLLi) - Landsort_02402 metaG (SPAdes) (version 2) | ecosystem: Environmental > Aquatic > Marine > Oceanic >... | reverse complement strand
CGAGTTTTTTCGACTGCGAGAGAGGACGAAGGAGCGCAACGCGAGCGCGTGCGCGCGAGAAAAAGCACAAAAACTCGACAAGCGAAAAAAAGACTCACTTTTTTTTTCCCGACTTTTTTCTTCCCCCCCCCCCCCCCCCCCCCCCCCCGACTTTTTCGTCGAAAAAACAACTCACTTTTTCTTTTCTTCTCTCTCTTTCTCGAAATCGCAGTGCTCCCTGACCGAGGTCACCTCGATGATCGTCTCGCACGACTCGGGCTTCCTCGACAACGTCTGCACCCACATCATCCACTACGAGAACCGCAAGCTGCGCCGCTACAAGGGCAACCTGTCGGAGTTTGTCAAGCAGTACCCGGCGGCCCGCGCCTACTACGAGCTCTCCGCCGCGACGCTCAAGTTCATCCTCCCGGAGCCCTCGTTCCTCGAGGGCGTCAAGTCCAAGGACCGCGCCATCCTCAAGCTGCGCGACGTCACGTTCTCGTACCCGGGATCGGACCGCCTGATCCTCGACGGCGTGTCGGTCCAGTGCTGCCTCAACTCGCGCATCGCGGTGACGGGGCCCAACGGAGCGGGCAAGTCGACGATGATCAAGCTGCTGACGGGCGAGACCGAGCCCAACACGGGCGAGGTCTGGAAGCACCCAAACCTGAGGATCGCCTACGTGGCGCAGCACGCGTTCCACCACCTGGAGATGTGAGTTTGAGTTTGGTTGGAGGAGGAGAGCGAGGAAGAAGAAGAAGAAGAAGAAGAAGAAGAAGTTGAAGAAGAAGAAAAAACTCACTCGTCGAAAAAAAATGACTTCTGAAAAAATCTTAAAAAACTCTTTCAGGCACCTCGAGAAGACCCCCAACCAGTACATCCAGTGGCGTTACGCCATCGGCGAGGACCGTGAGAACCTGACCAAGGTCGACCGCATCCTGACCGAGGAGGAGGAGGCCGCGCTGCAGGAGCCCTTCAAGATGGAGGACGGGACCAAGCGTGTCTTGCAGGAGCTTGTCGGCCGCCGCAAGCTCAAGCGCGGCTACGAGTACGAGTGCCGCTGGAGGGGCTTCGCGCCCACCGAGACGACCTGGATGACGCGGGCCAAGCTCGAGGAGCGCGGGTTCTCCAAGCTGATCACCGAGGTGGACGTCAAGGAGGCCGCCAGGCTGGGCATGCACTCGAAGCCGCTGACGCAGGCGCAGGTCGAGAAGCACCTGATGGACCTCGGTGAGTTAAGAGTTTTTTTTTTTTGAGTTTCGACGTCGACGACGACGGCGGAAAACGAAAAACTCACTCTTTCTTTTTTCCAAAAAAACCTCCTCTAGGCATCGACCCCGAGTTCGGCACGCACTCGCACATCCGCGGCCTCTCCGGGGGCCAGAAGGTCAAGTGCGTCATCGCCGCGGCGATGTGGCAGTCCCCGCACATGCTGATCCTCGACGAGCCGACCAACTACCTCGACCGCGAGGCGCTGGGTGAGTCTTTTTTTCTTTTTTTCTTTTTCTTTTTTTGAAGTTTTTTTTTTCTTCGACGTCGAAAAAAAAATGAAAATTTTCTTCTCACCGAAAACCCCGTTCCCCTCACCCCACCCCTTCCAATAACACCAGGCGCGCTCTCCGAGGCCATCAAGGACTTTGGCGGCGGCGTCGTCATCATCACCCACAACCGCGAGTTCGCCGACGCCGTCTGCCCCGAGAAGTGGGCCGTCGCCGCCGGAAAGCTCACGGCCACCGGCCAGCCCGCGGCGCTGCTCGAGGCTGCCAAGCTCGAGTGGAAGGCGCAGGAGGAGACTGTCGACGCTCTCGGCAACGTCATCAAGGTCAAGGGCCAGAAGAAGACCAGGTCCCGCAAGGAGCTCAAGGCGGCCATGAAGGCGCGCAAGGCGCGCCGCGACCGAGGGGAGGAGATTTCGAGCGACAGCGAGCTCGACGCGCTCGAGGACGCGTAAAAGCTTCGAAATCTTCCTTTTTTCATTTCATTTTTTCAAAAACATTTTTTCTTCCACCGACGATTTTTTTGAATTTTTTGAATGTGTCCCCTTTGGTGAGAGCGTTTTTTTACAACAAAAAAGAAAGAGCTTCTTTTGGGTGCTGGCGATTTTCTGCGTGTGTGCTTCTGCGGGCGGTGGTGAGAGAGAGAATGGGGAAAACGAGAGGGAAAAAGAGTTTGTGGTTTGGGGAAGAGATCAAAGACAAAAAGAGTTAACCAAAAAAAGGAGCGTGGACACAAGAGAGAGTGGTGCAAGAGGTCCTTTTCGTTCGCGCGATTTCGGTCGCTGCGCTCGAGAGAGCCCCTCCGAAACCCTTTCAACACAAAAGACAAAAAACAACAAAATCCCCTCCGCCCGCCAAGAAAAGACGATTAAAAGAGAAAGAGAGACAGAAAGAAAAGAGAAAAACAACCTCAGTGAAGAGAAGCAGGGAGAGGGAGGGGGGGAGAGCAAATTCCTTTCTTTCCTTTCCTTTTCCTTTCCTTTCTCGGATCTCATTTTTAGGAATGCTTTTGTGTAAGGAGACAGTTAAAAGAAAACGTCTGGCGCGGTCAAAAAAAGAAGAGCGGAGAAGAGGGGAGAGAGAGAAAGAGAGTTGGATTTTTTTTCATTCGTTGCCGTTTTTGTTTTTTCTATTTTACTTGTCCTTTTCTCTTCTTCCGCTCTTCTGCCTCAGCTGCAGCAGCAGCAGCCCCCGCGACTCGACCCGCGTGCCTCACCACGCGCTCCAGCGCCGACGACCAGCACCTCCGCCAAGAGGCCGCGGCCAAGAGGCCCTCGGAGATGGAACGAGGTTCTTCTCCTCTTCCTTCTTCTTCGACGCCGCGCGTCTCCGCCGCTTCTGCCGCCGCTTGCGCTTCCTCTGCCGCCGCCCTCTCGAGGATCCTCTCTCGCTCCGCGTCGCCCGCCCTCGCCAGCTCCCTCGCCTCCCTGGCGGCCTCTGCCAGCGTGGAGAACGCCGCGGCGTCGACCTCCGCCCCAGGGGACGCGCCGGAGGCGACCGCGGCGCGGCGCAAGGAGAGAGAGGGAGAAGACGAAGAAGTGGAAGAAGAAGACGGCGACGGAAAACTCGAAACCTCCGTCGCCAGGAAGGAAGAGCGCAGCGCCGCGAGCAGGTTCCACCCGGGGCACCCGCTCAGGGAGTGGCACCACGAGTCTTCTTCCGCTAATGTCGACGATGAAGAAGAAGAGAGGAGCAGTTTCAGGGCCTCGGAGCGCCACCGGAGGAGCGCAGAGGAAGAAGAAGAATTCGAAAAAGAAGCAAGGTTGCTGCTCCCGTTGTCGCGCCTCCCTCGCCTCTGTGTTTCTTCGCGCAGGGCCCTCTCGCTCTCCCGCGCGACCCTCTCCCAGGACTCCATCGCCACAAAAGCCCTATCGTGCGGGTTGAGCGGGTCGACGAAGCCGTAGTTGGCCAGCAGGGCGAGGTTGTCCGCGTCGGCCCCCCCGCAAGAGTAGGTGAGGAAAATCTGATTTTCGGAAATTTGGAGCCCTCGTCGCTCTTTTTCTTTTTCTCGTCCGCTTTCTTTTCCTGCTCCTTTGCCTCCACCTCCGGCGACGACGACGACTCCGTAGCTACTGCGGGCGCGGACGACGAACTCGGAGGTCGCGGGGTCGAAGGCGCCGTCTCCCCAGGAGGTGGAGAGAGGAAGAGGAAGAGGACAAGAAGAAGAAGAAAGAGGCTCCTCCGCCTTTCCGGTCATCGTCGCCGTCGCGACAGCCTCTTTCTCTTCTCCTTCTCCTTCTCCTCCTCCTTCTTCCTCCTCCCCTCTTCCGCTCTCACACCCCCCGGGCTCGCCGTGCCACCCGCTGCACCTATCACATCCGCCTCCCGTGTCCGGCTCTTCGGGGGCGGGCGCGTGCGCGTGGTTGAAGAGGTCTCCAAAGGGGAGCAGCGCGCCAGCCGAGGCGAAAAAGGAAGGAGAGTTATCAGAGCTCTTTATGTCGTCTTCGTCGGCGAAGAACATCGCCCGAGACCGCACGCTCGCCCTGGCCCAGGGGAAGCGCTCCTTGGCAAACGCGAAGGCGGAAGCAGCAGCAGCAGCAGCAGCGGCGGCGGAAGCAGAAGAGGTGCTGTTGTTTCGCTTCCCAAGGCTCTTCGATGCAGCGCGCGCGACGAGCGCCACGGCGGCCTCGGCGACAGCGCCCGCCGCCTCCGCCCTGGCCTGCTCCGCGGCGGCCTGCGCCGCCGGGATCCCGCAGAACAGGGCGCAGAGCGAGTCGTTGCTCTCCGGAGAGGAAGTAACAGTCTGCATCAGGAGCGGGTAGGAGGAAGGGAGGGACCCGAGGTAGGGCCGCCACCTCGAGCGCTGCGGCAGAGGAGGAGGAGGTTCCTCCTTCTCCTCCTTCTCCTTCTCCTTCTCTCCTTCTCGCTCGGCTTTCGCTCTTTCCTCGACCTTCCACGCCTCGAGCAGCAGGTAGCACGCCAGCAGGACCTCCGGAGGGAGTACAGAAGAAGAGGAGGAAGAGCCGCTTTCCTCCTCTACCGCTGCCCGGAACGCGCCGCCGCCGCCGCCGCCTTGGCCGTCGTCGTCGCCTTTGCTCTCGCTCTCCCTCTCTTCTTCTCCTTCGTCTTCTTCTTCTTCTCCCGCGAGCGCTGCCCCCAGGCTGAAGACCCAGCGGCGAGGGACACTCACGAGCGCCGTCCCGGCCTCTATCGGTCCCGAGCTCACGACGCCGCGGCCTCCCACGTCGAGGGCGGAGCAGCAGCGGAGGGAAGGGTGGACTCGGATCCCATTGGAGCGGCACCAGGAGACGAAGGAAGAAGAAGAAGGGGTCGAAGAAGTTGAGGAAGTCGAAGAAGTCGAAGAAGAAGAGGTCGAGGGGGCGGCGTTGGAATTGTCATCGATTCCGCGCTCCAGCTCCCTCGTCACTCCTCCTGCGTCCTCTCCTTTCTTCGGAGGCATCATAGAGGAGAGTCGTGGTCGAGCGGGGGCATCGTGAGTCGCTGGCGAGGAGTGTAGTTGATGGCGCTGGGAAGCGCGATCGAAGGAAAAAAGAAAAAAAATGAAAGCTGAGCGAATTCGATCTCTTCTGTTCCACTCTTTCCCAATTTTTTTCTCCTCAACCTCAACTCCCTCCTATTTCCTCCTCCACTTCCTCCTCCTTTCGCTTCTCTCCCCCCCTAGGTACGCTCTCGCCGTTTTCCCAATTCTGGGTACGCGAGACACCCCACAAGAACCCCCCTCCCGAAAAAAAAAGCCACAAACAAGCACTCACACGCTCTCTCTCTCTCTCTCCTCCCTCAATTCGATCTGCTTTGCTAGCTTCCTCGCTCTCTTTCGTCTAGTTGATAAGATGGTCCGCTCCTTCCTCGCCGTCCTCCTCGCGCTCGTCGCGCTCGGTGAGTCTTCTTTTCTCTTATTTTATTTTGATTGGGTTTGAGAAGCGTGTGCTATCTTCCTCTGCTGCGAGTTTTTTTTCAGAAAGGCGAGCGGGAAGCGAGGGGCTTGCAAAAGGAAAAAAAAGCAACTGGCAACAAACGAGGTTTTTTTTTAAACCGCCGCAATGCAAAATTGAGAAAAAAAACAGATCGACTTTTTTTCGGTTTCGCCCCTCTTGACGCCAGCGAATCAGCCTGAAGAATTTCGACAAGCTGCACAAGAACAGCGAGTTTCTCAGGTCGCACTATAGCAAAAGAAAGAAACGAAAGAAGTAAGGAAGAAGGGGAAGACCACGACAACAACAACCCTTTGCTCATTCTCCACCTCCCAACGAAAAAAAAACTCAAAAAAACCAGTCGCGCTCTTCTCCTCCCCCTCCCTCGTCGCCGCCGACCCCGAGTTCATCTCCGGAGGGGACTCCGCCTACGTGCCCGGCGTCTCCGCCGTCGACTGGGGCAACGGCCACATCGAGCAGCCCTTCATCTCGAGCTGGGGGGGGAGCTCTTCGTGGGGCGGGCGCAAGAGCGGAGGCAGCAGCTGGACGGCGGCCAAGAAAGCGACGCCGGCCAAGTCCTCGGGCGGGAAGGGCTGGGGCAAGAAGAAGCGCTCGAGCGAGGTGAGCCCCCCGGCCGCCACCGAGGCCACCACCGAGGGAGAGCAGAACTAAAGACTAGTCCTCTAGTAGAAGAAGACGACGCGAAGGGAAGAGAAACGGAAAGACGAGAAGCACCTCTTCTTTCTTCTTCTTTCTTTCTTTTTTTCTCCTCCACCACACACAACCTCTCTTCATCCAACCAGAGGCCTAAGTTCCACCAAAACACGACCCAAGCCATAATCTTGATCACTTTAGACAGCACGCTCCCCACCTTAAAAAAAAAACGAAAACACGCGCACACGCGCAACCAACTTGCCTTGTTTTCTTAGTCTCTTTCATTTCGTTTGTGAAAAAAGAAAAAGTTTTCTCTTCCTCTCTCTTGTTTCTCTCTCTCTCGTCTCTCTCTCCGTCCCAGCTCTTGTTCCTTCAAAGTCTGTGTTTGAGAGCCTTGAATCGCTGACGAAAGCAGCAGCAAGGGGAACGGGGAAAGTCAAACGTGCCGTATCGTTGCCTTCGAGAAAAAGGGAAAGGCGAGAAAAAAAAAGAGAGGAAAAAAACCTCGTTTTTTTTGTCTCCACTCACATTTTCTCTTTCTCGGCTTCTTCACCTTCGAACCTTCCACCTCCACCTCCTTCCCTTCCTCCAACACCTTCCAACAACAAGAACAACCACAATGATGCGCCTCTTCGCCGTCCTCTTCGCCCTCCTGGCCTTTGGTGAGTCTCCTAGTTTCATGCTTTGGCGTCCCGTTTCGAGCGGCGAGCGCGGTCCGAGAGCGGAAAGCTAGGGGAGGCGAGGGGGCCCGCCATTGTCAATGGTCGGGCGTAACTGCCTTCTCCTTTCCTTTCCACTTCGCGCATTCTGGCTTCCGCCCGGCCTCCCGCCTCCTGGCGCCCTTTTCCACCTCCCAACTCGCGTGATTGGTCTCGTGAATACGTGTTAGTATCCCCGTGAGCAAAAGACGGAGCGGAAAGGGGACCATGGAGGGCGGGAAGCGGCGAGGCGAGGCCGACTCAGCAAATGCGCCGCCGTCGTCGTCGGTGGGGCCACAGAGAATGAGAAGGAAAAAAACAGATCTACGCGCGCGCCGCTTCTCACCTTGCGGGCGTGCTAGTTCGCTTTTTCCAAGCTCGAACGGAAGATAACAACACGAACAAGAGCCTCGAAAAGAGAAATTGACGAGAGAATGCGTCCTTCGAGGCGAAGACCGGCCGAGGGCAAACGCCAATTTTGCAGAGAGAGGGAGAGCTCGCCGGCTCGCACACGCGCTCTCGCTCGTCCGGGCGCTCGCCGAGAAACAGCCGAGGCAGTTGCTCCTCCTCCCTCTTTTTCCGAAGTTTCCTCTTCTCTCTCTCTCTCTCACACACTTCGAACACCCCCACCCCCACCTCTCCCGCCCAAACCCACCTCCACCCAACTCCCAAACAGCCGCTTCCGTCGCCCGCGCCGACCCGCCGTACATCTCCGGTGGCGACTCCGCCTACGTGCCGGGCATCTCCGCCGTCCAGATCGGCGGCGACCTCTACCAGCCCGCCGAGCTGACGCTCGGCGGCGTCCCGGCCTCGACCTCCTCGGGCGGCGCCAAGGGCCGCGGCTCCCGCGCCGCCCGCGCCGGCATGCGCAAGATGCTCGACGACAACGAGGCCGCCCCGGAGCAGCCCTCGACCGAGCAGGCCCAGGACAACGGCACCATCATGATCGACGGCGAGCCCTACGTCAAGGTCTCGGGCCGTTAAGTGGAGTTGAGAGGAAAGGAAGAAAAGAAAAAAGAATGAACGAATGAAAAAAAAAACGACTTTCTTTTTTTCTTCTTCTTCCTCGATGATTATTTTTAATAACTTACCACCAGTTTTGTTTAATCAGTGGAGCGACAGAGAGACTCTTCTCTCTTTTTGTTTTTCAACGTGATGAATTGTGGGGGACTAGGAACAAGTAAACGCACGCGGCAAAGAGAGAGAGAGAGAGAGAAAGAGTTGAGGATAATGATGGAAAGCCTTTTTTTGAGTTGTAAGTTTAGAGAAGAAGGAAAAAGGAAAAAAAAACTCTCTCTCTCTCTTCACTTTTTTGGCGTCGTCAAAGACAAAAAAAACGTCCTTCTCTTCCACCTTCTCTTTATCGACTCCTTTTCAAGCAGACGACCGCGATGGTGAGAGGAGAGGCTCGCGTGTGAGCGAGGAAAAAAAACCGCGTGCAAAAAAAGGGAGGGGGAAGCGCGGTGAAAGCGAAGAAGCGAGAGAGAAGCAGCAGCGCTCGTGTTGTCTCGTCGTCATCGTCTTTGCTGCTGCTGGTGCTGCTGCTGTTGAGCGTGCGCTTGCGCTTGCGCTTCCGCCGCCACCGACGACGACGCTCGACCTCCTCTCTCTCAACCCTTCTCTCTCTTTTTCTTTCTTTCCTCTCCACTAAAATAACAATCCTCTCCCCCCAGTCTGACGCCCCGCGCGAGGTCCAGCACGACCTCGAAGAGCACCTCGTCAAGGTTGACGAGGGCCAGGGCGAGGGCGAGAAGGAGAAGGCAGCCGACAGAGCCGCCGCCGCGGAGACCGCTGCTGCTGCTGCTGCTGCAACCGAGCCCGAGCCCGAGCCCGAGCCCGAAACGGGAGCCGGAGAAGAAGAAAAGAACGAGGCGAGCGACGACGACGTCGCCGCGGCGACCGGCCGCGCCCCGGCGCAGCGCGTGGGAGACCGCCGCGTCGCGGTCCCGGCCCACCGCGAGCGCGGAGGAGGAGCAGGAGGAGTCGCTGCCCTCGGAGGCGGCGAGCGCGAGGGCGGGGGCGCGGGAGAGCTGCTGAGGGAGGCTCGCCAAGGCGGCGGCCCGAACGAGCTCCCGAAAAGGGCCTTCGAGGCGCAGGCAGAGGGGGTGATCAAGGCGCACGGCGGCGGGGGCTCCGCTGCTGCGTCCAAGCACTCGCCGCTGGCGTCGAAGCAGGCCCCCGTCGTCAACGCCGGGATGCAGAACAAGCTGATGGACTCGCGTCATGGGATCGAATGAAAGAAAGAGGCATGTGCCGCTAGCTGCTTCTGCTTTTTCGCTTTTTCTCATTTCGCTTTTTTGCTTTTTCTCATTTCGCTTTTTTGCTTTCTCAAGTTTGCGTCTTCTTCTCCTTGTCTCCCCGCTTTTCTGCTTCCCCTACCCGCATGCCTGTTGTTGAGAGAGAGAGACAGAGAGAGAAATAAATGAATGATGAGTTTTGTTGGTTGGAATTTGCATTTTTTCTTGGTGTAAAAAGGAAAAACAAAGTGCGGGTGAGGAAAAAAAATCAAAAAGTCTTCTTTTCTCTCTCAACTTCCACCTCCTCCGCTGTTCCCTCTCAACGCCGCCACCAGCACCTCCGCCAGCGCCGCCAGGTTCCCTCCCGAGGAGGTCAGCGACACCAGGAGTAGCGGGACGCGGGAGGCAGCGGCGCGAGAGATCGCGGAGACGACGCTGCCGCCGGAGCTCAAGACGGCGGCGGCGAGCGCGGCGGGCTCCCCCTCGGCGATCGCGAGCGGCGGCAGCAGGAGGAAGCTCGAGTCGTCGTCGTCGTCGCCGTCGAGGTTTTCGTTCTCGTCAAAGACGGCCGTGACTGCTGCCCCTCCTCCGGCTCTGCGCAGGGTCTCGAGCTCGGCCGCGGACAGGGCAGCAGCGGTCGCTGCAGCAGAGCCCGGGACGGGGGCGGCAGAGGGCGCGACCGCGACCGCGGCGGCGACGGCGGCGGCGACGGCCGCGGTCGAGAGCGCCGGGTCCCGCGCCGCCGCGCGCGAGAGCCTCGAGCGCAGCGCCTCCAGGTCCGAGTCGATCCCCGTCGGAAGCTGCTGCTGCTGCTGCCGCCGCAACGAGGTCGACGAAGAAACGCTCGCTCGCATCGCGCGCAGCAGAAGGTCGTAGCGCGCGCGGCACCTCCTCGCCGAGCGGCGCCTGCCGACGCCCGCGGCGGCCGCGACGCCGCCGGCCGAGGCCGAGGCCGCGCCGGCCGCCAGCAGCGCAGCCGCCTTCCGCCACGCCGCGGCCTGGTCGAGCGGCTGCTGCGTCGACAGCGTCGAGACGGCCTCGATGGAGAGCACGGTGACGAGCGCGGCGTCCTCCGAGGGCTCCCACGGGACGTGGCGAGGGTTGAGAGGAGGAGGAGCTTGATTGTTGTTGAGACCGAAAGCGAGCGCCGAGGCGTCTCCTGCCGCCGACGGCGTCGAGAGCACGCTGCCCCCACCTCCTCCTCCTCCTCCGCCTCCAGCGCCTCCTCCCTGGCTGCTCGCCCTCCTCGCGCGCTTGGAGACCGTCGCGGCAGACGGGGTCCCGCCGGCGGAGTCGCTCCGCATCCCGCTCCCGGCGCCGCTCGCCTCGCGGGCGGCCGCGGCTGCCGCCTTGGCGATCTGCGCCGGCTGCGTCGGCTTGCGCTTCCCCGACCTCGACTTCTTGACCGCCGGCAGCGGGTTGCTTGGGATGAGCCCCCCGGGCACGGCGGCGACGGCGGCTACCGCCGCTGCCGCTGCGGCGAAGGCGGCAGCGGAAGTGGTCGGAGGAGGAGGAGGAGCGACAACAGGAACGACGGGGACGGGAGACGCGAGCAGGGGCCCCGCTCCGAGGAGCGCTGCTGCTGCCGCCGCCGGCGGAGGGGAGAGCAGCGAGGGCAGGATCGAGGCGGCCCCCGCTCCCGCTGCTCCCGCTCCCGCTGCTGCTGTTGAGGCAGGAGCTGGGCCGGCGGGCGAGGTGAAGACGACCGAAGGGTGCGGTGCAGCGGCAGAAGAAAGAGGTACAGCGACGGCGGAGAAAGGATCGGCGACGGCCGTCGCGGCCGAGGGCGCGAGCTGCGGAGGAGGCACCGAGAGAGGTCGCTGCTGCTGCTGCTGCTGTTGAGGCGCAGCAGCAGCTGGCGCATTCGCAGCAGGAGCAGCGACAACAGAGGCCGGGGGCTGCGGCGCGGCGGCAGCGGTAGTGGTGGTGCCACCGGCGACGGGGAGCGGCGCCGAGGCCGCGGGCGAGGGCGAAGCGCGCGCCGAGCGAGCAGCAGCTCCGACGCTCTTCCGCTTCATCCCTGCTCCTCCACCACCTCCTCCTCCTCCGTTCGCCAGCGCAGCCCCAACAGCAGCCCCGGCCGCAGCCGCAGCAGCAGCGGCTCCTGCAGAGATCCTCTGCCTGCCCGGCTCCCCATTCGCTCCTCCACTAATCCCACCACCGCCACCGCCAACAGCCCTCCTCCTCGCGGCCTTGGCCTCCGCCGCCGCCGCCGCCGCCGCGGCCGCCGCGGCCGCCTCCCTCGCCCGCGCGCGCGCGCCCCTCAGGGCAGCCGCGTACTCCCTCGCCGCCGTCGACGCGTCCCAGGCCGCGGCCAGCGCCGCCTCCGGGTCGGCGTCGGCCTCCTCCTCGGCGCGCTTGCGCTCGCGCTCGAGGGCGGCGACGTCCCACTCCGGGATCGAGGCGGAAGAATTGGGAGCAGCGTCTGAGCGCAGGCCACCGGCGCCGCTCCCGTTCCCATTCCCGGCGTCGATCGTCGTCGAGGGCTGCCCCTTTTTGTCGGCGGTGATCGCCGCCGCCGTCGCCTTGCCGGCCCTGGCTGCGGCCTCGGCCTCGGCCTCGGCGGCGGCCGCGGCAGCGGCGGCCGCGTCGGCGGCGGTGGCGCCCGGGGGAGCGTGCTCCTCGATGAAGCGGACGGCGTAGCGCTCGACGGGGCGGAGCGCGCCCTCCATCGGCGCGGCGGCGGCGTCGGCGGCCGCGGCCGCGGCGCGTGCCGCCGCGGCTTCTGCCGTCTCCTCCTCCTCTTGTTCCTCCTCCTCGTCGTCGTCGTCATCAACAACGCCTCCTCCTTTTCCTCTTTTAGCAGGGCTGGAAGAGCGGTCCCGGTCGGGGGTCGGGGCCTTGGCTCCGGCCTTGGCAGCCCCGAGCGCGGCCCTGCCGACACCGCCGCCGGCTTCTTCACCAACTCCAGCGACGCCTGCAAACTCGGCCTCCTCGGCGGCGGCCTCGCGGCGCGCCTCCGCCGCGGCTTCGGCGTCGCCCTCGTCGCCCTCCTCGGCAGCAGCGAGAGCCGCGGCGAGCTCCGCAGCGTCGGGAGAGGTCTCACGGCCTTCTTCTTTGTCTTCCTCTTCTTCTTCTTCTTCTTCTTCTTCTTCTTCTTCTTCACCTCCGTCGCCAGCGCCGCTCTTCCTCTGCTTCTTCTTCTTCTTCCCGGCAGAGACAGGCGGCGAATTCGCAACCACCACCCCGGCTTCCCCCAAAATCTCCCTCGGGTTGAACCTCGCGACCAGGTCCCTCGTGTTGAACCCTCCCGACTGGATCGCCAGGTGGTCCAGCCTGCGCTTCTCGTCAGACTTGGCCAGGATGTTTTCCTCGACCGTGTGCTCCGAGACCAATCGGTAGATGTGCACGGGGCGAGTCTGCCCGATGCGGTGCGCGCGGTCCTGGGCCTGCGCGTCCATGGCAGGGTTCCAGTCCGCGTCGTAGAAGATGACGGTGTCGGCTCCGGTCAGGTTCATGCCGACGCCCCCCGAACGAGTAGAGAGGATGAACGCGAAGATGCGCTCGTCGGCGTTGAAGCGTTGCATCGCGACCTGCCTCGCCTCGGGTTTCGTCGCGCCGTCCAACCGCAGGTAGCTGTGGCCGTGCAGGGCCAAAAACCGCTCCAGCACGTCGAGCACGCGGGCCATCTGCGTGAAGATCAGGCAGCGGTGGCCCCCGCGCTTGAGCTCGCGCAGTAAAGGGTCCAGGGCCTGGAGCTTGCCGCAGTCGTACTGGAGCAGCCTGCGGTCCGGGAACGAGAGCGCGAGGCGCTGCGATGGCACGTGGAGGTGCGAGAGGGCCGCGCGGAGCCGGTCGGAAGGGGAAGAGGTAGAAGAAGAAGGAGGAGGGGGGAGGAGGGCGAGCGGGCGAGAAGAAGAAGAAGAAGGAGCAGCAACAGTTGAGGTTTTAACCTCGACGGGCGAGACTAGCGGCCCCGCGCCGCCGACCCCTGTCGCTTCGCTTCCTCTGCCGCTCGCCGCCGCTGTCCGGATCAGCTCGGGCGCCGGGGCCCTGGCCTTCGGGATCACGAACACGAACCTCTGCAGGGTCTCCTCGAGCTCGTCGGCGCGCTGCTCGGGCATCTTGACGGCGTCGAGCAGGAAGGAGGCCGGGAGGGCGGCGCGAGGGCACGAGTAGACAGTCGTCGTCGGTTGTTCGTCGTTGTCGTTCGAAGGAGCAGAAGCGGCGGCGGCGGCGGCGGAAGCGTCGAGCCGAGGAGAGAAAACGGTGCGAGCCCAGCCCTTCTCATCGCTCCCACCGCCACCACCAACCACAACAACCCCCGTGCGCGCCCCGGCGAGCTCCACCGCGTCCCGCGGGGCCCAGCGCAGGGTCAGCGCCTCGACGGTGTCCGCGCCGAACAGTGGCTCCCCCAGAGCCGAGCACCGCGCCGCGGAGAGCGTGCCCGAGAGCGCGGCCGACCCGCCCGCCGCGCGCGCGAGGGCGCCGCGCGCCGCGGAGGCCGCCGAGGAGGCCGCCTGCCTGGCCGCCGGGGAGCACGCGGCCAGCGAGAAGAAGGAGGTGGAAGAAGAGAGGTCGCTGGCGTTGCCCGAGGAATCGTCGTCGTCGTTCTCTTCTCCAAACTGCTCGTCGACGAATTCGGTCGCGCCGCGCAGGCAGGAGGCCTCGACTTCTTTGGCCGGCACGGCGCTCTCTTTCGCCCAGCGGGCGGCCCACGAGGGGGCGGCCTCTGCCGCGGCCGGGCAGAGGCCGGCGGTGACCAGGTCGAGCGGGGGGGTCTCGGAGGCGGAGCGCGACCAGAGGAGAGGGAAAGAAGACGGAGACGAAGGAGAGGTTGAAGAAGAAGAAGAGGAAGAGGAGGAAGAGTCGAAGGCGACGTCGCGCGACGAGACGGTGCCGTCGCTCCCGGCCCAGAAGCAACCCCCCCCCCCGCTTCCGCCTCCGCTTACCCACGCCACGGCCCTGGGAACGCACGCCGATGCCACCCCCACCGCCACGCTCGGCATCTCCAACCTGGCGGCGGGCCAGTCGAGCGGCGAGGAGACGCCGCGGGCCTCGAACAGATCCGGGTGGTTGCAGACCTTCCGGAGCTGCATCAGCACGTTGACGGCTCCGAGGAAGCCGCCTCCCGTCAGCGCCCCGGCGGCCTCCGAGGAGGCCAGATAGTCCTCGTAGAGGGCGCGCTGCCTCCTCGACAGCCTGACCCTGACGACGTGCTCGTGTTTCGGGGGTAGGCCCTTTTCGACATCCGCCTTTAATCGCCTCAGCAGGAAGGGCCTCAGGACGGAATGGAGCCTCCCGACGAGCGAGCGGTGGGCCTTCACCTGCGGGTCCTCTTCCTCGGTGCTGGTCCCCGTCCCTGCCTCGACGGCCGCGCCCAAGGGCTGAGAGAACCAGTCCTTGAAGGCGGCGTGCGACGCGAAGACGTGCGGCATCAGGAAGTGGAGCAGAGACCACAGCTCCATCAGGTCGTTTTGAAGAGGGGTTCCCGTTAGGAGCAGCCGCCGCTTCGCGCGGAAGCGAAGCAGGGTTTGCCAGCGCTGCGACCTCCAGTTCTTGATCATGTGAGCTTCGTCTAATATAAGATACTGCCACCTCTTGCGGCGGAAGACTTTCGCGTCGGCCAAGGCGACAGCGTAGGAGGTCACGCACACGTGGAAGGCGTTGGGCTTTGACCACCCTTGCCTCTTGGCGCGCCGCTCTCGCGCGGACCCGTAGTAGCACAGCAGCTTGAAAGCCGGGCACCAGCGCTTGCACTCCATCTCCCAGTTGAGCATCACAGAGGTCGGGACCACGATCAGGTGCGGGCCCCACGACCCTTTCGTGCACGCGTGGTGGGCTAAGAGAGCAATAGTCTGGATGGTCTTCCCGAGGCCCATCTCGTCGGCGAGGATCCCGTTGACGCCGCGGTCGCCCAGGGCGGCGAGCCAGTCGAGCCCGGCCCGCTGGTAGTCCCGGAGCTGGTGCTTGAGCAGGAAAGGGAGCGGGACACGGGGCTGTTGACCGGCAGTGGACGAGGAGGGGATGAGGGCTGTTGCTGTGCCGGCCGGGGTCGGGGATTTGTCGGCGGAAGTTGTCGTCGCGTTTGCGTTTGCGGCATTGGCGGCGTTGTCGGGGGTCGAGGCGAGCTCGCGCGCCCACGCGCCAGGCTCTTCCTCCTCCTCTTCCTCTTCTTCCTCTTCGGCTTCCGCGACGGGATCTTCGGCCTCTTCTGCAGCAGCTGCGTTACCAGAGACGTACCCGTACCGTGCCAGGAGCTCCTCCAGGGGCAAATCTGCCTCGGCGGCGAGCTCGGCGGCCTCGGCCGCCGCGGCGGCGGCGCCCGTGGGCGCTCCCTCGGCCGCGGCGAGGCGCTCCTCTTCCTCGAGCGTGGCTTCCTCGTCTTCTTCATCAGAAGAAGGGGCGAAGTCGCCGTCGCCCTCCTCGTTGTCTGCAGGAAGGGAAGAAGGGCGAGCAGCAGCAGCAGCAGCAGCAGCAGAAGTCGAAGGGCCAGCGCCAGCGTCGTCGTCGTCCTCTCGCATCAGATCCGCGAGCGCCGACGCCGCGCGAGGAGGAGCCGCCACGGGAGCGGCAGCGTCATCATCAACCTCCATCTCTTCCTCTTCCTCTTCCTCTTCTTCTTCCTCTGCGACATTCGCAGCAGAGGTCCTCTGGGCCTCGGCGCCCGTCACGTAGCCGTAACGAGCCAAAAGCGCCTCTAAAGGTAAATCGGCCTCCTCTGCCAGCTCGGCGGCCTCGGCCTCGGCCGCGGCTCTCGCGTCGAGCCCGCCGCCGGCCGCCGCCGCCTCGAGCGCCGCGAGGCGCTCTTCTTCTTCGAGAGTGGCCTCGTCGTCGGGCTCGTCGTCTGGGACGGCAGCTGCACCGGAAGAAGGGCCAGCGCCGTTGTTGCGCGGAGAGATCACAAAGTCCTCGTCGTCGGCGTCGTCGGCGCCCGCGGCGCTCGTCGTCGCCGTTCCGGCGGCAGTCCCTCCGGCGCTCACCGCCGCCGCCGCCGCTGCGGTCACCAGCGAGCCCGGGGTAGGGGGCAGCTCCCCGACGGCGGTCATGGTCGTCGTCGCCGCGGGAGGCGGAGGCGGAGGCGGAGGAGCAGATAACGAAGCAAGCCCGTTCTCGCTCGCTTCAGGACCTCCGCTTCCACCTCCTCCTCCTCCGCCAAGCCTCTGCGCCAGCAGCGAGCTGTACTTCTGCGTCTGCCCAACGACGAAGTCGAGCTGCCTGTCGAGCGCCCCTTTCCTCGCTGCTGCGGCCGCGGCCCTAGCCTTCCAACCCACAAGCCTCGCTGCCTTCTCCCAGAACTTCCCCACCTCGCGGGCGATCCAGCTGGCGCGCCGCCTCCGCGTCAGGGCCTCCTCCTTGACGACCGCGAGCGCGCGAGACTCGACGTCTTTGCCCGATTTCGCGCAAGCCCTTGCAAACCTGCGAGCCTGCTGCTGCTTCCATCTGCGTTCTTTCGCGAACTCCTTGGACAGCCAGGTCATCTCCTGCATAACGTGGTCCCAGTGGCCCTTGGGGCGCGGGGGCTCCGCGGCCGGGGGCGCGGCGGCGGCGTCGCGGGCAGCTGCCAGCGCGGCGGCGCTCTCCAAGGCTGCCTCGTCGGCCTCCCACGCCTCCGACGCGGCGTAGAAGTCTCCGTCGATCGAGTAGGTTGCTGCCGCTGCCGTAGGAATTGCTGCGGGAAGGCAGGAGAGCTGCGGGAGAGGGGAGAGGACGAGCGGGGGGAGGGGAACAGGAGGAGGAGCGGCAGCAGCAGCTGTTGTTTCTGATGTCGTCGCTGCTGCTTCTCGCGCTCCCGCTTCCTTCGCGTCGTCGACCTCCATCTCTTCCTCTTTCGGCTGCTGCTGCTGCTGCTGATTCGACTGCTCGGCCTTGGCAGCAGAGCGGGGCGTGCCGGGTCGGCGAGCCGCAGCAGCAGGAGCGGAAGGCTCTTGCTGCTGCTGCTGCTGCTGCTGCTGCTTCGGTGCCGCCGAGGCAGAGCCCTGCCTCCCACGAGAGACCGAGCGCGCGCGGGGCGTCAAGTCGCGCTTCTCCTGCGACTGCTGCCTCTGCTTCTGCTGCTGCTGCCTGGCGCGGGGCGTCTGCTGCTGCTGCTGCTGGGACGAAGAGGGCGCGCCTGTGTGTTCGAGGAGTTGAAGGAAGAGAAGAGAGAAAGGGTGAGCGTCGTCGGGTTTTCTTTTCTCGATCGATGCCTTCCCCTCTTGTTCTTCTTTCTCTCTTCTCTTCCTCTCTTTCTCTCTCTCCGCTCTCTCTTACCCGCATCGCCACCGAGATTCGACAGCCTCGTCGCGCGCCGCTCGCCGGAGGAGGGGGCCGGCGCCGCTTGAGCGGCAGCAGCGGCATCGCCGAGACCGCCGCTGACGCTCGGCGTTCGGCGGCCTCCTCCTGCAGGATTGCTGCCGGTGTTGTTGTTGCCTCCTGCTCTACCCCCTCCGCCGCCGCTTCTCGTGGACCTCGCCGGGGCTTCGCCGACGGCGGCGTCGCCTCCATCACGGGACTGTGTAAGAGATTGGACAGAAGAGAAGAGAAAGAGAGAGAAAGCGTTAGGGAAAAGAGAGCCCGCATTCGCCGTCGTCGACGTCGTCGACGTCCCTTCGAACGCCATCGATCAACATATCTCTTTACCTGTGACCTCCTGGAAGAGACCATTTCAGATCAGACTACAAAAACCCCGCTCCAGGGGCAAGAAGACGGTCTCAGACGTGCATAGGGGGGGAGAGACGAGAGCGGAAGAGTGCGTGGAGAGAGGAGATTCTGGTGGGAGAGGGGGAGAGAAGAAGAAGGCACTACAGTTTCTCTCTCTTCGACCTGCTCTCGAGCCGAAAAAAAATGGAAAAAAGAGAGTCGGAGGTCGACGCCGAAATTTTCAGAAACTAGCTTTTTTCCCCTTCTCTCTCTCTTTCTCTCCTAGTTTCTCTCTCTCTCCTTCTCTTCCACGAGCCTCTCATCCAGATCGCCACTCGCCGTCACGAGCACACACGTCTCAACCCCATCCCAATCCATGCTCGCCGTCCGCAGGGGCGCGGCCCTCGCGGCGCGGCGGAGCAGCAGCGCAAACAGCCGCATCTCCATCTCCGTTACCGCCGCCGCTTCCATCTTCTCGTCGTCGCGCTCGGCACGCGCGGTGCCGCTGTTCTCCGGCAGCATCATCTCCAGGCGCGCGCGCTGCGACGCCACGGTCCCCACCGCGGCAGCACAGCAGGTAAAGAGAAAGAGAAGTAGAAGTAGAAAGAGAGGGAGAGAAGAAAGAGTTCGAATTGCGAATTCAAAAGCGACGGCTCTTTTTTTGCCACGGCGCCTTGCGAAACCTCTTTTTCCCTCTCTCCTCCTCACGCCGCCTCTCTCAATCCACCTATCTACCTCAACCAAACTCGCAGGACCAGCAGCAGCGCAAGGCCTCGGCAGCGGGCCCCGCGAAAGACAGCTCTTCGCAGCAGCTGATAGACACCTCCCCTCCCCGCGGCACGCGCGACTTCCCTCCGCCGGACCTCCGCGCCCGGGACTGGCTGTTCGACAACTTCGCGGCCGTCTCGCGCTCGCACGGCTTCGAGCGCTTCGAGACGCCCGTGCTGGAGTCCGAGGCTTTATTTACCAGAAAGGCCGGCGAGGAGATCGCCGGGCAGCTCTATAATTTCGAGGACAAAGGAGGCAGGCGCGTCGCCCTCAGGCCGGAGCTGACGCCGTCGCTCGCCCGCTTGGTTCTGTCGCAGGGGAAATCTCTGCCGCTTCCCGCAAAATGGTTCACGATAGGGCAGTGCTGGCGGTACGAGAGGACGACGCGCGGGAGGAGGAGGGAGCACTACCAGTGGAACATGGACATCGTCGGCGTCGAGGGCGTCGAGGTGAGTGTTTTTTTTTGTTTCTTTTTTTGAATTTCTTCGAATTTCTCGACCTTTTTCTTTTTTCCACCTCACTTTTTTTCTTTTCTTAAAAAAAAAAACTCCACTAGGCCGAGGCCGAGCTCCTCGCCGCCGTCGTCGCCTTCTTCGAGCGCGTCGGCCTCACATCCTCCGACGTTGTCCTGCGGGTCTCCTCCCGCCGCGTGCTCCAGAGCGCGATGGAGGCAGCGGGCGTGAAGGAGGAGGCCTTTGCGCGCGCGTGCGTCGCCGTCGATAAACTCGACAAAATCCCCGAAGAAAAAGTGCGCGAGGAGCTGGCCGAGTGCGGCGTCTCCGGCGGGGCGGCGGACGCCGTTCTCGCCGCCACGAGGGTCAAGTCGCTGGACGAGCTCGAGGCGCTGCTCGGAGACGGAGGTGGAAGCGGAGGTGGAGGTGGAGAGAGCAGCAGCAGCAGCAGCAGCAGTGAAGCCTCTTCTTCCTCTTCTTCTTCTTCTTCTCACCCTGCGGTGGCGGAGCTCCGCCGCCTCTGGCAGCTCGCCGACAGCTACGGCATCGCCGACTGGCTCGAGCTCGACACGGGCGTGGTGCGCGGGCTCGCCTATTATACCGGCGTCGTGTTCGAAGGGCGCGACCGGAAAGGGGAGCTCCGCGCGATCTGCGGCGGCGGTCGCTACGACGAGCTTCTCTCGACGCTGGGAGCGAAGGGCGAGACCGCCGCGCCCTGCGCCGGGTTCGGGTTCGGCGACTGCGTGATCATGGAGCTGCTGAGGGACAGGGGCCTGGTTCCGGAGGAAGAGACGAGGCACAGCGTCGACGACTTGGTGGTCGCTCTGGAACCGGCGCTGCACGCCGAGGCCGCGAGGATCGCCGCCAAGCTCCGGCGCAGGGGGAGAAATTGTTCCAATTCTTCTTCCTGTTCTGCTTCCGATTCCTCTTCTTCGTCTGCTTTTTCTGCTTCTTCTTCCTCCTCTACCTCCAACGAGCGTGTCGTCGACCTGGTGCTGGAGCAAGGGCGGAGGATGAAGTGGGTCTTCAAGCACGCCGAGCGGGTCGGGGCCCGGAAGCTCTACCTCTTGGGCAAGCGCGAGTGGGAGGCCGAGGGGGGCCCTTTCGTGAGAGTCAAGGACCTGGAGACGAGGGAGGAAGGGGACGTGAAGGTGGAGGACGTTTGAGAGTGAGAATTTTGGTTTTCTCTTTTATTTTCGAACTTGTGTGAGACGGAGGTTGAGGTTGAAAGGCTTGTTGAGGTTTATCGGAAAGAGAGAAAAGAAAAAGAGGCGCCAGTCAATCTTTTCCCACTCTTTTTCTTTCTTTCTTTTTTTCTCTTTTCTTCAATTCCCTTTCCTCTTCTCGCTCTCTTTCGCGCCCTCTCTCTCTCTCCCTCTGCGACCACGCGTGAATGAGCGTACGCACCAGGCGCGCTGGAGCCTCCAGCAGCAGCGACGCCCGCGCGTCGAGCGACGACGGCACGTTCTTCTCCAATAAGAGCCAACAACAAATCTACTCGAAAACGGGAGGCAAGCAGAAGCAGAAGAGGCAGAAGAGAGGCGGCTCGTCCTCCAAGGCCGCTCTCGTCCTCGCTGCGGTCGTGGTCTCTTCGGTGCTCGCGGCGCTGGTGATCAAGGTAGGAAGTTGAGGGAGGAAGGAGAGAGAGAGCGTACAGGGAGCTTGAAGAGCATCGAAAAAAACTCGCCAATTTCAATTGCTCGCTCGCTCTTGTTTCATTGTCTCTTTTCCCACTCGTTCTTTCGCCGGCCTTTTTTTTTCTTTCCCTCAAACCCAACCGACCACACACCCCACCTCCGAAACCTCTCTTTCAAAACCTCCAGGTCGACCTCCCGCAGCCCCTCTCGGCCAAGATCCGCCAGCCTCTCCTCCGTGCCGCGTGGAAGGACCTCCGGGGGAGCATGAGCGAGCTCCTCTCAAAGGGCAAGGCAGGAGGAAGCAAGAGCGCCCTCGAGATCGACGTCGAAAACTCCAAGCCGCTCTTCGACTGGGGGGTCGCCTCTTCCGCCTACCAGATAGAGGGGGCCTGGGACAAGGACGGGAAAGGGCCTTCGATCTGGGACGCGTTCTCGCACACGCCGGGAAAGGTAAAAGAGAGGGGAGAAGGTGGAGGAGGAGGAGGTGGTGGTGGAGAGAGGGAGAGAGAGAGAGAGAAAAAAAAACCTCTCCACCTATGAAAACTTTCAAATTTCGAATTTCAAAAAAAAAAAACATCAGGTCCACAACAACGAGAACGGGGACGTCGCCTGCGACTTCTACAACCTCTACTCCAGGGACATCGAGATGATGCGGTCGCTGGGCGCCAAGTCGTTCCGGTTCTCGCTCGCCTGGTCGCGCCTGCTGCCCGAGGGGAGGGGTCCGGTCAACGAGGACGGGTTCCGGTTCTACGAGAAAGTGCTCGACGCGCTCGAAGAGGCCGGGATCGAGCCCCACGTGACGCTGTATCACTGGTGAGTTTTGTATGTGGAGGAGACGAGAGAGAAAGAGAGAAAGAGAAAGCGCGGGCGTTTTTCTGTTTCTCTTTTCCCCTTCTTCGCATTCTGACCCTCGTTTGACGAGAAAAAAAACCGACTCTCAACTTTAAAAAAAACGTTCCGTATCTCAGGGACCTCCCGCAGGCCCTCCAGGACGAGTACCAGGGCTGGCTCTCGCCCAAATCCGTCGATGACTTCGAGGCCTACGCGGCCCTGGTCTTCGAGAGGCTGGGAAAGCGGGTCAAGCACTGGTCGACCTTCAACGAGCCCTACACTTTTGCGGTGAGTTGAAAAAAGATTTCGAGTTTTTTTTTTTCGTTTTTTTTTTCTTTCGACAAAAACTCACTCACTCTCTTTCTCTTTTTCCCCCTTTTTCTTTTTTCTTTCCCCTATTTCCACGCCCAGTTCTGCGGCCACGACATCGGCATCCACGCCCCGGGCCGCTGCTCCGACCGCAAGCAGTGCGAGACAGGCGGAAATTCCGATGTCGAGCCCTGGGTCGTGTCGCACCACGTGCTGCTCGCGCACGCCAAAGCCGTCGCCAAATTCCGCTCGCTGTTCCCTCCATCGCAAAAGGAGAGGTTTATCGGCATCAACCTCAACAGCGAGTGGGCCGAGCCGCTGGACGCGAGCGACCCGAAGGACGTCGCTGCTGCGCAGCGCTACCTCGACGCGCAGCTGGGTGAGTTATGGTTTTTTAGTCTCTTTTTCTTTTCGACTTCGGAAGAAGAGTTTCAAAGAACGCAAAAGAAAAAAACTTACTCATTGTTCTTCTTTCTCTTCTTCTATCTTCTTCTCCACCTCCAACACAAAAATTAGGCATCTACGCCCAGCCCATCTTCGGCGGAACCACGGGCAAGGGAGACTACCCGGACTCGCTCAAGCGCCTCGTCCCGGCGCTGCCCACGTTCACCGACGAAGAAAAGAAAAGCCTGCTCGGCTCGGCCGACTATTTCCTGCTCAACCACTACACGAGCCGGTGGGTGCAGGACTCGCCAGGGGAGAAGCCCGTGGGCGCCAAGGCGCTGACGCACCGGGCGGGGGGCGCTTCCGGGATCGCGATCGGCCCGCAGGCGGCGAGCTTCTGGCTGTTTTCGGTGCCGTGGGGGTAAGAGGAGTTTTGAGGTTTGAGATTTTTTTTTCTCTTTCATTCCAGAGGGGGTCGAGAGCGGAAGTTTTTGAATCGAAAAAAAAAACCTAAAACTCACTCTCTCGCCTTTTCCAATTTCCCGATTCAAATCCCAATTCCAAAAAACAACACAGCTTCCGCAAGCTCCTCAAGCACGTCTCCGACACCTACAGCCCCCGCGACCCCACGACCGGTCGAATCCTCAAGAAGATCGAGGTCCGAGTCACCGAGAGCGGGTGCGACGGCCCTGGGGAGGACAAGACCCCTCTGCCCGCGGTGCTGAAGGACGACTTCCGCGTCTCCTACTTCCGAGGCTACGTCGAGGCGGCCGAGAGAGCTGTCTTGGACGACGGGGTGGAGCTCACCTCCTACGCGGCATGGTCCATCCTCGATAACTTCGAGTGGCGGGAGGGCTATTCTTCTCGGTTCGGGATCGTCTACACCGATTACGCGACGCAGCAACGACACCCGAAAGACTCTGCTCGGTGGCTTTCGCGGAAGTTCTCTTCCTCTGGGAAGGGGAAGAAGACTGCCAGCAGGGCGGAGATCGAGGAGATGCGGAGGGAGAGGAAGAAGTTGCTCGCGGAGGAGGAGGAGGAGAGGTCGGTGGCTTGAAAGAGAGAGAGAGAGAGATTTAATCTTTTTTATGGTTGTTGTTTTTTCACCTTTTTTTCCCTTTTTGCAAAATCAATCAACCAAACAAACGCAAAAACTAGAAAACCAGAAAGAAAGCTCGTGTCTTACGAAGGAAGCGGAAACGACAGCAGCAAAAGCGATGAAAACAAAAGAAGAAGAAAGAAAGAAGCAGCTCGAGGGAGAGCTCCAACGAAAGAGAGAATAAAAACTCCTCTTTTCTTCTCTTCTCTCTTCTCTACTTCACCAGCGGGGAAACCAGCGCCCACCCCCCCAACGGCAGCGACAGGTGCGACGCCAGCCACGCGCCGTGCGCCACGGTCGCGACCACCGCCGCAAGGTTGAACAGCGAGGAGATCCCGTGAAGCTTCGAAAACTCCTTCCTCAGCACAGCAATCCTGCCTTCGTCGCGCGAGCCCGCGGGCGCGTTCTCGAGCTCGTACCGCTCGAACATCGACTTGGTCGTGGTGGGCTCGACGACCAGCAGGTTGACGAGCGTCGCTCCCAGAGTCACAGCCAGAGAGATCACCTGCGATTTCAGGATTCCGGGTCCGAAGGCGAGCGACGCCGCCTGGAAGACCGTCGCGGCCGAGACAACCGAAAAGTAGATAGGGAAGAGCTTGGCCTGGAGCTTCCCAAAGGCCTGCCTGGGCAGGGCCTTAAACATCGCGATTCCCAGGAAGAACGTGGTGTAGATCTGCGTGCCCAGGCTGATGCCGAAGGCCGTGAGGTGGACCGCGGCTAGCGTGGCGGCCGAAGAGACGGCGCCGGTGCCCGCGGCGGCGGCGGCGACGCCCGCGGCGATGGCCAGGGCTCGGACTTCGGGCTTGTTGAAGAGCGAAGGGGAGAGCATCTCTCCCTGGACGTCGTCGTTGTTGTAGGAGGCGGTCGCGGCGGAGGTGGCGACGGAGGGACGGAGGTGGACTCGGGGTCGGAGCGCCGGCGATGACGAGGAGAGCGGCGACGACGTCGCCGACGCTCGTTTCATCACCGAAGACGCCGCGGCGGGCTTGATCGAGCGGCGCTGATTCTGCTGCTGGTTTTGCCTCGAGGGCATGCAGGCAGGTCGGCTCGCTGCCGCCGTGAAAGCGGCAGAAGTCGCCATTGTGCTTAGGATCGAGCAAGAGGACGCGGGGAAAAGGCAGCGATCGAAAGAAAAAAAGAAGGGTTGTCGATGCCGTTGTGGTCGCAAATATCAACAACTCGTTCGTCGTCGCGACTTTTTTTATTTTCCATCGGAAGAACCGACTCACCCCAAAAAAGGCGTGGGGAAAGCACGCACCGCTCTCTTACCCTCTCTTTTATCCATCCAGGAAAATGGAAGAGGATCGACCGCCCTCGGGCAGCGGCGGCGGCGGCGTGCCGCCCGAAAAGGGAGGCTACGAGGAAGACTTGAACGGCGGCGACGATGGAGGAGGCGCGAGTTCTTCTTCGTCGTCCGCGGCAGTCGCGCAACCTCAACCTCAACAGCACCAGCAACAACAGAACAACGCCGACGAGCCGCAGGCCCTCTTCGACCTGAACAGCGGCGCCGCGGTGGCCTTCGCCGCGGTCATGATCCTGCTGCATCTTTTCAAAGGTGAGGAGGAGGCTGGTTCGTTTTTTTTAGTTTTTTCTTTTCGAGGTCGGGTTTTTATTTTATTTTATCAAACGACAACGACGAAGCTCAACACGTTTTCCTTTCTCTTCCCTTCTCTTTCTCTTCCTCCACCTCTTTCCACTCTACAGACGCCTTTGAGCCGCGGTGCACTTGCTGAAAAAACGAGAAGAAGAAGAAGAAATATAAATTGTAACACAAGAGAATTGGAAAGGAACGAACGAGTTTGGAAGGAGGGAGGTGTTGTTTTGAACAGAAGAAAAAAAAAACAAAGCCGCCAAACAGTTTTTTTTCCATTATTCTCATCCGCTTTTCGCTCCTCCTCCTCCAAATGCTCTCTCTCCTCGTCCGCGCAGCAACTCGCTCAAGCAACCCCATGACCTCTCTCGCTGCTTCTATGCGCAGCAGCCGCAGCATCGGCAGCAGCGCGACTTCGCTCGCGTCCTCGGCAGCGAGCAAGCGCGGCGGCGCTGCTCGAATCCTCCTCGCGCCTCAATCGCCGATGTCGATGACGTCGATGCTCCGAACGGTTCCGCCGCCGCCGTCTTTGACCTCCTCGGCCTCGACCTTCTCAACCACCCACCGCCCCCGCGGTTTCTTCGCCTCGGCCGCCTCCGCCTCCCCTTCCTCCCCCGCCTCCTCTTCCTCGCTCATCTCCGTCCTCGACACTGAGATCGAATACGAGAAGGAGCACGCCCCGAGCGGCCCGCCAGAGCTCCCGGAGGGCTGGGCCTTTGACGACGCCGGCGGCGACGGCAGCGAGGCCGACGGTTCCGCGAGGCTCACGCTGCGCTCCACGAGGGCTCCCGCGGGAGAGACGGTCACGATCGACCTGCTGATCGACGACCAGGACGAAGAAGATGACGGCTACGGCTTCGGAGACGGCGACGAAGAAGGGGACGACGACGACGTCGAAGTCGACGACGAAGAAGAAGAAGTCGACGACGCCGGAATCGTCTTCACCGTCTCCGTCGCCAAGGAGTCCTCCCCCGGCGCCGACCTGCTCTTCGACTGCCGCTCCGACGGCACCTACCTCCAGATCATGCACGTGTCCCTGGAGAAGAAGCAGGAGGGGAAAGTCGGTGCCGGAGACGACGACGACGACGCGGAGTTTTCGGGCCCGCACTTTGACGAGCTCGACGAAGCTTTGCAGGCCGAGTTTGAGTCCTACCTCGACGAGAGGGGCGTGACCCCCTTCCTGGGCGGGGCGCTCGCCGCGCTGGCCGAGGACAAGGAGGCGAGGGAGTATGCCGCGTGGCTGGTCAAGGTCAGGGACTTTGTGGCGGGTCGTTAGGTTTTTGGGAGAAAAGAGAAAGAGAGAGAATTAGAAAGAGAGAAAGGAAGTTTTTTTTCCGTTGAGGAGAGAGAGAGAGAGAGCAAGTTTTTTTTTTTTTTTAATTAAAGGAAAAAAAAAACAAAAAAAGTCAAATTTCCTTCCCTTCAAACAACCGCGATTACTCCTTCACTCCACAGCGAGTAGACCAATCCCAGCCTCGCCTCCACGCTGGGAAGGGCCACGTGTGAGATCTCCAGCGGCCTCTCGCGGGTCGCCGAGAGGAGCTGGGCCAGGGCCGGGGCGTAGGAGGAAGGGTAGAGCGTCGAGCAGTCTCCCTCGCCCTCTTCTTCTTCGTCTTCGTCGGTTCCGGTCTCGCTTTCCTCGCTCTCTTCTTCTTCTTCTTCTTCCTTGGAGCCGCCGCCACTGCCGCTGCTCCCTTCCTTCTCGCTCTCATCATCGTCGTCCTCTTCTTCCTCTTCTTCATCGGAACTCGAAGGAGAAGAAGAAGAAGGAGACGAAGAAGAAGACGGGAGCGGAGGCACCAGGTGCGCAGAGCGCTCGTTGCGGACGCACGAGAGGATCCGGACAAAGCCCGAGCCGTTGCCGCCGCCGCCGTCGCCGTCGTCGTTGCCGTTGCCGCAGCACCCGTTTCCTTCTTCTCCTCCTCCCTCCTCTTCGCCGCAGAACCCTTCTTCGCCTCCTCTTCCACCACCACCACCACCGCCGCCACCGCATCCAGCGCCAGGGTCACACGCCACCAGCCGGAACAGCCCCTTCCCTCGCACAGCGACGGAGTCGAGGGCGCTGCGCGGGGCCCTGCCCGCGGCGGCGAGCTGCGTCGGGTGCGGCGGCAGCCTCGACGCGAAAAAGTCGGCCGAGAGGGCGTCCGCGGCGCCGTCGAGCAGGCGCAGCGACGAATTCGAAGAGGATTCGGATCTCTCCAGGGCTTCAGCGAGGTCTCTCAGCCCCTTGGCGAGCGCCGCTGCCGTTCTGGAAGCGAGAGAAGGAGAAGAAGGGGGAGAAGAAGCGGCAGTTGCTGCCGCGAGCGCCCCCCGCTCAAACCCGGCAGACGACAGGAAACCGGGAGGCAGCCCGGGCCTCAGCGAGCGGGGCAAGCCTCCTCCGCCTTCTTCGTCGTCGCACGACGGGGGGACGGCAGACGCCGCGGAGATGGCGGCCAGGGCCAGGTCGCAGAGGCTCCAGCGCTGGTGCGAAGACAGCGTGAGGTGGTTTGAGGAGGAAGAAGGAGACGGGACGACGGAGCTTCCGTTTGCCGTCGCCGATGCCTTTTTCGCTCGCTTGCTCTTCTTCGCTCCGTTCTCCGTTTCTGCCGCCTCTTCTTCTGCGCCTTTCTCTCCTCCTCCTCCCACAGCGACGTCGGCAGAGGCCGCGTGAACGGTGCCCCGCGGCAGGTAGAGGACGTCCCCGGGCCGCAGCACCACCTCGAGCGCCGGCTGCCCCAGCGAGCGCTCGTCGAGGTCGCCCGACGGCGAAGAGGCCAGCGGCGCCCCTCTTCCGTGCTGCTTGTTTTTCCCGTTTTCGCCTCCATTTCTACTCCCTTCCCAGCTCCACACCTTCCACGCCTTCGCTCCCTCGATCTGCAGCACGAACACCTCGACGTCGTCCCAGTGGGGGGCCAATCCTTGAGATGCCGCCGGCGTGAGATAGGAGTTGGCGCCCACCAAACATCCCAAGCGGGCCTCGAGGGCCGCGACGAGCCTCCAGGAGGCGTCGCACCACCGCTGGGGCTGGTGGACCTGAAGGGTCGCCCCGAGAGAAGGAGGAGGAGGAGGAGAAGAACGGTCGCCTTCGCTTCCACCGTACAGGCGCCGCAGCGCCTCGGTGCTGACCCGGGTGCCCGGCTCCCCGCCGAGGTTCTCTCGAACCCCGCGCCTGTACCTCGAGGCGCAGACGTCCCTGCCGAAGAGCACCACCGGTGGCGGAGGAGGAGGAGGGGAAGGACTGGAGGTGGAAGGAGAGGGCTCCTCGTCCTTTCCCTCTTCTCCTCCCTTTGCCGAAGAAGCAGCCTCGGCGACGACGGCGCCGAGGGCCGCCTTGGTGAAGACCTCCCCCCGCTCGACGAGGACCTTCCTCTCTGGCGTCGCCCGGAAGACTGCAGGCCTCTTCTCCCAGGTCTGGGAGAGGAAGCGATCCACGGGTTCCGGGGCCACGAGCGCCGCGAGGGCATCCCTGTCGACGGCGGACCAGAACGCGGAGGAGGAGGAGGAAGAAGGAGAAGCAGCAGCAGGAGGAGGAAGAGAGGTCGACAGAGGCGCCGCCGGCGCCGGCGGCTCTCTTGCTTCAACGACATTGAGCATCGCCACCGCCGCTCCTCCCTCCTCCTCCTCACCCTCCTCCTTGCTGTTGGCATTGCGACGCTCTCGGGCAACGCTTCCCTTTTTCTTCACCGCCAGGTGCTTGCCGCTGACGGCCCTGTCATCTGGGCCAGGCGGCGAGACGTCCACCGCCACCGTGGCTGCGCTAGCCGAGGCTGCTCGGCCGCGCTTGGTCGTCGTCATCGAAGAACGAAAAGAACTTATCCCCGCGAAAAAAAATGATCTTCGTGTCCCCTTTGCCGTTTTCTTTCTCTTCTTTCTCTTTCGTTGTTGTTTTTTACATCTTGTGGTGGCCTCTCAGCCGATTTCATATCTCTCTCTCTCTCTCTTAGCTCCGACTTCTATATTGTTACTGCTGCTGCTGCTGCTGCTGCTGCTGCTGCTGCTGCTGCTGCTGCTGCTGCTGCTGCTGCTGCTGCTGCTGCCGGTGGCCACCAGCGCTCCCTCCAAAGCCCCTCGCCCGGACCTTCTCCGGCACCGGCGGGGCGACCCGCCTCCTCTCGGCAGCGGCGACTGCCTCCGTTCCCGCTGCTGCCGCTGCCGCTGGTGCAGACGCAGACGCAGAAGAAGAAAATGCGGAAGGAGACGCGGAAGAAGAAGAAGAAGAAGAAGAAGAAGAAGAAGAAGAAGAAGAAGAAGAAGAAGAAGAAGAAGAAGAAGAAGAAGCAAAAGCAGCAGAACCAGAATCGGAACCGCTGCTGCTGTCCCTCTCAGGAGGCGGGACGACGATCTGGATCGGCCCCGTCGCCCTCGTCGCCCTCCTGGCCTCGACCGACGCCCTGACCTTCTCTCGGATGCTCTCGGCGTCGATCACCGTCCTCGCGGAGTCGGCGGCGCTCTGTTCCTCCGCCGAGGTCGACGCCGTCGCCGACGCCAGAGTGGCTTCGAGGACTAAATCGCCGAGCTTCCGGCGCACCATCGCGGGCCTGAGCGCCGCGACGACCGGAACTTTCGATTTCGCAAACTGCTCCCAATAGCTGGCGATGGCGACGGCCTCGGCAGAGGTCATCCCGGACAGTAAGGCCAGCCTGGAGAGCTTCTCTTCGGGCTTGGAGGCGAAGGGCACCGAGACGAAAGAGGAGAATTTGGAAGAGCCGTCGTCGCCGTTGGGGTTGTTGGTTTGGTTGCTGCTTCCGCTTCCGCTTTCTGTTGCTGCTTCTGGTGTTGCTCCTGCTCCTGCTCCTGCTCCTGCTGCTCCCCTTCGAACGAGCAGCGCCTCCTCCACCGTCTGCTCGAGCATGGCCCCGCTGCAGTGCGCGATCGGGAGGACGTCCGCGCCGCCCTCCATCTCCCGGAACCAGGCCTCGGCGGCTGCCGCGTCCCCGGCGTCGAGCCCGACGAGCAGGACGCCGCGCGGGCCAAAGGGCTTTTCTCTGGCGGTCGCGGCCGGGGAGAGGTCGAGGGCGTGGAGGTGCGTTTTGTTCGTGCTGCTGGTGCTGCTGCTGCCGCTGCTGCTGCCTCCGGGAGAAGCCGCGGCGGAAGCCTGTGTGTTTGTGGAAAAGAAACGAAGGAGAAGAGGTTAGGAGAGAGAGGGGCAAGGGCGGCGACAACGGCGACGGCGACAACGGCGACGCAAGGCTAGCCAAGTCGATGCCGCTGATGTTTCGTCTTCTTCTCTTTCCTCGAAAAAGTACTCGATTTCGCTTTCTGACGTTGCAGAGAGAAGCATCGTTGCAAGGGTTACGCTGCAGCATAAAAATGAACTCATAAAATGCTCAGCAAACGCACCTGGGCGACGCGCAAGGGCGGACGATAAAGAGATCGACGACGCATGCGAGCGGCAGCGGCGACGACGACGGGGAACGATGCACCGTTGCTCCTGCTCGCTCTCGCCGCCGCCGCCGCCGCCGCCGAGGAGGAGGAAGAGCACGCGCTCTTGCTGCTGCTGGAGCAGCGCATCGATGCGAACGCCATGCGGTGAAATGCGAGAAGCGGAGAGTGAAAGAGAGAGAGAGAGCCAAAGCCTCTTTCAAAGAGAAAACGGAAAAATGAACAAAAAACGGCGTCGCCGCGACGAAAAAAAATTCTCATTTTTTCTTTTCGACGATGAACCCCTTGTTGATGCGACCGCCCCGCTGGGCTTGTGTGGCTCCTCCTAAGCGCTGCCCTCCTTCCCAAGGACTCAGAGATCGTGTTGTGCGATGCTATGCGACGAGACGCGACCTGCTGAGTGAGGAAACGAGTGGAGAGAGGAAAAAGCTTTTGATTGTGAATCCTTTTTGTTCGTTCGATTGTTCGTTCGACCTCTTCGACTAACCATATAACCTTCGACCTTCCTCTCTTTCAACCCGCCCTCCCGCAACCCAAAACCAAAACAAAAAAGCCACGGCAGCAGCTTTGACCCCTTGCTGCTGCGCTCTTTGCCTCTCGCGGACCGCGTTCGGACAGAAGGCCTACAAGAGCTACTTCGCGTCGGTGATGGCGACGATTATGAAGGGCTACGAGGCCGAGGTCGAGCCCGTGAAGCGAGCGCTGTTCGCCGAGGCGCTCAGGAAAGCGGCGGCAGGAACAACGTTAGGAAGGGGAGCTCCAGCAGCAGGATCAGGAGCTCCTGGTGCGGCGGCGACGAAGGAGGACGACGACAGCGGTAGGAGAAGGGGGCTTGACGTCCTGGACCTGGGCTGCGGGGCGCTGCCACACGCCAGGCTCCTCCTCGGCGGAAGCTCTTCTGTTTCTGATTCTTCTTCGTCGTCTTCTTCTTCCTCCTCCTCTTCTCCTTCCTCCTTGACCCCGATCCGCTCCCTCATCGGCGTCGACAGCAACGCGTTCATGTTCCCGTTCGCAGAGGATGCCGCGAGGGAGGCAGGCTTCGAGGTCCTGGGGCCTTTGGAGAAGGAGAAGGAAGAAGAAGAACAACAAGGCGGAACCCCGAAACCAACGGCGCGCTTCATCCAAGCTTCTGCGGCCTCGCCCGCCTCCCTCGCCTCTTCCGGGATCCCGGACGAGTCGGTGGACCTCGTCCTTTGCACGCTGCTGCTCTGCTCCGTGCCCGACCCTTCGCAGACGATAGCGGCAGCGGCCGCAGCCCTGCGCCCCGGCGGCGTCGTCGCCTTTGTCGAGCACACGTTCGACCCCGACCCTAGCCACAGGCTGATGCGCGCGACGCAGCGCGTGCTGGACCCCCTGCAGCAGCTGCTCGCCGACGGGTGCCACCTGACGAGGGACCCGGTGCCGCTGTTCGAAGAAGCGGGGAGAGGAAGGGAAGGAGAAGGGCAATTGCCGCTGCTGCGCCTGTCGAAAGTGGAGAGGTTTTGCGTGGAGGGTGGGGGCTTTATCGCGCCGCACGTTGCTGGCTTGGCCGTGAAATTGTAAAAAGGAAAAAGTACGAGTTGAATAACAGCAAGCAGTCGAGAGAGAGGGAGAGAGAGAGAGAGAGAGAGAGAGAGAGAGAGAGAGAGAGAGAGAGAGAGAGAGAGAGAGAGAGAGAGAGAGAGAGAGAGAGAGAGAGAGAG
>Ga0210003_1000640_pt1:2500-31620 | contig 31620 bp, 42 predicted proteins | sample LantaG_FD_182804 | JGI IMG/M metagenome (GOLD analysis project Ga0210003, IMG submission 182804) | Deep subsurface microbial communities from Baltic Sea to uncover new lineages of life (NeLLi) - Landsort_02402 metaG (SPAdes) (version 2) | ecosystem: Environmental > Aquatic > Marine >... | reverse complement strand
GAGCAGGGTGACATTCGTCCCAAGTCAAAAATTGACACGGCCTTTAGAGTCTGCACCTGCTCCCATTTCGTCTCTATTATATGAAAAATAAATATTTTTTTCATATAATAAGTCTTAACATATGCGGTCTTTTGAAGTATTGATTTTTTGAGAAAAGAAAGGCTAACGGTGCTTGAAATCTTGAACAACGAAAGGTGTCGGTTCATGTATTCTTGTAAACTTGACACATTTCAGAAGTTTTGAGTTTTGAGTGTTAATTTTTGAGTTAAAAAAAACAAAATTGTGGATAGAAGAAAAATTAAATAGTTTTAAATTAAGAAAAGTGACTTTAAAAACTATCTATTCATAAGGATTTGTACAAGACTTTTAATGAGCCAATTTTATCTATTGACAATCAATCATAATTTCTTTAATATTTCAATGTGATTAAAAAAGGAATTTCCCATGTTGTTTTGAAAGTGGCGGAAACTCTATTTAGTAGGTGGGAGTCAGGGTGAAAATCCATATTTGGATAATTCAAAGAGTATTCTCTTGGAAAAGAAGATTGATTATATAGAATTGTTAGTAAATGTTTCGGGTGACAAGCTTAAAGAGTTATATTGTAAGGCGAAAATTTTTTGGTATCTATGTGGATTAGATCAGACCGATCCTGCCTTAGTAGAGCATTTTGGAATGACTATTGTTGAGGCAATGGAAAACAAATTAGTTCCAATAGTATTTGATGGTGGGGGACAAAGAGAGATTGTTGATCATGGGGAGTGTGGATATAGAGTAAAAAATATTTTTCATTTAATTAAGTATACTTATGAATTAATAAGAGATGAAAAAAAGAGAGAACAATTTATAGAAAAATCAGTTGTGAAAAGTAAATTGTACTCACGTGAAAGATTTGAATCCAATTTCAAAGAATATTTTACAGAATTAATTAAAGAATATAGGGAATTTAAAAAAACTAATGAAAATTAAATTATCGATTGTAGTTTTATTGAAAAACTGTATTAATTTAATCCCAAATTTGGTTGAAACTATAAAAAAACAGGATTTTCCTCATGAAATTCAGTGGATTTTTATGGAAAATAGTTCTACTGATGGAACTGCTGAATTTGTAGAAAATTTACAGTGGAAATATAAGAAAGTAATAAATGTTCCAAATTGTGAATTTTGTCATAGTGGAACTCGAATGAAGGGTGCAATGGTTGCAGATGGAGAATATATTGCATTTTTCACTGAAGATATATTTCCTATAGGTAAAGATTATTTAAAAAACCTGATTAAACCTTTAGAGGAAACAAATGTAGTTGCAACCTGTGGAACCTGGCAGATTAATCCGGAGACTTCCGATCCTGTAGATGCCTATTTGCATAATAATTGGTGGCAGGGTCGTCCTGATGTAATTGAACCAATTTCACAATTTTATTGGGATTTAATTACACCTCAACAGAGAAGATTCCTATGTAATTTTGATGATTGTTCTTCCTGTTATAAGAGAGATGTCTTGTTAAAGTTGAAATTACCGGATGTCTCTTATGGCGAAGATATGTTAATGGCAAAAAGACTTATTTTAAATGGATATTATGTAGCTTTTTCAAAAGATGCAAAATTTTATCATTGGCATCATGTAAGTTTTTCCTATTTTGTAAAAAGAATGATAATTGATCAGACTATTAGTATTGATGAGTTTAATATATATTATGTAAGAAGAAAATTGGGAGTATTAAAGACTATTTCTATTAGAGCTCTTCAAAGAACTTTTATTGCATTTTTTAAATTAAAAATTCCAATAAAAAAAAAATTTTATTGGTCAGCCTATGCATTAAAACTTTTAACTGCAGATTTTATTGGAAAATATATTGGAGTTTTAGATGAAAATTCGATTAAGGGTTTTTCTCCAATAAATCACAGATTATTGAAATATAAGGAGAAAATAGTCAAATCAATAAAAAAGGATAGTATTGGTAGATATTAACAATAGGTTTATTATTGATAATTTTTAATTTTAGTTAAGAATTCTCATATTTTAATTGATATTCCTGCTGAATATCTTAATTAACTTAACCCATCTTTACCACCATTTTTTCAAAAACACTTATATATAGGTGCTATGATAATTTTCATATTTTTTTTCTGCAGGAGTCATGGGGTCCAGGAGTCATGGGGTCTGTTCTTTCATTATCACATTAGTAGCGTTAGTTTTGAGTTTTAGGTTTTGAGTTTTGAGTTAAAAAAAGAAAATGAGTGGATGGGTAAATGGGTGGATGAGTAGATGGGTAACAAGGAAAAAGTAAAAAGGCAAAAGTAAAAAAAACAAAATCGTGGTTAGGGGTTAGAGGTTAGAGGCCAGAGGCAAGGTTAAGATTAAGTAAAACCTCAAACTTAAACTCAAACTTAGACTTAAACTGATAAAGGAAATACTATTTAACTAATAAACCAATCAACTATTCAACCAATCAACTATTAGTCCATACAACCAAGTCTCAGCGTTCAGCAATCAGCAAAAATAGGGTAAATTGCCATTTTCGCCCTTTTCCGCATAATATCCTTTTAAAACCTGATAAATATGGGAAGTAAAAGCATAAAAAGTATAAAGCCCCTCTCAAATGATTGATTTTGAATGTTTTTCCAGTTAAACAGGCCTAATATACCAGCAATTAAAAAAAGCACACATAAAGAACAGGTTCCAACAAGCACAACCATATCAGAAGCCTGTATATTCAAGAAATTTAATAACCATGAGAAAGGTACAACAAAAACCTCTTTTAAATCAAATAAGAAAAAAATTTCTATATAGTATAAAAATGAAATAAATATGGCATTACTGTAAAAAAAGGCAAACAAAATTATCAACAATAATGGAATATAAAAATATAATAAATATGGGGTTTTTAAATACTTAAAATTTTCAATAGATTTTATAATGTAAGAAATATCTTTTTTAGATCTCTTCTCTACCTCCAAACCATAACCCAGAATTTTGCACAAACCCCTAAATATAGGAAATACCAAAGAGTTTCCAAAAGATCGAACAATTTCAGTTTCATTCACTTTACTTTTGATAACATCAAATTGATAAAAATAGATTACTGACAAACCAGAATCAACATAAACAACCAGTTTACCAAGGTCAACAAAGGATAATTTATCTTTATTATTTATAAAAAACACAGCTGGATAAAACAAATCATAAAAACATACTACCTTTATTTTTTTTGTTTGTGTAAGATCAGATTGCAAAAGCCTTTTTCTTGCTTTTTCATATCCTGAAAGTCCAAGAAAATTAAAGTCTACCTCCTTACATAAAGAGCTACTTTTCAGCTCCAATTTAGTCATATGATATTGCATATAAAGGTTTGCAAACCGAACAATGATTAGTAATATAACTACTAAAACAACGATAAATAAAAAATTTCCTGTAAACCCCTTTTTTTTATACTCTTTGAATTTAGCTTTATCATAAACAGATGGTATACCTTTACGTTTTTTTTTCAAAACACAACTTCCTTTAAAACATAAAATTATATTGTCACAAATTTGGATTATTTTTGCAACACTTATAGATAAATGTGTTCGTGTTTTATGTTAAGAGTTGCTCTCTGATTCTGCACTAAGAAATGCTGTAGAAAAAGCCATTTGGAGGTTATAACCACCCGTTTTACCATCAATATCAATTATCTCTCCACAAAAATACAAACCCTTAACCTTTTTTGATTCCATAGTGTAAGGATTGATTTCATTCAAAGAAATTCCTCCCCTGGTAATAACCGCTTCGTCAATTGGTCTGGGTTTGGTGACTTTTAATTTAAAATTGGTTAAAAGATCAATCATTTTTTCCTTTTCCTGATGAGTAATTTGCTTAAATTTTTTTATGCTACTTATATTAGCTAATTTCAAAAAAACTGGAACAAGCCTCTGAGGCAAGAAATTTTTCATCACATTGTTAACTGATTTAAGTCCAAATTCTTTTCTTTCACGCAAAAATCTATCAATAAGTTTTTTTTTATCCAATGCAGGTTTAAAATTGATAGCAACACTTACCTCTTCATTTTTGCCTAAATGTTCAACAACTAAACCACTCATTTTTAAAATAACCGGTCCTGAAATGCCAAAATGAGTAAATAACATTTCCCCAAATTCCCAGTCAATCTTCCTACCATTAGCAAAAACAGTAACACTGACATTTTTTAATGCTAACCCCTGTAAATCTTTAACAAAATCTTCTTTAGTTTCTAAAGGTACAAGTGCTGGTTTAAGCGGAACAATAGTATGCCCTAATTTTCCCGCCATTTCATAACCATCTCCTGTAGAGCCTGTGCGAGGATAAGAAAGCCCTCCTGTAGCCAGGATAACTTTATCTGTTTTTATGACTTCTTTTCTCTCAAATAGTCTTATCCCTTTAACTTTATATTTTCCAAATTTGTTTTCACCAGTTTTATTATCAGTGATCATAATTTCTCTGACTCTAAGATTCAAGCCCAAAGTCACTTTATTTGTTTTAATATATTTTCTTAAAATATTTACAATGCTTTCAGAATCATCACTAACAGGAAAAACTCTTCCTCCCCTTTCTACTTTAGTACTAACATCATAATTATTAAAAAAGGCAATTAGATCCTGGTTGAAAAATTTTGTAAATGCTCTATATAAAAACTTGCCGTTTTTTCCATAACTATCAATAAAATCATTTATCTCGCCAATATTAGTGATATTACATCTACCTTTTCCAGTAATACTTAATTTTTTGCCCAGATTATTGTTTCTTTCTAATAACAAGGTGTTAGCACCATTTGCTGCTGAACAACCCGCAGCAAACATTCCTGAAGCACCTCCACCAATCACAATCACATCATATAATTTTTTAATCTTCAATGTTTCTTTAAAATTTTAATTATTGCATAAACAAAAACCAGAAATGTTCCTGGTATAACATATATTTTAATATTATCTATTCCTCCATAAAATATCCTTTCCTTATAAGCCAACATTAAAATAAACATCATCAATATATTGAAAATTGAATCATTTTCATTAAAAACCACTTTTTTTAAATTAAATTTTAGTATAGGCTTTTTATAACCCTTAAAATTTGGCACTACTCTTGACGCATTTTTAAAATATAAATCAATATCTTTTCCGTATTTTTTCCTCAAATAATCTTCTTCAGAGAGAATTATAAAATAATATTGAAGAATAATAAAAATATCAAAAATCAATATTGCAAACAGATTTGAAAATACAACTAATATTCCAGAATATATCAAAACATTTCCTATATACAGAGGATTACGCACAATTGAATAAATTCCAGTCATGTTCAGATTATCTGCCCTTAAATAATTTTCTCTCCCAGATGTACCTGAAAAAGAAAACCCAATTCCTAGTACTCTTATAAACTCACCAATTATAGATATAAAAAAACCGCATAAGTTCAACATTAAATTATTTTTACCATAGTCAATTGGCCTGAAAAATAGAATCACAATAATCATTAACGGGATTGGAGTAAAAGAACGATATTTAAACAAAAAATCTCCAATTTTAATCTTAAAACTTGTTTTACTTTCTCTAAACAACTTAGCCACTATCAAATTTAATTAAACTTTTTATATGATAAAAATCCTCTATCTCTACTGGAGTAAAACAAATTCTTTTAATACTTTTTGGTACTAATCTTATATAATTCTTAAGCTCTACTAAAGGTATTATCTCATCAGTATCCCAATCTCTAACCTGTATTTTTACAACTAATCTATCCTTACAGATTTCATACGCTTTTTCAACAATTTTTTTAAATAGCATTCTATTTCTATCTTCAGATAATTTCATCTCTTTTTTAATTTGCCTATGATAAGACATTAAATATAGAAAATCTATACCACTATTAATTATCCCCTTTAAATTATGCGCAAACCATGCCTCAGCTCTATTTATAAAAACAGGAGTCTCATAATAAATATTTATTCCCATTTTTATATTGGGGTTAACCTTCTTACATTCATTTACTATTAAACCCAATACTTTATTTACCTGGCTTACTTTTATTTGAATCCAATTTAAGTTATATTCGGTTTTGGGATTCATTATTTTAGATTCTTTAAAAGGTAAATTCATTATTGTAGAAAATCTCGCTTTACCCCAGTTTGAAAAACCCTCATTATATCTAATAAAAAAATCATCTTGAATTAAAATCCCATTTATGTTCTTTAAAGCTAACTCCTTATATACAGAAATAATCTTTTTTATTGCATCTGGGTTAAAAAGATCAAGTTTTCTAACAAATCTCCTTTCTCTATTTTTATACTCCATATCATATAAGTCTAAACCTTGTATCCAACTTAATTTTCTTGTAATCATCCATGTCCATAAACTGAATTTACTAAAATCAAAATCAGATATTATTCGATCAAGTATAGGTTTTTTTACTCGAAAAACTGAATTTTTAAAAAAAAGTCCACCACTTACAGGATCATCCTCAAAAACCTTAATTATAAGTTTATCAATCCCTGTATTTTTTAATAATGAATAATTTAATTTTTCTGTTAAATCAACATTTTTAAATTGAATCTCATATTCACGAGCAAAAGAATTGAAGTAAAAAAATATACAAAAAAGTAAAATCCCAAGTTTTAGAACAATACTTTTTTTCAAATTTGAAAATCCTATTCTAATGTATTAACAATAGTAATAATAAAGGTCTATTTTTTTACTTCCTTATCTTTTTCAACACTCTTATTCACAGGGATATCTTTATCTTTTGAAGACATATCTATATTTCCTTTAAAAATAGCTCCCTCAGTCAGATGAACTCTTTGAGAGAATATATTTCCATTTAAAATTCCTTCAGGTTCAATTTCAACTTTATAACTAGCAGTAACATCTCCATTTACTTTACCTCTTATAATTATTTCTCTTGCTTTTATTTCTGCATTTACAATCCCATTTTTACCAATAATCACCCTATTTTTTACATTCAATTTACCTTCAACTTTTCCTTCAATAAGAAGTTCTTCCTCAGAATGGATATCACCTTTAATAAATAAACTCTTGCCGATTAATGACTTTATTTTTTGAACCTCATCTTGAACAACATAAGTACTACTTCTTATATTCTCACTCTTTTTAAATACACTCATTTTAATCCCCTTTTTTAGCGGGTAACGGGAATCGAACCCGCAACATCAAGCTTGGGAAGCTTACACTCTACCATTGAGTTATACCCGCTTATTTTTTTATTTTAGCCTTATCTTTTGACTTTTTAGTTTTTTTCTTATAAATAAAATCAACAAACTCAATTATAGCCATTTCAGCCCCATCACCTTTTCTGAAATCACTTTTTATTATCCTTGTATATCCGCCCTGTCTGTCCATGAATCTTGGTGCTACCTCATTAAATAAAACATGAACAGTTTCCTTTTTATACAAGTATGCGAATGCTCTTCTTTTATCAGCAAGATCCCCTGATTTCCCCATTGTAACCAATTTCTCAACGATTGGCCTAATTGCCTTTGCTTTAGCAAGTGTTGTTTCAATTCTATTCTTCTCTATTAAGCTTGCACTTAAATTTCTTAATAATGCTTTTCTTTGAGCAGGATTTCTTCTTAATTTAAATCCACCTTTCAAATGTCTCATTTTTTACTCCAATTCCTCTTCATTTTCTTCAACAATTTCTATTTTTAATTTTTCATCTAAATCTATCTTTACATTTTCAGGAAGTTTTTGACCTAAAGTTAATTCATAATCAGTTAATTTTGTTATTATTTCTTCAAGAGACTTTTTCCCAAAATTCTTTGAATTTAAAAGTTCATGTTCTGTTTTTTCAATCAATTCATAAACATATCGAACATCTAATCTTTTTAAACACTTAAGGGCTCTTACAGATAATCCCATTGCTTCAACATTTTTTTCAAGAAATTCGAACTTTTTCTCAATCCCCAAGCCTTCACTCTGTTCAATATCTTGTGAAAAACTTTCTTTATCATGATAAGTAAGATAAATCGTAAGATGATCTCTTAAAATTTTAGATGCTTTTGAAATACTATCTCTAGGTGAAACAGAACTATCTGTCCAAACTTCCATTACTAACCTTTCATAATCAGTTTTTTTACCTACCCTTGCTGGCTCTATTGAATATTTCACTCTTTCAATAGGGCTAAAATTGGAATCAACAGGAATAAAATCAATTGGTAAATTTTCATCATAATTTTGTTCTGATAACCTAAACCCAATTCCCTTCTTTATCAATATTTCAGATTTAAATTGAGCTCCTTCTTCTAAATAAGCTATATGAATATTTTTATCAAGTATTTCAACATCATTGTCTGTTATTATATCACCAGATAAAAGTTCGCCCGCATCGCTTTTTTCTATCTTGAGGATTTTTGGTTCATTAGTATTTAATTTAAAGGGAATAGTTTTTAAATTCAAAATAATATTTAAAACATCTTCATATACACCAGGAATTATAGAAAATTCATGGAGAACACCATCTATTTTGACAGATGTGATAGCAGCACCCTCAATCATTGATAATAAGACTCTTCTTAATGAAATTCCCATTGTACTGCCATACCCCCTTTCAAAAGGTTCAGCAATAAATCTACCATATGTTGAAGTTAACTCCTCTACTTGAAGCTTCCTAGGTCTTTGATAATTAAAATCCCCCATAATTTCCTCCTTATTTAGAATACAACTCAACAACAAGATGTTCTTCTACATCTAAAGAGACATCTTCTCTAGTAGGTAAATTGTTTATTTTACCTAATTTCTTTTCTGTATCAACAATAACCCACTCTGGAGTTTCCACTAATCCAGCAACATTCTCTAACATTAACTTAATATTTTCATTATTTATTGATTTTTCATTAAAAGAAATCTCATCTTCAACCTTCAGAATATATGAAGGAATCGTAACTTTTTTCCCGTTCACTTGAATATGGCCATGGCTTATAATCTGTCTTGCATTTGTACGAGAAGCAGCAAAATTCATCCTATAAATAACATTATCCAATCTTAGTTCAAGAAATTTTAATAGATTCTCACCTGTTATCCCCTTTTGCTTTGCTGATTTATAAAATAAATTTCTGAATTGTTTTTCCCCTAGCCCATAAAATCTTTTAACCTTCTGTTTTTCCCTTAATTGATATTTATAATTTGATTTTTTAAAACGAACTTTTGCTCCTTTCTGACCTGGAGGATATTTCCTTCTCTCAAGAGAACACTTATCAGTTAAACATCTCTTCCCCTTTAAAAAAAGCTTCGTACCTTCAGCTCTACATAATCTACATAATGGTCCATTATATTTTCCCAATGTCAACCTCCTTAAACTCTTCTCTTTTTCTTTGGTCTACAGCCATTGTGTGGTATTGGAGTAATATCTCTTATTGATCTTACTTTAAATGAAGTTCCGCTCACACTTCTAATTGCACTTTCTCTACCTACTCCGGGACCTTTTACCATTATATCAAGGGTCTTTATACCAAAAATTTCAGCATCTTTTAAAACCTTTGCTGCTGCTAATTGAGCTGCGAATGGTGTTGACTTTCTTGATCCTTTAAAACCAACAATACCACCTGTTGCACTGCATAAAGCATTTCCATCTTTATCAGTAATTGTAATTATAGTATTATTAAAAGTAGAATGGATATACATTACTCCATGTGAAACAATCTTCTTTTCCTTTTTTCTACTTTTTCTTTTAACCGTTTTTTTTACCATATATTTCCTCCATTACTTTCTCTTTTTTATCATTGAACCACGAGGACCTTTCCTTGTTCTGGCATTTGTCTTAGTTCTTTGACCTCTAACAGGGAGACCTCTTTGATGTCTTCTTCCTCTATAACAATTTATATCCATTAATCTTTTAATATTTTGATTAACCTTTTTTCTTAAATCACCTTCAACTGTTTCTTCTATTTCAATATGCTTTCTGATTCTTGATAACTCATCAGGACTCAAATCTTTCACCTTCTTATTAATATCAACTTTGACTTCTTTTAATATTTGTTTTGATTTGGATCTGCCTATTCCAAAAATATAAGTTAATCCAATTTCAACCCTTTTGTTATTGGGTACCTCAACACCTGTTATTCTTGCCAATTTTGCCTCCCTTTACCATTTTTTTCATTCATTATTCGATATTCACTATTCATTTTTTCTCATCCTTGTCTTTGTTTGTGTTTAGGATCCTTGCAAATTACCCTTACAACACCTTTTCTTTTTACAATCTTACATTTATTACATATCTTTTTTACAGAAGCTTTAACTTTCATTAATTCCTCCTACTTAAATCTATAAACAATTCTACATCTTGTAATATCATAAGGCGATATCTCCAACAATATTTTATCCCCTGGTAACATCCTTATATTATGTTTTCTCATTTTACCAGATGGGTGACCAAAAATCCTATGATGATTTTGCTCTAATTCAACAAGAAACATTGCATTTGGCAATGCTTCAACTATTATTCCTCGGGCTTCAACTATATCTTTCTTCTTTTGTTTCATTGTACCTTTGTTAATATCTCTGGACCATTTTCAGTAATGGCAATTGTATTCTCATAATGTGTTGACAAACTACCATCTGCTGTAACAACAGTCCATCCATTATTTAAAGTCATTATTTCATAGCCACCATTAGTTATCATTGGCTCAATTGCCAAAGTCATATTTATCTTCAATTTCGGACCTTTATGGCCATTATCATAATTTAAAACCTGCGGATCTTCATGTAAATTTCCCCCAATTCCATGCCCAGTCAAATCTCGAACTATTTCATATCCTCTAGTTCTTACAAACCTATCTATTGCTACTGAAATATCATTAACTCTATTTCCTTCTTTTGCCATCTTTATACCTTCGTATAGAGACTTCTCACAGGTGTTCATTAAATCCTGTACTTCATCAGAAACCTTACCTACAGCAAAAGTACGCGCCCCATCTCCATAAAATCCCCTATAAATAGTCCCAACATCAATTCCAATTATATCTCCTTCCTCAAGTATTCTATCTTTTGAAGGGATCCCATGAACAACTTCATTATTAATTGATGTACATAAAGCAGCTGGGAATCCTTCATACCCTTTAAAAGCAGGTTTTGCACCAAGACTTAAAATTTTTTCTTCAGCCCACATATCTAACTCATAAGTATTTACCCCGGGTTTAATCCTATCTTCTATTTCTAAAAGTATTATTGCAACAACCCAATTTGCTTTTCTCATCAAATTTAACTCTTTATCTGTTTTCAATCTTATCAATTTAATATCTCTCCAATTTTCTTTAAAACTTCTCTAACACTAATTGAAGCATCAACTCTATTAAGCACACCTTTATCTTCATAATAATTAATAATAGGTTCTGTTACTTCACGGTATACTCTAAGCCTTTCTCGTATTGCTCCCTCATTATCATCTGTTCTTTTCTCTAATATACCCCCACAAATATCACAAATTCCCTCTTTTTTGGGCGGTTTATTTTTTGTATTAAAAATTGCTCCACAATTATTACAGATTACTCTGGATAGTAACCTATTAATAATAACTTTCTCATCTTCAACCTTCAAATATATTGCAACCTCACTATCTGTTACCATTTTTGACAACTCTTTTGCCTGAATAATAGTCCTTGGGAAACCATCCATAATATAACCTTCATTAATATATTTACTGGTTACTCTATTTTTTACTATTTCTATAATAATATCATCAGAAACAAGTTCACCTTTGTCAACAACTGATCTTACCTTTTTTCCAATTATAGAATTCGACCTAATCTCATCTCGAATTAAATCTCCTGTAGAAATTTTTTTATAATTATACTTTTTTTCTAGTATACCAGATATTGTTCCTTTACCAGCTCCAGGAGCACCAAAAAGTATAATTCTTATCACAACTCCACCCTCTTATCGTCTTCCTCTAACTCTTCCTTTTCTTGAAAAAGATTCGTAGTTCCTCATTGTTAGCTGCGCTTCAATCTGCTGAACAGTATCCATAGCAACTCCCACAACAATCAATATCGAAGTTCCACCAAAATAAAACCTAACATTTAAACCCTCAGAAAACCATTTCGGTAAATTAGCTTCCAAAAAATCCCCGATAAAAGGCATTGCTCCCACTTTAAATCCTGTCATTAAAAATTCCGGAAGAATTGCTATTATAGCAAGATATATTGCACCAACAAAAGTTAATCTCGAAAGCACATTATCTATATATTCTGAAGTGTTCTTACCCGCCCTTATGCCTGGAATAAACCCTCCATATTTTTTTAAATTATCTGACACATCCTCAGGATTGAAAATAATTGAAATGTAAAAATATGTAAAGAAAATAATAGAAGTTATATAAAGCAGGTTGTATAAAGGCATTCCAAAGCTCAGCTGGTTTGCTATGCTTTTTGCAATTGGATGATTAATAAAACCAGCAACAGTTGCAGGAAATGTAATAACAGAGGATGCAAAAATAATTGGCATAACGCCACCTGTATTAACCTTTAAAGGTAGGAATGTGCTCTGTCCGCCCATCATCCTTCTTCCCTGTATTCTCTTTGCATAAGAAATGGGAATTCTACGCTGCCCCATCTCCACATAGACAATAAATCCAATAACACCTACCATCATTATGAGAAGAAAAATTATTTTTAATGGGTTCATATCACCCGTTTTTAAACCAGCAAAAAGTGATCCAATACCAGGTACAAGTCCAATAACAATTCCAGCAAATATTAATAAAGAGATACCATTCCCGATTCCTCTTTCTGAAATTCGCTCTCCAAGCCACATTAAGAATACAGTTCCAGCTGTTAAAGTTAATATTGCAATAAATCTAAAACCCCAACCTTGACCTCCTTGTGGCACGACCCAAAGTCCGGATTTAGTGTGCATCTTTTCCAATCCAACTGCAATTGCAAAAGATTGGACAATTGAAATTAAAACTGTACCATATCTTGTATATTGGGTTATTTTTTTCTTTCCTAACTCACCCTCTTTTGATATTCTTTCAAGATATGGCCATACAACCTGAAGTAACTGAAGTATAATTGATGCGCTTATATATGGCATAATTCCAAGGGCAAACACTGTCATTTTTGACATATTCCTTCCAGTAAACATGTCTAAGAAACCTAAAATAGTCCCTTGAGCTTCTTTGAAAAAGTCCTGTATAGCCTGAACATCTATTCCTGGAATCGCAATCTGTGAACCAATTCTAAAAACTGCAAGCATAGCAAAAGTATAAAGAACACGCCTACGTAATTCAGGAATAATAAAAATATTTCTTATAAAAGTAATCAATTTCTCTCTCCTTCAAGAATAATTGCTTCACCTTTACTTTTTTTTATCTTTTCTAAAGCAGTTTTTGAAAATTTATGAGCATGTATTTTAACTCTTCTTTTTAAATCACCATTGCCAAGAATTTTTATTTTTGCTCTTTTATTTCTTGCTAACTTGGTTTTGAAAAAATCCTCTACCTTAAGCTCATCCATTCCTGTCTTTTCTATTGAATCAAGATTAATAATATTATATTCTTTTTTAAACTTATTCGTAAATCCACGTTTTGGGACTCTCCGTACAAGAGGCATCTGACCTCCTTCAAAACCTCTCTTTTTAGAATACCCACTCCTTGATTTTTGACCATTCATACCTCTTCCTGCTGTTTTACCATAACCTGAACCAGGTCCTCTACCAACTCTCTTTTTGTTTTTAATAGCACCCTTTTGAGGTTTTAAATTAGAAAGAGATATCATTTTTTCACCTCCACAACTTCTAACATAAAATCAATCTTTTTTACCATCCCCAGTATTTCAGGCCTTTTTTCTCTTATTACTTCGGAGTTCAATTTTCTTAAACCAAGCCCAAATACAATTTTTCTCTGTTTTTCTGTACGTCCAATCAAACTCTTTTTTAATTTTATCTTAATTAAGGGAAATTTCTGTTTTTTCTTTACTGCCATAGATCCTCCTCTTCAATAGCCCTTCCTTTACTGATTTTTTCAGAATTCTTCAAATTTTTCAATCCATTTATAGTTGCACGTGCTACAGTTAATATGTTTTTACTTTTAAGGCTCTTTGTCAGGATATTCTTTATTCCTGCTAGTTCCATAATAAACCTAACTGCTCCTCCAGCAATAACTCCCGTTCCTGGAGACGCAGGTCTTAAAACAACCTTAGCTGCTCCGAATTTTCCTACTATATAATAAGGTATAGTATTATTTATAAGAGGAATTACAATTAAATTCTTCTTTGCATCTACAACAGCCTTTTTTATTGCTAAAGGCACTTCCTTTGCTTTTCCTTTACCAAGCCCGACCCTACCATTCTTATCTCCAACAACAACTGCAGCTGAAAATCTAAAATTCTTTCCACCTTTTACAACCTTAGTTACTCTTCTTATTGAAATCACCTCTTCTTCCAATAAAACCTCATTGTTTTCTATTCCCTGCACTTTAAACTCCTTAAAAATTTATCCCGTTTTCTCTTGCTGAGTCAGCAATTATCTTAACTCTTCCAGCATAAGCATAAACATTCCTATCAAAAACAACAGAATTAATCTTTTTCTTTTTCAATCTGTCAGAAATTAATTTTCCTACTAACTTAGCAGCATCTTTATTTTTTGTGTTCTTTAACTGTTCTTTTATCTCTTTTTCAAGAGTTGAAGCACTAACTAAAACTTTTCTGTTAATATCATCATAAACCTGAACATATAAATATTTATTACTTCTAAAAACTATCATTCTCGGTTTTTCTTTAGTACCAGTAATTTTTTTTCTGATAGATTTTCTCATTCTTTGTTTTTTTTTGTCATCTAAAATATACTTAGGTGTAATCATTTTAAACTCCTGCTGTCTTTCTTACTTTTCGCCTTAAATATTGCCCTTCAATTCTTATACCTTTCAGTTTGTAAGGCTCAACTGGCCTTATTCTTTGGATATTAGCACAAACCTGACCCAGAAGCTGTTTGTCATGTGAATGCAAAGTAAAAGACCCTGGATTCTTTTGAGTTGCAGTCACTCCTTTTGGCAATTTATAATTTACTGGATGAGAGTACCCAACTTGAAGATTAATTGTATCTCCATTTACAGTTGAACGCCATCCTTTTCCATGTATTTCCAATTTCTTTGAAAAACCTTTAGTAACTCCAATTACTGCATTATTGATTAAACTCCAGGTTAATCCTTGAAAAGGTTTTTTCGAATCATCTTTTAAATTGACAGTAATTTCATTATCATTAATCTTAACATCTATACCCTTAATAAGCTTCACAATCAGCTCACCCTTAGATCCCTTTATTTTTAAATTATCTTCTCTAAATTCTATTTTAACCGTATTTTCGAACTTAATTGCTTTTGCTGCTAATCTCGACATTTTTCCTCCTACCAAATATGAAATAAAACTTCACCGCCTACATTATTTTTTTTACACTCACGACCTGTCATAATTCCTTTTGAAGTTGACAAAACAGCTACTCCCAATCCATTTAATACTTTAGAAATGCTATCCGCTTTTTCATATACTCTTCTGCCTGGTTTTGAAATCCTTTTGATACCTTCAATAACACTGTTTTTTTTATCCATATATTTAAGTTCAACAACAATTTGTGCAAGAAATTCACTGTTATCTACTTTAAAATTAAAAATATAACCCTCATTTTTTAAAATCTTTATAATTTCAAGTTTCTCTTTAGATAAAGGAATAGCAGCATCCTTTTTGTTAACCATAATGGCATTTCTGATTCTTGTTAACATATCTGCAATTGGATCTGTGATATTCATCTTAACTCCTTACCAGGATGATTTTGTGACACCCGGAACTTCTCCTCTTAATGACAATTCTCTAAAACAAAGCCTACATAATTCAAACTTTTTATAAACAGACCGAGTCCTTCCACACAATCTGCATCTACTTCTTTGTCGAACACTATATTTTTTTTGCTTCCTAGCTTTAGCAATAGATGATTTTTTTGCCACTCTTTCCTCCTTACCTAAAAGGGCATTCCTAAATGTTTTAGCAATGCTTTGCCTTCTCTATTATCATTTGCAGAAGTAACAAATGTAATTGACATACCTTTTAATTTATCAACTTTATTGTAATTTATTTCAGGAAAAACCAGCTGGTCTTTTAATGAAAGGGTATAATTCCCAGAACCATCAAAAGATTTCGCAGAAAGTCCTCTAAAATCTTTAATTCGCGGAATAACCACAGAAACCAATCTGTCAAAAAAATCATACATTCTCTTCCCTCTCAATGACACAGAAGCACCAACAGGCATACCTGCTCTTAATCTGAAAGACGCAATTGATTTTCTTGCCCTTCTAATAATCGGCTTCTGCCCTGTTATTATAGCCAATTCTTCCATCACTTTATCAAGAACTTTAATATTTTGAGTTGCTTCTCCTACTCCTGAATTCACAACTATTTTTTCGAGTCTGGGAACCATCATAATGTTTTTATATTTTAATTCCTTTTTTAACTCAAGCTTAATTTCTTTATTGTATCTTTCCATTACTCTATTCATCTCTTACTCCTAATCAAGAAGTGTATTACACTTTTTACAGATTCTCTGTTTTTCATCTTTCGAAACTTTAAATCCTACTCGAACTCCCTGTTCACACTCTTTACAATAATACATTACACTTTCTAGAGGAACAGTACCCTCTCTTTCTACAACACCACCTTGAACGTTTTTTTGTGGATTAGGTCGAACATACTCTTTAATAATATGTATTTTTTCAACAACCACTCTATTTTTTTCAGGTAAAATTCTAAGAATTTTCCCAAATTTCCCTTTATCCTGTTTTTTACCTCTTACAATAATAACTGGATCACCTTTTTTTAACTTTAACCTTTTCATTTAAATCACCTCTGGAGCCAAAGAAATTATCTTCATAAATTTTTTTTCCCTTAATTCCCTAGCCACAGGACCAAAGACTCTAGTTCCAATAGGTTCGCCCTGTTTGTCAATAACCACAGCAGCATTATCAGAAAACCGAATATAAGAACCATCTTTTCTTCTTACTTCTTTCCTTGTTCTCACAATAACAGCCCGTATCACATCCCCCTTTCTTATTTTTGAGTTTGGTTCAGCAACTTTAACAGTTCCAACAAAAACATCTCCTATGTGAGCTATTTTACCAGTTCCTCCACCCAGAGCTCTGATAAACATTACTTCTTTTGCACCTGAATTATCAGCAACTTTCAATCTAGTTTGCATTTGAATCATTTTATCACCTCTTTGTCAGGGGTTGTAGAAATAACATCCAATAACATCCACGTCTTTCTCTTACTTATTGGTCTAACTAATTTTATTTTAACAATATCTCCTAAACTACATTTATTATTCTCATCATGAGTAAGATATTTTTTCTTTCTTCTAACTATCTTTTTATAAATAGAATGTTTAAATGTTCTTTGAACACTAACGGATATAGTCTTATCAGCTTTCACTGAAACTACTTCTCCTGTTAAAACAACATTAATTTTTCTCTTTTTTTCTTCCTTGTTTTTCATTGTTAGACCTCTTTTCAGTTAAAATTGTTAATAACTTAGCAATATCCTTTTTAGTACATCTTATTGTATAAAGATTGGCCATCTGCCCAATAGATTTTTGTATTTTCTGCTTAAAAAGTTTATCATGTAACTCTATTAGTTTACTTTCAATCTCATCAATTGTCATTGATCTTATTTCTTTTGCTTTCATATTAACTACCTTTATTTATTCCTTTTAATAAATCTTGTTTTGATTGAAAACTTTCTCTGGGCTAATCTAATTGCTTCCTTTGCAACATTTTCTTGTACACCTTCTAGTTCATAAATAATTTTACCTCTTTTTACAACATCAACCCAAAATTCAGGATCACCCTTACCTTTACCCATCCTTACTTCAATTGGTTTAGATGTAACAGGCTTATAAGGAAATGCCCTAACCCATAATTTCCCACCTCTTTTTATATATCTATTTATTGCAACTCTACCAGCTTCGATTTGTCTTGCAGTAATCCAACAATTTTCAAGAGCTTGAAGACCATAATCGCCAAACTCCAGAGTATTGCCTTTTGTTGCTTTTCCTCTTCGTTTCCCTCTAAAAACTTTCCTGTGTTTTACTTTGGCTGGCATTAACATTTTTTATTCTCCCTTTTCATCAATATTTATTTCTTGCTTCTTAAATCTTTCCTTTAACTTATCTGAAGAATATATCCATACTTTAATCCCAATCTGACCATAATCAGTAAAAGCCTCTGTGAATCCATAATCAATATCAGCTTTTAATGTTTGTAAAGGAAGTTTTCCTACCAGATACCATTCAGCTCTTGCAATTTCAGCTCCTCCCAATCTTCCTGCAACTCTTATTTTCATGCCAATTGCACCAGCTCTTAAAGAAGAATCCACTGCTTTCCTCATTGCCCTACGGAATGAAATTCTCCTTTCTATTTGGTAAGCCACACCTTCTGCAACCAATTGAGCAACTAATTCAGGATATTTTATTTCAATAACATCAACTAATATTTTGTCAAGCGTCATCCCTGTTAATTCTCTTATCAAGTCTTTTAATTTCTTAACGCCTTTACCGCCTTTTCCAATAACAATCCCAGGGCGTGCAGTATTGATCTGAACTCTAATTGTATCAGATATTCTCTTAATTTCAACTGAGCTGATTCCAGCATGTTTATACTTATTTTTGATTAATTTTCTAATTTTTAAATCATTGTGAAAAAGTTCAATATAATTTCTTCCCTCACTATACCATAAAGATAACCAACTCTTATTAAAACCTAATCTAAATCCAATTGGATGTGTTTTTTGGCCCATCATTTCTCCTTTCTTTCATCTAAAAATATTGTTACATGAGCATATTTCTTTAAGATTCTGACCCCTCTGCCTCGAGGTGCGGCTCTAAATCTTTTCAAATATGGTGCTTTACCTACATATATTTCAGAAACATATAACTGATCCACATCAATATTTGGATATTTAACCTGAGCATTAGCAATAGCAGAATTAAGAACCTTTTCAACAATACCAGCTCCTTTCTGTTTTTTAGAAAACCTCAATATTGTTATTGCTTCTCCTGCATCTTTGCCTCTAATCATATCAACAACTAATCCACATTTTCTTGGGGATATTTTTAAATACTTACCTTTTGCAACTGCTATTCCACTCATTTCAACCTCCTATTTTTTACCTCTGCTAGTATGACCTTTATAATTTCTTGTTTGAGAAAATTCGCCAAGCTTGCATCCAACCATATTTTCTGTAACAAACACTGGTATAAATTTCTTTCCATTATGAACAGCAAGTGTTAATCCTACCATTTCAGGGATTACAGTAGAACGTCTTGACCAGGTTTTTATAACTTCACGCTTTTTTAAATTTTTTACAGCCAATATTTTATTCAATAATTTTTCTTCAATATAAACGCCTTTTTTTACTGAACGTGCCATTTAACTACTTTCTCCTCTTTACAATGAATTTTTGTGTCCTTTTGTTTCTTCTAGTCTTGTATCCTTTTGTGGGCTTACCCCATGGAGTAACAGGATTCCTACCACCCTTTGCTTTACCTTCACCTCCACCATGAGGATGATCAATAGGATTCATGGCAGTACCCCTAACATGGGGACGTTTGCCCATCCATCTATTTCTTCCAGCCTTACCTATCTTAATATTACTATGTTCAGCATTACTGAGCTGTCCAATTGTTGCTCTACATTCCATATGGACTTTTCTTAATTCACCAGATGGCATCTTTAATAAAGCATATTTCCCCTCTTTAGCCATCAAAACTGTTGAAGAACCTGCTGTTCTGGCAATTTGACCACCTCTACCTTTTTGGAATTCAATATTATGAATAATAGTTCCAACTGGAATATTCTTTAATAATATTGAATTCCCAAGTAAAATTTCAGATTCACCATCAGTTGATATAATATTGTCTCCTACTTTAATACCTAATGGAGCTAAAATATATCTTCTTTCGCCATCTGAATATTTTACCAGAGCAATTCTTGTAGTCCTGTTAGGATCATACTCAATTGTCTCAATTGTGCCTGAAACATCTAATTTATTTCTCTTAAAATCAATAACCCTATACCTTCTCTTATGTCCTCCACCCCTAAACCTAATTGTAGTTTTTCCATAGTTATTTCTTCCTCCTGATCTTTTCAGGGAAACTAGTAATTTTTTATAAGGTTTTTTTGAAGTCAGTTCATCAAAAGTATAACCAGTTTTTCCTCTTTGACCAGGAGTTACGGGGTTGTACGTTTTTATAGCCATTATACTACCTCGAAATATTCAATCATTTTTGCATCTTTTTTTAATTTCACATAAGCTTTTTTCCAGGAAGGCTTTCTTCCAGAATATTTACCATGTTTTTTCTCTTTCCCATCAAAATTCATTAAATTAACACTTTCTACTTTTGTTTTGAACAATTCTTCCACAGCACTTTTGACCATTATTTTATTTGCTTTTTTATGCACTTTAAAACAGAGTACCTTTTCTTTGTCCTTTAAGTCAGTAGACTTTTCTGTAATTAATGGGGCAAGAATTATATCAGTATGTTCCAATTTCATTTAAACACCTCCTTCAATCGATTAATAGCTTCAACAGAAAACATAATGTAATTGTATTTCAAAGAGTCATATATATTTATTTCATTAAGATCAATTGCTTTTACATTTGGAATATTTCTTGTACTTAGCATTAATTCCGAATTATCTTTTTTATCTACAATTAGTAACTTATCAAAACCAAATTTTTTTAAAATTGATATTGTATCTTTGGTTTTTTTTGAATTTATATTTAATTTGTCAATAATATATATCCTGTTATTTCTCACCTTATCAGAGAGAACCGATTTTAATGCATTGCTCTTAGCTTTTTTTGGTATAGCATAAGAGTAATCTCTAGGATGCGGTCCAAATGTTATTCCTCCCTTTCTCCACAAAGGACTCCTTATTGAGCCAACTCTTGCTCTACCTGTTCCTTTTTGCTTCCATAATTTTCTTCCGCTTCCTTGTACTTTACCCCTTGTTTTTGTCGATGCAGTACCTCTTCTTAAATTTGCTCTAAAATTTTTAACAGCCTCATAAATAAGGTGTTCCTTCAAAGGATAATCAAAAATTTCTTCAGGAAGATTAATATCACTAATCTCCAAATTCTCAATATTTCTAACTCTGAGTTTAATCATTATTATCTCCTCTTAAAGGAATCCTTTATAATAAATACATAATTACCATTAAACCCTGGAACTGCCCCTTTCACCAATATCAGGTTATTATCTAAATCAATCTTTTCAATACTAAGACCTTTTATAGTTTTTCTTTTTCCACCCATTCTTCCGGGCATTTTTTTACCTTTCATAACCTCTCCAGGATATGCACACATCCCAGTTGAACCTGGCCTTCTGTGGTGCATTGATCCATGTGATTTAGGCCCCTGAGAAAAATTCCACCTTTTTATTACACCCTGAAAACCTTTTCCTTTACTAATTCCAACTATATTCACTTTCTCCTTCTCTTTAAATATATCCACCTTAACACTATCACCAATACCAATTTCATCTTCATCATAAAAGAATTCTTTTAATATTTTAGTTGGAGGTGTCTTAGCCTTATCAAAATGGCCTTTCATAGGTTTATTCACATTTTTTACCTTTTTCTCTTCAACAAATCCAAGTTGGACTTTCTTATAATTTTTATCTTTCAACACTTTTTTTTGAATTACAAGGCATGGTCCTGCTTTTATTACAGTGATCGGAAAAACTTTACCATCATCTGTAAAAAACTGAGTCATCCCTATTTTTTTACCAATTAATCCTTCAATCATTTTAATAATCCTCTAATTTGATTTAACCTCAACCTCTACTCCTGCTGGTAAATCCATTTTCTTCAATTCTGCTATTGTATCATCATTGTGTTCAATAATCTCAATCAATCTACAATGAGTTCTCCTTTCAAAATGTTCTCTGGATTTCTTATCAGTGTGAGGTGATCTTAACACGCAAAACTTTTCAATTTTTGTTGGGGTTGGAATCGGCCCGGTTACTTTTGCTCCTGTCCTTTTTGATTTTGTTACAATTTCTTCAGAAGATTTGTCAAGTATTCTACTATCAAAAGATTTTAATTTTATTCTAATTTTTGTATTCATTTTTCCCTTCCTTTACTCAATAATTTCAGTTACAGAACCTGCACCAATTGTTCTACCACCCTCTCTTATTGCAAACTTCAAACCCTTCTCCATTGCTATTGGCGTTAATAACTCTATACCAAAAGTAGTGTTATCTCCGGGCATTACCATCTCTACTCCTTCTGGCAATGTTACACTACCTGTAACATCTGTAGTCCTGAAAAAAAACTGAGGCCTATAACCTGTAATAAATGGCGTATGCCTGCCGCCCTCATCCTTGGATAATACATATACCTCTGACTTAAACTTCTTGTGAGGCGTTATTGTCCCTGGCTTGGCTAATACCATACCTCGCTCTACATCACTCCTCTCTGTACCTCGCAATAATACTCCTACATTATCTCCTGCCTGACCCTGATCCAACAACTTCTTAAACATCTCCACGCCTGTAACTACCTTCTTCTGCGTGTCTCTTATGCCAACTATCTCTATCTCATCTCCTACTTTCACTATCCCTCGCTCTATCCTGCCTGTCACCACTGTCCCTCTACCACTTATTGTAAATACATCCTCTATCGGCATTAAAAACGCCTTGTCTATCGCACGCTCAGGCAACGGTATGTAACTGTCCACTACTTCCATTAACTCCAATACGCTCTTGTTACACTCATCTCCAGGATTACCCTCACTCTCCAAACTCCTCAACGCACTACCCCTTACAACTGGAATATCATCTCCAGGAAAACCATACTCTGTCAATAACTCCCTTATCTCCAACTCAACCAAATCCAATATCTCATCATCATCCACCTGATCTACCTTATTCATAAATACCACTACTGAAGGAACATTCACCTGACGTGCTAACAATATATGCTCACGAGTCTGGGGCATAGGACCATCTGCTGCACTCACTACCAATATAGCTCCATCCATCTGAGCTGCTCCGGTTATCATGTTCTTTACATAGTCAGCATGACCAGGACAATCTATATGGGCATAATGACGCTTACTTGTCTCATACTCAACATGCGCTATCTGTATCGTTATACCTCGCTCCTTCTCCTCCGGCGCATTATCTATACTCCAAAAATCCCTGTAACTCACCTTAATACCATCTACTTTATTCAATATCTTTGTTATCGCCGCTGTCAACGTAGTCTTACCATGATCTACATGACCTATCGTGCCTATGTTCAAATGCGGCTTACTCCTGTCAAACTTCTCCTTTGCCATTATTTACCTCCTAATTTAAAGTATAAATGCCTAATTGGTTTTTTAATACATCATCCATTTTACTTTCAGACATTTCATCGTAATCACAAAATTCCATTGAATAGTTTGCCCTACCTTGACTTAAAGTCCTAAATGCAGTAGCATACCCAAACATATTAGAAAGTGGAACTAATCCATCGATTATATGTAAGGTATCTTTTTTTTCCATTTTAGTAATTTTACCTTCTCTTGAGTTAAAATCTCCAATAACTTCGCCAAGATACTCATCTTGAACTAAGATTTCAATTTTCATAATTGGTTCAAGTAAAATTGGTTTAGCTTTCCTAAAAGCGTTTTTGAAAGCCATTGAAGCAGCAATTTTAAATGCCAAATCAGTTGAATCTTCTTCATGCCATGAGCCATTAATTAAAGTAACTTCAACATTCATTATCGGATAACCTGCTAAAAGCCCCATTTTCATTGATTCTGCAACTCCTATCTCAATAGCTTTAAAAAAAATTTTAGGAATCACATTGTTTTTTATTTTTGTTTTAAATTTAAATTTCTCATTACCGTTAAATGGTGAAATCTCAAGGACAACATGCCCATACTGACCTTTTCCACCATTTTGTTTTATATATCTTTCCTCCCCTATAGCATTATGTCTGATAGTTTCATGATAAGAAACTCTGGGTTTCCCCATTTTTGTTCTTATCTTAAAATCTCTTTTAATCCTCTCCTGCACCACTTCCAAATGAAGTTCACCCATCCCAGAAACAATGTTTTGACCTGTGTTTTTATTGAATTTAACTTTTAAAGTAGGATCCTCAGAACTTAATTTATTAAGCACGATATCCAGCTTGTCATGATCAGAGGTAAGCTTAGGTTCAATTGTGGCTGAAATAACAGGTTCAGGGAAAGTAATTGTTTCAAGAATAATCTGTTGTCTTTCATCACACAGAGTATCTCCAGTTGAAATTTCATTCAAACCAACAGTGGCAGCAATATCTCCAGAATATACATTATCTACCTCTTCTCGTTTATTAGCATGCATTTTTAACAATTTTAAAATTTTAAATCTTTTTTTCTTATTACTATTGTAAATATAGTTTCCATTTTTTATAGTACCAGAATAAACCCTAAAAAAAGCAAGTTGCCCAACATGAGAATCAGTCAATATTTTAAAAACCAGAGCTGAAAATGGTTCAGCATCAGATAACTTTCTATGAACTTTTTTTCCATTTTTGGGGACATAGCCCACGATATCTCCCTTATCAAGAGGGGAAGGAAGATAATAAACAATTGCATCAAGTAAGTTCTGAACAGCCTTATTTTTAAAAGAAGAGCCCATTAATACAGGAACTACTTCCAGATCTAAGGTCATATTTCTTATAGTTCTATTAATCAATTCATCAGGAATATTTTTTTTCCCAAGAAATAATTCCATGATTTCCAAATTATTGTCAGCCAATGTTTCAATCAAATTTTCCCTGTAAATCTCTGCTTCATCCAAATATTTTTCAGGTATCTCTTTAATTTCATATTCAGTTCCAAGAAAATCACCACTATATTTGAAAGTTTTCATTAAAACTAAATCAATCACACCTTCAAAATCATTTTCAGTTCCAAGGGGCAATTGAAGTAATATGGTCTTTGTATCAAGCTTATCCTCAATTTGATTTATAACTTCACTGTAATCAGCCCCTATTCTATCCATTTTGTTTATATAAGCAATTTTAGGTATTTCATATTTAGAAGCTTGATACCAGACTTTTTCGGTCTGAGGTTCAACACCCTCAACCCCACTTAAAATAATAATCGCACCATCCAGAATTCTCAATGAACGTTCAACTTCAGCTGTAAAATCAACATGACCAGGTGTATCAATAATATTTATTTTATTATCTTTCCAATAACAAGTCGTAAAAGCAGAAGTGATTGTAATTCCCCTTTCCTGTTCCTGGTCCATATAATCCATAACAGCTGTGCCATTATGAACTTCACCCATTTTATACGTAACACCGGAATAATACAAAATTCTTTCTGTTGTAGTGGTCTTACCAGCATCTATATGTGCCATAAAACCAATATTACGAATTTTGTCAACCGGTACTCTTTCCATTTTACCATTTATAATGTGCAAAAGCTCTATTAGATTCAGCCATTTTATGTACTGTTTCTTTCCTTTTTATTGCTCCACCCTTATTATTATAAGCATCACTTATTTCACCAATCAATTTATCCTGGAATGATTTTCCACCTCTTTCTCTAGCATTCTGGGTAATCCAACGTATACCTAAAGTATATGACCTTTCCTTTCTAACATCCATTGGAACCTGATAGGTAGCTCCTCCAACTCTCCTTGACCTTGTTTCAACATGAGGTCTTACATTTTCAATTGCTTTCAAAACTATTTTCAATGGATCTTCTTTTATCTTTCCATTCAAAACATCCATAGTTCCATAGACTATCTTCTCTGCTAATGCTTTTTTACCATCTCTCATTACACTATTTATAAATTTTGCAATTAAAGAAGAGTGGTATACAACATCATAAAACACATCTTTTTTCTTATTTATTTTTCTCCTTGGCATTTTTATCTCCTGATATTAAACTTTTTTCTGCCTTCTGGTTCCATACTTTGACCTACTCTTTTTCCTGTTTTCAACACCTGTAGCATCTTTGGCCCCTCTAATTATATGATATCTTACGCCAGGCAAATCCTTTACTCTACCTCCCCTGACAAAAACAATCGAATGTTCTTGAAGGGAGTGGCCTTCCCCGGGTATATAAGCACTAACTTCAATTCCATTTGTTAACCTGACTCTGGCTACTTTCCTCATAGCAGAGTTCGGCTTTTTGGGGTTGGTTGTAAAAACCTTAGTGCAAACACCTCTTTTTAGAGGGCAATTTTCAAGCGCTGGTGATTTACTCTTCACCTTACTCTTTTTTCTGCTAAATCTAACTAATTGATTTATTGTAGGCAAATATACCTCCTATCTTAATTTTCTTCATTTTTCATTTTTATTTGAGGAATTTATGATCCCATAAAAAAGAAATAAGACAATAATGTAATCTTATACCATAAAAGTATCAGTTTAGTCAATATTTCTTAAATTATATTTTTGAGATTTAATTCTTAATAAAAAGATATTACTTTGATTTAAAAAAATTTAATTAATTTTCTAAAATTTATATAAAAACCCGGTGACTTCCTACTTTCCCACTCCGTTACCAGAGCAGTATCATCGGCATAGAAAGGCTTAACTTCCGGGTTCGGAATGTAACCGGGTGTGGCCCTTTCATTATGGTCACCGGGAAATATAGCACATTTTTTACTTATTTTGCTCTATTAGATTTGTCGGGAGTAAAGTTAAATAAACTTTATGATTAAGGCTCACGACCTATTAGTACTGGTTAGCTCAAACTGTCACCAGTCTTACACACCCAGCCTATCAAACTCGTAGTCTACAAGAGGTCTTTAGTTCCCCCGAAGGGGAAAGGGAGATCTTATCTTGAGATCGGCTTCCCGCTTATATGCTTTCAGCGGTTATCCTAAATAAATGTAGCTACCCAGCTATGCTCCTGGCGGAACAACTGGATCACCAGAGATTTACTCATCCCGGTCCTTTCGTACTAGGGATAAATTCTCTCAAATCTCCTATGCCCACTGTGGATAAGGACCGAACTGTCTCGCGACGTTCTGAACCCAGCTCACGTACCACTTTAATTGGCGAACAGCCAAACCCTTGGGACCTGCTCCAGCCCCAGGATGTGATGAGCCGACATCGAGGTGCCAAACAGCGTCGTCGATATGAGCTCTTGGACGCTATAAGCCTGTTATCCCCGGAGTACCTTTTATCCGTTGAGCGATGGCCCTTCCATACAGAACCACCGGATCACTAAGCCCTGGTTTCCCATCTGTTCGACCTGTCGGTCTCACAGTTAAGCATCCTTATGCCTTTGCACTCTACAGCTGATTTCCAAACAGCTTGAGGATACCTTTGGGCGCCTCCGTTACATTTTGGGAGGTGACCGCCCCAGTCAAACTACCCGCCTAACACTGTCTTCCAAAAAGATAATTTTTGGAGTTAGAACCTCAATACAATAAGAGTGGTATCCCAAGATTGGCTCCACTGTAACTAGCGTCACAGTTTCAAAGCCTCCCACCTATCCTGCACATACTGCACCAAAATCCAATATTAGGTTGCAGTAAAGGTTCACGGGGTCTTTCTGTCCAGCAGCGGGTAACCGGCATCTTTACCGGTACTACAATTTCGTCGTGCATCTCCTTAAGACAGTGCCCAAATCGTTACGCCTTTCGTGCGGGTCGGAACTTACCCGACAAGGAATTTCGCTACCTTAGGACCGTTATAGTTACGGCCGCCGTTTACTGGGGCTTCAGTTCAGAGCTTCTCCCGAAGGATAACCCCTCCCTTTAACCTTCCAGCACCGGGCAGGCGTCAGTCCCTATACATCGATTTTTTGTCTTAGCAGAGACCTGTGTTTTTGATAAACAGTCGTTTGGGCCATTTCACTGCGGCCTCCTCGGGCTCAGTATAAACATCACCCTAGCGAGGCACTCCTTCTTCCGAAGTTACGGAGTTAATTTGCCGAGTTCCTTAAGGAAATTTCACACGTGCGCCTTAGAATTCTCTTCTCGTCTACCTGTGTCGGTTTGCGGTACGGACACATAAATAACTACTTAGCGGCTTTTCTTGGCAGTATAACATCAACAGGTTCATCCAGCAAAAACTGAATTTCCCCGATTACCTTAGAGTTAATGAGTCCAGATTAAAAGACCCCTCCTTGTCATCGGCCGTACTCAACCAACGGTACGGTCTGCTTAGCTTTCTGCGTCCCCGCATCGCAATAACGCTATTTAGTGGTGCAGGAATGTTGACCTGCTTTCCATCGCTTACGCCTTTCGACCTCAGCTTAGGATCCGACTAACCCTGAGAGGACTGACCTTCCTCAGGAAACCTTAGACTTTCGGCGTTCCGGGTTTTTACCGGAATTATCACTACTCATGCCGGCAGAGTCGCTTCCTGATCACCACCAATCCTTACAGACTGGATCTACTATCAGGAATGCTCTCCTACCTATTTACTTGATAAATCAAACAAATACCACAGCTTCGGTATTATACTTTAGCCCCGTTACATCTTCGGCGCAAAAACGCTCGACCAGTGAGCTATTACGCTTTCTTTAAAGGATGGCTGCTTCTAAGCCAACCTCCTGGCTGTCTTTGTATTATCACATCCTTTTCCACTTAGTATAAATTTTGGGACCTTAGCTGGTGGTCTGGGCTGTTTCCCTCTCGAATATGGAGCTTATCCCCCACATTCTGACTCCTACACTGTTGTTACAGGCATTCGGATTTTAGTTGGATTCAGTACTTCTTTCGAAGCCCTAGTCCATCCAGTGATCTACCTCCTGCACAAATCATGTAAGGCTAGCCCTAAAGCTATTTCGGAGAGAACGAGCTATCACGGAGTTTGGTTGGTCTTTCACCCCTATCCTAAGCTCATCCAAGAATTTTTCAACATTCACTGGTTCGGGCCTCCGTATGGTATTACCCATACTTCACCCTGGCCAAGGATAGATCACTCCGCTTCGCGTCTATTCCCAGTGACTAATTCGCCCTATTAAGACTCGCTTTCGCTTTGGCTCCGTTTCATCAACTTAACCTTGCCACTGAAAATAACTAGCCGGCTCATTTTACAAAAGGCACGCCGTCACCCACCAGAGGTGGGCTTCGACTGCTTGTAGGTATATAGTTTCAGGTTCTATTTCACACCCCTA
>Ga0210003_1000639_pt1 | contig 31636 bp, 17 predicted proteins | sample LantaG_FD_182804 | JGI IMG/M metagenome (GOLD analysis project Ga0210003, IMG submission 182804) | Deep subsurface microbial communities from Baltic Sea to uncover new lineages of life (NeLLi) - Landsort_02402 metaG (SPAdes) (version 2) | ecosystem: Environmental > Aquatic > Marine > Oceanic >... | reverse complement strand
CAACTTTCCTGTCTCGGTGAGGGCCTTCCAGTCATCCGGATGAATCGATCCATCCGCCCGGAGCCCGATATTCATCAGCATGTTGGCTCCGCAATGTCTTGTATAACGAAGCCAGTAATAGACCTGATCACCAGTTAAATGGCCGGCATTTTCATCATTGATCCAGCCTCCGCTGAACTCATCATACGCCGCCCCGTCACGACCATGATACAGAAGCATCGTGGTATTTATTTCGCGTAATTTAGTCATATACCCGGTTTCCCCGGATCCATGACGCTGGGTCAAAAGGCTAGCCCTTTTCTCATAGACTTCCTGTCTGTCGGGCGTATCAAATTCCCATTCGAATGGAGGTAGATAGTTTTCCGGTGAAATGAAATCCTCTCCCTTAATCGTACCGTCCTTAAATGAAATCAAGGCATGCGGCTGCAACTTCCGGATCAAAGCATAGGTCCCCCTTGTTCCTTCATAGTTCTGTGGATTTTGATAGTATTTTTTTGTCCCATCAAACCAAACACCTGCTACAGGGCCATACCTGGTTAATAGTTCTGTTAAATATGCTCGATTATGCTGCGTCTGCTCATCATCAGGTGTCTGCACATAGCCCGGGGTTACATATAAAAACAGGGCCAGCCCGCGTTTCTTGCATTCCTCTGCGAGTTCCCCCAGCAAATCCCTGCCCACAGGCGCATTCACGGAATTGAGCTTCTTCAGCTTTGAATCAAAATTGAAGCAGCCACCGAGGTGAGTGGTTGTAAAGGTAATGTATTTCATTTCGGCCGCTACAGCTAAATCGCAAATCTTCCCTGCATCGAAGTTTTCCAGTGAATATTTACGAAACAAAAGATCAGTCCTCTCCTGCTGCGTTTGAGCGGCCTCATACTGCTCTCGGGTATACCCTACGAACTTAATGCTTCGATCTGTAGCCTTTCCCGACATCCATGGTTGATAATCTAGCTTTCCGCGCTCCAGGAGACTGGCCAGGTTCAAATGAACAAACAATCCAAACTTAGCTTCTTTAAACCACTGCTTAGCTGCTTCATTCGGATTTTCTTTGTAGGTTTCACTGTAGTCAGACAACCAGTAAGGTAGGTGTTCTTCTTTTTGATTGCATGCAGTGATTAATAATACAATCGGGAGTAATTTTATTAGTTGTTTCATCTGATTAAGATTGTTTATTTCACTTCACTTCGCTGCTTCCGCATGTATCTCCTCGGTTCGCTTCCGTAACTGCTCCAGGACTTCGGCAAACTGTAATTCGTCAGCAAGATTGTTCTGTATATCGTATAAACGAACTTTGTTGGCTGTAGGATAAATAATCATTTTGTATTGGTCGGTTCGAATCATTCTCTGATTCCCAACATATGCGCCATAAACTGCATCATATCCTTTGTTCGATTTACCCTCGCAAAAGGGTAACAAAGAGTTGAAATCAACATTCTCAAGAGCAGCGCTACCGGCAATATCAAGGGAAGTTGCCATGGCATCCTGCAAATAGATTTTCTCGTCAATGATAATCCCGCCTTCAATGTTCGGACCGGCAATAAAAAAAGGAACCCTGACACTTCGGTCGTACATGTTTTGTTTTCCCACAAACCCATGGTCGCCCAAGGCTAAACCATGATCGGCAGTGAAAATAATGTAGGTATTAGCAGCTTTCCCGCTTGCCTCCAGAGCATCAAGGATTCGTCCGATCTGGGCATCCATATGTGAGATGATGGCGTAGTATTCCTGGCGGTTCACTTTTATTGAATACTCTGTGCGAGGGAAGGGAGCAAGTCGCTCATCACGGAGTTTATGTCCCGAACCGGCCTCTTCGCAGTAGGGGTATTCGGGTAAAAAGCTTTCCGGTATGCTTATATTTTCGACCGGGTACATATCCACATATTCTTTAGGTGACTGACGCGGGTCGTGGGGTGCATTAAACGCTACGTACATAAAGAAAGGATCCTCGTCGTTCTTTGCCTTTTCGATGAATCCCAGCGCCTCATCACCCAGAACTTCACTCCAGTGTTTACCTCCTTTCCAGTAACCATCTTTAGATTTATCGTAAGGACTCCAGGTGTCGGGCTCTCCCTCAATAAATTTCCTGTCGTATCGTTCATCAGTCTGGTTTGGCATACCTCCGCGCACGGTCCCGGTAACATCAAAGATTTCGTTGACGTTTTTGGAATAATCCATAAAAGCTTGTGATCGTTCACTCCACGGTTTTTTTACCAGGTAAAGATCCCTCATTTCTTTAGCAATACTGTCAGGAAGTTCTTCAAGACCATTAAACCAGGTCGTCTCAGGAATCCAGATACCTTTACTGCCCCATTGCTGTTTTGCAGCTCTTGCATATGAATCAAAGTGCGTACTAAAGGTTTTAAACACGGGTTCAAGCAGCTCTGGATGATTAGCAGGAGTTAAACCATTATAATAAAATCCCTCGTTATTCCACCAATATTGACCCCCACCCCACATTGCTAAATCTCCATTGGTTCTCCATAACATCCCCCTAAATCCAGGCATATATTCTCCACGGGAACATGACCCCATTATATAGAGATAATATGTATAATTCTTTTCAATGTTATCTGCCACGCCATCTGCACTATGTAGTCGAATGAATGATTTTGACCAATAATTACCCCACCAATCACGGTTACTTTTCAATAATTCATCGAAACTCTTTAATTGGGCTGCATCCAATTGTTTCAATGCAAGATCAGCTACATCCTCTTCAGGATTAAAACTTGAAGCACTTGAAGATAATATTGTAAATTTCCCTTTTCCTGGTTCTGCTGATAATCGTACTGTGGATTCGTTGTAATATACCGCTTTGCTTTTTCGTCCGGACATACCAATGGCCACTGCAGTAGAACAGTAAAAATCCGCTTCCCTGAATTCTTGCACCAATATAATCCGTCCATCACGGATATCCAATCGTGAGGTAGCTGTGTGTACTTGGGGATCTATATGATAACCTTTTTGTATTTGAACTGCATGGTTCCTGGTAAGTTCCCAGTTTTTTCCTTCGATATAATTAATGGAATACCGCAACATTCGCAAGTCAATATTAATACCAGATGGTGCGTTGCGTTGATCATCTATCTCAGTTGCTATTACATCCTTATCAACCCATGCAAGAACTTTTGCTGTAACACCACTACCTTTTACTGTTGATAGTCCTTCATAAACAGACAAATGTTGATTGAAAGCCTTACCCGAAAAAACATCATCGCCGTAATCTACCATGTTTATGTCAACATAGCCACAACCATCTGAATAACTTGTATGACCGTAGGGGAACCAGATGGTATTACGCCCCATAGCGAAAGCATCTACCCTGTTTATTTGGAAATGTAAAGCAGATGGAGTGGTCCAAACCAAGCTCCCCATACGCCCATTACCAACAGGCATTCCTTCTTCACTGCGGAAAGCCGGCACATCGTAATTAAGATCAGCTTTTGAAACTAAACTTTTATAGTCCACATTCATCAGACTGGTATTGTTCGTCTGTGCCTGAAGGCTTTGAGAAGCAATAAAAGACAGTAGGGTAAATAAAAATATTAATTTATTCATCTTTAGATAATATTTATGTATTTAATCTCAACAGTTCGTTAAACTAAGGCATAAAATTCTGATTTTCAATGAAATAAGTGACTAAATAATTTAATTAAGTCCCTGATAATCAGTAACTTAATAGATTACCACAATCTAGCTCAAGTTATGATCACCAGGGAACAAAAATCTTATAAAGTACTCATTTCCAGCATGATAGATAAATTATCAAATATTAATCAATGGAGAAGGTCGTTTCTGATAGAAACGCTTATCCTATTTATGTCTATCAAAGGAAGGATTAACTTTCTACAGCTTGCAAGATACGGAAAACACAAAGAACAACGCTACCGTCAACAGTTTGAGAAGCCCTTTGATTTTCTATCCTTCAACAAAGAGTTCACCCTGTCCCAGGGAAGTGGTCACTATGCCATTGCATTTGATCCAAGCTACGTAAGCAAATCTGGGAAGAAGACTCCCGGGGTTGGCTGGTACTGGTCCGGTTGTGCCAACAGGGCCAAATGGGGCCTGGAAATTGGAGGCCTGGCCGCTATTGATATTGATAACCATACCGCTTTTCACTTGGAAGCTATACAGACTCTTAACGTTGATGATCAAAGTCTTTCTGATTGGTATGCCGGGGTAATCTCCGAAATAAAAGACATATTAACATCTATCTCCAAATACCTGGTTGCCGATGCCTGGTTCTCCAAGCGGTCTTTTGCAGATCAGGTGATCCAGTCGAATATGCACCTTATCTGCAGGCTCCGCGATGATGCAGACCTGAGGTATCTCTGCAAAGAGCCACCCACAGGAAAACGGGGCAGGCCTCGTAAATACACAGGCAAGATCATCACCAACGACATCGACAAAGATTACTTCCATTTTATATCCAGCGATGAAGAGGAAACGGTGTATGCTGCCGAGGTCTATTCCAAATCACTAAAACGTAACATTATGCTGGTTCATGTCACATACCTCAAGGCCAGTGGAAAAGATGCCCGGAAGCTCTACTTCAGTACCGATATGGATATGAATCCAAAGGATGTGCTGCTTTATTACCACAGCCGTTTCCAAATCGAGTTCCTTTACCGTGATGGTAAACAACACACCGGACTGAACGACTCACAGGCCAGAAGTGAAAACAAACTGCACTTCCAGTTCAACGCTTCACTCACTTCGATCAATATTGCAAAAGCAATCCACTGGTTGAGCATCCCTAAAGAGCAACGAGGAGCATTCTCCATGTCCGACATTAAAACAATGAACCACAACATATTAATGCTTAACCGATTTTTTGACGTGTTCGGTATTTGCCCACACTCTACCAAAAATCAGAACTATGTCAAAGAACTTATATTTTACGGCACTATGGCCGCTTAAAAACTTAACGAACTATTGATTGTAAAGAATTTATGTGCAATCATATTCCAAAATTTATTCGTATATATCTGGTATCCACATGAATACGCCGTGCTCATATGCTCTGATTTCGGGCGCCTCGCCTTCAAAAAGATCTGTCAATCCAGGCATTTCTTTCACCCATCAATGAGGTTTGAACTCTTTTCTCAATGGGCTGCTATTTGGAAGATACTGAGGTGGCATGGATTTTTTGCTGTAATTATTCATAACGGCAAGCAGACTATTTACAATTTCCTCATTCTTATCAGCGCAGTTGTGCAGTTCCTCTGGGTCCTCTGCCAGGTTATACAATTCCAGAAATCCATTTGTATCTATTAGTTTATACTTGCCATCATACACCATGCGTTTAGCAGCATAGGGCCATTCCAGTTGTGCAGTAAATTCAGAAAACTGATAATTTTTATGTTTCAGGCTTGGTTCCTGCAGCACTCTGGATAATGATATACCATCGATGTCCTCATCTTTTGTGGAAATTCCTGCAAAATCCATAATTGTCGGATATAGATCCACCAATTCAGCCAATGCCCTGCTTGTTTGCCCTTTTGCCACATTCCTGGCCTTGATAATAAGCGGAACACGCACGGAACCTTCATACATTTGCTCCTTATACCTCAGACCATGATCGTACATCATTTCACCATGGTCTGAAGTAAAGATAATTACAGTATTCCCCTCAATGCCTTGTTCTTTTAATAATGATATGTATTTTCCAATCCAATCATCGACCAGGGTCATCTTGGCAGCAAAATGCTGTTTGCTAACAGAAATGTCTTCTGCTGTTACTCCATTCATAAATAGTTTTGCTAGGGAATCAACAGATGGTGGTTTATCCTCAGGCATCTGGTTGATGTGAGTCGGCAATGCAACTTCAGCATATTTTTCCAGATAGCTTTCCGGTGCATTCCAGGGTGGATGAGGAGCATGGAAGTTAATTTGTAAAAACCAAGGTTTATCACCACTGCTATACTCATTTATCATGGATAAGGCTTTGTCCCCCACCAGATTGTCAAAGAAATATTTCTCATCCAGGGGGAATTTCCCGGTTGTCTGATAACCATGCTTCTCAAATCGCTCATACAGATCTGTTTCAGGAAAGTGTTGTTTCAGATATTTACCAGCGCTGATATTCCAATCATATGGGTCATCAAAGCCGATGTCATCATAAAAGCCTGAGGCCAGTTTCTGAGGTACTCCAGCACCCTTTGTCAGATCCAATTTTCCTACAGTTCCAACGCGGTAGCCATTTTCACGCAACGCGTAATAAATGCTTCGCTGCGTTTTGTCAAAACCCAATACTTCAGAAGGAAAAACTCCTGCACCGTTTTCGTATACTCCATTGCGTCCTGCATAACAGCCAGATGCAAATGATACTCGGCTGGGACCACATTGTGGACTATTGCAAGTTGCCTGTGTGAAAAATAACCCTTCACTGGCCAGATGATCAATATTGGGTGTTTTTAGATTGGTTCCATCTATGAAGCCCATCCAATCATTGCGCCAATGGTCAGTTACTATCAATAAGATATTTGGTTTGGTTTCTTTTGTCTTGTGGATGCATGATTGGGTAATTGGAAGAATGCACAATATAAAAAAGCAAATCTGTTTCATAGATATGATTACTTTTTTCATGATGATTACTTTTTTCATGTGAGTTAGTTTACAATTAATCCGCATCCGTGCTCCGGACCTCATTCATATTCATCCGGTAGAATAGCGCTTTTTGAGGCTGGTACCCCGGCTTCCAGTTGATCCCGCCGTACTCATACGCTCCTACATCAGGCGCCTCGCCTTCGAAATGGTCCGTCAATCCAGGCATTACTTTCCCGGCATCGATGAGATTTGATCCCTCTTTTGGGCGGAAATCAAAATTTTCGGGATCGCGTAGTTCCGGTGCGTAGTCCAGGATGTTGTTAGTCACATTACTGGCGTGTTTGAGGGGTGTTTCACCATGATACTCGGCCCTTAAAAAGCCTACAAGATTATTGAAGACCAGCGATTGGGCATTCTGCTCGTTCAACAGGGGCTGATCCATCTTCCAGGCCTTGTAAGGTTCAGGCTCGGTGTCCAGCCGGATTGCGTTACCGAAACGACACCCGGGTTTAAGGTGAAATGAGGTATTGTTATATACCTTGTTGTATTCGCCTTTGACGATGATGGCTTCAAGCCCCACGTTCCAGATCACATTGTGGTGTACCGTCATGTTCCGGGTTTGATCGTCGCCGCGTATACCAAGTCCGATATGCCTGTTGTTTTCCATTTCAGGATGACAATCATGTACCCAGTTATAGCGCACGATAGTGCCGGCAACAGATGCCCCTGAGGTTTGCATACCTGACACGTCGTGACTCATCAGACCGGCATTGTAAAGATGGTTGTATTCAATAATGTATGGCTGGCCTCTGTGACCAATACCGGAGCTCCCCAGGTTGTACATGGTGTTACCCTTGATCAGGGAGGGACTCCACATGCCCCCATTGCCCCTCATACTGATCGCTGTACCTGAACCGTACCAGCCGATGTCATGAATGAGGTTGTTCTCAATGGTATTATATTCACCGTCCATGATAAAACCGGACGATGGAGTGTATCCCAAAGTAGAGTTCCTGATGGTGTTGTTCGAGCCGGACATAATGGTCCTCGGTGCACTCACCGGTTCGGGGAGGATCTGGGACCCTTCCCGCTCATACGTAGGGTAAAGTAAGTGGCAGTCGTCCACTTCGCTATGGATGGTGTTCTCGATCTGAAACGTGGTTGCGTAGAAATTAAATCCGATAAGACGGATCTCGTTGATATTCTTCGCCTCGAATCCGTAGTCACGGACCTTGACTTCTACATTGTGAGTGGCCGGGCTCTTTCCGTCAGGGGCCCAAAGATAGAGAGTCTGGGTCTCGTGATCCAGGAACCATTCGGTCGGTATGTCAAGAGCTTCCAGTTTGCCCGACAGATAGTAGTAGTCATCTTCCCATGGCGTTGTTTGTTCTGCCAGGCCCTGAATGCCGGGCTCCAGGTCACGGTTGTATTCAAAGGTATCGCTGCCTTTGGAGTGCGTATTGACTTTTCGGATCCAGGTACGAAATTGATGCGCCACATTCAGGGTGGCAATGGCACCGGTCCAGTCCACGTTCGTTTTGGCCAGCTCCGGATCTACAATTTTCCCATATCGGCTCCCGGGACCGGCATTGGCCCAGGTCGAGCGCTCCCACAATTCTTCAAAGCGCATGTTCGGCCACCGTGCATTAATCATCATCTTCCCGTCCACGAACAATTGTTCGAAGTCCGTATCAACCTTGGTTTGGTAGATGGAGCCCTTATATCGCGACCATTTCCCGGTTATTGGTTCGGTTCCATTTAATGTGACTTTCTCACCGGGGTAGGCCACGTAATGGATTGGGTATCTTCTCTCCCCACCGTTCTTCGGACGAACAGTCTCACGGTAGGACCCCTCACGAACATAACAAACGTCTCCAGGCTGCATGATATCTGCGCATTTCTGGATGTTACGGAAAGGCATCTCTTTGGTTCCGGGGTTCTGGTCATTTCCCTCAATGGATACGTAGTAGACCGATTTGACAGATACGTTGAGATAGCGCCTTGCAAGCGGAGTCCTGATGGAATACTCCACCCACTCAGCATCGGTGGTCTGTCCCTGAAGTTGAGCAGGAATAATTATTGCCAGTATGGCAAGTAACGATAAAATTGATGTAAATTTTTTCATGAGTTTGATTTTAATGAATAGACATTTAAGAAAATCAGGTTATTCTAATCAGTGATTTTGTCATAAGCTGTGTTATTCTGGTAGAACAATGCAGCTTTGGCCTGGTATCCTGGTTTCCAGAATACACCGCCATGTTCATAAGCTCCAATATCAGGAGCCTCACCTTCAAAACTGTCTGTCAGGCGATATATGGCTATCCCGCCGTCGATGAGTTCTGAGCCTTCCTTTGGGCGGAAATCAAAGTTCTCAGGGTCACGCAGATCCGGTTCATAATCCAACATGTTATGGATCACATTGGTTCGATGCTGAAAGGGGACATTCTTTCTGTACTCGGCCCTGATGATGCCAACCACATTGTTAAAGACCAGGGAATGGGCATTTTGCTCACTCAACAGTGGCGGGTCCGTCCTCCATGCCTTGTAGGGTTCTGGTTCGGTATCCATCCTGATGGCGTTACCAAATTTTAATTCCGGTTTTGTATGGAACACCGTATTGTTATACACTTCATTAAATTCACCTTTCATGATAATGCCTTCAAGTCCAACATCCCAGATCACATTGTGGTGGACGCTCATATTCATGGTATGATCATCGCCGCGAATTCCGAGCCCGATATTTTTGTTATTTTCAATCTCAGGATGACAGTTATGCACCCAGTTATATCGTACTATGGACCCGGAAATTGATGATCCCCCAGTGTAAATGGCAGACACATCATGACTCATTATACCGCAGTGGTGAACATAGTTATATTCAATATTATATGCCTGGCCCCGGAAACCAATACCAGCACTACCGGCGTTATACACTGTGTTTCCCTTGATCATGCTTGCATTCCAAACGCTGCCCGGATTTTCCCGGTCGGAGCCCATGCTGATGGCAGGATACCCGAGTGAACCGCCCCAGCAGACATCATGAACAAGATTGTTATCCAGGGTATTGTATGGTCCAGTCATGACCAACCCGCTTAATGGGGTATATCCCAGGGTGGAGTTTCGTATAATATTGTGTGAACCCGACATACGGGTTACAGCAATTTCTTCCCCACCGCGTCTAACACTCAGTTCCCGTGAATAAGTGGGAAATAGAAGGTGGCAATCGTCAACCAGGCTGTGAAAAGTATTCTCAAACTGGAAAGTACATGCAAAAAAATTGAATCCGATCAGATGGGTCTCATCCAGATCCTTTACATCGAATGCTATGTCACGAACCTTGACTTCAATGCTGTGGTTAGCCGGACTTTTTCCGTCGGATGTCCAGAGATACAGTATCCGGGTTTCGGTGTCGTAGAACCATTCAGTAGGTATGTCCAAGGCTCCGAGTTTACCGGAGAGATAGTAGTAATCATCCTGCCAGCGGTCAACTGAGTCTGCTGTGTTTGACAGGCCGCCCAGGTCGCGGGGGTATTCAAAGGTATCGCTGCCTTTGCTGTGTTTACTAACCTTCCGGGTCCAGGTGCTAAATTGATGCGCCACATTCAGGGTGGCAATGGCACCGGTCCAGTCCACGTTCGTTTTGGCCAGCTCCGGATCTACCATTTTACCATACCGGGTACCGGTACCGGAATTGGCCCATGAAGAGCGTTCCCAGAGATCTTCGAAACGCATATTTGGCCACCGGGCTTCTATCATCATCTCTCCATCCACAAACAGCTGTTCACAGGTCATATCAAGCCTGGTCTGATAGATGGATCCTTTGTATTTTGACCATTTTCCGGTTATAGCCTCGGTTCCGCTAATGGTGACTTTCTCACCGGGATAGGCCACATAACGGATAGGATCACCGGTCCGTCCACTATTTTTCGGACGTACTGTTTCACGATAGGTCCCTTCTCTAACCAGGCAAAGATCACCCGGTTGAGCGATGTCGGCAAACTTCTGGATATGGCGGAAAGGCTTCTCTCTGGTGCCTGGATTCTGGTCGTTTCCCTTAAGAGACACATAGTACTCAGTACCTGAGGGTGGAAGCTTGAGATTCCTCCGTGGAATGGGTGTGCGGACAGAATACTCCACCCACTCTGCCTCGGAGGCCTGGCCCTGGAGCTGAACAGGAATAATTATTGCCAGTATGGCAAGTAACGATAAAATTGATGTAAATTTTTTCATGAGTTTGATTTTAATGAATAGACATTTAAGAAAATCAGGTTATTCTAATCAGTGATTTTGTCATAAGCTGTGTTATTCTGGTAGAACAATGCAGCTTTGGCCTGGTATCCTGGTTTCCAGAATACACCGCCATGTTCATAAGCTCCAATATCAGGAGCCTCACCTTCAAAACTGTCTGTCAGGCGATATATGGCTATCCCGCCGTCGATGAGTTCTGAGCCTTCCTTTGGGCGGAAATCAAAGTTCTCAGGGTCACGCAGATCCGGTTCATAATCCAACATGTTATGGATCACATTGGTTCGATGCTGAAAGGGGACATTCTTTCTGTACTCGGCCCTGATGATGCCAACCACATTGTTAAAGACCAGGGAATGGGCATTTTGCTCACTCAACAGTGGCGGGTCCGTCCTCCATGCCTTGTAGGGTTCTGGTTCGGTATCCATCCTGATGGCGTTACCAAATTTTAATTCCGGTTTTGTATGGAACACCGTATTGTTATACACTTCATTAAATTCACCTTTCATGATAATGCCTTCAAGTCCAACATCCCAGATCACATTGTGGTGGACGCTCATATTCATGGTATGATCATCGCCGCGAATTCCGAGCCCGATATTTTTGTTATTTTCAATCTCAGGATGACAGTTATGCACCCAGTTATATCGTACTATGGACCCGGAAATTGATGATCCCCCAGTGTAAATGGCAGACACATCATGACTCATTATACCGCAGTGGTGAACATAGTTATATTCAATATTATATGCCTGGCCCCGGAAACCAATACCAGCACTACCGGCGTTATACACTGTGTTTCCCTTGATCATGCTTGCATTCCAAACGCTGCCCGGATTTTCCCGGTCGGAGCCCATGCTGATGGCAGGATACCCGAGTGAACCGCCCCAGCAGACATCATGAACAAGATTGTTATCCAGGGTATTGTATGGTCCAGTCATGACCAACCCGCTTAATGGGGTATATCCCAGGGTGGAGTTTCGTATAATATTGTGTGAACCCGACATACGGGTTACAGCAATTTCTTCCCCACCGCGTCTAACACTCAGTTCCCGTGAATAAGTGGGAAATAGAAGGTGGCAATCGTCAACCAGGCTGTGAAAAGTATTCTCAAACTGGAAAGTACATGCAAAAAAATTGAATCCGATCAGATGGGTCTCATCCAGATCCTTTACATCGAATGCTATGTCACGAACCTTGACTTCAATGCTGTGGTTAGCCGGACTTTTTCCGTCGGATGTCCAGAGATACAGTATCCGGGTTTCGGTGTCGTAGAACCATTCAGTAGGTATGTCCAAGGCTCCGAGTTTACCGGAGAGATAGTAGTAATCATCCTGCCAGCGGTCAACTGAGTCTGCTGTGTTTGACAGGCCGCCCAGGTCGCGGGGGTATTCAAAGGTATCGCTGCCTTTGCTGTGTTTACTAACCTTCCGGGTCCAGGTGCTAAATTGATGCGCCACATTCAGGGTGGCAATGGCACCGGTCCAGTCCACGTTCGTTTTGGCCAGCTCCGGATCTACCATTTTACCATACCGGGTACCGGTACCGGAATTGGCCCATGAAGAGCGTTCCCAGAGATCTTCGAAACGCATATTTGGCCACCGGGCTTCTATCATCATCTCTCCATCCACAAACAGCTGTTCACAGGTCATATCAAGCCTGGTCTGATAGATGGATCCTTTGTATTTTGACCATTTTCCGGTTATAGCCTCGGTTCCGCTAATGGTGACTTTCTCACCGGGATAGGCCACATAACGGATAGGATCACCGGTCCGTCCACTATTTTTCGGACGTACTGTTTCACGATAGGTCCCTTCTCTAACCAGGCAAAGATCACCCGGTTGAGCGATGTCGGCAAACTTCTGGATATGGCGGAAAGGCTTCTCTCTGGTGCCTGGATTCTGGTCGTTTCCCTTAAGAGACACATAGTACTCAGTACCTGAGGGTGGAAGCTTGAGATTCCTCCGTGGAATGGGTGTGAGGACAGAATACTCCACCCACTCAGCATCGGTGGTCTGTCCCTGGAGCTGAACAGGAATAATTATTGCCAGTATGGCAAGTATCGACAAAAATATTATAAATCTTTTCATGAGTTTGATTTTAATGAATTTGTTTATTTTGATTCGATTTTAAAATGTTCGGTAGGAATATGACTGGCTTTCATTAAAGCACTTATCATTTTTACAAGCTCTTGGTTTTTATCGGCTACATTATTATTTTCCGAAATATCTTCCTCCAGGTTATACAGCTCTAACTGTGAGAATTCCACTGGTACATCGTTATAGTCTCGGACAAGATTATGACGAATCGCTTTCCATTTTCCAACCCGAAGCGCCTGATAAGCAAACCGTATCTGTTTCGTGTTCATTTGCGGTGTCCAGTTGTAGTCAGTACTATGGAACTCCCAGTAAAGAAAGTCATGTTCCGCCTGGGGTTTACCTAATAATTCGGGCACAAAAGAAATTCCATCTGTGTTTTCAACAGGAAGATCAGTGCCGGCCAAATCAGCAAAAGTTGGCATCATATCCCAGAATGCTCCGGCAAAATTGGATGTACTGCCAGCTTTAATTTTACCCGGCCATCTGACTACCATTGGTATGCGGATTCCACCTTCATACAGATCAGTTTTTTTCCCACGCAAAGGACCGGAAGCTTCAAAGAATTCAACAGAACCACCTCCATGTGAACCGTTATCACTTGTGAAAAATACGATTGTATTCTCATCAATTCCCAGTTCTTTCAGAAGGTCCATGATACGGCCGACATCTCTATCCATCCGGGTAATCATGGCTGCTTCTGTTACGAACCTATGGCCCCAATCCTTGTTTTTATAAATCCCCAAATCGGGAACTTCCAGCGGGCCATGAGGGATTGTAAAAGGTATATACAGGAAAAAGTTAGTGTCCTTATTTGCCTCAATAAAACTCAGGGCTTTTTCTGCCATAAGGTCGTGTGCATAGTATTTGCCGCCATCTTGCCTGTAGTTGTCCTCAAGCCATATCTTTTCTCCACGGTTACCCTCCAGATATCTTGGGTAATACGTATGGGCATGCCTTTGACAGTTAAATCCGAAAAAGTCGTCAACACCATTTTTGTCGGGTGATCCGCTCGATTCTGCACGTCCCAATCCCCATTTTCCATAGGCAGCAGTTATATAGCCTGCCTGTTTTTCAATATCAAAAATAGTTGTTTCATTTTCCGGAATTGGCAATTGCCCCAAAAATGAATCCCAGGCTCCAATTTCCAAATTGCCGCGGACAGCAGCATGACCGGGATGCTTACCTGTTATTAACGAACAGCGCGAAGGCGCACAGACCGAATTTCCTGCATAAAAATCGGTAAATAATATTCCCTCACCGGCAATTTTATCAATGTTCGGGGTTTGAATTTTCTCCCCTCCGTAACACCCCAGGTGGCCAATCCCAAGGTCGTCCGCCATAATGAAAATAATATTGGGCTTTTCCTGGCTATGTGCAGTGTTTAAACTGGTCAGGAATAAGCCAATGCATAGTAGTTGTTTCAAATAATTCTTCATCTTTTTAATTGTACTTAAAAATCCAAATTGATTTTTTTTGAACCGGAGTTCATCCGGTACTTGAACAAAGGCTAATCAATTGCGGCCAATTTGGTTTAACTCCGTGGCTTGAATATTTATATTCATAGATTTTGTGTCGTCACTCATTAAAAGTGAACTTGTTCACTTTTAAATTCGCTCCTAACAAAATTCTTCATGCCCCTGTTCTTTGGGGAGTATCCCCCGATTCTGCCTGTTTTTAAAACTAACGGAACGTACCTCGCCCCTGCACTCTCATGCTGGTCCTCATATTTCTGTGTTTTTATGCCGCCTCGATGAGCCTGTCAAGCTCTTTCCAAGCGTCTTTATATAAATGATGTTCATACATTTTCAATTCTATTTGATGCCCACTCTGGGTTATATCCGACTAAAATCATAAAGAGATGGGTACTCACACAAGGATTCCATTATTCATAGAATACTATGGAATGATTCATGGGATCCACATCTTCAGTCAGGGGGCTGAGCCTGAAACTGTACTTATATTCCTTTGGGGGTAACCTGTATTTATCATGGGGCCAGGCTCCCCATGAATTGTCACCTCCAACACCCATCTGTTTATAGTCAAGATTAAGGGATATGAATTCCCTCTTCTGCAGGTCATATGGATGTTTTGTTCCCCGTGTCTCCTGGCTTAAATCCTCCTGGGTATAATACAATGCCGACCAGCTCACCAATGGAAGTCCCCTTACCATTATTCCGAATCCTTTTCCATCAGTCAGTGTGATCCATCTTGTATCCGTCCGGTTGCCGTTTTCCTGGGGACTGGCATAGGGATAGTATAGTTCCTCAACTGTTTTTTCATATACTCCTGTAAAAGCCGCTGTTTTCCTGTCCCAGTAATTCTCCTGGGGTCCACGACCGAACCATTTAACCCGGTTAAGGGATTCCGGGATCTGTAAACGCATGCCCATTCTCGGGATGTCGGGGAGTTCATTTGATGAGGGACTGAATTTCATGTCGATTGTAATATCGCCGTTGCCCGATATGGCATACTTCACTTCACAGGCAGAATTTACATCAGGTAGTCCATATTTAACGATAACATCGAGTTTATTCCCCCCGGTTTCTTCAACAGAGATATCTTGCAATTCCCGGCCGGGACCAGCTTTTTCCCATATCCCAAGCTGCTCGTAGATTTTATAACCAAAATCATTGTCGACAGGTGCACGCCAGAAATTGGGTTCAGGACCGCTGACAATCAGATCCTGTCCCTGGTAAACATACCTGGTAAGCATCCCGGTTCGCTCATCAAAGTTGACATCAATATCATTACCACTTATGATCAGATGATTGTCTGCTTCTTCCCAACTCAATGGGGGCAACTGTTCTGAAATGAGAATGTCCTTTTTCAGGTAAAAAGGAAGGCGAATCTGTTCCCGGGCCACTTCATGTCCTTTTTCGATCAATCCCTGTTTTTCAGATGTAGTAACACTTATATTAAGAAAATACTCCGCTCCGGCCTCAATAGGCTCATCCGGCAGGGGGAAGGATACTGTTTTTTCAGATCCTGCGGGAATAGCAAGATCAGTGTAGGTTTCCGTTTTTACCACCCGATCATCGGCAAGAACAACCATATTGAATATCAGGCCTTCAGTGCTGATGAAATCAAACATGTTTCGGATAATAACTTTCCCTCTTTGCAGATCCCCGGGCAGAATCTTTATGTTCTGGTAAACCTTTTTGACTTCAGACAAAGCAGGATGAGGTGACCGGTCTGCATTCACAAGTCCGTTCATACAGAAATTCTTATCGCTGGGCACATTTTCTGGTCCAATGTCGCCTCCAAAGGCCCAGAATCTCTCACCCTCATCATTTTCCTTTAGAAGTCCCTGGTCAACCCAGTCCCAGATGAAACCACCCTGCAAATGACCATATTTTTCGATCACATCCCAGTAATCCTGCAGATTACCGGTACTGTTCCCCATTGCATGGGCATACTCACATAAGATCAGTGGCCTTTCCTGTTGTTCGCTGGCGTATTCTTCAATATGTCCTATTCCCGCATACATAGGACAATAGATATCCGTATTGGGTCCCAGCTCGGCTCGCTCATAATGAACAGGTCTTGAGACGTCACGCTCATGGATCCATTTATAACCGGCAGCAAAGTTGACGCCATCTCCGGCTTCATTCCCCATAGACCAGATGATTACAGAAGGGTGGTTCTTGTCTCTTTCGACCATGCGCCTGATACGATCCACATGCGCAGCTTCCCAGGCCGGATCCTTTGCAAGGCTTTTTTCCCCATACCCCATACCATGTGATTCGATATTTGCCTCGTCGATAACGTAAATGCCATAACGGTCACAGAGCTCATACCACTTGGGATCATTCGGGTAATGACTGGTACGGACTGCATTAATGTTATTTTCCTTAAACAGCCGTATATCCTCCAGCATGGATTCAATAGAGATCACATGCCCCTCATACTGGTCATGTTCATGACGGTTTACTCCCTTGAGAAGAACTGCCTTGCCATTAACCAGTAATTGTCCGTTCTTAATTTCTGACCTCCGGAAGCCTATCTTGCATCCAACGGTCTCGATGATCCTGTCCTCACTATCCTTCAGGATCAATACCAGGTCATATAAATTGGGAGTTTCAGCAGTCCATTTCATTGGACTCTGAATTTCTTTATCAAGAGTGAGCCGGGTGGATCCTGTTTCTGCAAATTCAATTCCAAGAGTTTCCTTGAGGACGCTTATCTCCTGATCATCACCATACAGGTGCACCTCGAGCGCATGTCCATCTTCTTCAAGATCATTATTGTATCTGGTAATGTCAATATCCAGTTTTAACCTGCCATGGGTATAACCGTCGTCAAGACCAGCCCGTGCAAAAAAATCTTTTATGTGTATCCCGGGCGTGGCATACAGATATACATCCCTCTCAATGCCACTGATCCTCCAGAAGTCCTGACATTCTAGATAGGAGCCGTCAGACCAGCGGAATACCTGCACAGCAAGGGTGTTCTTGCCATCGGGGTTTATATATGGAGTAATATTCCATTCCGCCGGGGTCTTGGATCCCTGGCTATACCCGACCCTCTGGCCGTTAATCCAGAGAAACATGGATGATTTTACCGCACCGAAATGAATAAAAACCTCCCTGTCTTTCCACTCTGCGGGCAAAGTTAAATCTCTACGGTAAGAACCAACGGGATTATAATTGTGTGGAACGCGTGGAGGGTCAGGCCCATCCTGCATCTCGGTAAGGGTACTTCTGGGATCTGCAAAGGCATAAGGATGATTAACGTAAATGGGTATCCCGTATCCCTTCAATTCCCAGTTCGAGGGTACAGGGATCTCATCCCATCTCCGTACATTATACTCAGGTTTGTAGAAATCCGTCGGTCTCTCTGCAGGATCCTTCACCCAGTTAAATTTCCATGTACCATTAAGTGATTTATAATATGGTGATGCCTCCGGGTCATTCGCCATAACATCATCCACATCATCAAATGGTATGAAAGTAGCATGTGGCTGCTCTTTATTCTGGTCAAAAATGCCTGGATTTTCAAGCTCATCGGGGAATTCCTGTAAAGTTGTCTGGCAACTGGCCAGGACAAGGATAGCCAGAATCGGGGTAATTTTCTTTAGTAGTATCATGTTTTAGATGTTCGTTTAGCGATAGTGTCAATAAAGCTCATCTCCTAAATTTCAATTTAACCTGTATTGAAAACCATTCAGATGAAGATCGTACAATAGTTATATTAGTTCAGTCATGGGAAATCTATAATCGAGGGGGGTAGGGCTTATTTATCTCATGATCTTTCAGATACAGTTCCCTGTCATATATCTCACCTCCGACAGGTTCAGCATAAGCCTCTTTCATAAATTCTTTCAATTCAGCAAGTACCTTACCCTCTGAAGAAGCCAGATTATTTGTTTCCCCGGGATCTTCCTGCAGGTTATACAGCTCATAGTTGACCGGACCTTCCTTTTCCGTAAATACAGCATATGCTTTCCATTTCCCTGAACGGATCGCATGCTTATTGCGATCTGTCCAGAACATATATTCGTGCTGTTGCTGATCTCCCTTTCCGAGCAGGGTCGGAAGAATGGATAATCCGTCACATTCCTCTGGTACATCAACTTCTGCAATATCTGCCGCAGTGGCCATAAAATCAGGAAAGTAGCAAACCATGTCATTTGTTGTTCCAGGCATAATTTTCCCCGGCCACCTTACCACCATGGGGATCTTTATTCCTCCCTCATAAACATTTCCTTTACGCCCCCTGAATTCGTCTCCGGTTTCCGGATGAACATTCCCGCCAAACAGGCCCCGGGGATTCTCTTCTGACCTGAAATAATGGAATCCGCCATTATCTCCGCTAAAGAAAACAATTGTATTGTCATCGATCCCCAGCTCTCTCAATAATTTAAAAATTTCTCCGATCTGGGTATCTGCCATATGAAGCAGGGCAGCGTAACGAATACCATCATCTTCTTTCCATGATCCTTTTACTTTCCATTCCTTATCTGCGAATAGTTTGTAGGATGAATGGTCTTCCGGTATACCCCAGAGTCCATGGGGGGGTGTCCAGGGCAAATAGCAAAAAAATGGCCTGTCTGCATTGTTTCTGATAAAGTTTACTGATTCCTTGAAGATTTCGTCCTGAGCATGTGTCTCTCCATGATAAAAAGCACCCGTATTGCCTTCCAGGGTTACTTCCATGCTGTTCCTGATAAGGTATTCCGGGTAAAATGAGTGGGCATGCACCTGGTCATAGTATCCAAAAAATACATCGAAACCATGCTTTTCCGGCACACCTGATGTTCCGCGGTTACCACAACCCCATTTCCCAAAACCACCAGTTACATATCCCGCGTTTTTAAGCATGGATGCCACTGTTTCCTCATCTGCCCTGATCGGCTCGCCTCCTGCATTACTTCTCATGCTGCTATGCCCCATATGCTTGCCGGTCATCAGACAAACCCTGGTCGGGGCACAATTAGAGGCCCCGGAGTATGCGTTCGTGAATATTACACCTTCCTCCGCCATTCTGTCAATATTAGCGGTTCTGAGCTTTGTATTTCCCATGTACGAAGGCTCATAATAGGCAACCTCGTCAAGCATTATATAGATTATGTTTGGCTTGTCTGAGGGATTATCACCTATAGTACAGGCAGTCAATCCAGTCAGGGCAATCATGGTAATGATGAAAATTGACCTGAAAAAATTTCCTTGTAAAAGTTCTGAGTTTTTCATATTAGTAATGTTTCTATCGGTTTGGTTTTTCAATTATTACAGCGGACCGCAGTTCATTCCAGCTCAATTTTCCACACGGGAACATACAAAGATGCAGTGTCTGGTTCAACCTGCATGATTAAACCATCCCGGTCCATTATTTCATAAACATGGCTTTTAACTTCTTCTTTTTTACTTGATTGACAACTCCAATGAGCTAAACAAAGAAGCCCGGCTGTCAGCATCGCAAGATTTCGATTAGGTTTCATTCTCAGAATATTTAGATAATCATTCCAATAAACTATTGTCTATTATTCAGGCATCTTTCTGTTATTTTATAATGGTTTCGTCCAGTTTTCCATATCTTCTGTTTCCAGCACAATGTAATCCTGCATTGAAGAATAACTAACCGCATCCGGCTGGTCATGAGAACAGTATACATAAACTTTACCATTGTATACCCCAGCAGCAGGATCCGCAGCATACAGGATGTTAGAAGCAGTGTCCCAAAGAATTGGATTTTGAGCGTTAATAAACTGCCCGGTAAAAATTAAAAGTGTGACTGTAAAAAAACTATTTGCAGTCATAAGATAAAACGCTAATTATCAATGATCATAACCATCCAGGTCAATCTTTTTTGTACCCTCAAAAGCTTTATCAGCATCTGTTTGTATTGCATTTGGATGATGCTGTTCTTCTTTGGTGACAATTTCAAATGACCAGGCATACTTACTGCTTCCAAGGTCTTTCGGTGGATTAATTTGAAGTCCTTCAGCAGTCATTTTCCAGGCAACTTTTGAATCTGATCCAAGTAAACTTACTGATTGAACCTGCTCCTTAGTCCACCCTGCAGTAGCTTCAATAGCAAAAGAGGCAACAGGCTTTGAGCATTTAATGGCATACAGCTTCTTCCCGTTAGTAGTAAACGAAAGATGCTCATTCTCCTGTTGGTTTACTTTCCAGTAACGTGAACCATAAATAGCCTCTCCATTTATTTTTAGCCAATCACCCATCGCTTTCAAACGATCGACTTGCTCAGGGACCAATGTGCCATCTGCCTTTGGCCCTATATTGATCAGGAAATTACCATTACGACTTACCACTTCAATCATTTCATGAATCACTCCTTCAATACTTTTGTAGGTATCACCTTCCAAGTAGCCAAAGGAAGTTCCGAATGTGGTACAGCTTTGCCATTTAGGGCCAATTACTTTTAACTTGAGGTTATCCTTTTCCAAACAACCCACACCATCGGGCCAATTCCGGTTTTTACCTTTATTGTTTACATAAACAGCCTGACCATTCGCTGCTCCATTATTCATAAAGTCGGTGATCATTAGGCGACACTGATCATAGAAATATTGGATTTCAGGTTTAAATACCTGTGGATTCGTCTGGGTATTATTTCCATCCCGGGTGAAAATCGGAATATCATCCATCCACAACATATCGGGCTGATACTTTTCCTGAATTTCTTTCCACCGGGCTACATATTCATCCACAGCTTCTTTGCTAAAACCAAAGGGGCCATAAAGTAATTCTGCTTCCGAAACTTGCTTGATTTCCTCAAGAATATCGGGACGAGCCTTTGCGTCTACTACAAATTTTTCTGTGGTAAAAAAACTTGTATGCCTCTCCCTATGATAAGAAGGGGCATATTTAAGCCCTTTTGCCCGTACTGCCTTCCCCAGGTCACCCACCAGATCGCGTTTGGGTCCCATATCCACGGCATTCCAGGGAGTTAGGTCAGAATCCCAGTTTGCCCAGCCATCGTGGTGTTCGGCGGTTAGTACAACATATTTAGCACCTACATTGGCAAATAGTTCAGCCCATTCCTCCGGGTTCCAATTTTCAGCTTTAAACTCGGGTATGATGTCTTTATAGCCAAATTCCGGAGGTTTAGCCCCCCAACGTTCTTGCATATAGGGGTAATAATGTGCCGAATCTTCATACAAAAGTTTTGGCACATGCTCTGCATAGCCACGACCTCCTTTGCGATAACCAATGGCACTATAAGGCCCCCAGTGAATGAATATGCCTATTTTACCATCATCGAACCAGGCCGGTACTGGCATTTTCTGCAAAGATTCCCAGCTACCATTATAAGGCTTGGCATCACTACTTTTTTCTTTCATGGAGTCACATGCTCCAATTGCCAGAATAATAAAAGCAAGAAAATATTTGAATAGATTCATCAGGTTATAATATAGTTTTATAGTTATTCCTTTAATTCCATATTAATTTTCCTCATCAATTCCAGGCTTTTAGGATTAACAAAGGGCTGCTTGCGGGTAACATCCTGTGTGATCATAATATTTACCGTGATGGGCACATCAGCCTCATCCATTGCCCGGAAGTATTCAATATACTCTTCCGTACTTCGGCGTGGTCCCTCCTTCATTCTCAAATTTGACCGAATAACCCCGTTGTAGGGTTCACGGGGAATCCAGGACCCGTCCAGCACAAAGCTCCAGTGCTGTTGCAATCCTTCATACCTTCCTCCTTCAGCATATAGCTCCGGGTTCAGAGGCAGGATGGTTCCGGCTCCGGCATCAGTGGTCTGCAGGTCATTGAAGGGAGAAAACTCTCCCCACCAGTGACTACTGATCCCGACCACGGCATCAGGATTTCCTGCTTTCAAGGCTCTGCCATATTCCTCCCAGGAAATATTGCGCTCATATCCTGGAACGGAAGAATCTATATATCCCCATCCGGCAATTTTCTTCCCATACCTGGTACTTACTTCCATGGTGAAATCGATCAGATATTTAAACCACTTATCATAATCGTTGTCCATGATGCCCACTGCCCTGCCAAATGGACTATTACCGAGACTGAAATTATAATATAGAAGTAACTTAATATCCCTGCTGTTTAAGGCATCGGCCAGTTCACCTATCAGGTCCCGCTCGGTGGTGCTTCCGGGTACCAGATTTTCCAAGGTTTTAATAGGTGCGGGGAACATCTGCCTGCCATGGCAGGTGGTGAAAAACACCCAGGATGCACCGGTCTCTTCAACCATATCGGCAAATGCCTCCACGTCAAATGTATTTACTCCCCATTCGAAGGTTTCATGAGCCATGCGGTCTCCATAGAGCGGGTAGGTCAATAAGGACCAGTGGATAAACAGTCCGTATTTTCCATCGATCATCCATTGGGTATCGGATTTCCAGGCATCGGCTCTCTTTTTCATCGCATTCCAGACTTCGGGTCGAACCAGTTCAATGGATCTAATCCCAAGCGATATGGTGGACTTGTTAAGAGATCCTTCTTCTAGTTCCTTTTCAGCTGCTTCCACCTGGTGGCTTGAAATCTCTGGCAAGTGAAGGCTTATGATATTTGTGCCCTTTTTCAAGGGTAACAATCCTTCCAGCCACTGCCTGCGGCCGGCGACTTTGGTTGGTTCGTTATACAATGTTAATCGCTGCAACTCGGCAGAGAGTTCATGTTTCCCTGAGCTGACTGAAACACTACATTCCGGATCCCATCTTTGGATCTTATCATAGGATGCGCCGATGGGCTGAGCATGATCATTTAAAAACATCTTTCCCGTATATTGCACCGCTACCCTGTAATCCCCTTTTTCAAGAACCTCAACGGTCCAGGTTATCTTGTCACCAGAACTTGAAAATCCGTAAACTACGCGGTTTACTCCGTCTCTCAAGATCGTCAGCTCCTTGCTATCATATGTAATGGTACCCTCCAGTTCACCTGAGTAGCTCATGAGAACATTGAAATTATCCGGATCAATAGTGTGCTGCATCTTCTTAGTTGACCCGCAAAGTGTTGTTGCAGATATTGTTGTTGCAAAGAATAATGTAAATGCAATTGCATTAATCTTGGAGATAATTCGTAACATGCCAGAGTAATATTTCATATACTTTTATAGTTATTTCTTTAATTCCATTTTTATTTTATGCGTTTCATTTCCTGGCGTACTTTCCTGTCCATAAGTTTGGGGACAGGAAAACCGTGTTTACGGATCAAGGCACCTGCTTCCCGTAAGGCAGTTATTTCTTCCGGGTGAAGAGAGCCATCTGGCAAAGGTCCAACATTCATCGTCAAATTAGCGGCCTGGGCAAAAGCATCGGCCAGTAATGCCAACGTCTCCTTGGCATTAAAATACTCGCACCCCTCCAGATAAAGCCAGGAAGGTGGTGCCGTCTGCATCATGGTACAGATGTCTCCCCGCTTCATACGGTTGAGTTGCCACGCCTTCTCTGCCAGGGCCCCTTTTTCGGCGTGCATTAATTCCTCGGGGGCAACAAAATCCTCGATGCCTGTCCCCTGCTTAAAGGAGATCAGGCACTGCGGTTGCAAAGACCGAATCAAGGCATACAACTCGGGAAGCCTCGCATAAGCTTCGGGTTGACTGTAATAGGCGCCGATGCTGTCAAACCACATCCCCGCGACTGGCCCATATTGTGTCAGCAATTCTTTAATCAGTGCTTGGTTACGCTCAAATGTGTCCTGCGGCTCAGTGCGGGACATATCAGGAGGGCAATAGATAAATAGTCCCAACTTCTTCTTTTCGCACTGAACGGCAAGTTCCTCTACCAGGTCACGCCGGGCAGGGGAATTCAGGCTGGTAAATTCAGATTGGGAAGTGCGGAACATGAACATTCCTCCAATGTGACGAGTGGTGAAGTTCACATATTTCATTTCCGCTTCGAGGGCTAAGTCTGTGATAAAGTCGGCGTCGAACTTTTCTGCCGTGAATTGCTTACTGATAGCCTTGTAGTCAAAAGCATTTTTGGTCTTTTTCCATTCTGCAACGCTTCTCTTCTTGATTTCAATGGCTTGCTGGGCGGTTATTCCACTTAGACTTCCAAGTGCATAGTGAATGAGCAAGCCCCATTTGGCATGGCGATGCCATTCCACGGCCGCGGCCTTGGGATCGTGCCGATAGATTTCCTCATAGCCTTCCAGGTAGGATGGGATCTCAATCTTTTGACCAGGACCGAGCGGTTTGGCATCCACACCCACGTCGTTCCCGACGACCTTCACATCTCTGGAATCGTCTGCCCAGGTCGGCAAAGCGAGCGCACCCAATGTAGCCACACCCATGTTTTGGACAAATTGCCTTCGATTCAACTGTGGTTTCATAAGTTCATGTTTTATTTTAATGTTTCTGTTCTTTCTTCGGTTTATGGATAGATTGATCATGGTTTAAAAGGCAGGTGCCAGTTCTGCCGGTCCCATGGGCAATTCCACCTGAATGTCACTCCAGACGGTTATTTAATGCTGGCCAACCATTCGAACGGATCAACTTTCCTGTCTCGGTGAGGGCCTTCCAGTCATCCGGATGAATCGATCCATCCGCCCGGGGCCTGATATTCATCAGCATGGTTGCTCCGCAATGTTGTCATGGGGGACTCTGTAAAGCTTTTTTCCTTGGCAAAAAAACAGTAGTGTCTTTCCCGGTGGTAAGAGACTCCGTATTTCACATCCAAAGCCCGTACCGATTATCCCAATAGCCCGATCAGGTCTTTTCGGGGCTCCTTCTGCACTGCATTCGAGGGTGTCAGGTCGTTGTCCCAGAGCGTGAAACCGTCATGATGCTCACCATTGAGTATCACGCACCTTGCACCGGCACGCTTAAGCCGGCACGCCCAGGAGTCAGGATCGAATCGCTCGGCTCTGAATAAAGGCACGAGATCTTTGTATCCGAAATCCGGCGGTGCTGAACCGAATGTTTCCCGGAGAAACTTGTAATGGGGTTCGGGATTCCGATAGAGAAACTGCGGGAAATGCTCCGTGTATTAATAGAAGAAGGATTATTGTACTTCTATTTCTTTTCACTATACTAATTCGTGTTTGCATAGTTTTAATCTATTGCTTAGAATCCCCTCATTTCTCTTTCTTTTTCAGCCAATCCCCGAAGATGTTCTACTTCTTCCGGATCGGTCTTGTCTTTCCATGCCGGAAGTACTGGTACCCCCCATCCTTCTTTATCCAGCCTGGCAAGATCATTGTTCTCTAGCATCTGCCAACTTAACACCTCTGTCATTTCATCCAGCTGATTTTTATACTGAGGATTGTCCGCCAGATTAGTTGTCTCATAAGGATCTACCTCCAGATCAAAAAGCTGGGTTGTTACTTCATTATTAACATTGTATTTAATGAGTTTCCATTTGCCTTTGCGTACAGCACGTTGAAAATTTTTATAAGCGAAAAACATTACCTCACGACTATGCTGTTCCTGTTCCATCAGAGTTGGCTTAAGGCTAATCCCCTGTACCGATTCCGGAATATCCTTAACTCCTGCCAAATCACAAATTGTTGGGTAAATATCAAATAGGTAGGCAGAATTTTCTGTTCTTTTGTTTTGCGGGATGCCTGGCCCCTTAATTATCAAGGGCACATTAATGCTGTGCTCATAGAGGTTTTGTTTGCCCATTAACCCATGCTGCCCCACTGCAAGTCCGTTGTCTCCGGAAAAAACAACTATGGTATTCTCCTCCATTCCTCTTTCCTTAAGCACCTTTAGAATCCGGCCAATCTGTTCATCTAAATGCGTGATCATTGCATAGTAGGCCGCAATATTGGCTTTTACCTCGGGTGAGGTGCGTGGATAACCAGCGAGCCATTCATCGCGGATGTCAATCTCCCCGTTATCAAATGGATGTTCGGACTTAAAATTTGATGGAAGGCTTAAACTGGCTGTGTCATACATATCAAGATATTTCTGAGGCATTTCACGTGGGTCATGAGGTGCCTGAAATGCTACATACAGGAAAAAAGGTTTGTCAGAGTTGTAGTTCTTCAAAAATTCAACCGCGGCATCTGCATATAATTCAGAAGAATGCTTTGGCGAAAGTTCATTCTGTTTTTCGGTTGAATAGTCTCCTGCCTGGCTAAATTCATAGGTTGGAACATTGTACTGACTATGCATCCCACCAAAAAAAAATTTTGACCCATCCCCAAAACTTTGTATAAACGCAGGGCGGCCATTGTGCCATTTCCCAATATGAAATGTGTGATACCCATTTTGTTCCAGTGTTTTTGGTAATGTAATATGAGCAGTGTCTATTGTATTCCCGGTTGGATCAATATTATACAAACTTCTTCCGGTCATTAGCATTGCTCTGCTGGGGGCACAAACCGCCCCATTCATAGCCCCCATTAAATATGTATTGCTAAAAGAAAAGCCTTCATTAGCTATCATGTCCATATTTGGCGTAATAATTTCAGGATTGCCTAAGGCATTTATAGTACCTGCTCGTTGGTCGTCGGCCAAAAGAAATAAAATGTTGGGGTTCTCCTCGTTCTTCTTTTCATTCTGCAATGAGCATGCTGAAAGTACAATAATCATACTTGCAAATAAGATTTTCGTTTTCATTGGTATATTATTTATTAGTCCATTTAAAAAATCAATTAACATCTTTATACTCACAACTATTCTACCTGATGCACAACCGGGGGAAATCCTCTCTCTCTGATGATTTCACCAACACTGGTATGTGCTTCCCGGTCTGCAGGATGAATCGACCCATCTGCACGGGGCCCGATAAAGGGATGGGTGCTTTAGCTGCATTCGCATGTAACTCCCCGGTTCGCTTCCGCAGCTGTTCCAGGACATCGGCAAACTGTGGATCACCGGCAAGGTTGTTCTGTTCCATCGGATCCTTCGTCAGATCGTACAATTCCTTTATCCGGGGATTGTGTTCATAATAGACGAAGTATTTCCAGCGGTCTGTCCGTATTCCACGGCAACGGTAGGAGTGGTTAGCAGCAATGATCTCCTCGTTCAACTCATCCAGATTTTGCTCTTTCTCCCTGTTTTGTGCATTGTGCAATTCCACGAGGAAGAGATTCTCCATGTAAACGGCGTCACTCCACTTGGACATGTCCTGTTTTTGCCTGAGAATGCCGCTGATGTCGAGCCCCTGCATGCCGGCCGGGATCTCCAGTCCCGCGAGTGAGAGTATGGTTGGAGCAATGTCGACCGAGGAAATCAGGGCCTTTTCCCGGCGTCCGCGTTCGGATTCAGGCACGCGCCCGTCAAAAACAATCAGGGGCGCTTTGACCGATTCTTCGTGAAGCAGGGCTTTGCCCAAAAGCCCGTGCGAACCCTGGTAGCGCCCGTTATCGCTGGTGTAGATGATGATAATGTTGTCGAGAATCCCCATCCCCTTAAGTTTGTCTACCATCAGGCCAACCTGGACGTCAACTGTGTAGCTTTGTGTTGCAAAACGGCGCATCATTTTCTGGTAAAGTTCCGGCGTGGCCGAACGCTCCAGGTGCAGTCCAGGGCCTCGCCAATTTTCCTTAATGACTTTCGGTAGTTTGTCGTTCGGCCCTTTCACCCAGTTGTCAGGAGCCAGGAAATACTGGTCCCTGAATAATTCATAGTGCGGCCAGTATATGTCTGAATCTTTGGGGTGCTTGACAGCCATAAAGCTATACGACAGACAGAAAGGCTGATTGTTGGGCTGGGTGTCCAGAAAGTGCAGGATCGCTTCACCTGTCTTCAGGGTTCGACCGGTATTCTGTCGCCCCTCCTGATAGATTTCCTGTAATTCCAGGTCATCGGCGGGCCATAGCTTGGATTCCCCTCCTGTTTGTCTTCCGTCACCGGCGAAATAGTCGAAGGTTGTGCCCATTTGTTTCGCCAAATCATAGTCTTTTACGGTACTCGGCCTCTGTGCCTTTTCTGTTATTGCAAAGCCCACTTTACCGATAAAGCCGGTTCGGTAACCGGATTCCTTCAGCATTGCAGGATAGCTGTTGGCGAAATCGGACTTCGAAAGGGTATAGTTATAGGGAGGGGCGAAGCCCACACGATGGCTGGAAAAGTATCGACCTGTCATCATGGTTACCCGGCTGGGCTTACAGATCGAGACCGCATAAAAGGCGTTGTCGAAGATGACACCCTGTTCGGCCAGCCTGTCGATTTTGAGAGTTTTGAAATCAGATCGTCCGTAACAACCAAAACTGTCCCACCGCTGGTCATCCGTCATTAAGAAGATGATATTAGGTTTTGCTTTTGGCTCAGACGCCATACTTTCGTTCACATTAAAGACAAAGAGCCCGAGCACGATAATCAGAATGCCATGTTTCATAAATAGATCTTTAAGGTAAAACTCTATTGTGCTTTATTTTGTGCGATCAGCTAAGAGAATAAAATTATCTTACCTGATGAACAATCGGAGGAAAGCCTTTCTCCCTGATGATTTCACCAACACCAGTAAGTGCTTCCCAATCTGCCGGATGAATGGAGCCATCACCTCGAGGCCCTATATTCATCAGAAGGTTTGAACCAGTATGTCGTGCATATTTTAACCAGTAGTAAACGCCTTCTGCAGTAAGGTGTTCGGCACTTTCATCATTGATCCAGCCACCTATGAATTCATCATACGCCGCCCCGTCGCGACCGCGATACAGTAGCATCGTGGTATTAGTTTCCCGTAACTTACTCATGTATCTTGTTTTCCCAGACGCATGACGTTTGGTCCAACGGTTCAACTCTATCTCATATGCATCTTCTCTAGAGGGTGTGTCGAATTCCCATTCAAATGGCGGTAAATAGTTTTCCGGTGAAATGAAATCCTCATCCATCGGCGAGCCGTCATTAAATGAAATCAAGGCATGCGGCTGCAACTTCCGAATCAGCTCATAGGTTTTCTGAGTATCCTTGTAGTTTTCCGGTTCAAGGTAGTAGTGATTCAATCCATCAAACCAAATCCCTGCAACAGGACCATACTGGGTTAAAAGTTCCGTGAGATACGCTCGATTATGTTGGGTTTGCTTCTCATCAATGGTTAGAGCATAGTCAGGGGTAACGTACAAAAACAGCGCGAGCCCTCTTTTTTTGCATTCCTGTGCCAACTCTCCTAATAAGTCTCGTCCTACAGGAGCGTTCACGGATGTGTGTTCCTGAAGTTTTGAATTAAAATTGAATGTTCCACCTAGGTGGGTGGTCGTAAAAGTGATGTATTTCATTTCGGCGGCTACAGCCAAATCGCAAATCTTCCCGGCGTCAAATTGCTCCAATGCATATTTGCGAAATAACAATTCTGTTCTTTCTTCATTAGTTTGAGCCAATTCATACTCTTCTTTTGTGTATCCCACAAAAGCAACACTTCTTTCCGTCGCATTGCCTTCCATCCATAGCTTATAATCTATTTTCCCTCGTTCTAGGAGACTGGCTAAGTTCAAATGAATAAACATGCCGAACTTAGCTTCTTTAAACCACTGCTTTGCTGCTTCGTTCGGATTTTCTTTGTAGGTTTCACTATAGTCAGTTAACCAGTATGGGACATGTGTTTCTTTAACATCAAACGCGGTGATTAATAATGCAATCGCGAGAAATTTTATTAGTTTTTTCATCTTAAAAGGATTGTTTGTTTCATTAATAATTATTGTTCTGGACATTTCACTTCAACTCACTTCCTATATTATAAAACTTTGGTTCATTTCTTTTTGGCCTCATTATAGTTGTCTTTACTCCGCAACAGGGTTATCCAATTTTGGCCATCCGTCCTTTCGGATAAGTTTTCCTACCTCTGTTAGCGCCTTATAATCGTCGGGATGAATCGACCCATCTGCACGAGGACCAATATTCATAAGCATATTGGCACCACAATGCCTTGTATACTTCAGCCAGTCATAGACACCCTGACCAGTTAAGTGCTCTGCCTTTTCATCATTAATCCATCCTCCTCTGAACTCATCATATGCCGCCCCGTCTCGACCGCGATACAAAAGCATAGTGGTATTGATTTCCCGTAACTTACTCATGTATCTTGTTTCCCCGGATTCATGAGCTTGAGACCAATTATGTGCCCTTTTCTCATACATTTCCTGTCTATCGGACGTACCGAATTCCCATTCGAATGGCGGCAAATAATTCTCAGGAGAAATGAAATCTTCTCCCATAATCGAACCATCCTTAAATGAAATCAAGGCATGCGGCTGCAATTTCCGAATCAGCTCATAGGTCTTCTCAGTATCCTTATAGTCTTCCGGATTCCGAAGACAAGTAAGCGGACCATCAAACCAAATCCCTGCAACAGGACCATACTGGGTTAAAAGTTCTGTGAGATACGCTAGATTATGTTGCGTTTGCTTTTCATCGAGAGTCTGAGAATAGCCTGGAGTCACGTATAAGAACAGAGCAAGCCCTCGCTTTTTGCATGCCTTTGCGAGTTCCCCTACCAAGTCTCTGCCCACAGGTGCATTCACGGAATTGAGCTCATTCAGCTTTGAATCAAAATTGAAGCAGCCTCCGAGGTGCGTAGTTGTAAAGTTGATATATTTCATTTCGGCTGCTACGGCTAAATCGCAAATCTTCTCGGCATCGAATTTCTCCAGCGAATACTTACGGAATAACAGGTCCGTTCTTTCCTGCTGAGTTTGAGCGGCCTCATACTGCTGTCGAGTATAGCCTACGAACTTAATGCTTCGATCCGCAGCTTCTCCTGACATCCATGTTAGATAATCCAGCTTTCCGCGCTCCAGGAGACTGGCCAGATTTAAATGAACAAACATACCGAACTTAGCTTCTTGAAACCATTGTCTGGCTGCTTCGTTCGGGTTTCCTTTGTAGGTTTCACTATAGTCAGTTAACCAGTATGGGACATGTGTTTCTTTAACATCACACGCGGTAATTAATACTACAATCGTGAGAAATATTATTAGTTTTTTTATTTTAAAAGGATTGTTTGTTTCATTTGTGTTTTTTATGTTTTTCATTTTTATTTCCTCCATGGGCTAAATTGCGGCAGATATTGAGGTGGTATAGATCTTTTGCTGTAATTATTCATAACAGCAAGCATGCTATTTACAATTTCCTTATTCTTATCAGCGCAGTTGTGCAGTTCCTCCGGGTCCTCTGCCAGGTTATACAATTCCATAAATCCATTTGTGTCTATTAATTTATACTTGCCATCATACACCATGCGTTTAGCAGCATAGGGCCATTCCAGTTGTGCAGTAAATTCAGAAAACTGATAATCTTTATGTTTCAGGCTTGGTTCCTGCAGCACTTTGGATAATGATATACCATCGATGTCCTCATCTTTTGTGGAAATTCCTGCAAAATCCATAATTGTCGGATATAGATCTACC
>Ga0210003_1000638_pt1 | contig 31682 bp, 31 predicted proteins | sample LantaG_FD_182804 | JGI IMG/M metagenome (GOLD analysis project Ga0210003, IMG submission 182804) | Deep subsurface microbial communities from Baltic Sea to uncover new lineages of life (NeLLi) - Landsort_02402 metaG (SPAdes) (version 2) | ecosystem: Environmental > Aquatic > Marine > Oceanic >... | reverse complement strand
AGTCGTGCGTCTCTTTGAAGTCCCCCTTGAGCCACGCGTCAAAGTCCCTCGGCGTCTTGAAGTTGGGGAAGCAGCCCTGGCCGACGAGCGAGCCGCCGCCCTCGCCCTCGCCCTCGCCCTCGCCCTCGCCCTCGCCCGCGAGCAGCCGCCGCCTCGCCGCGCCCCCTCCCGCTCCTCCGGTCGTCACGGTCCCGTCGGCAGCGGGGTCGGTCGCGGTGCCCAGGAAGAGAGCGCACTGGGAAACAAACCCGCTCCACGCCTCGGGCGCCTCGTTGAGGCACTCGAGCACGGCCTTCTCGTCGGGGCAGCGGTCGTTGGCCTTGCCCGCCAGTGCTTGCTCGACGATCGAGCGGCAGAGCGACGGCAGGGAGTTCCCTCCGGGAGTGGTCGAGTTGACGTCGGGGTAGTGCCTGGCCCAGAGCTCGTCGAGCTTGGTGACGCAGGGCGCGTCGAGCCTGGAGACCTCACCGTGGGTGCGGGCCGCGAGGGCGGTCGAGGCGCAGAGGAGGAGGGCGAGGGCGGCGCCGGAGAGGGCGAGGAAGGAAAGGGTCGACGCCGGAGGAGAGGGAGCGGCGGCGGCGGCGCGGCCGCGGCACACGCCGCTTTTCTCCGTCGATCGAGGTCTCGCCTGAACTGCCATGGCTCTTTTTGCGCTATGTACGATACGAGAGAGTCTTCCCTCGCCGCGAATCTTCTGCTTCCTCGGGGTAAAGAGAAGGGAAAATAAGAAGCAATCGCGCGGCGAAGCTACGAAAGGGATCGATGAAAACGAGACGTCGTGGTTGTTTTCCGTCGCGGGTTGTGTTACTGAGCGACACATCTCTTCGACGGAAGAAGGTGAGATTTCGCATCGCTGCGATGCGCCGACTCAGGGGCCCGCTGTGGCTCGTGATCTGCATCGCGCTGGCATCTCTGCGTGATCTCTCATGCTCTAGCCTCCCTAGTTTGAGCTCGAAGCTCTGCAATTGGCTCCGGGGAGGAAGCAATGATGGCAAGACCTGCTGGCCGAAGAAACTCTCCTCCTTTTCTTTTCAACCCCAACTGCATCCAGCAGCTCCTCCTCCCCCGCTGCGCGTCTGGATCGACTCATTCGGCTTCGCCAAGGGCGAATCCACGATCATGCTCGAGGAGATCGAGGTGAGAATGCGAGAGGAATTCTAGAGAGAGACAGAGAAGGGTAAGGAGGACGAAGAGAAAACACGCTCACCAGCGGGAAAAAAAGGTGAAAACAAAAACGTTTCCAGTCCTCTCCGGGCCTCTTCTCGCTCGCCGGCAACCCCGCTTCGAGGTCGTTCCTGACGCACATGGGCTACTACGATCCCGACGCTTGGGACTATCTTTTCAGCGCTCGGGGGACCTGCGAGCGGGCGAGGGCGGCGCTGAGTCTCTCCTCGGAGGCGCGGGCGCGGGCGCAGTCGTCGTCGTCGAAGAGAAACAAAAGCGCGAAGACGCCTCCTCCTCCTCCTCTCCGAACAAAGAGGAAGAAAGTCCTCTCGTGCGTCCCCGGTGCGAGGAGGGCCCTGACGTCGAAATCGGGCCTCGCGGCGACGCTCGAAGCGGCGGGGCTGTTCTCCCTCGGCTCCTCGGAGGCTCTTTCATATTCTTTCGCTCTCCTCCCTCGCTCGATCCCGCTGGCGCGCCCCGGCGCGGCCTGGGACGCGGCCGCCGCGGCCGCCCTGGGGCTCGGTGGAGGGACCAGAGGCAACGAGTGGGCTCTGAAGAGCGGCGGGCACCGGGGAAGGGGCGTCGAGATGATCCGGGGCGCGCGTGAGGCCGCGGCTGCGGCGGCGGCGACGGCGGCGCGTGCCTCCCTTTCTCGCCTGTCCTGGTTTGCGTCCCCCTCTTCTCGCTCCGCTTCTGCCTCGTCTTCCGTGCTGCAGGCTGCGGTGTCGCCGCAGGCCACCGTCGGCGGGGGAAGGCGCTTCTACCTCCGGGTGCTCTTTTTTCTCGTCTCCGAGTCCGGCGGCGGCGGCGGCGGGGGCGGAGGCGGAGGCGATTCTGGTTTGAAAAGGTCGACGGCGGAGAACGCTGACGGCAGCTGCGGCAGCGGAAAACGGGGCGGAGAGGAGGACGGGAAGAGGAGGAGGGCTGCTGCTGCTGCTGCTGCTGCTGCTGCTGTTCCGCGGGCTTATCTTTACAGAGGCGGCATCGTGATCGCCGAGTCCATCCCGAAGAAGAGGGAGGAGGAGAAGGAAAAGGCGAGCGAGGCGCTGCGAGAAGAGGGGGAAGGCGGAGGGATTGGTGGGGGCGGTGGGGGAAACGGTGAGCCCGTCGGCTGGAGCGGGCCCGCGAGCTCGCCCCGCGCGCCTGCAAGCTCGCCCCGCGGGCCCTCGACTCCCCTCGTTCCCCCTCCCGCCTCTCCGACGACGCCGACGGTCCCAGTCGTCAATATGTGGCTGCACGACCCCGAACACGTCGCCGTATGGTCGCTCAGGGACCTCGCGGGAGCGCTCGACGGAGCCGACAGGCAGGGCGTCGCGGCCGCCGCTCGGAGCGGCGCCGAGGACGCCCTTGGCCTGGCGCTCGCCGCTGCGGCGCCACAGATCGCAAAGGCCTCTTCTTCTTCTTCCTCTTCTTCCTCTTTTCCCATACCTCGACACCTGTCTATTGAGCTCCTGGGAGCCGACTTCGTGGTGACTCCGGAGGGGAGGGTCGCGCTCCTCGAGATCAACGAGCTGCCTTCTACCGCGCGGCTCCGGAAGGGAGCAAAGGTTGGGAAAGCGACGGCGGCGGAGCGGGCATTTGACGGCGAGAAGGAGGCCGTCATCAAGGCGCTGCTGCGGTTTGTCGCCGGGGTGAGCAGCAGCAGCATGCGCGAGAAGCCGAGTGAGGTCGAGGCGGCGAGGGCGGCGGGGCTGAAGCCGCTCTCGGAGGCGGTCGCGAGGGGGCAGCGGCTGCTGCCGGACCCGTCGCTCGAGCGCGAGGCAGAGGGGAGGAGGCGGCCGAAGGGCCTCGCGCGGCGGCTCGCGAGGCGCCTCTTCTTCGAGTCCGCGGCAGGCGACGCCGCGGCGGCGGTGCTGGCGGCGGCCTGCCCGCGCCTTCTCGTCTTCTTGGCCGAGCTCGCAGCCCGCTGCGGCGTCGCGGGCCCCTCTGTAAACTGAAAAAAAAACCAAAAAAGGGAACGAAAACCAATTCGAAACGAAAACACTCGAAACTCCTCTCTTTCTCTCTTTTTTCTTTCTTCTTCGGCTCCTCACACAGAGAGAGTTACAAGATCCCCCCCCCCGTCGCGCTAAATGTCACAATCCACAGCAGCACGAAGATCGCCACCGACTGCGACAGGCCCTCCCCGAGCAGGGGGGCCATCCCCCCCATCTCTTCGTCGTCGACGCCGAGCGACCGGGCAAAGCTGAGCCCGGCCGAGCACGCAGACGTCACGAAGAGCGCAAACGTCGCCACGCCCTGCCTGCCCGTGAGGCCCGCGATGGGGCCCGCGACGACGGCGAGCGCCTGGCGGATCCAGAAGAGGGCGTCGAGGATGTCGTCTTTCGCCCAGGGGGCGGTTGAAGAGGTCGAGGTCGAGGTCGAAGAGGGGAGGACGGCGCCAATGGCGCGGGCGAGGAGGACGCCGGCACGCCTCGGGCCTGCCGTCGGGGCTGGGGCGAGCTTATGTGGCGGCGGCGGCGTCGGCGCCTGGGGTCGTGTTGTGACTGCCGAGCTCATAGCGTGATTGATAACAAGCGAGGGGGATGGAGAGAGCGAGGCAGGGCGAGAGAAGAGCGATCTCGATTTCTTTTCTCTGATCAGTTTTCGATCAGAGCGACGAAAGAATGAACTCCTTGACGCTCCACTTTTCGGTCAAATCGGCCATCGAGAAGCACCGACTCTCTTTCTCTTTCTCGCTTCCGTTCTCGCGCGCTCTCCGCGGTTTATCCTCCCGCTCTTCCCTCGGGGCACGCGCGCACGCCTCAATTCCGTGTCCAGAAGATCCAAAATGGCGACAGTCGCGGCCCAGTCAACGCCCCCGTTCGACAACAGCGAAGTCGCGGCGACAATTGAGCACCCTCATCATCGCTCGCCCGTCTCGGCCGCTGCTGCGGGCACGCTCCGCGCCTCGCTGCACGCCGGCCCGCAGCTCCGCGCCTTCAAGGCCTCGCTCCAGTTCCTCGCCAAGATCGGCGCCGAGCTCCTCGTCGAGGCGTTCCCGGACAGGCTCGTGCTGCGCGCGATCAACCCCTCGAGGTCGGCCTTTGGTGCGGTGACGCTCCGGAGCGGCGGCGGGAGCGGGAGCGGCAGCGGCGGAGGCCCCCGCCGCGGCTCGTCTTCTTCTGCCTCGGGCGGGGCCTTCACCTCGTTCGACGTCTTCGACGCCGCCGTGGTCCGCGCGGGCGTCCCTGCCAAGCACCTCCTTGCGGCGCTCCGAGGCGGCGGGACCGGCGGCGGGGGCGGGGGCGGGGCAGGTGGCGGCGGGGCAATCTCCTCGTCGTCGAGGCCGGCGAGGCTCAGCCTCGAGCTCTGCCCGGCCGAGGGTGTCCTGCGCGCGCTCGTCGTCTCCGAGTCGCTCCTCGTGAAGAAATACGAGCTGGCGATCTCGGGAGACGCCGAGATCCTGCACGCGGCGGTGGACGACGCGGCGCTTCCGGCGGGCTTTGTTGCGAGCCCCGCGGGTTTGAACGCGGCACTCGGGGCGGCGTCATTTGCTCCGGGGGCCTTTGGTGGCGGCGGCGGCGGAGGGGGAGGGGGCGGAGGAGGGGGAGCGGGCGGAGGAACGGCCGGAGGGGAGGTCACCGTCGTGATCGCGGCGGGAGGAGGAGGGAACGCTTCTTCTCCCCCCGTGGTCGAGCTGAGGTCCTACGCGGACGGAGGAGGGGGAGCCGGGGCAGGGCGGAACGCGCCGGCCCCGAGGGCGCCCGTGCGCGCGACGCTGCGCCTCGACGCCGCCGTCGCGCTCCGCGACGTCCGGCTGCCCTCTCCCGCCCCCTCCTCCGCCCCCTCCGTCCCCTCCCGCTCCCCCCCGCCTCTGTCCTCCGCCCCCTCTCCCGGCATCTTCGTCGACGTCACGCTGTCGTCGCGCGACCTCAGGGCCGTCCTCCCGCTCTGCGAGGCGCTGGGCGCCGACGCGGCGCTCGGGGCCGCAGGGCCGGGCGCGCCCGTGCTGGTCCGCGCCGTGCCCCGCGCCGGCGCCGCCGCCGCCGGTCCGGAAGCGGCGGGGATGCTGGCGTGCGTGGAAGTGCAGCTCGTGCTGGCGACGCTGGCAGAGAGCGCGATCGAGGCGCCGCCCGCCGCTGCTGCGACCCCGCGGATGCGGCATCAGAGGCAGCACGCGAGCGCTGCCGCTGCTCCTCGCGCTTCTCCCTCCGCTGCCTCCGCTCCTGATCCCGTTCCTCGACGACCCGCTCCCGCGACCACCTTCGACGACGACGACGAAGATGCCTTCCTGGGGTCGATGGCGGCGGTGGACGCTGCGGAGGCTGCCGCGGCGGCGGCTGCCGCGAAAGGGGGGAGCGGAGGAAGAAGGGACTACGGCGGCGTCAGCGAAGAAGAAACCGAGGAGGAGGAGGAGGAGGAGGAGGAGGGCAACGGGGACGGCATCGCCGGCACTCCGCCGGACGAGAGACCCGGCTGGTGAAACACTGAGCTCGTAAAGAACTGACTACACCAACTCGCTTTGTTTTGCTTCGCTACCTTGCCCTGAACTGAAAAAATAAAAATAAAAATAAATGAAAAATGAAAACGAGAAAACATAACTCGAGAAAATGCTTATTTTCTCGAAGCATTGGTTCTTGCCTTCTCTCTCTCTCTGATTCGCCCTCGGCATTTTCCCCTCTCTTCTCTCTCTCGCTTCCTGCCTCTGCTCCTAGGGGTCTCATACGACTCTTTCATCATGTCGGAGCGCTTGAAGTGAGCAGATGCGGCTCTCCGCGGCTCTCTTTGCGCTGCTCTTGCTTTTGCCTCCGATCGCATCGTCGCCGCTCGCTCCTCCTCCGACCTCGGCGTCGACTTCGACCTCGACGTCAATTTCGCTTCCGCGCCCCTCCTGCCTCTCGGGCAACGGCTCCCGCGTCGACTGGTGGTTCGCCCTCAAGCACCCGCGAGGGGACAATTACAGTTACCTCGACAGCAGAGAGGGAGGAGAAGCTGCGAGGCAGGGGCTGGCGTCGGCAACAGAGGGCCCCCTGGCGAGGACGCTGCTGCAGCTCTATGCTCCTCCCCCCCTCCCGTGGCGCGTGCTCTGGAACGACCAGCCCCCTTTCCCGTCTCGCGAAGAAGGAGAAGAAGAACGAGACGAAGACGCACATCCTCTCTCGTTCGCGCACTCCAAGGGCGTCCTCGCGATGGCTGCCGCCGGCGGCGGCGGAGGGGGCTTCTTCCTCTCCCACTCCGCGCCTCGCTTCCCGAGCGACCCGGCGACGGGAGGAGGCTACTCGGGCCTGCCCCTGCCGCAGCAGCGCTTCTCTCAGCACTTCCTGTGCGTGTCTCTGGCGGGTAGCGGGATGGAGGCGCTGACCAGACACCTCTCGCGGGCCTTCAGGCCGCGGGCGTTCTCCCTCCTGCTGCCCGCGGAGGAGGGGCGGGCGCGCTCGAGCAGCTCGCCCTTCGAGGCCGCCGCGGCCTTCGCCGCCGGGGCGCTCCCGCTCGCGCCGACCAGCTCCTCCGAGGTCGCGACCGCGGCGGGCGAGGATCTGCTCCTGCTCGCGACCGCGGGAGGGGCAGGGGAAGGGGGCGGGTCTTCCTCTCCTGCTCCCTCCCCTCTCTGGGACACCGTCGTCGCTTCGGCCGCCGCCGCCGCCGCCGCCGATTCAACTTCTGCTTCTTCTTCTTCTTCTCCCTCTCCTTCCGGCGACCGTCGTCTCCCTCCCCCGCTCGCGGTGCAGAGCTGGATCCGCACGGAGGGAGCAGCGCCCCCCAAATGCCGCGTGCCGCTCCCTCCTGCCACCGGCGACGAGCCCCTCCCTCTCCCCTCCGTGCTCGGGGTCCGCCGCGTCTCCTTCGGGGGCGAGAAAAGGCGGGCAGGGGGCGGGAGAGGAAGGAGCGGCTGGACGTCTGAGGACGCGCACGCGAAGTGGGCCGTCGTCCTGGGCAGAGAGCTGATCTTCTCCTGCGTCGGGGACACGAACAGGGACGCTCCCGGGGGGGCCGGGGGGGCCGCGTGTGTGCGTTGGCCGGGGCTGCGGCGGGCGCTGGCGTCGGCGGTGGAGGAGGTCGACGCCTGCGAGAGTGACCTCGCGAGAGAGTGAACACGTTTTCTTTTCTTCTTCCCCTTCGACTGTCGGACACACTTTTCTACGCCGTGCTGCTCGAAACCGAATCGGAATTCTCGCACCATGCTGAACAGCCGGACAGCCTCCCGGTGCCTCTCGGAGGGGTGGCCGGCGTGTCGAAGCGCGTCGTCCCAGCAGCAGCCGGCGAGGGCGATGAGTTCGTCGGCCTCTCCTCTCCTTCCACCTCGATTGCGGCGAAGAGCGATTGCTTCTTCTCTGTGTTCTCTTCCTCTCCGCCCGCTTTGTAGGCCCCTCGCGGCGTCCTCGTTTCGAGCACCAGCCAGGAGTAGCGGTGTCTCTTGTGCTTCTCGTGGGGAAAGTGGCGGCGGTAGCGGCGGCGGTAGCGGCGGCGGCGGAGGAAGGGGCCGCGGCGGCGGCGACGACGACGACGATGACAGTGGCGGCGCCGGCGACGAGGAGAAAAAGTTCCCGGGCTTCCGCTTCATGGCCATCATGCGCGACTTTGGCTTCGGCAAGTTTGCGTTCAAGGAGGGCGCCGCGGGCATGTTTGTGGCGGCAGGGATAGGTGAGAGAAGAGCTCGGGATGGAGGAGGAGAGAGAAGAGAGAGGCCAGCGACGAACGGAAACATAGCCACAACCTTTTTCGACCCCCCGACTACAAACCTTCGGACCTCTTTCCTCCCCCCCCCTCCAAAAAAAAAACAAAAACAAAACCCCGCCCCCTCTTACAAGGCTTCCTCGTCATGCTCGTCACCTGGGCCCGCGGCGGCAAGCTCGGCGGCAAGCGCGGCAAGGCCTACCGCTGCGTGCTCGAGTTCCCGCAGGCCTGCGGCATCGGCGTCGGCACGCCCGTGCGCATCCGCGGCGTGCCCGTCGGGTCCGTCGTGTCCGTCGAGTCGACGCTGGCCGCCGTGTCGGTGCAGTGCGAGATCCGCGACGCGTCCACGGTGATCCCGCGCAACGCGCTGATCGAGGCGAACCAGAGCGGGCTGATCGCGGAACCGCTCGTCGACATCACGCCGCGCGACCCGGTCCCCGACACGGCGGCGCTGTGCCCGCCGACCGACCAGGCCGCGTGCGAGGCCCAGGGCGCGATCGTCTGCCAGAATGGGCGCATCGCGGGCGTGACCGGGGTCGCGATGGACGACCTGGTCGGCGTGATGACGCGGATGGCGAAGAAGATGGAGGCGGCCGGCGGCGTCGAGAGGGTGCTGGACGCGGCGGAGCTCGCGTCCGCCGCGCTCGAGGACGGGCGGCCTCTGCTGGCCACCGCCGCGGCCCTGGCCTCGGAGGCCCTGCCCTTGCTCGCCCGCCTGCGGGAGGGGGGGCTCGTGGGGAACCTGGAGCAGCTGACGGAGACCGCCGCGGCGGCGGCGGCGGACGTCAGGGCGCTGCAGGGCGACGTCCTGACTCCGGACAACGTCGCGCACCTGAAGTCGAGCGTGCGCGTCTTGGCGAGGACGCTCGAGCACGTCGAAGGCGTGGCGAGGGACGTCGGCGGGCTGACTGGCGACGCGAGGGTGCGGGGAAGCCTGAAGCAGCTGATCGAGGCGCTTTCGAGGATCGTGGCGGATTAGAGGAAGAAGAGGAAGAGGGTCGAGAGAGAGAAGAGAGAGAGAGAGAGGTCTGCGACGAACGACAACGAGTGCTTCATTTTCTTTCCCTCTTTTTTCCACCCCCCTCTCCATTGTCAATTACCATTGATTGTTTCTTCCGCTTCTTCGGTTTTCTACGAGAATTGCGATCGGGACAAAGTGAAATTCGAGGTTCGAGTTAAAAAAAAAAGCAAAAAAACAGACGAGGTCGAGAAAAAACTCAAAAGCGTTTTCACTTTTCTGCAACTCTTTTCCTGATTCCAGAAGAAGAGATTGTCTTTCGCCAGCACCTCCGACAGGCCCTTATTATCCATGGGCGGGAAGCCCGGAGGCGTTGGCAAGCGCGGCGTCGGCTCCTCAAAGTGCAAAAAGACCCACAAGGCAGCCCTGCGCACCGGCTTTGAGCTCAGGCACATCGACCAGGTTCGTTTTTTTTTTGCTTTTGATGCCAACTCCGCCGCCGGCGTTCGCATTCCAACTCCTTCTCTCGCTCGTTTGTCTTCTCTCTCCCCGTATTTTTCCTCGTTTCTCTCCCGCAAGGCGAAGAGGCGAGCAATATCTTACAAACTAGAATCCGAAACGACACAGAAGAGGAGCTTCGAGAGAGAGAGACGGGACGCGAATGCTTCAAAGTCGCCGCCGAAACGAACGATGACGCTGGCCGCCGCCTAGCCCCTTTTTTCCCACGACCTCCTTGCTCACGTCTCCCCCTCTCCGCCCCTCCCCTCCATTCCCGGCAGCTCTGGGACGACGTCCGCTCGTCCATCCCCGTCGTCCGCCCGGCAGCGGACGGCACCTCGGCGCTCCTCGGGCCCTCCGGCACCGCGGCGCAGCCCGTCCGCCTCACGTCGGACGACACCCCGGGCGGCGGGAGGCACTACTGCGTGCCCTGCGCGCGCCACTTCATCTCGGCGCTCGCCTTGTCCAAGCATGCTCAGGGCAAGCCGCACAAGCGCCGGGCCAAGTCGCTTCTTGGGGCGAGGCCGCACAGGCAGCGGGACGCCGAGGCCGCCGCCGGCGTCGGCAAGCCCGACAACGGCAAAAGCGCTCTCGCTCGCGGCCTCGGCGGCGTCTCCGCCTCCGCGGCCGCGGCGACTGCCGAAGAGCTCGCTGCGCTCACTGGGATGGCGCTGTAGCGATGAGGAAGAATTGTCACAGGCGAGGCGCGTGGAGAGGGCGAGCAGCGGGAGCTCTGCTTCTTCTTCCTCAGCCTCTTCTTCCGCTCCCTCGGCCTCTTCTTCGTTTAGTTCTTCTTCTTCTTCTCCTTCTCCATCTTCTCCTTCGCTGGGAAGGCAGCAGCAGCAACACCAGCAGCAGCGCCGTCGCAACAACGGCACAGCCGGCTTCCGGCGCAACAAAAACAGCAACAACAATAATCAGAACTCGCCGCTGCGACGAGAGTGGCAGCGACTCGCAGCGGAGCTGCCGCCGCTCCCCTTTTCTTTCAGCGTTTCTTCTCCTCCCTCGCTCGACTCGGGCCCCGACGACGGCGACGAGCTCCCAGCTCTCCCGGCCTCCCACTACCTCCCCCCTCGCTGGGCGGGGGAGGCCCGCAGGCTCGCCATCCGCGCCGCCGTGGCGGGAGACGGCGAGACCGCGGGCCTCGCCCTCGAGTCCCTCGCCGAGCGGCTCGAGCTCCTCGGGCGCGAGACGCGCAGGGAGAAGGGCAGGCCGCCGCCGGGGACCCTCCCTCGGGGCGCCGCCTCGCGCGTCGCTGCCTGCCTCGCGATGAGCTGCCCGGCCCCCGGCGACGCCGCGCGCGCGCTGCGGGCGCTGCCGCTGGCCGGCGGCGTCCACTGGGTCGAGCTGGTCAAGGGCGCCGCCCGCCGGGGCAGCGCCGCGGGGGTGCGCGCGGCGCTCGCCGCCGCGCTCTCGGACCCTCGGATCGCGCAGGCCGAGGACTACGAGAGCGACTGGCAGCGGGAGGCCAGGGCCGCGCGGGAGGAGGGAGAGGAGGAGGAGGAGGAGGAGGAGGGAGGGCGGCCGCAGAGGCGAGGGAAATCGAGCCGCCGCCGCCGCCGCTCGCCCCTTGATGACGCCTCGGTCGCATCCGCTGCGGTACGGGTGGCCGCCGTCGTCGCGTTCGGCGAGCTGGGCAGGGCCGCTGCTGCAGAGCGGGCCTATGGCGACGCGATAGCCGCCGGTGCGTGGGACGAGGCGGGCAGGAGGAGGAGGCGCGGCGGAGGAGACAGAGGCGGCGACGGCAACGACAACAGCGGCGACGAGGGCGCCGTCGTCAGCCTCAGCCCGCTCAACGCGCTGCTCAACGCCCTCCTCGTCGCCCGCGCCCGCCCGCGCGCCGCCGCCGCCGCCGCCCGCGCCAGGCAGGCCGGCGCCGCCTTCGATCTGGTCACCTACAACACGCTCCTCAAGGGGTGCATGCGCTCGGCCGACGCCGCCGGCGCCGAGCAGCTCCTGGCGGACCTGAGGGCCGCGGGGCTGCGAGGGGACGAGTACACCTGGAACACCGCGGTCAAGTGCTTCGCCTACGCCGGGGACCTCGGGAGGGCCCTGCGCGTGCTCGAGGACATCGGCGGGGGCGGGAGCGAGGGGGGACGCGGGCGGGCTCCCCCCGCCTCCCCGGCGGCAGAGGTGCCGCGCGCCGTATGGGGCTCGCTGCTCGTCGCGTGCGGCCGCGCCGGCGCCCCCGCCGCGGCTTCTCGCCTCTGGGCCGAGATGCAGGCCGCGGGAGTCGACCCGGGCCTCGACGGGTGCCACGCGAGGCTGCACGCCTGCGCGTACGCGCTCGACTGGGAGGGCGCGTGGGGCCTGCTCGGCGAGATGCGCGGCGGCGCCGTCCGGCCCCCGACCTCCTCCTCCGCCGCCGCCGCTCCTCCCGCTCCTCCCTCTCCTCCTCTCTCCGGCAGCAGCGGCGGCAGGAGCAGCAGCGTTAGGAAGCGCCGCCCCTTGCCCGAGCCCACCACGCTGTCCTACAACCTCGCCTTGAGGGCCGCCCGCCCCCCCCCGGGGCGAAACCCGGCCGGCAAGCGCGGCTCGGCAGACGCGCAGCCCCTGGCGCGCGGGGAGGCGGTGCTCGCGGCGATGCGCAAGGACGGCGTCGCCCCGGACGCCGCGACGTTCACCTCGCTCATGGAACTGGCGGCCTCCGTCGGCGACGGCGCCAGGGCCGCGAGCCTGTTCGCAGAGATGGAAAGCGCGGGGGGCGTCAGGCCCGACGCCAGGGCCTGCGGCGCCCTCTACGCCGCGTGCGGCTGTGACAGCTCGCGCCCGGAGCTCGCCGACGTCGCCCTGGCCGTCTTCCGCAAGACCGTCTGGGGGCCCAGGAGGTCGCGGCCGGGGCCCGCGCAGTTCCGGGCGCTGGTCCTGGCGCTGCTGGACCACGGGAGGGCTGAAGACGCGGCGGCGGTGGCGGCGGGCGCGGCCGCGGCGTGCGGGAAGGCGGGCGCGGGCGCCTCCTCCGCGGGCGCCTCCTCCGCGGCGGCTCGTTCCCCGGCGGCCGGCGAAGGCGAGGCACGGGCCAAGGGTGGGAATCGCCAGAGGCAGCAGCAGCAGCCCGAAGCGACCCAAGGAGGAGGAGGGGGGGGGATCTCCAACGTGCTCTCCCCCAAAGAAGTCGCCAGGCTGACCGCCGCGGTCGTCGAGGCCGCCGCGGCGGGCGGGGGCGGCGACGGCGGCGGCGGGGGCGTCTCCTCCGCTCTCTCGAAGCTGCTGCTCCCGGCGCTCGGTGTCTCGCCCGGCGCCGAGCAGCAGACTTCGCTTTCGTCCTCTTATGAGAGGGGGGACGAGGAGGAGGGAGGCGCGGCCCCCTCCTCGCCCCTTCCCCCCTCTCCCGCCGCCGCCGCCTCGCGGCAGGAGCCTGCCGTGCTCGACGTGTCGAGCCTGCGGCGGAGCCCGACCGAGGCGCGGGCCGCGGTGCTGTGCGCTTTGGCGGACCTCGCGTCGGCGGGCAGGGCCCCCCGCGGCGGACTGAAGGTCGTGGTCTCTTCCCCGCTGCTGCGGCCGACGATCGAGAGGCTGCTGCGGGACGAGCTGAGGCTGCTCGAGAAGGAGGAGGGGGGAAGGGAAGGGAGGGAAGCTTCCTCGTCGTCGGCGTCGGTGGCGTTGTCGAGAACAGAAGGAGGCGACGACTCCTCGCCGGTCTTCGTGTCCGAGGCGGCGCTGACCATGTGGCTGGAGCGGCGCGGCGTGGCGAGGAAGAATAAGGCGGAGTAGAGGGTGCGGTGCGGTGTTTTTCTTTTCGATTTTCGTTGGATGACGTTCTTTTGTCACTACTGCCTTCGATTTTCTTCGCTTGATTCGACAGCTTTGCTCGAATCAACACTCTAATTCGCCGGCCTCGCTTTTTCTCCCGAGGAGTTCGTTCTCCCCTTCGCCTCGGCCTTACTATGTCGCCTACTAGAGATCCGGAAGCGCTCGTCGCCGGCAAGGTGGGTATGCGCGCTCGTCGGTGGTATTTTTGCTTCGTCGAATTGCAACCGAAATAGCTGTCCCGCCGTCCCATCGACCTTCTTCCGTTTCCGTGTCGTGCCGCCGCTCTTTATCCTGTATTGATCAAGGACCGATTTCTATTCTGAACGGATGCAACGCAATCTCAGAGTCGCGCCGTGCGAAGAAACCGATCAAAAAGGGGCAAAAAGGAGGTGGCGCGCCCCTTTCGAGAGAACAGAGCCTGGGCATTTGGCGCTGCGAAGAAGTCGTCCCTTGCCGTCGGTTCTCGGCCTCTCTTCCTCTGGTCTCCTCCTCTCTCTTCCTCATCTCTCTCTCCTCTTTCTCTCTCTCTCAAAAAAAAAAAGGCCGACCCCTCCACGTCCCCCCCTCCCCCCCGCCGACCCGACTCGGCCTTCCTCTCCGACGCGGCAGCCACGGCCAAGGCCAAGGTCTCCGCCGCCTCCGCCTCGGCCGCCTCGGCGCTAAGATCCAAAAACCTCTCCTCCTGGGGCCTCGAGGTCGCGCTGGCCTTCGCGGCGCTGCTCGTCTCGCTGATCACGCTCTGCGTTCCCGCGGCGAAGGGGCTGAGGCAGCTCAGCTTGCTCGACCAGAGCGTCGCGAAAGCGGAAAAGGCGCCGTCGTCGTTCGCGCCCGTGCGGGCGCTGGCCATCTCGGCCGTGGTGCTCTGCCCGATCCTCGGAGCGCTCTCGCTGTTCTCGCTCGGGGGCCTGCTGCGGAGGCGGAGCCAAAGCAAGAGCAGCTCGGGAGGCATCGGAGGCGGCAGAGAGGGGGCCGCGGCGATCACCTCTGCCCCCGACGGCGCTCCCCTGCGCCTGCGGGCGCAGACGCGGTGGGCGGCAGTCACGCGGTCCCGGTCTTTCCTGCCCTCCCTCGTCGCCGTCCTACTGCTGTCGTCGCTCTTCTCGTCGCTCGTGCTCGCCTCGGCGGCCGGCGGCGCCTCCTACTCCTCGGCCCTCACAAAGGTCGCCAAGCAGGCCACGGCGCTCTACGACCGGGCCAAGGACCTGGTGCAGAACCGCGTTGGCGGCGCCGTCCGCTCGGTGGACTCGCTCGGGGGGGCCCTGCCCGAGGGCAACGGCATCCTCAAGACGGCCTTCGGGCTGCTCAAGAGCGCGCAGGGCTCCCGGCTGGGGTCCTCACTGCTGAGCCCGCTCAGCGACGAGATCGCCAGCTTCGGGCGCACCGTGGGCCTCTCGGACCCGGCCTCGGCCGCGGAGCTCAGGGCGGCCGGGACCCCGACGTGCGCGCCCGAGTGCCTCGACCTGTCGTTCATTCCCTTCCTCTCCGGGTCCAAGTGCATCTGCGACGCGGCGCTGCTGGTGACGGTGTCTCAGCGGTCGGCGGCCGCGGCGGGGCACTTTAGGACGAGCGTGGTGGGCGCCGGGCTGCTGACGGCGACGCACGCGGCGATGCTCGCGAGGGGGGGCTGGGCGGGGGGCGTTGCGGCCGGCGCGGCTCTCTGAGAGAGCCTCTCTTCTTTTTACCTGAATCAATCGGGTGCCCCCGATTGATTCATTTCATTCGTTTCTCTTTCAACGGGAAAGCTCGGAGCTTCGAACGAAACGGAGAAAGGTGTCGTTCGGAGCTTCGCTCGCTCGCCCACCTTCCCTTGGTTGTAAGAAAGAAAAGAAGAAAGACAAAAAAACGCAGGAAGGCGACTCTCACTCAAAAAAAAAAAAAAACTATGTTCTCCTCTCGCCACCCGCCTCCGACGAGCTCCGGCTCCGGAGCGGCTCCAACTCCGACAACAAAAGCACCATGGCTCTCCCGCCTCCCCCTGCCCCTCGACGCCCTCCTCTCCGCGGCATCCGTGGCTGCGGGCCTCGCGCTCTTCTGCGCCTTCTCGTTCAAGGGGATGCGGGCCTACGAGGAGACGGCACGGCACATGCGCTACTCAGAGGACCCCGTGCTGAGGGCGCTCTTTCTGGCGCACAAAGTGAGTTCGTGCGCGTGTTCGAACGCTATATAGACAGCGACGGCATCTCTGCTATTGTAACTGAGAGCAGCATGGGGACGGAGGCGGGCGCGCGGAGCGTAGCAGCGGATTCGAAAAAACGTGTGTCGTGAAGCTGCTTTTGCTCGCCGCCATGGTTTTTTTCCATCTTGGCGTTTTCTCCACGTCTCGCCGCGATAGCTGTGCTGTTGTACTCTCATAAAACGCTCGAGCCTCGGTAATGAGCCACACTTTTGGCCTTGACGCAAAAAGAAAAGAAAAGAAAGGCCTGTGTCTGCGAATGCGCGGACGCATTCGAGCCTGCCCCGCCTCTGCAGACTTGCCCTTTTCTCTTGGATTCTCCGAAAAAACTCAACGCCGCCGGACCTCTTTCTTCCTCAACCCACGAAACAAAAAACTCGCCCCTCACCCTCAACCTTCTAGATCGCCATCGCATTCGCCGCTGTCCTCACATTCACGGCCCTGGTCGCCGCGGCTCTGGCCCGAGCGCACGCGAGGGCGGCCAAGGAGGGATGGAAGGAGACGACGGGCACGAGCGAAGAAGCGACCGCAGCAGTGGCAGCGGCAGCTCCGCCCGCACCGCCCTCGCACCTCTCCCCCGTCGGCGTGCGAGGCCAAGCAGCCCGAAACACCATCAGCAACTTTTCTCATGCTCCTCACTCGAACAACACCACCGCCAACAACAAAAGCAACAACGCGATAGTCGCGAGGAGGCGGCTCGTCGCTGCCTGCTCCGCCGCCGTCTTCGCCGCGGCCGCGTTCAGCGTCGTCGTCGCCTGCGCGAGCGCGTCGGGTTGGGCGGTCGGTCACATGGTCCAGTTGGGGATAGAGAGCACCGCCTCGGGCGACAACCGCGACTTCGCCAACGCGGTGGGCGAGGCGCTGGCGCAGGCGCAGACGAAGCTGGCGCGGAGAATGCAGGGCGCGACCGACGAGGCGTACTCTACCGTGGTCAACGGCGCGCTCGGCGACATCCGTGAGTCGCCGGTTTTTCCCCTTCCTCCTCGTTCTTCTTCGCTCCTCGCGTTTTTCTCTACCGCCTCTTCGTTGGTCTTTTCGACCTTCTTTTTCCCTTCACTCTCTCAATAGGCACGATTCTCACCGTAAATTTCCATAAAATGAGTTTCCGAAAATTCCTCAAACAGTGAAAACGCCGATGGGCGCCTTCCGCGATACCGTCGTCAAACAAGCCGTCAAAGTTGCCAACGAGACCGCCACCGCCGCCGCCGCCCGCGCCAAGGCCACCGCTGGGGCTCCGCCACCCCCTAGACCGCCGTCGTGCGCCGACAAGTACTGCATCTACCTGGCCCTGAGGCCGATGTTTGAGGAGGGGGAGGGGCTCTGCATCTGCACGTTTTCCTACCTCGCTCCCGCGGCGGCGGCGGCCAGGGTGGGGCGAGGAGCGATGCTCTTTGCGCTGCTGGGGGCCCTGATGATGGCCGGGGGGTTTGGCGCGCTGAGCCAGAGGGCGAGCTACTGGCTCGGGGTGAGATCGTTTTTTTGGGGGGGTCGAGGTTGAGAGGGTCGACGAAACCTTTTTCGAAAGGAGAAAAGAACTCACTTCCCTTGCCTTTCAAAAAAAAAAAAATCTTCTACGACAGGTGACCGCCCCCGCGAGCGAACGAGCCCGGGTCGCGGCGGGACTCTTTGGCGGCGAAGGGAGCGGAGACGAGGTGGACGATGAAGAGGGAGCGCTGCGGCCCAAGGGCGCTGCTGCTGCTCCAGCTGCTCCTGTTCCTCCGAGGCTGCTCTCTACCTCGGCGCCCAAGGCCGGAACGAGCGCGAACCCTCCCGCTTCTGCTGCTGCCGGATCCATCCACGTCTCCGCGAGCACGGAAGGGCGGCAGCAAGAGCACGAGGCGCCGCCGCCTCCTCGGCGGACGGGCAGTGGCGGGCGCGTCCGCAGCTTCTTCACCGGGCTCTCTTCTCACTCTCCTCCGAGGCGCGGCTGATTCTTGTAGAACTTGTTGGATTTCGTTTCTTTCAAGTCTTTAGTTCCGACTCTGTAGTCTCCTTGCTTGCCTATCTGTGTGACGTTGTGACGTTTGTTTGTCCGAACCGTCTTTTTCTCTGCGCGCGTGAGGTGCTTCCCCCCTTCACCGCCAAGGAAACAAAATCAAGACGAGCGAGAGGTCGGGGTTCAGATTAATTCGACCACCAAAAATCAAGCAACGTCTGTTCGAGATCACAATCGCCAACTCCAGCCTTCTTCCTGAGACCTTCTCTCCCTCTCTCCCTCTCTCTCTCTCTCAATCATGCAGACCACCCTGCGCGTCCGCGCCTCGGCGCCCGCCGTCGCCCGCCGCGCCGCCTCCTCGCGCACGGTCGCCGCCAAGGCCCCCGTCGCCGCCTTCGCCTCCCTGAAGGTTTCGCCGGTCGCCGCTGCCGCTCCCTTCCCCGCCAAGAAGGCCGGCCTCGCCGCCCGCCGCGTCGCCGTCGCGGCGCCCGTCGCCCTCCCCTCCTTCGTCGCCGAGGCGAAGAAGTCTGTTGGTGAGTAAATGATTCAAGGGTGCTGAATTCGGGAGAGAGCCGCGAAGGAGAGCGCGTGGGGGGCAGGGAGAGAAAGAGAGAGACTGACATTGAGGCTAGCGATTTCGTTTCTTCTTTTTCTTCTTTTCTCCACCAAGAATTTCGACACCGAAATTTCTAACGACACCCTCTCTTTCCACTCTATTTACGTCCCATCCCTCCAGGTGACCTGACCAAGTCTGAGCTCGAGGGCAAGACCGTCCTGGTGAGTTTTTTTGAGCGGTTGCGGGGCAGAGTTTGAGTTCGCGCGGGGGGAAGCGATTTCGAAAAAAAACTTACAAGAAACGTCGAAAAGAAAGAAGAGAAGGCGCCAACGCCCTTCGGAGACGTGTGGAATGTCTCCCCCTTGCTTTCATGGCACCTTTTCGCGGCGCATTTTGCTCTCTCATCCCGTTCGAGATTGATATACATCAGATCCAATGCGCCGCGAAGAGCTGATTTGGAAACTGGACCCGAAAAACGCCAGATCAAGGCCATGAAAAGGCGGAAGAAGAGACGCTTGGAGCGGCAACGGCAACGCCGCCTTGCGCCTTGCACCCTCTCTGGATTTTCTCCCCCCCTCTCTCTCTTTAGACCCTCTCTGACCTTTTTTTTTTACTCTCTTCTCTCTCCCAAACCAGGTCCGCGCCGACCTCAACGTCCCGCTCGACAAGGACCTCAAGATCACCGACGACACCCGCATCCGCGCCGCGATCCCCACCCTCAAGTACCTCGTCGACAACGGCGCCAAGGTGCTGCTGACGTCCCACCTGGGCCGCCCCAAGGACGGCCCCGAGGACAAGTTCCGCCTCAACCCGGTCGTGCCGCGCCTGCAGGAGCTGCTCAAGGGCACCAAGGTCTCCAAGGTCGACGACTGCATCGGGGACAAGGTCGCTGCCGCTGCCAAGGCCCTCGGCAACGGTGCGTTGTTTTGTCTTTCGAGCCCCGAGAGGGGTCCCTCGCTCCCGTGAGATAAAAAAAAATGGAGAGGGAGAAAATAACGGGAAAAAAACTCACGCTCTCTGCCTCTCTTCCTTTCCTCTCCCTCTCTCTCTCACACACACTTCCGATACGCTCCAGGCGAGGTCCTTGTCCTCGAGAACGTCCGCTTCTACAAGGCCGAGACCAAGAACGAGCCCGACTTCGCCAAGGCGCTCGCAGCCAACGCCGACCTCTACGTCAACGACGCGTTCGGCACCGCCCACCGCGCGCACGGCTCGACCGAGGGCGTCACCCGCTACCTGAGCCCCTCGGTCGCCGGCTTCTGCATGCAGAAGGAGCTCGACTACCTCGACGGCGCCGTTGCGCAGCCCAAGAGGCCCTTCGCGGCCATCGTCGGCGGCTCCAAGGTCTCGTCCAAGATCGGCGTGATCGAGACGCTCATCAACAAGGTCGACAAGATCTTCCTGGGCGGCGGCATGATCTTCACCTTCTACAAGGCGCAGGGCAAGGCCGTCGGCGCGTCCCTCGTCGAGGAGGACAAGCTCGAGCTCGCGAAGGAGCTGATGGCGATGGCCGAGAAGAAGGGCGTCCAGTTCATCCTCCCCACGGACGTCATCGTCGCCGACAAGTTCGCCGCCGACGCCAAGACGCAGGTCGTGTCGATCGACAACATCCCCGAGGGGTGGATGGGCCTCGACATCGGGCCGGACTCGCTCAAGGCGTTCCAGGCTGCGCTGTCTGACTGCAAGCAGGTCATCTGGAACGGGCCCATGGTAAAGAGGAGTTTTTTTTTTCGTGTTTGAGCGGGGAGCGAGGGGCGAAAACTTTATTGTTTTCTCCTTCGAGCGGTGCGAACAGCGGAGAGAAGAAGCCTTCTGTCTTTTCCTTGGAGCGGAGCGACATCGGAGCGAAGGAGCCTTCTATTGTTTCTCCCTCGAGCGAGCAAGCGGCAGAGAGCGAGCGAAGAAGCATTCTATTGTTTTTTTGACTTTTATCTTTTTTTTTCTTTCCACTTCTATCTCTGGTTCCGAGACAAGCACATACTCATTTCCCCCTTTCTTTCTTCCTTTTTTCTCGAACCAAAAACAAAAAAACCAACCAGGGCGTCTTTGAGATGGACGCGTTCGCCAAGGGCACCTACGGCGTCGCCGAGACGCTCGCCGAGCTGACGCCCAAGGGCACCGTCACGATCATCGGCGGCGGCGACTCGGTCGCGGCGGTCGAGAAGGCTGGGCTCGCCGACAAGATGAGCCACATCTCGACCGGAGGCGGCGCCTCGCTCGAGCTGCTGGAGGGCAAGGTGCTGCCGGGCGTCGCGGCGCTCGACGATTCGCTGGTCACCGCCTAAGGGGAATTTTTTCTCTTTCGAATTGCCGATTTTTTTTAACTAGTAGGAACTGTCGACAGAGGTTGAGGGAGTTCCCACCATTTTTTTGAGATTTTGATGTTTTTGAGACCAAAAAAAGACTCGTTTTTGTTCGCTTGAGTTTTTTTTTGCGTTGTGTTAAAAAAGGAAAAAGGAATCGCCAGCACGCCCCTCGCGGATGTTGCTGAGTGAAGAGGTTTGAAACGGACAGAGAGCCGGGGAGAGAACGGGCGGGGAGAGAAAGAGAAGAACAGAGAGGACCAAACGTACACGAGAAAGAGGAGGAGACTTCTTCTCCGCTTCTCCTTTTCTCCCGAGCGGCAAATCTCAAGACGCGAGCCAACAGCGTCTCTTTGTCCCATTCCTTTCGCCTTGCGGATCTCTTTGGTAATTTGGAAGTGATCGTTTTTGTTTTGACGAGGGGTAGAAATAACACACTGAAGAAAAACTGCAAGCGAAAAAGTAAAAATAATTATCTCTCTCTTCTCTCTCTCAACTCTTGGCCGGGAACGCCACCTCAAACGCCGCCTGCTCCTTGCGGCACTTTTCGAACTTGTTGCTGTGATTTCGTATGTGTCATTTGGATGGGAATTGGTGTGAAACGGTGAGCGAGGGAGGAGGAAGAAGAGGAAGAGACAGAGTTCTAGACCGAGGTCGAACGACAAGGGCGGCGACGTCGAAAAGAAAAGGAAAAAGAGTTGCTCTTCTCTCAATCTCCCTCTGTCTCTGCTTCTCTCTTCATACCTGTGATACTCAAGACAGTCGACATACTTGCCCATCTCCTCGGGGGCCTTTTCTGCGCACGTTTTCAGGCTGTGGTTTGTTTTTTTTAAAGAGGGGGAGAGAGAGAAGAGAGATGAGATCGTCGGTCCGCATCAAGTCTTCGCCGCAAAGCAGCCGTCGCCGCGCCCTGGCTTGAAGCTCTTTTCTCCTTCTTTCGCTCCCCGCATGATGAGTCCAAGCCAAAGCGATATCATATAATGTGCAAATAAGGGAACCAAAAGCACTCCACAAACTCACAGCCCGGCGACGCAAGAGGTCACGGCGTCGCCCGCCGCCAGGCACGCCGCGGGGTCCTTGTCCCTCTTCTTGCAGGCGATGAACGCCTCGTTCACGGAGGCGCAGGAGACAGCGACGTGCTTGGACGCTGCCATAAGCACAGCTGAGACCGGCGGGGGAGAAGAGGGAGAGGACGAAGAGGTGGAGGCAGCGTCGCTCATCGTGCTTGAGAAAAAAACGGGAAGCGAGCAGCAAGAGCGAGCAAGAGAAGAGAAGTGCAGCAATGCTTCTGCTCGGGTTTTTCTCCGTTTCGCTCTTCGATCTCTCTCTCTCTCCCTAATTCTCTCTCACTTTCTTGATTTCCCTTTTCCAGCGCCTCTTTCGAAAAGCGCTCTCTCTCTCTCTTTCAAGGTATGAGCTCCTCCGATGCGTTATCGCGCATCGTCGATGCCTCGCAGCATGCAATCAGAGCAGAAGGAGCCGCTGGCAAAGGCGAAGGCTCTGATGCTAACGATGCTCTCGTTTTTTTCCAGGCGCGCAGCCGCCGCTGCTGCAAGTCTGAGATAATCCGAGCGATCCCGCCTCGTTGCTCTCGCTATTCGTCTTATCTGACAGCCCAGGCTCGTAGAAGACGGTCTCCACCGACTTTGTGGATGCCTGCATCGAACAAGCACGCGGTCTCTCGGGCAGCGAAAATACGCGCGCCCTTTTTGCTCTTCGCGAGCCGTCGCCGGGCGTCGATCGCCGTCGATCGCCTGTTTTCCTTTGTCGCTCTCTCTTTTTCCCATCCCATTCTCGATCTCACTCACGCCTCTCTGTTTTCCCTCTTTCTCCCTCTTTCTTAATCAAACACGCACAATCGCACTCTCAGGCTCTCCGGAAAAAGAAAACAAAACAGCAACAACAATATGGCGGACAAGGCGTGCACTGTGCGCACCCGCAAGTTCATGACCAACCGCCTGCTCGGCCGGCGCCAGTTCATCGTCGACGTGCTGCACCCCGGGCGCGCCAACGTGCCCAAGTCCGAGGTTCGCGAGAAGCTCTCCAAGATGTACGACGCCAGGGAGGCCGACGCGGTCTTCGTCTTCGGCTTCCGCACGCAGTTTGGCGGCGGCAAATCGACCGGCTTCGGCCTCATCTACGACAGCGTCGACGTCGCGAAGAAGTTTGAGCCCAAGTACCGCCTGGTCCGCAACGGCCTGCAGGAGGCCGCGAGCAAGTCGCGCAAGCAGATCAAGGAGCGCAAGAACAGGGCGCTCAAGGTTCGCGGGTGCAAGGCCAAGGCTCCGAAGAAGGACTAGAAGAGGAATTCGGAGAGAGAGAGAGAGGAGGAGAGAGGGAAGAGGTAGAAGAGGTTATTTTTTTCTTTCTTCTCTTCCTTTTTTTCTTTCTTTTTTCGCCCCTTCTTTCTGTTCATCTGCCGTGTGTTTTCTTCTTCGTGTGCTGTTTTCTCATACTTTGATCGTGTAACGAAAAGGAGAAGACGGTTTCAAATTAAAAAAAAAAAAGGGAGAGAAAGATAGAGTGGAATAGAGATCAAGGGAGTTGAGTTTCAAGTTCGGGTTTTTTCGTTTTTTCGACAGTGTTTCTCTCTCTCTCTCTATCTCCCTCGCTCTCTCGCTCTACTCGTCTTCGTCGCTGCTCTCGCTCTGCTCTTCCAGCCTCGCTCGCTTCGCATCAGGAACAGGCGCCGAAGCAGTAGCAGCAGCAGCAGCAGCGAAGGGCAGGTCTCCTTCAAATTCCCCCTCCTCTTCTTCCTCCTCGCACCGCTTGCGCTTCTCCTCCTCGCCGCGCTCGCGCTCGCGCTTCCCTCTCTCGAGGTCGCCGGCGTACCTCTCGAAGAGCCTCCGCCTTTCCCGCTCCGACAGGGTGGACCTCCCGCCGCCGCCCTCCTCCCGCGGCCTGCCGCGGCCCAGCGGGTCGGCCTCGAGGGTCTCCCTCCAGGCCTCCCACGACAGGTCGTCCCCCCACCCGGCGCCCTCGCCCTCCGTGGGGCCGCCGCCCGTCTCGCCCCCTTCCCCTTCCCCTCGGCCCAGGACGACGACCTCGGCGAGCAGCGTGCGGAAGTCCTCTTCGGCGGCGCGGAGGGCGGCGTCGCGGGAGCGCCGCTCGGCGTCCCGGGCAGCCCGCCGGCCGGCCTCCTCGGCCTCCTGGCGCTTCCTCTCGACGGCGAGGCGCTGCCGCTGCTCCTTGTCTTCCTTGTCTCTCGCCTTGGCCGCCGTCGCCGCGGCCGCCGCTCCTTTCGTCGCCGCTGCCCTTTTGCCGCCGCCGTCGTCCCTGCCCTTGCTGGCGGGAGCAGAAGTAGCAGCGGCAGCTGCAGCAGCGTCCCCCTTCCCCCTCTCCCCTCCTCCGTCGCGGCACCACGCGTCAAATGCCGCCTTCCTCGCCTTGGGTCCCCCGGGCACTCCGCGCCACCGCGGGTCGGACGAGAGCGCCGCGTCCCTCTCCAAACGGGAGAACAGAGCAAAATCGCTCACCCCCTTCTCCGTCAGGAGTCTCTTGAAGGCCAGGACCCTGCCGTCTTCCCCCGTTTCCGGCTCTCCAGAGGGAGGAGCGGCAGGGAATGCAGCGGCGGCGGGAGCGGAAGAAGGAGGGGCGCGAGCGGAAGAAGAAGAGGGCCCCTCGGGCCTGATGTCCTCCTCGTCAAACGTGGCGTCGAAATCGTCGTCGTCGTCGTCGTCTTCCTCTCGAGCTGGCCTCGCAGCGGCGGCGGCAGCGGGAGCTCTCTCCCTCCTCGCTGCTCCGACCGCGGCCTTGATGTCGTCGCGCAGCAGCGCGGTCCCGGCCACGGCGGCGACGCGGGCGACGATGGCGGCATGCGTCGCAGTCAGGGCCGCCGGGGCGGGCTTCTGGTGCAGAGGATGAGGCTGGCGCGGCGGCGGGCGCGGCTGCAGCGACGACTGAGGCAGAGGAGGAGGAGCAGCAAAGGCAGCCGCGGCCTCTCCGCCCGCAGCGGCATCGAACCGCCCCCTGTCCGCCGCCGCCGAGGAGGCCGCCGCCACCTCGGCCGGGAGCTTCCATGACACCTCCTTGGTGTCGCGGTGGAAGTAGTAAACTTTTCCGTGCGCCGAAGCGGCCGCCGACCAGCGTGTGTTCGGGATTGGGCCCAGCGACCTCGGCTTCGGCTGAGACGGCAGTGGAGGAGGCGGCCCTCCTTGGTGCGCTGGACCCTGGTGCCACTGGTGCTGCATCTGCTGCTGCTGCTGCTGCATCTGCTGCTGCTGTTGCTGCTGCTGCTGGAAGTGGTAGCGAGGCGGGGGGCCTTGCCAGTGCTGCTGCTGGTGCTGGAGCGGGGGCGGGCCCTGCTGCTGGTGCTGGAGCCAGGGCTGCGGAGGAGGTCCGTTCCCGCCGCCGCCCATCGCCGACATCGGCCCTCCGAGAAACTGCGGGCGCCAGCTGGGGCCTCCTCCTCCCGGTGGGGGCATCTCTGCGGGTGGTCCCATGCCTGGAGGGAAGGGAAGGCCGTTTGGACCTCCTCCGGGGGCGTCGCGGCGGTCCATCGCGACGGTCAATCGACGTCTTCCTCGAGAAAAAAATGCCGGAAAATGTTTTTCCTTCGCCGACATCAGCGACTCACACACTTTTTTCTTAGACTTTCTTCTTTCCCTTCTCCCTCCCTTCTCGCTCCAAAAAAGTAACCATGACCAAGGAGGAAGCCGAGACCCTCGTTGAGGTACGATATAAACGCCTACGAAGCCGTCAATGAAGAGAGAGCAGAGAGAGAGAGAGAGCGAGAGACAGGCGGGTGACCCCCCTCTTCCTCATGCCTTCGGCTAGATTGCCCCTCTTTCCAAAAGTGGCACCGCTCGCGCCTCGCTTTCCTCGTCTTTGCGTCCTTCGCGTCCTCGCCGATTGTTCTCAGCGGCTAGAAACTTGTCTCGTACACGCCCTCGATGATTCGGATGCATCGTCGCTGCACGCGTGGAGGCTGCTGCGCGGGGAAGCAATTATCGTTCCGAAAAGCTAAAAGAAGTCTGATGGCTTGTTGTTGCCAGCTTGTTTCCGTCTCCTCTTCCATCCGGCTTAAAACGCTCCTTTTTTTTTCCTATTGAAAATTCAACAGGAGATTGACAACAATGACGACGCCGATGACGCCGTTTCGGACTCGGAGTCCGATGACGAGGGTGGCGACGGTGCGTTTTAGAGTTTTTCCGACGACGACGACGACGGCGATGATGATGATGGTGGCGGCTGAAGAAGAAAAAGATCGGCTTCAACGTGCTTTTGCATCGTCTTTCGCTGCTTCGTCTTTCGTTTCGATGCATCCAACGTGACTTGACGAAGACGTCCGAGGCTAATTCGATCACGGAATTACGGCAAGAGGCCAAACGCGGCCGAGAAAACAAGCGAAGATCTTGTCTCCTGCTTTCTCTCTCTTGTTTGCCGCCGACGCCGTCTCCCGACCTCTCGACCTGGACCTGAACGAGAAAAAAAAACTCATTCGCCCCGCTCCCGCTCCGGAACCCAAACCACCCCCCCGCAAACCCCGCTCCACTTCCACCCCAGAGTCCGGCAAGGGCAAGCAGTCCCGCGCCGAGAAGAAGTCCCGCAAGGCCATGCTCAAGCTCGGCATGCGGCCCGTCCCGGGCGTCGTGCGCGTGACCATGCGCCGCTCCAAAAACGTGCTGTTCGTCATCCAGAACCCGGACGTGATGAAGTCGCCGGCCTCGGACTCGTACGTCATCTTCGGCGAGGCCAAGATCGAGGACGCGGGCGCGTCGCAGGCCGCGCAGGTCGCGAGGCAGTTCGCGCCGCCGGCGGCGCCCGCGACGCCTTCGCCCTCCGGAAGCGCCGATGCCGCCGAGGCTTCCGCCGCTGCCGCCTCCAAGGCCGGCGCCGGGGCGAAGGGAGCCGCGGGTAAGGGAGCTGCTGCCGCCGACGACGACGGCGAGCCCGTCGACGAGACCGGCGTCGAGGCGAAGGACGTCGAGCTCGTGATGACGCAGGCGAGCGTCTCGAGGGCCAAGGCAGTGAAGGCGCTCAAGGAGTCCGAGGGCGACATCGTCTCCGCGATCATGTCGCTGACGATGTGATCGGAAAATCGCAGGCCTTTTCGAGAGAGGGAGAGAGTAAGGGAGAGGGAGAGAGCAATGGGTTCCAGAGAGAGGGAGAGACGAGCAAAGAAAAAAAGAAAAACCCAGCGTGGGCGAAATAAAACAAGGGAAGAAGAAAGAAGAGGTCAAGAGAGTTTTCCTCTTCTTCTCTTTCTGCCGCCCCTCCCTTTCCACGCTCTGTTTTGTAAGAATCGGGGGCTTGTTCCCTGTTTCGTTCTCATTTTGAAAGATTGGGTTGTTGCTTTCTCTGCTGCGGGTGGCGGACGTCGGAAAGAAAGAGGGGAAACAAACAAAAACTTGCTCTCGCCCTCTCTCTCACACATTTTCCCCCGCCTATCTCCGGCGGCAAGCAGCAAGCATGGTCTCGGCGTCTCTCTTGCGGCCCGCGGCGGGTGTGGCTCGTCCCGCCGCCGCCGCACCTGCTGTTGCTGCTCGTCCCGCTGCAGCGTCTGCCCTGCCCTGCGCCCTGTCGACTTCGGGAAGGAGGGAAGCTGCAGCAGCAGCAGTCAGCGGCGTCGATCGGCGTCATCATTCCCATCGTCGATACATTGCCGTTTGGGCAAACGTTTCCACGGCTGACGACGATGACGCGCCGCCTCTCTCCCCCGACGAGCTCCGAGGCGCCGCCGTCGCCGGGGCTCAGACCCTGGAGCGCTCAATTGGGGAGTCGAGCGTCGATTATCTATCGGTGAGCGAGCTCGTTTTTTGTGCCCTCGATTCTCTTTTTGTTTCCTCCTCTTACTTGCTCAACGTCTCGACGACCTCTTCTTCGACCTCCTCCCCCCCCCGCCCCCATAAAAAAAAACTCTAACAACTCTCCACCAGGAGCTCATCGCCATGCAGCAGGCGGGACCCAAGGCCATCGGATTCTTCGGCACGCGCAACGCCGGGTTCCTGCACCAGAACCTGATCGAGATCCTTGCTTACGCCATGGTCCTCACGGGAAACCATGTCTTCACCTCGGGGGCCACGGGAACCAACGCCGCCGTCGTCCGCGGCGCCCTCCGCGCCGAGCGCGCCGACCTTCTGACGGTGGTACTGCCGCAGTCCCTGTCGAAGCAGCCGCCCGAGTCGCGCGAGCTGCTCGCGCAGGTCGCCAACGTCGTCGAGATGCCGCACAACGACGCGGCGCCACTCGGCGAGGCGAGCCGCAGCTGCAACGCCGACATCGTGCGCCGCGTGCAGCAGGTGATCTGCTTCGCGTTCCACGACTCGAGCCTGCTGCTGGAGACGTGCGAGGACGCGAAGAGGCAGCGGCGAATCGTGACGCTGTTTTATTTGGACTGAAATTCGACTGAGAGAGTGCGGGGGTTGCTTTGGTGGGAGAAGGTGAGAGGGTTCAAAGAAGGGAGCGAGGATTCCTTGACCTCTTTTTTTCTCCCCGGGATTCTTTCCCTTTGCTCTCTGCCCACTCAGCCGCCGTGAAGAGAGAAGAGAGAGGAGAACGAGGAGAGAGAGAGATTCAGAGAGAGAAAAGGCACACACACGCAGAGAGAGCCCGCGAGCGAGGAGTAAAGAACAAAGGCATACTTTTCAAATTCATTTTGATCGTTTTTCAAGTTCTTCCTCTCTGTCTCTCTCTCTCATGCAGCCGTTTCTGTTGCCCCCACCGCAGCAGCTGCTGGTGGCGCTGGTGCTGGAGCTACTGCTGCTGTCGTTTCACCCGGCGCGCCCTTCCCAGGGCTCGCAGCAGCAGCAGCAGCAGCAGCAGCTCCGGAGGCAGCGCCGCCGCCCTTCTTTCGGACCGCGTCCGCCAGCCACCTCAGCCCGTCTTCGAGCCCCTCCCCGCTCAGAGCGCAGCACCCCTGTACGTGCCAGTCGTGCCGCTGGACAGCGTGGAGCGCCAGCGCCGCGGTGAGCTCGGGCGGGCGCATCGCGTCGCGCGCGTCCTGCTTGTTGGCGAAGACCAAAAGCGGCGCGTCGGCGAGGTGGTCGTCGGCGAGGAGAGAGACGAGCTCCCCTCGCGCGATGCCGACGCGGGCGCGGTCGGTGCAGTCGACGACGAGGATGGCCGCGTCGGAGGCCTTGTAGTAGGCCGCCCAGGACGGGCGGAGGTTGGCCTGGCCCCCCAGGTCCCAGACCTCGAACTCGAGGCCAGAGGAGGTCGAAGATGACGACGTTCCGTCTGTCGAAGAAGACCGCGTCGGCGCGACGACGCGCTCGACGTTGCAGCCGAGCGTGGGCGTGGTCGAGACCGTCTCCCCGAGGTGGAGGCGGTAGAGGATTGAGGTTTTCCCGGCGTTGTCGAGGCCGACCTGGTTTGGGAGAAGGGACGGCGTGGGAGCGGAGAGAAAGAGAGAGAAAGAGGAAGGGAAAGTTGGATGTGCATTGGTTTTCGACGTCGAGCTTTGTTCTCCTCATCGTTTCGTCCTCGCTATCGTTCTTTTTTGGCTCTCCCTGAGTTGTCGACGTCGCCTCGCTTTGTGTCTCGACACTACCAGCATGACAGAGAAAGAAACCTCAAGGCATGGAACAGGCGAGAGAAAGAGAAAGAAAAAGCAAAGAGAGAGGGCGACACAGGCAATCGATGGTAGTCGTCGTCGACGCCTCCTTTTTCGTCTCCTCTTCTTCTTCTTCTTCTTCTTCTTCTTCTTCTTCACTCCTTACCATCACGATCTTGTACTCCTTTCCCGGGAACATCCAGTGCCACAGGCTCGAGAAGACGACTCCCATCTCGCAAAGACCGGGTGTGTCGGTGTCGAGAGAGAGAGAGAAAGAGAGAGAGAGAGAAGAACAACGACCAAAGCACAAGGAAAAAAAGCAACAGCGGTCTCGACGCCGAAGAGGCGAAGACGGAAAATGGAGGAGAGCACAGAACAAAAAAGAAAAAACCGAAAAAATCCAAAGGCAACGACATCGGACTCCTTCACTTGCTTCTCTCGCCGCCGATTCTTACTAGTTTATAGCGAGAGCAATCGCGATGCGATCTTTGTTGTCGACTCTCGAGTCCCTCGCGAGCGCAAAGCACGCGGGAACCAGGAAGATGGAGAACAGTCGAACGAAAGCATCGATGCCGTCTTCGAAGACGACGAGTTGGGCCGCCGACCTCGAACCACGGCGACAGGGCAAGCAGCAGCAGCTCGAGGAGCTGCTCTCTCGCCCTTCCCGCAGGGCCAAGGTCATCCTGGGCGCCGCGAGCCTGCTCCCGATTGACGACTACGACTATGAGAAATATGCTGCTCCGACGCCTTCGTCGGCCTCTCCTTCTTCCGAACCTTCTTCTCCGCCGCAGAGGCGCTCGCTTTTGGCCGCCGCGCTGCTGCTCCCCCCGCTCTCCGCAGCGGCCTCCGCCGCCTCCCTGCTGTCACCTCACCCCGCAGAAGCCGCTGCAGCAGCAAACGAAGCAGGCAACGAACTCTACTCCTCTCCAAAGGGCTTCTCCCTGCTCCCGCCAAGGGGATGGCTCCTCAAGTCAAAGCCGGGCGCCGACGTTTTGTTCGCGTCCCCTCGGAACCCGAGGGCGACGATAGGGGTCACCACGGCCCCGGTCCGCCTCGCAGCGCTCTCTGACTTCGGGAGCGTGGCCGAGGTCGCGGACAGGCTTCTGGGGGCGGAGCTCGCCAAGGACGGGTGCCTGTCGGCGACGCTGAGGCTGAGCTCGGAAGGAGAGGTGCCGAGCGAGTGGAGGTCGGGGCCGGGGCCGGATGCTCCTTCCTCTTCTCCTCCCTCTTCTCCCTCTTCTACATCTTCTCCCTCTTCTCCCCCTTCTTCTCTTTACTACTTTGAGTACGAGCTCCTCACCACCAGGGCCCACAAGGTCGTCGTCGTCGCCGTGGGGGTCTCGGGAAGGACGCTGTTCATCGCGAACGGGTTCGCCCCCTGCGCCAAGGGCGACGGCACCGCGTGCCCTCCACTGTCGCTGCCGCCTTCGTCGCCGTCGGCAGAGGACGACGACCAGCCTTCTTCGATCCTCGCCGAGCTGCGGCGCTCCGTGTCCACGTTTTCCATTTCGTGAAAGAACTCATGAACACGAATTTGTAAATACATCATATCCGTCGGTTGCTTCTCAGAGCTCTAACAAAAGTAACAGTACTCTCCTTCATCGCCCCCCTCCGCCGGCCTCCCCCGCCTGCCGCTTCTCGTCCTCGACAAAGCTCTTCTTCTGCTCTCCTTCGCTCCTCTTCCTGGCCTCTTTATCCCCCATGGAGAGCCTCCCCTCGGCGTCACGCTCCTGTTTCTCCTTGCGCAGGATCTCTCGGAGCGCGGCAGCCCGCGAAGCGGCCGCGGCGGCGGCGGCGGCGACGGCGTCGACTCCCAGAGTCGCCGCCTCGCGATCCGCCTCCCGCTCCTCCCTCGTCGGCGTGTTGTCTCGCTCCGTCTTCTTCGCGCACGCCTTCCACGCCCAGGTCGCGTTCCCAGCCCCCGGATCCGGGACGGCGAGCAGCGACGGAGCGGCGCGGAGGTTGAGCTCGGAGGGGTCGGGGTCGAGGCTTGTTTTTTTTTCCGCCGATGACGTTGCCTCGCTCTTGCACTTTTTCGCCGCCGGCTCTTCGTCGCTGCTTGAGCTGCCTGAGCTGTCGTCATCGCTGTCGTTGTCGCCGCTGAGCGTGAGGGGGTCCATAAACTGCTTCTTCTTCTTCTTCATCGCGGCGAAAAAAACAAGTGTGTCTCAATTTCGCAATTGCAAAAAAATGAAAGTGGCTTTCGTTCCTTATCACCTCGACTCTTCCCCCGCTTCCTTCTCCTCCTCCTCCCTCCGCCGCCTCTCCCTCCCCGCCTCCCTCTCCTCGGCCACGGCCTCCCTGATCACCGCCTCGACCACCAGCCTGCACCGCTCATAGCCCACGTCCTCCCTGGACCCGGGCTTGCAGACCCCGATGTGGTCCTCCCCCTCGAGCAGCACAAACTCGCCGTACCCGGGCGCCGCAGACTCGGGCGGCACCACCAGCACTCGCGGCAGCAGCGGCGCGACGGCGAGCCGCTCCGTCTCGCCGAAGGACAGCACGCGCAGCTTTCCCAGGGCGTGCCTGGCCCTCAAAGCCGCGTCGGGTTCCGTCAGGTGCGGCCCGGACCGCAGGTGCGAGACGGGGGCCGCGGGGGCGGCTCCCAGGAAGCGGAGGTTCCAGCCGATGCCGGCCAGCCAGCTGCCGCGGTGCGGGCACGCGTAAAAGACGACGCCCCGTGTGCGCTCGCCGATCGACGACGCCTCCGGGATCGCCGCTCCTCCTCCTCCTCCTCCTCCTCCTCCTCGCTGCCTGTTGTTGCAGGCATGAGAAGAGGTCGAGGAGGAAGGAGAAGAAGGAGACGAAGAGGAGGAAGACAGCAGCAGCGAGGCCGCGACGAGCTCCTTGGCAAGCACCCCGCCAAGCGAGTGGCAGACGAACACCACGCTCCTCCCGTCGCGCCCGACGCGCGCGGCCTCCAGCCGCCTCGCGAGCCTCGCCACGGTCCCCGCCAGCGGCATCGACTCGCCCTCCCAGCCCGAGGCCGGGGCCGCGTAGTCGACGGAGAGCAGCCTCGCCCGCGGGAAGCGGGGCGACCCGGGCGAGGCGGGCTCGGAGAGGACGTCGTCCGCCAACCAGGCCGCGGGCCACACGTCCGCCGGCGGCAGGCCACGCGGAGCCGCGGCGCCGCGGCGCGGGGCCCTGTCGGCGACCCTCCAGGTCGCGAAGGGCCCGCCGCGGAGGCCGTGGACGAAGACGACGTCGACGAGCGGGAGGCCCGGGGACCCCCGCGCCCCGCCTCCGCGCG
>Ga0210003_1000636_pt1 | contig 31706 bp, 34 predicted proteins | sample LantaG_FD_182804 | JGI IMG/M metagenome (GOLD analysis project Ga0210003, IMG submission 182804) | Deep subsurface microbial communities from Baltic Sea to uncover new lineages of life (NeLLi) - Landsort_02402 metaG (SPAdes) (version 2) | ecosystem: Environmental > Aquatic > Marine > Oceanic >... | reverse complement strand
TATACAAATTTACAGCCATTATGGGCAGTAGAAAATTTATCAAAAGGAGGCAAATATGAAGCAAGTATTGAGAATTAGATTTATTTATTGTATATAGATTTGTTCTCATCAATAGTAGGAATGGCCTTGACAAATCGTCTTACCGTAAATTTATAATTTTCAGGATTTGTCTCACCTTTCTTATAAATTACATTGATTCTAACTCTTGATTTTTCGTTGATGCCTTCTTTTTTTTCAGCTTCAATGTCCTCTCTATACCAAATAGGTCTAGCATTTCTATTTCCTTTTTTAAATTTACTTCTGGATGACCTAACATTAGTCATATAAAAGTCCTCAAAATTTTTCCATTTATTATTCCACAGTTTGTCCTCAATTGTTACATCCTTGTCAAGATGTTTCATATGTTGTCTTAATTGATTATCAGTACAAATATATGTAGATAAACTTTTTCCTTGTCTATCTGCTGGTGGGATACTCTCCCATGTATCATAGTCTTGTGGATCTAATTCGGCATCAATGTATGTTCCCTTACCTCTCTTAATTCTGGAATCTAGTTTTCTTTGAGTTTTAGCTTTATACTCTTCCAGTGAAATTTTTTCACTAGAGTATAAAGCACAAAGAATATTTCCGTATATTGAAATATCAACAGGTTCTTTATATTTGGTTTCATAGTGAGCTGGTCTCTCTTGGTCTTGATGTATAGTAGAATTAGGAGTAAATTCAGTTCGCGCCGTATGGAACCAAACCAATTTATGGTGCAAACTCCATTCTGTACTTCTACCAGATGTTTGATTAATTACTATAATGAATGGTCTAGTAGATGATAAATCGTCCCAATATTCTTTGTTATCCCATTCAATATTATTATCTTCACTACCACCAAATTTTAGACGAATATTATATTCGTCTTCTATATATTTTTGATTTTCTTTCATATATGTAAATTTTTGAATTTTTTTCTTCCCTTTTTTCATGTTTCCTGCCAATCGTAGAACAGATATGTGTCTAGGGTCATTTGGATTTTCAGTAGCATCGATTAATTCTTTGATTAATTTTTTACCTTGAGGTGTAATTTTAATAATATCATCCTCATCATCATCCTCATCCTCATCATTATCATCACCAGTTTTAATGAAATTAAAGGCCTGATGAAATTTTCCTTCGTCAATATATCTTTTAATTCCATAATAAGTAGGAGGAGGAATAAACTTATATACAATAGGTTTAATATCATCACCTTTCTCAACCAAGAATTCTACCATAGCAACTTGAGGTGTTGCGCTGTAAATTATAAACTCGACAGCGTCGTTATTTTTATATTCACTCCAAATATAACTAACAAGTTGGCACTCACCACAACCATAATCAAGCTCATCTAAATGAATTATTATTTTTTTATCTTTTTTTAAATAATTATCGATATTTTTAATGCAAATATCCTTCTTGTCGGTAGTATTTATCGTATGTACTGTAATACCATATGATTCTAATTCAATGAATTGATTTTTATCTGCTTTTCTAAGTAGCGCAGTAATAAACATATGTTTGTGTTCAGCATTAGTCAAGGAACTTATTTCAACACCACCTCGCTTTCCAGATTTAACAGGAGCGTGAAATATTTTACATTTATATTTTTCACTATTCATCTTAACTACATGATCATACAGTTCAGGTCTCATTATTTTAAACCATTCTAATTTAGATTCCATTTCACTATTTGGGTTTTGCTCTTTGGATAAGATCGGCATTTTATTATTATAATTATAATTGTGATCTATTGTTTAAATCAATTTTTTAAATAATTAAATAATAAAAAAGTATGTTTTTATTATTTTTTATAAAAAGGAGGCAAATATGAAGCAAGTATTGAGAATTAGATTGATTATATAATAAATTACATAAATGTTTTTATTTATTATATAAAAGATACAAATGAGTTACAATATAATAGATATTCTTTTTGTGTCAATATCTATCATATTTGGTAGTATATGGGCATATACAAGTTATATAACATTTTGTGTTGATGATGATGATGATGATATATTTGAGGAAGAATACAATATATATAATCCTTTAATTAGGTAAATATTAACAAAAAATTGAAGTAAATTATATACAAACGAATCATATTATCTTATCAAAATGGGTTCCGAAACTATAGGACTTATTATATTTATGTCTTGTATTGTAGCTTCAATGGCTCGTAGTATATTTACACCGGATCATCGTGTACATCCAAGATAAAATTTATGTTTGTATATGTATAAATTTAATGAATTTGAAATATCTATCTAATTATTATTTATTTTGGCTCTAATTAGGAAATAAGGAATTTAATGTATCACAACTACCACCATCAAATTTTGCGACATATTTAACAGAGTTAGGCATAGTATGTTGTTCGTTATCATAATAAAATTCCCAAGACAAAAATCCAGAATTAGCACCATTTTTAACACAATCATATATATCACCTTCAAATTGTGCATATGTGCCACGATTGATAGACAAATTTTGTGGGAAAATATTAGTAGGTATATTTCCATAACCACCTAAACGATTAGCTAGTATATGACCAGCATCACAATTTTGTTCACCATCATCTTCTAGTGAACGAGAATATTGTTGGGTACAGCTGGTTGTTTCAGAACCATTATCTAATGAATCCGGTGTAATAGTTCCTGACGCAGAAATAACCACTTCATAATTATTATGTGACTTATAAATATAGTTGATATTAGCACTACCATTACCCATAATAACATTATTATTACCTTCTACTGGACAGGCTACAGTAGTACATACACAACTAGCATGTGTTAAATATACTTGTACAAATAATAAAAATACAGAAGACCACATTATATTATTGAAATATATTAATTCATAATATAATATTTTAAATCCCAAATATGGCATTAATCCAATTTTTTACAACTCCTGTATTTTTTTGTTCAGTTACGGAGAACCCAGGGTATGGATTTACCTCTATTATTTTACCTTCAACTGTATATGGAATACTTAAACTTTTTGATATATAATCTATTCCTGAAAAATTTAGCCCCATTATATTGTTAATTTTTTTAAACAAATCTATATTTAGTGGATGAATTTTATTTTCATCTATATATTTTTGTTTACCTCCATTAGATATAGATATTATATTTGTTACTTCTATTTTTTTCCCTTTTTCTAATATATCATTAATCTTATATCCTTGTTGTTCAATTAAATCTTCATTTATCATTTTTATAGGTTTCGTTTTGTTTTTATTAGGAAACTCTTTTATTAATGTATCAATAGTAGAAACTCCATTTCCTGTTATTATTGGTTTATCATCCTCATCAGCATATACAAATTTATCATTTAAAATCATTATTCTATATTTATTTCCTATTGCTTGTTCTTCTATAATTATATGTTTTTTATTTTCATTAATAAATTTATTAATTACCTCCAGTAATTTATTATTATTATTAACATCTGTATATACATCTGTCCCTTTTTCACCATAACTATACTTTACTACTAAAGGAAATTTAAGCTTATTATTAATATTTTGAATATTATCATTATCGGATATATTATTATTCCAGCTTATATAATTACATACAGGATATCCATTTTTTGATAATATATTACTGGTTGTAATTTTACAATTTGATTTTTTAATTCCCTCAGTTGAATTAAAGTTATTTGTATAGTCTATTACTTTATCTTTGTATCTTAGTTTATTATTATCTTCATCAAGGATAATTCCATATTTATTGTATACATTTTTCTTCATATTATCTGATGTTACTACCATTGGTTCTATTAATTTAGTTCGATAATTTAAGAATATAAATATAGATATTATTATTATTATTATTATTATTAATGTCGACATTATATTATTGAAATATATTAATTCATAATATAATATATTTCAAATATATATGTATACTTTTGAAGAAATATTAAAAAAAATTGGCGAATATGAAATACAGTGGTGTAATTTAATGGGGTTTTTTAATCCATATGTAGATCCATTTAAATACTTTATATCTAAAAATATTCCTGACTTTGACGGTGAGGCTTTTATGAAGTATAAAAAGCACAATTTTGTATATGATAAACTATGGATAGCAAAATCTCAAGGATTAATGGCAGGTGACTTAGATAAACTCAAAAAAAATGATAATATTATACTACCTATATTTGTAAAGCCTAGATGGGGACATGAAACAGCTAGTAGTAAAAATTGTTTTAAAGTTAAATCTTGGGATGAACTTGATAGATATAAACAAATTCCTGATATGATGTGGTCTGAATTTATTGATGCCAAAGAGCAAATGACAGACTATTTTTTAATTAACGGTCAAATAGTTCATCAGATAACATATATATATTCTGACTCTCAAAATGAATTTATTGATGAATGGAAATATATTGATTGCGACAGTAAGCCTATATCTAAAATAACAGATTGGGTAAATAGACATATAGTGGGATTTACTGGTGCTGTAAATGTTCAATATCGTGATGATAAAATTATAGAGGTCGGATTAAGATTAGCACGCGGAGGTGCATACATACTTAGCACACAAAACAAATATTTAATTGAAAATATTAATAATTTAGCTAATAAGGGAATTTGGGAATATAACATAGAAGACAAAATGAGATTTACTCCGTTTTATTCTTTTAAATGTTATAGTAGTGCCCCATTGATTTATATATATCCACAATATGTATTGGATTATATAATGAAAAAACATAATTGTATGCCTTTTTATGAATATTATTTCGAACCAGGAGGAAAAAATGGAATGGTTGTTATTCAATTTATGCATAAAAATTTTGAACAGGGAATGAAAGCAAAAAAACATTTTGAAACAATGATTAACATGGCTCAATATACTTTTATTTTTCTTTTTATTATTTCTCTCATTATATTTTCTATAAACAAAACTATTGGACTTGTTATGATTATAACAGTAGGAATGTTATTTAATACGAGATTTTTAAATCCAATTGGAGCACAACTTACTCATTGGAAAGCTACTAAACAATTATTATTAGATTGAAGGAACAGACAGTCTACCTTTGTGAATTTTACTTACACTATTTTATTAATTCATATTTAGATTTCGATGGATAATATTTCAAATTATGAAGCATTAATGGCATATTAGTATTAAACATATATCTTTCGTAGAATAAGGATGATTGTGTATATTTAAGATTTCGTATTGAATTTAACATCCAGGAAATCTCGTTAGTTAATTCAAAATATCGAAGTTGTAAGACATCTAATAATATAACCATAGTCGTTGAAAGTTTGGGAGTTATATCCATCTTATATCTCGTTAATTCTAATTTTATAATCTGATGTTTTATATCGGCATATTCTTTAATAAGATAGTGTAAGTAAAATTCACGATATGAGAACTCAGACCTTAGATTAGCTCTTATTTGTAACAACAGAGAACATAATTCCGTAGTTCTAATACTTTCATTATAGTTTGATTGACGTTCTAACGCAGGTCTAGTTAATATATGGTATTCTCCACTTTCATCTTTATATAAATCACTATCTTGTTTTGAAACTCGATGAACTATATAACTATGTAAATCCATTGATGTGGTAGAAGTTTTCCTGTTTACTTCTTTTAGGTAGTCAATAAATTTATTATATGCTATTATTTCAGATTTACTGTCACTGTATATAAATTCAGTATATATTTCGGCGCATTTATTAATCATAACACATTCGTTATTATTTATAAATGTTTTATTTTCTATTTGTATTTTGAAATTATTTATATGTTCCATCAAAATATCTGAGTTCGATGGAAGAGTATTTGATACTAATGGATTATTCATTCTATTTATATTAAGTTATTTTAAATTCATAACTTCAATTTTATTATGAATTTAATAATTTTTGTGTTTGTGTTGTTTGTGTTCTTTTTTCATTTTCATTTTAGGTCCGAATTTATTTCTTGTTCTTTTTTGTCTTCTTTTTCTTGGTTGTTTTCTTTGTTTTCTTTGCTTTCTTTGTTTTCTTTGCTTTCTTTGCTTTCTTTGCTTTCTTTGCTTTCTTTGTTTTCTTTGCTTTCTTTGTTTTCTTTGCTTTCTTTGCTTTCTTTGCTTTCTTTTTACCACCATAACTAATATCACCTTCATCGTCAGTTTCTGGTTCATCTTGATCAATATGATCAGTGTTTAAATCCTCAAGGGTTAATGGAACATATAATTCATCATCATCATCATCATCTTGAATGAATGCTTGATTTAATATATCATCGTCATCTTCGGCACCTTGGCCTAAAGGATTTTCAATGAAATCATCATATGGATAATTATCATTATGTTCATATTCGAAACTTTCATCTTCAGAATCTGTGTCAACATCGTGGCTATTATCTAAATTTGAATTATAACTCATATATATATATATAATTAATTAAATAAATAAATATCGATTATTTATTTAGTTCCATTTAAAATACTAAATTCACATTTAAACCATATGATTATCAATACAATACTCACTATATGCCCACATCAAATTAAAAAAATTTATAGTATATCCAACTACCGTATTCAATATAGATACAATATAACTATCATTATTCTCCATTAATTACTATATTTATTTTATATTTATACCCTTTAAACTTTAAAATGGGACAAAAATATAATTTATTAGTATATAATTATGTCAAAATTACAAATGCTGTCCAACTACTATTTCAAAATCATCTTCCCTAACAGAAATGAATGTGGAATAATCTTGATTAAATTTTAATAAATGTTTCCTACCACCAAAATCACATTTAACTAAATGTTTATCGATAAAGTTATATTTTCCAGTTCCAAATGCATTCATTTTACCATTTTTTAAAAAAGTTATGTGTGAATCTTGCCATTTATATTTTTTGTTTAATAATGGATTTATTCTACATATTCTATGTTGATAAACCAATGTTTTATACATAAAGATTTCACTAACAAACCCATTATATATATAATCATTTAGTAAATCATTTAATTTTATTATTTGAGTATCGTCCCATATAATAATATCTGATGCCAACTTTAATGAATTATAAAAATCTTTATTTGGTATATCTCCAACATGTGCACCATCAATATGTATTAAATCAAACTTAGTATCAGGGTTCATATTATAAAATTGAAGAACTGTTTTTGTAGAATCACCAGAAAAAAATTCTAATCTATTTGGAAATACTGATTGTAAATATTCAAAGCAAGGAAGTGTATATTTGTGTTCGCATAAATCAAATATAGTTAATTTTGAGTTTGGGTTTGATAATAAATATAATAAACTACTATGACCCGCGTTAAAACCAATTTCCATTATATTAGTAGCATTTTGACCTAAACTAAAATGATTCATCTGTTTATAAATTAATTCATTTATTATACTATCTATATTCAGATCTTCCGTAAAACAATTGCCTTCAACATTTTCTCCGATTTCTTTACATATTGTATATAATTTATTAAAATGATTTTTGTTATCATTCAAAATATTTTTATACTCATTAATTTGTATTACGGGTTCTATCATATAAAAAAATATATATTTATATATTTATATCTATCTTTTTAATATATATATATTGTCTCATTTCCAGGATGTAAATTTAAATCGGAGTATTAAATAATCTATTCATATTATCTACCTCAGGTCTGATTTCAGCATCTTTAAAAATCTTATTCAACAATTCGTCATCTCTAAAACGAATACTATACTCTTTATTTACTTGATTTCTTCCAATACGACCCATTGCTTGAATTGTCTTTTCTTGGGTCATATTCGTCAAATCTTTACTAATATATCCATGACAAAATTGATAATTTGTTCCATAAATATAATCTGATGAAGCAATAATCATATATAATTTTTGTTGCTGGGCCAATTGTTTCATAATTTCTGTATAATTGTTATCATGATTGTTGGTAAATACGCCAATACCCATTAATAATAATATTTTCCAAGTGCTTTTAACTTCCATTAACATAATTCTTTCTACATCATTAGGGTCAATGTCACAAGAGAATTCCCTATCTATTACTGTTTTTTCAGTCCATTTTCTAAGATGGTTTAGTTTATTCGGCATATAAACTTCATCTAAAGCAATTGTCTTAACAATTTTATGTAAACCATCAATTTCCGATCGCAATTTTTTCTGCTCAGGAGTCAAGGCATCTCTAGTCATTTTATGCTCCTTTTCAACTTCATCACCAAGACTATCTTCAAGAGCCATTTCTTTTTTCTTCAATACTTCTAAAACCTTATCGTTATGGTCCATTGCTTCCATCATATTATTTATAACTACTTCAGGAATTTTGATACTTTGTAACACAAATCTTGATATCTTTTCAACATCATCCGCCAAGAATATTGACGGACCATCAACCAATGTATGAGCATCTTTTGTAGCAATGTGTATATTTGATTCATATTTAATTTTTCTTAAAGATTGGAAATGTTCATATATACTTGGCCATTGTTCTGGTGTTAATTTTTGTAACAATTCCAAATAATGAATCTTAATATTGTTCATAGTCATATCAGTTAAATTTTCATATTTTGTGGCAATTTTATAACGCTCGTCTGATACAGAATCCTGTGTATCGATATAATATATAAACTTGACTATTTCATTCAAATCAAAATACCTCAACATAGTTCTATATGTATTACAATGAATAGCACATTCATGTAAATCTGTATAATTCTCAAACTTTAAATGTGGCATTTCTATTTGATTATTTATATTTATAAGTGGAATTGACTTATTACAGTCGTGGCTAACAATATTATATATTCTACTATCATCAAATCGTGCTGTAAAGTCTGTAATAGTATCTTGTAAATCTTCTTGATGAGGTAAAGTAGCAGATGATAAGATAATATTAGAAATTACATTTTTTTGCCAAATTTCAGAAATATATTCGTGAAATTCATGTTCAGAATAATCCATACTAATAGTTGGTTCATCCCAATACATTATCATATCTTCTTTCTTATTAAAAGCATTCATATAATACATAGCACATAAATATGATTTGATATCACAAATCATTATTTCCACATTATCTCCAACAGAATTATCTACCTTCTTTGTTCCATCTCTGTATTTAATATCCTTACCTGTTTTATTATGCTTGACATAATCCTTGGCAGCAAAATAATGTAATCGAATATCAGATACATCATTACATCCAAACGCAAAAGCTATTTTTTTACCCATTGAAATAGCTGATTTAGCCAATGCTAATCCTACATGTCTGGCTGCACAAAGGAATATAATTTTATGCGAATTAGCTAATCCAAGTGGGCTAAGTGTTTTACCTGTTCCTGTAGGAGCAATATATAATACCAACTTTGGTTTAGGGTTTTTACAAATTGTAAATAGTTGCTTTTGATGTTCATACAACTTATAATCTTGGAAGGTTACTAGTTGTTCATTTTTTTCAATCAAATCACTAGTTTGTAAAAACATTTGCTCTCTGTTTAATTCTACATAATAATCTGTCAAAATAGCTTCAATAAAATTTCTAACTCTATTATTTATATTTGTAATACTTAATCTCATCAAATGATGAAGTGTGTAGTAATATTTATTAAACTTTACAATATTATCTTTATAGAAATATTTCATAACCATATCAGCTACGGTTAACAAATGATACTCAAAGATTTTATCCATTTTTTCTTTTATAGTCTTGTTTATATTATCTAATTTCAATCTTTCTATAGAACTTAATTTATGAATCTTAATTGGATCTACATCAGAAAACTCAAAATCATATTTTGTATTCAGTTTTGATATAATTGGTTGAAAATATTCTTTGTAAAGATGATTCATAATGTTTTCAGTTGGATCTAAAGACAAGAAATTCATCATCGAATTGTTTTTATTATAGGTTATATTAACATTATCATAACCGTTTATGATAAGGTTCAATATTTCTTTTTCATTATTACTTACAGGGATTTCTGTAGTATCCCATTCAGTTTTGTTAAGCCTTTGTTGATTTAAATCCATGATTGCTTTATTATTATTAATAATTATATATTTAAATATCTATTTCAATTTTTTTTTAAATAAAATTGAAATAGATATTTAGATGAATTATATTTATATATATCAAAATGAATGGACCAATTATTTTAAGTATTGATGGTAATATTGGGTCAGGTAAATCTACTTTATACACAGATTTAAAAGACTATTATAGTAGTAATACTGATATAGGGTTTTGTCCTGAACCTGTCGATAATTGGGGATCAATAGTAGATAAAGAAGGAGTCCCAATATTAACGAACCTTTATAAGGATACAAAAAAATATGCTTTTAGATTCCAAATGATGGCATATATTTCAAGATTACATTTATTAAAGTCAATTATTAAAGATAATAAATACAAAGTCATTATTTGTGAAAGATCTGTTCAAACTGATAGAAATGTATTTGCCAAAATGTTATATGATGATGATATGATTGAACATGATGAATATCAAATATATACTATGTGGTTTAATGAATTTCTTGATGAACTAAAATTAGGAGGAATTATATATGTTAATGCTAATCCACAAATATGTTTTGATAGAGTTAAAATTAGAGGTAGAGAAGGAGAAAATATTCCATTAGAATATTTACAAAAATGCCACACTTATCATGAATCTTGGTTGAGTTCTATAGAAAACAAATTAACAATTGAAGCAAATATAGACACAAGTCTATCAGAAAATAAAAACAAACGAATGGATTGGATAAAAACAATAGATGAATGGATATCCAATGAATTATACAAAAATGAAAGTGAGTTAAAGGAGAATACTGGAAATAATTATCCTATTCTTAGATTTGACGGTGCTTGTCGTGGAAATCCGAATGATATTGTTGGTATTGGATGTCTAATTTATAATAATACATCAACATTATGTCAAAAATCTGAACACTACTTTATGCCCGATAAAGGGACCAGTAATGTTGCTGAGTATAAAGCTTTAATTGATGGATTAGAAATGGCGATAGAAAATAGTATTACCAAAATAAATGTTCAAGGTGATTCACAACTTATAATTAATCAGATGACTGGTAAATATAAGGTAAGTGCAGAAAATTTAATACCTTTGTATAAAAAGGCAAAACAACTAGAAACTAAATTTGATAAAATTAATTATACTCATATTAAACGAGAATATAATAAGGCTGCTGATAAATTGGCTAACATTGCTTTAGATAATATTTGTCCAGGTTGTTATCCAATTTATCAACCAAATCAGTTAGCACATATTGGAAAAAATGGATGTATAAGCGATGATGGATGTATAAGCGACGATGAATGTTTACTGGAATAAGTGTAAATTTATGTATATTTTGGAGTGAAAATCGGACGACCTGTTCTATAAAAAATATCTAATTGTTTTTGCCTCCAAATTTCTTGTTCTCTAACACTTTTTTTAATGATTTGTTTTCTAATTAATTGTGACGAATAATTATTCATATCTATGTATATTTCTATTGGTTTGTTATTATTATCATAAATAATAACTTTAATAGTTGATTTATTATTCATTATATAAAAATACATATATTAATCATTCGTTATGTAAAACTTATTAAAATTTGATTTAGATTTATATTTTAAAATATCTAGTTCCTTTTTTGTTGTTGGGAATAATTCATCGCTATAAATATCCTGTAAACATAACCATTCAAACATTCCTCCTGGATAGACATATATATTTCTAAATCCTAGTTTTGTTAATTGTTCGTATTTATCATATATGGTGGTATCATTCGAATTTCTCCCATAAATTATTATCTCTCTAGTCTTGTTTTGAGAAATCAAATTATTGATAATTGATTCTTCACTACTAAACTCTATTGTATTAGGAATCAAACAAGATTGTTCAGATATAAGGAGAGTATTAATAATAATATATTTATTATTATTTTTTATAGTATCTTGTATATCTTCAAAATTTAATCTTTGAATTGATGGTTGATTTCCCATATTAAATATTTAATTTTAATTCTTATTATATATTTAAATATTAACCTTATTAATCGAAATTAACTACGATTTCTACCTTTTCCTTTTTGATACTTTTTGATGCTGAAATAGATAATTCTTCTCTTTTTTTTCGTGTTTTATTTAAATTCTTGTCATTAATTCTTACCTTTGATGTGCTATTACGATTATTCATATCTTTTTCAATAGACAAATAATTTTGCTCAATATAATCAATAACATTATTCTCAATTGCCCATTTGAAAAAATTTAATTGTCCAATTGTTGTTTGAATATGAGAATCTTCTTTATAAGGAATAGTAATCCGATCCCACCGACAGAAAGGATCAAATCTTTTCTTAGAATAAGCCTTTAACTTTAATTTATAATCATTATATACTTTAAATCTATTTGTTGTTCCTTCCATTTGATAAACTGTATAAAATTTTTTAGCATAATTTGTAGCAAACCAATCAATTATTCGTAAAGATATTCGCGATTCACCATTAATAATACCTAACATTTTATCCATATTATTATTGGTTTGGTAAAACAATAATAAATTATTTAATAATAAATCATTTTGTGTACTATAATTATTAGACATATTTAGTATATTAATAAAATCTATATTTAAATACTTTATTGTCTACATTATTTTGATTCTAAATTTGAATTTTGAGGAGTAAGAAATTGTTCTTGAACTTGTAAATCTTCTAAATAGTTATTTGAGAGAAATGGATTTAAATTCGTTTGTGCTACCATTTCTCGTTGATTCATTCTTTCAAATTGATTTTCTCTCGTCTTATTGTTTACAAATTCATTACCTTCTTGTAATATTGTTTCCATTACATTGTTTCCAATGGCCTTATGTTTATCTTTCAATTTACTTTTTTCATAAAATTGCTCTTTCACATTTGGAGACCATTTCAAAAAAAGAACTTCACTCATATAGTTTTTCATATTATTTTTAAAATTGTTTTCTAACTATTTTTATTTCTTTTCCTCTTTTAAACCGTTCACTATCCATATTTCCTCGTTTAATATTACACTCCAAACAGGATATTACTACATTATCTGTATTATGTCCTTGATTATTATTAATTCTATCGAGTGTCCACTGTTTCTTTTCAAAAATATTCTGATATAACAAATGACAGCTTTCTTTACAATACAAACATTTTAACTTTGATAACATTAACTTCTCAATAGTATCGTCGAGAGAAATTAACTTAGTTAAATCAATCAGTTTCTTTTTAATATCCTGATTTTTATAACCAGTAATCTTTTTATTAATTTCCTTTCTTATAAATATATCATTTTCAAATGAATTTTCCAAATATAAACTATTAATTATTTCGATTTGTTTTCGATTTGTAAAAAAATCGTCTGATAATTTCCAATGTAAAGAGTCCTTTCGTTTTGGATTTTTTACATTGGAAATCTTATCAATATTGCGTTTACCTGTTATTTCAATGGACTTCATTGAATCTAAATGATATAATTATTTATTTATACTATTTTAAAATAGTATAAACTTTACGCTATATTATATATATAAATTATGAGTAATGAATGCATTGAATTAAAGAATATAAAATACAAGTCTATGTTATTAAATGGTAATAGTGATGACAAAGAAGAAACTGTTGAAAACCTATCTAATCTAGATGTTTTCTTGGCTGATGAGAAAAGGAGTATTTCTAATGAGCCTTGGACAAAATTAGACAAGACTACAAAACTATTAAAATTTAATAACTTTGTTGATGAATATGTGGAACAACATAAATATTCTCAAGATGATAAAAATGATTTATTGAATTTCCTATCCACAAATTTAGATAGGAAACGATTATTAAAAGTTAAAGAAGTATTATACAACAAAGACACGGGTAAAATTTTATCCATTCCTTCGTTAATCTATAATAATGGAACTAAAAAATTTACACTAAAAAGATGCGATAAAAGACAATCAACCCTTAAATCTTTGGCACCAAAAAAGAATAAGATCAAGAAAAATGATAAAATTGATATAAACAATTAGATATATATTATATTAACTATAATATGTTATATATTTCTCAAATACCAATATTGAACAATATTATCAACTTCTTTAATCTTAAAGAAGTTTTTACAAGCAGTGAGCAAGATGAAATAGAGTTGACTATGGTTAACTTAATGGACCATTTTATTGAATCCGATCCACTAAGATATAGTAGCCCTAATTTTCATTCAACTCTTAAACATTATGTTTACAAGAATATTTGTATATTACTTCAACATTTATATGATGAAGATATTCTTGAAGAAGAAATAAATAAAATATACGATAAAATTAATAAAATATATTTTAAAAGATATTATCCGATTAGATCATATGATAATTCTTTTATTAGAATAAAACCAAATATTGAAACGATGACTACAAAAATACATAATATTGAAAATAAACCACAACCTGATCAAAGAACTAAAGAATGGTATGAATTCCGTTATAACTTAATAACAGCCAGTAATGCTTGGAAAGCTTTAAAGTCACAAGCAGCCATTAATCAATTGATTGTAGAAAAATGTAAGGACTTGGATACATCAAAATATAATGTTGTTAACACATCTACACCTATGCATCATGGAAATAAATATGAAGATGTTTCAATTATGTTTTATGAAGAAAAATACAATACAAAGGTCAAGGATTATGGATGTATTAAACACGATACATATAATTTCTTAGGCGCTTCACCAGATGGTATTAATGTTGACAATACATCTGATAGATATGGTCGAATGTTAGAGGTTAAAAATCCAACATCAAGAGAATTAACAGGTATCCCAAAAGAAGATTATTGGATTCAAATGCAATTACAAATGGAGGTATGTAATTTAAATGAATGTGATTTTCTAGAAACTGTTTTTAAAGAATATGAATCAAAAGAAGAATTTACAGAGGATGGTAATTTTACATATTCGCATAAAGATGAGTTAAAAGGCATTATTATGTATTTTATGAAAGAAGGAAAACCACATTATGAATATATGCCCTTATATTTATCAGAAACTGATTTTGAAATATGGGAAAATAAAATTATGGAAAAAAATTCCAATATAACATGGGTTACAAATCTTTATTGGCGACTTGAGGATTATAGTTCTATTCTAGTATTAAGAAATAAATTATGGTTTCAACATGCCATACCTAAAATTGAGAATGTATGGGATATTATTAAAACAGAAAGAATAACAGGATATGAACACAGACTTCCAAAAAAAAGTATCAAATCATCACGGTCTAATTCATTAACAGAAACTCCTAAAAATAACTGTTTAATAAATGTTAATAAACTTCAAAATCAAATAATTTATATCAATACCGGATGTGAATTAGACATTAGTGCTGGGACAAATTAATTTATCAGAACCATAATAGTTTACTCTAATCTGTGGCGAAGAAAAAGGAATTTGATTTGGACTTTTTGGAATATCTAATTTTTTATTATTATATAATCCTCCGCAAAATTCTGCGCGAGAACACATACCATTATCTGGAGTTTCCCAATATCTAACATTATTGGTATATTGACCATAAGATGACCCAAATACAGGATAATAAGGATAATTATCTTCGGATGTATTTGTCGATACTCCCATTTTTTGTTTATGAGGATAATCATTTAATATAGGCTCATCTACAGATAATGGGTAATTTCCTGGAGTTAAGTTTACAAATCCTTCGAACTTATTACCAATAATAGGAATACTTAACAACGCAAATAATAATGCTAAAATAAGAAATGTGCTTTTTTTATTAATCATAGCCATATATAAAATAAAAATATTTTATTTAGTTTTCAAATTCTAAATAAAATATAAATAACAACTATTTAAAATTATAATCATTTACATATTATATGTCATTGGAACAAGAAATGAAAGTATTGAAGCGGAATGGTAAATTCGAAAACATCGGTTTTGATAAGATCTTAAAAAGAGTCAAAAGTATAGGGACTGAATGTGGTATTAAATTAAATTATACAACATTTGTTATGAAAGTAATCGATCAATTATATGATGGAATACCTACCACAAAGATTGATGAACTTACAGCTGAACAATGTGCCGCATTAAGTACTCACCATCCAGATTATAATATTCTAGCAGGTAGAATTATCATTTCTAATCACCATAAAAATACGAATGGTTCTTTTTTTTCAGTTATGAAAAAACTATACGAATTTACAGATGTTCATAACAAACAACATTCCTTAGTTAGTCCTGAATTTTTTTCTATTGTAGAAAAACATAAAGATGAGTTTGATAATATGATTGTTCATGATAGAGATTATTTAATTGATTATTTTGGTTTTAAGACATTAGAAAGGGCTTATTTAATGAAATATAATAATGTTATCGAAGAAAGACCACAATACTTGTGGTTACGAGTTGCTATTGGAATTCATGGTAATAATCTAGAAAAAGTTAAAATTACATATGACTTAATGTCTCAAAAGTATTTTACACACGCCACACCAACTTTATTTAATGCAGGAACACCTAAACCACAACTTAGTTCTTGTTATCTATTAGCACTTGAAGATGATAGTATATCTGGTATTTACAGCACACTAAAAGATTGTGCTCAAATATCAAAATGGGCTGGGGGAATCGGATTACATATTCACAATGTTAGAGCAACAGGAAGTCATATTAGGGGAACAAATGGTTCTTCTAACGGTATTGTTCCTATGTTGAGAGTTTTCAATAACACTGCACGATATGTTGATCAGGGTGGTGGAAGACGCAATGGAAGTTTTGCTATTTATTTAGAACCATGGCATGCTGATATTGATAATTTTCTTGAATTAAAGAAAAATCATGGCGATGAAGAAATGAAAGCACGCGACCTATTTTATGCTCTTTGGATCCCCGACTTATTTATGGAAAGAGTTAAAACAAATGGAGATTGGACTCTTATGTGTCCAGATGAATGTCCGGGATTATCAGATTCACATAGTGATGAATTTGTTAAATTGTATACGGATTATGAAAAAAATAACAAGGGTAGAAAAACTATCAAAGCCAGGGATTTATGGTTTCGAATTATGGATAGTCAAATGGAAACTGGAACACCATATATTCTATATAAAGATGCTGCCAATAAAAAATCTAATCAACAAAATCTTGGAACTATTAAATCATCTAATCTTTGTACAGAAATTATAGAGTATAGTGATGATAAAGAAACTGCTGTATGTAATTTGGCTAGTATTGGACTATCTCGTTTTGTAAAAGACGATAAATCATTTGACTATGACAAACTACATGAAGTAACAAAAGTAGTTACTGAGAATTTAAATAGGGTTATTGATATTAACTTTTATCCTACAGATAAAACCAAACGAAGTAACTTTCGACACCGTCCTATTGGTTTGGGTGTTCAGGGTCTAGCAGATGTCTTTGCTCTAATGAATATTTCATTCTGTAGCGATGAGGCTCGAGCGACTAATAAGAGAATTTTTGAAACTATTTATCACGCATCTATGGAACAATCTATGGAAATAGCCAAAGAAAGATATAATCTAATTCAAGAAAGTAAACAAAGTCCTGATCTTCTTCGATTATTAAATGAATATGAAATTTCATTAGAAGACAAATCTTTTTGTGGAGCTTATAGCTCTTTTGAAGGTTCTCCATTATCAAAAGGAATTTTTCAATTTGATATGTGGAATGTTACACCATCTAGTATATTTAATTGGGAAGCTCTTAGACAAGATGTTATGAAATATGGTGTTCGTAATTCACTACTAGTAGCTCCAATGCCAACAGCAAGCACAGCCCAAATTTTAGGTAATAACGAATGTTTTGAACCTTTTACAAGTAACATTTACACTAGACGAACATTAGCTGGAGAATTTATTATTGTTAATAAATATTTAATGAAAGAATTAATTGATCTTAAATTATGGGATGAAGATTTAAAAAATAGTATTATTTCTAATAATGGTAGCATTCAACATATACAAGGTATTCCTATTCATATCAAAGAAAAATACAAAATTGTTTGGGAAATTCCAATGAAACATATTATTGATATGGCAAAGGATAGAGGCGCTTTTATTTGTCAAAGTCAAAGTCTTAATTTGTGGATGGAGGAACCTACTTATAAAAATCTCACCTCTATGCATTTCTATTCATGGGAAGCTGGTCTTAAGACAGGAATTTACTATCTTAGACGAAAAGCGAAACATCAAGCACAACAATTTACAATTGAACCAAACAAAAAAATTGTTTCTCAAGAAGAGGAACAGGAAATTTGTGAAATGTGTTCTGCTTAATTTAATTAGTGTGCATCTCTCAACATCACGCGAATGGTTCTATTTATTCTGCTTATGTCTTTTTTTAATTCTATTTTACAAAAACAACGCATACAAATCAAAATATCTATAAGAGCGTTATGAGTATTTTTCGGTATTTGGTTGAATAAATGTTTATATAACTCACTTAATGATGGATATTTGAAATACTTTGTTCCGTCTGGAAATTGTCTTTCAATCCGACACAATTCAATTGATTGTTTCATGGTACAGTATGTATCATTAATATTCATTCGAATATTGTTGCGAATACCTTCAACCATTACCATACGCTTGTCAAATGATACATTATGACCTACAAGTAAATCACATTTTTCGGACCAACTATTAAACTTTTTAAGAGATTCATCAATTGGAATCCCATCTTTATTCAATTTCTCTCTACTTATTTTATGAATCGCTTGACTACCCTCTTCGATAATTACATCATCACTTATTTTAATGTAATCATCTTCTACAGTCAACAAATTATTCTCCTCACTACAATAAACAATATAAGATAACTGAATTATATGTGGCCATAACTCAGTTTTATAAATACTAGGATTCTTCCCCTTGGGAAGGCCTGTTGTTTCGGTATCAAATACTAGAACTTTCATCTTTAATTTTACTATACTAAGAATAAGTAAATCAACTTCAATTTTAAATAATATTGAAGTATTTAAAGATTATTTAATGTTAATAAATAACTATGTCGCACGATATTTTGATAACAAATAATTATAACAATCTAAATTTACAATCATTGGATATAAATTGTAAATTTAGAAAAGAAGATATTGAACGAGCAAGAGAACTTGAAAAGGAATATAAGGAAACTCTAGAGGAATTAAAATCATTTCCTTCAGAAACATTGGCTACTGCTGTAAATAAAGAATTAACACAGCTTAATGAAAACAAATATTATAATTTTACGCAGGAAAATAACTTTATTCAGTATGTATTAATGATGAAAGAATGGTTAAAAGATTGTAAACCAAAATTAAGTTTTGGTTGTCTACAAAATATGATTCAATCACTCAAATTTGAGTTAAATTCTAGATATTTACTATCTAATCTGCTGCTAAACCCGTTAGATTTAATACAAATTAGACATTCACCTATCAGTTTTAGTATAGCATATAAAATTTGTGATACATTAAATATTCCAATGGATGATAATGTATTTGTTGATAAATGGGCAATATCAACCGTTCAAGATAACAATGGTAGCTTTTATAAAAAAAAGGAGTATAGTTATGGATGGTTTGAATTGCTACAACAATTCTGCCAAGAAAAACATATACAAAGTAAATATATTCCACTCAAAAAAATTCTCAATAAAGTATTAGTCCCTCATTGGAAGGATAAGATATATTTCGCAGATAGAAAATATCTATCATATGAACAAGAACTAGGTGATCAAATTACCAACGAGTATTATGATGAATCCAATCCTATCAACGATGATGATTTTAAACAATTTATTTCTAATTACGAATCAGAACAGGGTAATAATTTTAAATTTGAAACGGAACAAATTGATGCTATTTATAACGCAATTAAAGAAAAATGTTCCATTATTACTGGTCCTCCAGGAACTGGAAAAACTACTATAACTAAAGCAGTTATTTCTTATTTAAAACAGATATACTCGAAAGATTATAGTATTAGTTTATTGGCACCTACGGGAAAAGCTGCCAAAACATTAATTGATTCTGTTAATAAGGACTCTGAATTAGTTGATGTAAATATTTGCGGAACTCTCCATAAGCAATTATTTCACACATTTAAATTCGTTTGGAAAAAGAAAAAAGGTATGGATGTTGTAGAAAAATTTAAAAAATTACCTGACCATATCGATTGTATGATTATTGACGAATTTAGTATGACAGATATATTTCTGTTTGAAAAATTATTAATGTGGTCGAGAGATTTTCAATGTAAATTAATATTTGTCGGAGATAATAACCAATTACCTCCTGTTGGAAAAGGAAGGCCTTTTACTCAATTAATTAAAAGTAAGCTATTCACAACTACAAAGTTAACAAAAATAAAGCGTCAAGATCAGGGCGCATTGAAAGAATGTATTATTAATATTCAAACACAAGATTTATGTATGGATCAATTCAATGGAATAGATACCGAAATTATCAATCATGATTTTAAAAATACTAGGGAAACTACAAAACTCTTTAAAAAAATCGTTGAGGAAAATGGAAGAGATAATCTAATTATCATTACACCTGAACATAAAGGTTTTGCTGGAACCAAGGAACTTAATAGACTATTACAAACAACCGTATATAATATTGCTGAACCAGATGTTCATGGTTCATTTAAAAATAAGGACAATGTTATGAGAACAAGAAATTCTTATGTGGAAGATAATATGCGTGTTAATGGAGATAGTGGAAGAATTGAGTTTGAAACACCTACTTTACAAAATAATTTTAGACCAAAAAAACAAGCTACTATTTATTATGATAGTGGTGGAAAACCTGAAACTGTTAAAAATAGTAAATTATTTGAAGATTTTACATTAAATTATTGTAATACTGTTCATAAATATCAGGGTAGTCAGAAACAAATTGTTGTGGTTTGTATATCCCCTGAACATAGCAGTCTTAAATATGGTAATGCTTTAAAGCTAGTTTACACTGCTATATCTAGAGCACAAAAAAAATTAATAATAGTTGGTAATTCTAGCGTGTTCTTTAAATCACAATATGTAAGAGAACATAAATTTGTTACTAGTTTTATGGAGCAATTTACTGAAATTGAAACGCCATCGTGGCTATAAATCAACAATAATCTTTACAAATACCATATGTTTTACGATGCCATTTAGTAATACCAAAATTTTTTATTCCATCTAAATGTGTCTTTGTTCCATATCCTTTATTTCTATCTATCCCATATTTCTCTTTTAATTCTGGATTCTCTTCACATAATTCATATATATATTTATCTCTTTCTGTCTTTGCTAGTATAGAAGCTGCTGCTATTGCGCAATATTTATTATCACCCCCTTCAATACATATATGTTTCACCGGTAAATATTCATCATCTTTAAACATCATATAAGGTCTAAAATCATTTCCATCTACTAGTAATAAATATTCATTATCATCAGTCATTACATTTTTTATACTATTATGCATACTACTTAATACAGACTGTCTTATATTTATATTATCTACTACTTTTTCATCATTATAAGTAACACTCCATGCTAATGCTTTTTCTTTTATATATTCGGCAACCTCGTTTATTTTTTTAGTGCTATTGAATTTTTTACTATCTTTCATTTTGTCAAACTCGAAATCTACATCTTTAGGTAAAACCACTGCTCCTGTATACACTCGACCAAACAATGGCCCTCTTCCTGCTTCATCTATTCCTATTTCTAATAATTCACTATCTTCATTATAAAACTTGTTCAAGGGCGGAGCTTTAGTTCTTGGCATTATACTTTTTTAAATATATAACAATTATTTTTTATATTCAATTTTTAATTTTTCTTAAAGTATTATATAATGAAGCTTCAAAAGATACATTTATTTATTATATTATTATTAGCTCTAGTATTTTGTGGTTGTTTAGGAGGCTTTTTACAAGAGGGCATGTCATCATCTCAGCGAACAGTTGATGGTTCTCAAGGTAATTCTGCCACTAATAATACGAATGATGCTGATGATAATTATTCTTCTAATACTTATACTGGTCCCGCTGGTAACAGTGCTACTTTTATGTCTGGGTCTAGAGGAAGTGCTGTTGTAGCTAACACAAATAATTCCTCTAGCGGTGTTGCTTATTCCGATATTCTTCCGGGTCAACAAGACTTATATATTCTTAAATCTCAAATTGTTCCTCCTGTTTGTCCTGCTTGTCCTGCTGCTAGTGCTTGTCCTAGACAAGACGCATGTCCACCATGTCCTGCGTGTGAAAGATGTCCTGAACCAGCATTTGAATGTAAAAAAGTGCCTAACTACGCAAGTTCTAATGAAAACTATTTACCTCGTCCTATTATGGCTGATTTTAGTCAATTTGGTATGTAAATAAATTAGGGATTTTTTTGTTGTTCTTGTTGTTTTTGTTTGGCATCCTCAATACTATTTAAAAGTTGTAACAGTTGTTTAATTTCTGAGCTATTTCCTGACACATGGGAAATAACTTCATCTATATTATTATTATTATTTCTCATGTCAATGACAAAATTTTTCAAATTATTATGTAGTTCTTTTGCGGTAGACTTATCCATTGTTATTATTGATTAAATAAATTATATTATTTATTAAATCAATTTTTTATTTTTTATTTTTTATTTTTTAGCCTTCTTTGTTTTCTTAGCTTTCTTGGTTTTCTTAGCTTTCTTAGTTTTCTTAGTTTTCTTGGTTTTCTTGGTTTTCTTGGTTTTCTTAGCTTTCTTAGCTTTTTTAGTTTTTTTAGCCTTTTTACTTTTTTTTCCTCCAGATGGTGGTCTACTGGAATTCGCAAGTCCTAATAGACTCGCGGCATTTGCAGCATCATCGTCTAAATCGGGATCGAAATCATCCTCTGAATCCGAGTATGATTCCATTACTGTTGTACCATCTTCAATAGCACTCCTTTGTATTTCCGCTGTTTCTTGCGCCCCTTCATCACTAAATATAAAGGTTTCTCTTGGTGGGTCTGTTATTCTTATAGGATCCTCAATTCCCCGAATAGATCTATATATAGCACTACCAGCTATTCCATAATTTGTAATTAATGCCGTCATAGTAATAAACCCTTGAGATTGTAGAGAACTACTCAATGCTCCCATAGTTACAGTCGCTGTTACATTATTCACATAGATAGGATTAATATAATTTAACATCAATACAGTTGATGTTGGAAGCATATGAAGTCCTATTACTAATGTTGACCATCTGCTAGAAATATCTTGTCTTAAATCCCGAAATCTAAGATTAAGTGCTCTAGTAGCATCTTCCATTGCTCGTGATTGTTGAAATCGTCTTTCTTCGTCTACAGCAACTGTAACTTCTGATTGTGTAGCACCAGTTAATAGTCCTGTAATTCCATTAGTAATTCCACGGTCCCAAGTCTGTTGTGAAGCTATTGACGCAGTCTGGGCCATTTGTCTAGCGGCTGTTGTTATTCTCGTCGCAGCTATATCTCCAAATCCAAGTATCGTTGCTTCAAAAGCACCAGTAAATAATTCTTGAACAATCTGAAGAATTACTGATAAACTAAATACATTTCCATTAATATCAGTTTCTCCGTATTCATTATATAAATCAGCTATAGTATTAGTTAACCCACGAATTTGTTGATATATCGCAAGTATTGAAAATATAAACATCATAATGTAAATAACAGCTAATAAACGATTTCTTCTGACTGGTTCTCTTCTAACCAGTTGACCATTTCCTGATAATTCATTAACTGTTCCACCTTGTTGACTCATTGAAGGTAATAGTGAATCTATTTTGTCATCTGCGGATAACTCCCAAGCAAACCTAATTACAGATGAGTATTCTACAAATAAATCAGGAGATTCATTGATGGATTCTCCAAATAATTCACTTGCGGAACCCAATGTAGTATCCGAACCTAATTTTTTATTAGCATATTCGTTTATTTCAACAATAGTTGTATTAAATTTAGATACACTTTCATCAAATGATATAGCACCATCTTTTTGTAAAAAAGATCCATATTGTTCTAATAGTGTAATCTTTCCATTTTTAATAAATGATGTAAATCCTAAAGATAAAAATTTCGCATAATTATTTAAACTTTTAAGAGAAGGTTTATCTTTGTATTTATTCAATAATTGATCCAATTTTGTCATAGAATTACTATTAGGACTTGACAATTGAATTGGTGTTATATTAGCTGCTTTTCCACCTTTTCTGCTTCTGCTTCTGCTTCTGCTTCTGCTTCTATGTCTTGATATTGGCATTATATATTTTAATGATATAAAATATATAATTATTCTCTTGTTTTTTTACATTTTTTATCTATTTGAAATGTTTTACATTTTTCTTCATTAGGAACAATTTTAATTACGCATTTTGCTTTTTTTCCATATAGCGGTTCTGTACACCCTTTTTCTCCTTTATTTTTTCTAGTTTTATTAAAATTAAAAATTTTTGGTTTTTCTTCTGTACATCTTGCTCTAAAATGTTCATATCGTTCTCTTACATCACAATATGATAGTCCAGATTTTTTACCTAATAATTTATTTACTTTTTCATGTAATTTATAAACATAACGAGAGAAATTATTTCTATTTTCCATACAGTTCATAGTTAGTGGATACTCTTTATAATTGTTACTTAAATTCTCTCTACAATATTTACAAGGTAATACATTTACTAAACTTGACATAAAATCTTTATAATGTTTCTTGTCACTATCTGTTGGGTGTGTAGGATAATTGAAACTAATTGTATGTAGAGCATGCCATAATGCTGGACCCCATACACTAGTTAAAAACCCATCAGGAGCATTAAAATCCTTTTTTTTGAATATTTTTTTTTTAGTTTTATTTTGATGACCTTTTTTATTTCTCCGAGTTTTCATATTACATTATTTAGAGAAAAAACTTTACGCATATATATATATTATTATGAAAGACACTTATAAATCTATTTATAATGAATTTTCTGAAGGGACAAAAAATACATTTTATTTGAATATTATTTCTATTTTATTAATATTTTTCTTTATTTTAGGACCTATGAAATCCAATGGTATTACAGGAGGATTAATTAGACTACTCATTATTATTATATTGTCATATTCATTGTATATTACTATTAACTCTTCTAATTCTTTGCTTAATATTGATAATATATTTGTGAATCCTAATTTAGCGAGTGTTAGAACAAATTATCTTTTGAATTTAATACTGTGTATATCAATCGGGTTATTAATATCATATATCTTTTATGGGATATTCAATTAATTCGTATTTTGATTTAATGTTTTATATGTATTTTTATATATAATATGTTAGAAACAATACAATCTGGAGCCTATACATTATTAACTAATACACGATTTTGGATGATACTAGTAGTTATCATATTTTTCTTATTTGTAGCCTCTTATGTCTATAACAAATATGTAACACCCCTTGTAGATGAAAAATATATTCCTAATAACGAGTTTCCTAAAAAGTCGGAAGGGAGAGGAGGGGGAGGAGAGGGAGGACAAGCTGAACAAGTAGATATTTATTTCTTTACAGTTACATGGTGTCCTCATAGTAAAAAGGCAAATCCTGTATGGGAGGAAATAAAAGCGGAATATAATCAACAAATTTTTAATGGCTATAAATTAAATTTCATCGAAGTAGATGGCGAAGAAAACCAAGAACTTGCTGATAAATATAAAGTAGAAGGATTCCCAACTATTAAACTTGTTAAAAGTAATCAAATAATTGAATATGATGCTAAACCGTCTATAGTACATCTTAAAGAATTTTTAAACAGCACTTTGTCTTCCTAATTCTTCTTCATAATTAATAAACAATTCAGCATATCTTTTCCCTTCATTAATAAGTTCCTTTCTTTTAGATTCGTCGGTCATATATTCCAACCATTTTGTATGGTCTGATAAATCATTGCTACATAGGCATTTTAATTCAAATCTAATTGATTTAGACACATTGCTTTTCTGAATAAATTTAACTATTTGTCCAAAGGATGACTGTAAATACTGAAAGAAGTTCATTTCATTATTTATAATAACATCATCAGTATTCCATCTATTTCTTATTCCAAGTATTTCAGTTTCATCGCATTTTTCATTTTTCAAACATTCGTTAACAGGGTAATTATCTAATAATCCTCCATCAATATAACACTTATCTCCATCAATCACTGGACTAAATAGTATTGGAACCGCGCTTGTCATCTCTAGCGCTTTAATTAATGACAAATCTGGATGCGTTTTATGACTTAAATCAACTTTTTCAAATGAATTTATTTCAACTGTAAAACAATGAAAATCTATTTTAGTATTTTCATAAAATTCTTTAAGTGTTATATCTTTTGACAAGTCTTTAGCAGTCATTAAAGGGATTAATATTTCTTCAACCATACTAAATTGAAATAATCCTTTTTTATAATACATCTCAAAAAAATTATTTGGTTCTATTTTGAATACTTTATCCCATGGTCGTTTTAGAAAATAATCGTCCAATGTTTGCCACTCATGCTTTAATAAAAAAATCGCTCCTAAAATGGCTCCAGCAGATGTTCCATATATACTTTTTAAATTATCCATATGTAAAAATTCTTTCTCAAATAAATACTTAATAGCACCATATGTCATCCATCCTGTTGGACCACCACCGTTAATTACTAAGTGTTTTATCATATATAATATAATATCCGTATACTTTTAAAACTTTTTTTCTGTTAAAACATTAATATGAATATTTTTACATTGTCAGATGAAAATGATTTATCCGATAAAATTAGTTTGGATGATCTATTTGAAACAAAGAGAGAATTTGATGAAAATAAATTGAATTTATTTAATAAAATATTAAATCGTATTCATAATAAAATTAAACTGACCTCTAGACAAACTCGCGGAAAAGAACAATTTATTTGGTATTTAATCCCTGAGATGATGATTGGTGTGACAAGATATAATATAGAAGAATGCACGGGATATATTTTACGGAAATTAAGAGAGAATGATTTCGTAGTAAGATATACACATCCAAATCTTATATTTATTAGTTGGACTCATTGGATTCCTGGTTATGTGCGTCAAGAATATAAAAAACAAACAGGCACTGCTATAGATGGGTATGGAAATCTTGTAAACTCCAATCCTCAAATTGAAAATGGAAACAATGATCCTGTATCTACAAACCCAAATGATTTATTATTAAATACAGGCAATACAAATATTTCAAAATTAAAGATTGATAAAGATTTTAACTCAACCAAAAATTATAAACCAAGTGGTATTTATAATAATGATATTCTTAAAAAAATTCAAGATAAATTCACCTAATTAATATATAAAATCTAATAGTATTTTATATGTCTAATAAAACTTTCGGAGATATTCCATTTATAACATTTTATGATACTGTTTTATCAAGATTAGCATATTTCACAAGTGAAAATTTTCTACCAGCTTATTTAGATATATTTGGTAGTATTATTCCAGAGAAATTATTAAAAAGTATAAATGATGCTCCTATGAACAATATTTTCGATTCATCTATCTACCAATTATCAAAAAATACAGAAATACCTACATACACTTATAATAACAGCAAATTCATCAATTTTACAGATATGGCTGAAAATATAAATAAAGTTACTAAAAAATTTGTTGATAGAAAAATTCCAAAACAAGAAAAGCCACAAAAAGGAGGAATTGGTATGCCTAGTATGCCTAATATGCCTAGTATGCCTAATATGCCTAATATTAAGTCCATTTTTGGAAAAAACTATCAAGTAGCTTATATTTCAATTTCAACTTCAAATTATGGAGGATACTATATTTTAGTAGATACTAGAATGCCAAATTGTATTTTTGTGGTATTTAGAGGAACATATAGTGCGAAATCAGCTGGCTCGTATACAAAACCTTCAAGTATAGTTCCATTTAATATTGGAAAAGATATCCCTCCTGAAGAACTTAAGAAAAAGTTAGAAGTTGATGAGGGAAAAATGTTTGGCGTGTTAACTGGTATTAATAAAATTTTAGATGACGTATACCATACTATACTTCAATCTATGTTATATTTAGCCCAAACATATTTAAAACCAAAAGGAAAAGAATCAATAAAGGTATTTACCACTGGTCATTCACTTGGTGGGGGATTGTGTACCTTATTTGCGAATGATTGGTTCGAAACTACTCGTATTAATCCTTATGATAAATCACCTTATGATATTTTCACTAAAAAAATTTGTTGTGTTTCCATAGCATCTCCTCGTGTTATGAGTCCAGCATTATCCAATAATTTTTGCGCAAAAACTGAAAAGGGTGATATTCTTTATAGAAGACTAACAAACAGAGGAGATCCAGTCCCTGCGTTACCTCAAAAAGCTATATTGGGTTTATCTGAAGGTTTTCAACATCCATGTAGTGCAAAAAAATATTCGGATTCGCAAAGAAAAGTTATTAGTATGGATTGTGGGTCGGCACAATCAGGAGTTAATATTGCTTATAACAAGAACTTAGATTGCCGTAATACAAAAACAGGAATATTCTCTGGTAATATTAGCGGAAATGCTTTAGCACATACTGCTTATTTATATATTAATTTTGTCAATGCTGTCCCCGTTTCAGGATTTATTAAATCTGCTTTACCAGTTGGAACTCCTTCCATCAAAAGTAAACCAGTCGAAATTCAAAGAACAGATAAAGGCGCCACAGTTGCTCGTGTCATTTTAGGCGTCGGAGAAGAGAAAAACTTTTCTACGAAACAACAATTTAAATCTGTATTTTTTGATTTGAATGATTTAAGACCCAAAGATAAACAAATATTAACAACCAATCCTGATGCCAAACCAGTAACTACAGAAGATACATTAATGAATGGAACAGTATTTGATGATATTATTAAGAAAATGACACAAATTAAATTAGGCGAAACACTAAATCAAGTCATTCCTGGTAAGATATCTAAATTAGAAACTGGTTCTATTGAACCAATGCCTAATATTAGCGGTCTATTAAAATCTACTCCTGCTAAGAGTATTCCTGTTAAAGCAACTACTAAAAAAGGCGGTAAACGAAGAAATTCTAAAAAGAAATCCAAAAGGAAATCCAAGAGGAAATCTAAAAGAAGATATTAATTAATATAAAAATTGATCACCATTATTATATAAAATAATTACTATATAATAATGAATAACCAAGACAAAGGTTTAAAACGCGATACAATAGATAAATTTTATACAAAAGAAGTTGTTGTAGAAAACTGTGTTAATTTAATAAAGTCAAATATTGATATTAATTCAAATGATTTAATAATAGAACCTAGTGCTGGAGCTGGTGCTTTTATTAAATATATAAAGAAACTATCAAACAACCAGTTATATATGGATATAGCACCTAATCACAAGGATGTTATTAAAACAGATTATCTAGAATTTAATGAAGATGTATCAGATAATACCAAAAACAAGATTCATTTAATAGGTAATCCTCCGTTTGGAAGACAAGCATCAATGGCCAAAAAATTTATTAAAAAGTCTTGTGAATACGCAGATAGTGTAAGTTTCATATTGCCAAAAAGTTTTAAAAAGGAGAGTTTTCAAAATACATTTCCATTAAATTATCATTTGATTGTAAACGAAGACTTGCCAACGCATTCATTTACGATGAATAATATAGAGTATGATGTTCCATGTGTATTTCAAATATGGATTAAAAAGAGTTTTAATAGAGAGAAAAGGGAAAAAGAAATACCCAATGGATTTAATTTTGTTAAAAAAAATGAACAACCTGATATCTCGTTTAGAAGAGTAGGTGTTTATGCTGGAAAAGTAGATACAAATATTGAAGATAAAAGTGAACAGTCACATTATTTCATAAAATTTACAAAACAAGTAGATGTATCATCATTACATAATATTGAATTTGATAAAGATAATACAGTAGGTCCTCGTTCAATATCAAAACCAGAATTAATTGAAAAATTCAATGAGATTTTATAAAACATCCCAGGATTATGGAAAATGAATAACCTAAAATATGGATTTCCTGATTTACAAGGATATAATTACTTGTCTACCTACATATCTAAATACATTATGGTTGTTAAATATATATCGATATACTTACATAATGTAGTGAGCTTGTCTACATCATGTAGCTAAAAAATTGATAATAAAAAAAGGCACTGTCAATGATACTTGTAGGTATTTTGATATGTACTTTTTTTCACAGACCTAAACTGGAAAATCAGAAATGGACATCGAAAAAGTATGTCCATTTTTGAATATTGGAAATAGGATTGGAAAAAGTTGTAAAAAAGCGGTTTAGAGCATTATGCTCTGATTCCAAAAAAAATAATTTTTGATTTGTTACTGAAAAAATAAATTAAAAAAGGGAAATGATTTAGACATTAAAATATATTGGACATATATGGATACAAATGGATACAAAAAGGATACCCAAGCCGAACAAAAGGAGCAAGAAAAATACTATTGTAAATACTGCGACCATACATCTAAGAGGCAATCTAATTATATTCGTCATTTAGTCACTACAAAACACAAACGGATACAAAAAGGATACAAAAAGGATACCCAACCTGAACAAAAGGAGCACAAAGCAAAAATGGTAATAGAATTATTAAAATCAAATGGCTTAGACCATAACTCAGTAAGCCAAAAAGGAGCAAAAGGAGCAGAAAAGGAGCAGAAAAGGAGCAACGATAATAGGTGTGAATGTGGAAAAGAATTCAAGTGGAAACAAGGCTTATATAAACATAGAAAGATTTGCTACATATATCAAGATTATGTTTCATCTATGGTGTTAAATGATGACTCGAATGATGTAGGTATTAAAGATCTTATAATGTCATTAGTCAAAGAAAATAAAGATGTCCAAATACAAATGCAAAAGAATTTCATAGAATTAATACCGCATATTCACGCCAATAATTCACACAATATTATAAATAACACTACACATAATACTCAAAATTTTAATGTGAATATGTTTTTAAATGAACACTGTAAGAATGCTATGAATTTAACAGACTTTATAGATACATTACCAATTACAGATGAAACATATAATTATACAATTGAAAATGGATTAACAAAAACAATAACAAATATGGTAGTAGATGGTTTGAATAATATGGATGTATTAGAAAGACCAATTCATTGTACGGATACTAAGCGAAAGATAATGTATGTAAAAGACAATAATGTATGGGAAAAGGATACGGAATTAAATAAGATACAAGTTGGTATTAAAGGAATTGCTTTAAAACAAAGGACTATGATAAATAAATGGCAAGATGCGAATGATGGGTGGGATAAAGACGAAAATTTACAAACAAAACTAACCAAGTTGGTTTTTAATTCAATGACATCTATTGAGGATGACGAAAAGGAAACAAACAAGATAATAAGGGCTATAGGTAAGAATACATATTTAAGTAGTGATATTAAAGATGTATATAAATAATTATACTGGTGCTGCTGCTGGTGCTGCGGCTGGTGCTGCTGATGGTGCTGCGGCTGGTGCTGCTGCTGCTGCTGGTGCTGCGGCTGGTGGTGCTGCTGCTGTGGCTGCTGTGGCTGATGCTGGAGG
>Ga0210003_1000635_pt1 | contig 31707 bp, 31 predicted proteins | sample LantaG_FD_182804 | JGI IMG/M metagenome (GOLD analysis project Ga0210003, IMG submission 182804) | Deep subsurface microbial communities from Baltic Sea to uncover new lineages of life (NeLLi) - Landsort_02402 metaG (SPAdes) (version 2) | ecosystem: Environmental > Aquatic > Marine > Oceanic >... | reverse complement strand
TTGCCTCTCTCCACCTCGTTTAACACCGCTAGCCTCCTCTGTTCTTTCTTGTTCAATATCACCATCTCCTTCATGGTGACATTTTCGCTGAACAATTAGATGGTGACAAAATCGTAGAACATCAACATTATGTCAGGACTCTATTGACTAGGCAAAAACTACTATGTATACTGACGCACTAGTTTAATATCCATAGTCGCGGCGGAGTGATTACATAGAAGGTAGTACTGGCATTAGTAGTGGAAGGGGGTGGTGTTATGTAAAGAAAGTGTGTGGCGTAGAAGGATGAGGTGACATTAAAAATCCTAAATAAAGGGAGATAAATTAATGGCTGTTAAAAAAGGTCTTCATAAACCAGGTCTTGGTGGTTGGATAATGATAGCGATGGTTGCCGGAGGTCTTATAGGTTGGGCGGTTGGAGAACCGATAGCAGTTTTGGAACCATTTGGGACCATACTAATTAGATTGCTGAAGATGCTTATAGTACCGCTTATATTCTTCTCCATTGCCTCAGGGATTTGCGCTATAGAAAAGTTTGCCAGGGTAAGAAAAGTTGGTGGCTTATTCCTGCTGTATTGGGTTTTTTCTGGCTTCGTATGTGCGGTTATCGGATTTATAGTGGTAACGATAATGAAACCAGGAATAGGAATTGCTCTTGAAGCTAAGGAATATATAAGGCCTGAGGTAAGTATGATTGATTCCTTTCTAGGCTGGATACCAACAAACCCCGTTGAGGCAATGGCCACATTCAATCTAATCCAGTTGATAGTGTTCGCCATTATTTTCGGGTTGGCTGTAGCGGCGTTGAGGTCAGCTAATGTGGAAGCAGGGGTTACAATGAAAAAGTTCCTCGATGCTGGGAGCGAGGTCATGTTCAAGATAGTTGGATGGGTTCTGATGTATGCTCCTATAGGTGTTTTTGCTTTAATGGCTGTTATGATAGGGACGTCAGGTGGTTTAGTAATAAAGAGCGTGTTTTCAATGATAGCCACCCAATGGATATCGTATGCGATTATAATAACCCTGTTCTACGGGCTATTTTTGCGCTTTGCCGTAGGAGTTAGTTGGTTTCGACACATCAGGAACATTTACCCTGCGATGGCTCTTGCATTCGCTTCGTGCAGTAGTGCTGCCACAATGCCCTTGGTTATGAAAGTCGAAAAGAATATGGGCATTCCCGAAGATGCAGTAAACTTGGTGCAACCTGTGGCGGCAACCATTAATATGCATGCCTGTGCTGCTGAGATGCCTATATATGTCATGTGGACAGCTCAGATGTTTGGCATATCTTTAACCGTCCCTGAGATTATCCTGACAATACTTTTGGGCATGATAATGCAGGCAGGCGTTGCTGGTGTTCCCGGTGGAGGCATAGTAATAGCGGCTGTTGTGCTCACAACGATGGGATTGCCTCTTACCCCAGTGCCCTGGATAGCAGGCGTGTACAGACTAATAGATATGCCCAATACAATGCTAAATAATGTTGGTGATACAGTAGGCTTGACCTGGGTAGCTAAGAGAATGGGTGAACTTGACATGGAGAAGTACAAGAATCCTGTGCCTGTAGGGGAGTCTCTTTAGGAGGTGAAATCCGTGGGCAACAAAAGGCTTGGATTAGCAGGGCATGCTGGCATCGGCCATGTGCATAGTCACTCAGGTTTTGTCCAGGATGATTCAGGTGGATTTGTTGTTGTGGGCTCAATCATAAAAGGGATCCTCGGAGCGGATACATGTGTCAGGGCAGTGGATGTTGATCCAGATACCAATGTTATCAAAGTCACTACTATGGGTGGTGGAATTGGTGAATCATTTCCTCGACGTGGGATAACGCCCAGGGAAGCAGAGCTCATAAGAGGTGTAATTGGCCAAGATGCGTTGTTTTGTCAAGCATTAGCGGTGCGGACTATAGGCAGGATGTATGGGCAAGGAGTTCTGGAAACTCCTGTTGCGCTGGAAGCTGCCTTGGCTAATTCTGTTGTGGATACTTTTTGTAAAAAGGCCCCTGATAGGTTTGATGTGACCAGGGAGAGCTTAAAAACGAATGACGGGCTTATTGGGGGAATGTCCACGGAGATTGAGGGCATAAATACTTCCGTTCTGATAACTGTCAACAGGTCCTCAGCTGGTCTCGGACCAGCTGAGGACCTGGAGGGGAATGTGGCGCTAGGTTCCAAGGGCGAGCTCATGAGAAGGCTTGATATGGTGAGATGTCCCACGATTATCCTTGAAGGTAAGGTATACTTGCCATCGATGTCTGATGAGCTTCACCAGAATACTTTCTTGGTTCGGGCGCAAAGGGACCTGGATAATATGGTTGTGGCTAAAGCACTTTACGATGCTGCGCAGGAACTAGGTTATCCTGTTATCCTTTTGGATGATGCTTTGCCGCACCGAGAGGGGATTATGGAGCAGAATACTATCCATGTTGCCGAAAAGATAATCGAAAGTGCAGAAAAGCTTAAGAAAGCGGGGTTGGCATCAGAAAAAGTATTGATACTCGCTGAGCTTGCTAGATTAGTAAGTCAGGATGCTGGCGCAATTACATTTATGTCAAATAAGCTGCATGATGTTGTTAGGGGAGTTGGGATGATGCCAGGGACCTCGGCGGTTTTATCGATGCTTGTCACCAAAGATTACTGGGAGCACTGGAAAATTCCGCTATTTGAGGAACAAGATGTTGAAATGGCTAAAAACATCATAGGTCTTGCTATGTCTAAGGTAGCATCAAATATTGACGCGGCATACGATTTAGTTAATAAATTTTATGTAAGCTTAGACTCGTTGGAACAGGTCATTAATTAGATAATAAAGTGTGGTTATGAAGAAGAAAGTGCTGATTTTGAGTGTGGGGGGGACAATAGCAAGTGTCAAGACAGAGAATGGATTTAAGCCAGGACTAACTGCTGAAAGCTTAATAGAACACATTCCGCAGCTCGAAAAGATAGCCAATATTGATGCTAGAGATATCAAGAGTATTCCGATTATAGATAGTTCTAATATGCAGCCTGAATATTGGGCTGCTATGGCTAGAGATGTCTTCGAAGCTCTACCTAACTACGAGGGTATTGTTATAACCCATGGAACAGATACCCTTGCCTACACTTCATCAATGCTTAGCTTCATGCTACAAGGCTTAAGCAAACCTATCATCATTACCGGTGCGATGAAATCAATAGTAGAACCTGGCACAGATGCTAAAAGAAACTTAATTGGTTCAGTTAGCTTTGCCTGTGAGGATAATGGGGGGATTTATGTAGTTTTTAACGATAAGATTATGAAGGGTTGTAGAGTTTGCAAAATGAAGTCTCAGAAATTCGACGCCTTTTGTAGTGTAAACTGCCAAGATGTAGGCTGCATTAACTCAGAGGGGGAAGTAACTTATAATACTAATACACAAAAAATGGTTTCTCCAGAGGAAACAACCCTTGATGATAAACTAGACCCTAACATATTTTTATTGAAGCTTATCCCGGGAACCCATCCAGAGGTGATAGACAAATTGTTAGAATTGGGTTACAAGGGCATAATCATAGAGAGTTTTGGGTGTGGTGGGGTACCTTTTATAGGAAGAAATCTTCTTCCAGGGATAAAGAAATTGATTGAGAGGGGTGTAGCAGTTGTTATAGCTTCTCAAGCTATCTATGATGGTGTGAATCTTACGCGCTATGAAGTGGGAAGGAGGGCTTTGGATTTAGGAGTTATACCAACATATGATATGACCAAAGAAGCTACTGTAACTAAACTGATGTGGGTTCTTGGCCATACTAATGACCTTAATGAAGTGAAAAAAATGATGCTCACAAATTATTGCGGTGAATTGAGTGTTTCCTGAGATGCCCGCCCAAAGGCCCAGCATTGTAGCTTGAGAGAGAAGGTCGGCTAGCTTCAAAAGTTATCTTTTTTCCATATCCTAATTCAGTTTTTTCCGCGCAAGGAGAGGTTTCCCCTTATTTTAACACCGAGCTTTCTATTCAAGGCTACCTCTTTGACTTCAATGGATGTTATATCTCCTTTTAGATAACATTTATTTTTGGGGCAATCTGACCTATTGACTAGTTAAGAAGTACCTCTTATAATGGAATATAGTTATTTATATTTATATCACCTTGGATTGATTATATAGGAGGAGGCATTGGCATCTGGCATCAATGCAAGCGGGAGGTGGCGTTATGTAAATAAACTGTGTGGCGTAAAAGGATGAGGGGACTTTAAAATTTTAGAGGAAGGAGGTAATTAAAATGGCGGAAAGACGCAGAGGCGGTTATTTTGGTTTTCCCCTGATATACAAGATAGCGATAGGGTTAGTGGTAGGAATTATTGTGGGGATAATTGCTGCGCGTACTGGGGCTGATATAACGCCGGTAAAACCACTGGGAGATTTCTTTGTGACATTACTTAAGATGATAGTGATGCCAGTGGTCTTCTTTTCTTTAGTGGTAGGTTCAGCGAGCATAACACCGACACGTGGGGCGAGGGTGGGCGTTAAGACAATAGTTCTTTACCTGGTAACTACATTTATTGCTGTCCTCATAGGTTTGGGTATAGCAAACTTGTTTCACCCGGGAATGGGCATGGCACTTGTGGGAGAGGGGGTGGCAAAGGAGGTGGCGGCACCGGCGATAAAAGATGTTTTGCTAGGGCTAATACCTTCGAATCCATTCGAGGCTTTGGCAACGGGTGCAGTATTGCCTACAATAGTATTCGCGATATTATTGGGAACAGCACTAGCTTATCTGAAAGAGCTTAAAGTTCCCAGGCTGGCCGAAGTTAGCGGCACTGTATTAACAGTTTTTGAAGGTTTAGCTGAAGCAATGTACAGGTTGGTGCGATGGATATTAGAGGTTGCTCCTTATGGCGTATTTGCCCTGCTGGCGTATGTCGTTGGCACACAAGGTGCGCGGGTTTTAGGTCCTCTGGGGGTTGTCTGTGGGGCGGTGTATTTAGGCCTTATTATCCACTATTTAGTAGTGTATGGTGGATTGCTAAAGGCGTGGGGTCTTAATCCTGTCAAACTTTGGTCAGGAGCTAGAGACGCTTCGCTAACAGCCTTTGTCACTAGAAGCAGCAGCGGGACTTTGCCGGTTACTATGAGCGTTGCTGAGGAAAAGCTGGGAATTGACAGAGGTATATTCGCTTTTACTTTACCATTGGGTGCTACTATAAATATGGATGGCACCTGCCTGTATCAGGCTATTTGTGCCCTATTCATAGCCAATGCTGTCGGAATGCCCTTATCAGCAGGGGCACAAGCAATAGTTATGCTTACGGCGGTATTAGCCTCCATAGGAACGGCCGGAGTCCCTGGAGCTGGTGCAATAATGCTGCTCATGGTTCTTCAATCAGTTGGGTTACCTGTTGAGGCAGGGTCAGCCGTAGCTATAGCTTATGGAATGATACTGGGCATTGACGCTATACTGGATATGGGTAGGACCAGCTTGAACGTTACTGGTGACCTGGTAGTTACTTCAATAGTAGCCAAGACTGAGAAGATGCTGAATTTAGACTTTTGGCGTGGCGGAGCAAAAGCTAAGGCGTAACAATTGTTACCTTTTAAGGTAGTATGCTGTAATTGTGGAAAGGAGGCCCGCAGGGATGAATGGCGGTGGCAGGATGACTGTGGGGGCACCTTTGATATTATCCTTGATTTGCAAGGCAGGAAATTTACAGAATTAATAGATGCAAAAGAGGAAAATATCAGGAGATATGCCCAATTTCTCCCCGTGGAATGCCTCCTTTCCGTGCACCAAGGCTGGACGCCGATAGTCAAGAAAAAAATAAGCGGAGTTGAAGTTAACTTCAAACTTGAATATTTGAGTCTAGGAGGCTCTTTCAAGGATAGGGGGGCGTATGTTAGCGCGGCAAGGGCTAAAGAACTGGGCATGGGGGGGATAATTGTAGATTCCTCTGGCAATGCTGGCATAAGTTTCTCTCTAATGGGCCTCCTTTCCGGAATGAGTGTTGACGTATTTGTGCCTAAATACGCTCCCGAGGGGAAGAAAAATTTGCTCAAGCTGTTACAGGCCAATGTCCATGAAGTCAATGGAGACAGGATGGATGTTAATAGAGAGGCGATAAAAGCTGAAAGAGAGGGCTCGGTTTATGTGGGACATTGGTGGAATCCCTATTTTATAGAAGGCGAGAAAACCATGGCTTACGAAGCTTATGAGCAGATAGGCAGCGTTGATTATATAGTAGCTCCTCTCGGTAGCGGAACCCTTTTACTCGGCTTGTATAAAGGGTATGAAGAATTAGTGGAGCTTGGAGTTTTAAATGAGATGCCAAGGATTATTGCTGTTCAGGCTTGTGGCTATTCGGGGATATGTCAGGAGCTTGGTGCTAGAAAAGAGTGTGTGGCTAAATCAAAGCTTGCTGATGGCATAGCTATAACTGACCCTCCGAGAAGAGAGCAAATAGTGAAAGCAGTAAAAAGAACGGAGGGGTGTGGCGTTATAGTTGAGGACGAGGATGTGAAGGAGTCGCTGGTGGAGCTGAGGAAGCTTGGCTTTATTGTTGAGCCTACCAGTGCCACGGCTTACGCCGCCTTGGAGCAATCAGTAAAAGCGGGCTTTATCAAACCCGGAAGCAAAGTTCTATTGCCCTTAACCGGCTCTGGCCTGAAATTGGTGGATGAACTTGTGCAAATAGGAGCAAACTGACAGGATTCTGATTTCAGCTAAAAAGAGGGTATTTAGAAATGTAGTGCGAGACTTCAGTCTCGCACTACATTGTTTGTGGTAGAATATCTTTTTGGTATCCAGAAGATGAGTAAGAAGCCACAATTAAACAGGCTTAAAATTCTAAGGAGGTGAGTTGAGATAATGCCAGCCATAAGTAAGATAGCAAAGGAGATGAAGCCTTCTGCCACACTCTCTTTAAAGGAGGAAGTAAACTCTCTAGAAAGAGAGTATGGTTTTAAAATTATAGACCTTACTGCCGGGCAGCCAGATACAGGCCCTACTGAGGATGTTTTGGAGGCGCTTTCGGAGGGAGCCAAACTCAGCAGATATGGACCGGTGCAAGGCGACCCTGAGTTAAGGGAAATATTGTCAGGGGTAATAAATGAAGAAATTGGTGTCAGGTATGACCCTCAAGATATAGCAATCACTGTTGGCGTAAAAGGTGGCATAGATATATTGATGAGGGTTTTACTTGAGCCAGGAGAGAGCGTAGGGATTATAACGCCGTTCTGGGTTACCTACCCGGAATCTGTCACATTGGCGCATGGTATTCCTTGTTTTCTCGAATCGGGCGAGGGTCTGAGACCTGATCTGGCGAGATTGAAGAAGGAAGTGGAAGACAAGAACATAAAAGTGTTGCTCTATAGTTCACCATCCAATCCTTCGGGTGTTGTTTATACTGGAGATGAACTAGGAGAAATAGCAAAAATTGTGAAAGAGAAAGATGTATGGGTTATATCCGATGAGATCTACGGAAGGTTTGTTTTCAATGGTAGAAGGCACAGGAGCATATTGTCAATTGAAGATATGAGGAGTAATACTATTTTGGTTGATGGCCCATCTAAGAGGTTTGGTGTTCCTGGCTGGAGGTTAGGCTATGTCGCTGGTCCGAGGGAAGTTATCAAAGCGGTAACAAAATTACAAGGTCATATCAATTCCGGGACTTCCAGGCCAGCTCAATATGCTATGCGTGTCGCTTACACCAGTCAGAAAGCTAAGGGAGCTACCGAGAATATGAGAAAAAGATACCAAAAGAACAGGGATATTTTTGTAACCGGCTTGAATGAGATTGATGGTATTAGTTGCATCAAGCCAGAAGGTGCATTTTATGCCTTTCCCTGCATCGATAATTTCTTTGGCTCTAAATATGAATTTGCTGGTAAGGAACACATAATAAAGACGTCTGTAGATTTTCGGAATTTTTTGTTAAGGAGAGCACAAGTAGCTGGAGTTGAAGGAGCTCCGTTTGGAATGGAGGGCTACATTAGGTTTTCACTGGCAACTACGGAAGAGAATATTGCCAGTGCATTGAATAATATCAAAGGTGCTGTGAAAGAGTTATACTTATAACTCGGTGTCCCTGTAGCTCAGCTGGATAGAGCGGCTGCCTTCTAAGCAGCGGGCCGTGGGTTCGAATCCCGCCAGGGACGCCAGCAGGTTTGAGTAGCTGTTTACCTTTTTCGAATTCCCATTCATAGCATAGATTCTATCTTGGTGCGTATTACGTCAATTTAGCTGCGAACATTCAGGAGACAGTTGCACTGTTTGTGCTAACTATGTTACATTACATCCGTTTTACTAATTAGTAAGTCAGGAGAATAGTGGAGAATCCATCGGTAAAAGAACTGCTAGAGGCAGGGGCTCACTTTGGTCATCATACCAGTTATTGGCACCCCAAGATGAAAAAGTATATCTTTACCCAGCGTAATGGAATACATATCATCGACTTAGAGCAGACAGTTACGATGTTAGAGAGAGCATGCTCTTTTGCCCGAGACTTGGCGGCAAGCGGGCAGACTATCCTTTTTGTGGGCACTAAGAAGCAAGCTCAGCAGGTGATAGAAGAAGAAGCTAAAAGATGTGAGACATATTATGTTAACCAGAGGTGGTTGGGGGGAATGCTAACTAACTTTGCTACCATACAAGCTCGGATTGATTATCTGGTTCGATTAGAAGACAGAAAGGAGAAAGGCGAGCTTGATTATTTAACCAAGAAAGAAAAGGTGAGGTTAGAAAAAAAAATTCAGCGGTTAAATGAGCAAATGGGTGGTTTCAAGGAGATGACTTCCCTCCCGGGTGCTCTCTTTATTGCTGACCCTATCAAGGATAAAATTGCCTTTGCTGAGGCTCTAAAAAAGGATATTCCTGTAATAGCTGTTGTAGATAGTAATTGTAACCCAGATAATATTGATTACCCTATTCCTGCTAATGACGACGCCATCAAAGCAATCAAGCTGATTTGTAGCAAAATAGCTGATGCCATAATTGAAGGTAAAACAGCACAGCTTTCCGGGGGAGCGGAAACCACTGAGTTAACCTCCGTGGAGTCTGAAGAGCCTATCGAAATTTTGGGTTCTTATACATTTAACCCTGAGGAGAGCTAGTCCAGTGGAAGTATCAACCGAGGCAATTAAAGAAGTAAGGGGTATAACTAGTGCTGGTGTACTTGAGTGTAAGGATGCTCTGCTGGAAGCAGGTGGAGATGTAGGCAAGGCGGTTGAGTCCTTAAGGCATCGTGGGTTGGCAGTCGCTGAAAAGAAGGCGGGGCGTATTGCAACTGAAGGAGTAATTGAAGCCTATGTTCATTATACTGGGCAGGTAGGTGCGTTAGTAGAGGTAAATTGTGAAACCGACTTTGTAGCTCGCACTGATGAATTTACGCAGCTTGCTCATGACTTAGCCATGCAGGTAACTGCTGCATCCCCCCAGTTTATCACCGCTGAAGAAATCCCGGCAGATGCCGAATTAGATCCTCAAGAAGTTTGCCTTCTTCTCCAGCCCTTTATTAAAGAGCCTGATAAGACGGTGGGGGAAATTATTGCTGAGACAATAGCTAAAGTAGGCGAGAATATAAAAGTACGAAGGTTTGCCAGGTTTGAACTTGGTTGCTAACTATTAACATTCTTGTCCTTACTAGTAAAATCGATCATGATAGATAGAATGCTCCTCGAGCTGAACTCAAAGATGCAGGAAGCAGTTGATGGTTTGAGCCGAGAGTTAGCTGCTATCCGCACTGGGCGAGCTAACCCTGCTATAGTTGAGAATATCATGGTTGACTATCATGGTATGCCTGTTCCCCTTCACCAGATTGCAGCGATATCTACACCTGAAGCTAATTTAATTATTATTCAACCCTGGGAACGCAGTTCGTTGCGTAGCATTGAGAAAGCCATTCTTAAATCTAATGTTGGCATTAATCCTTTGAGTGATGCTAATGCGATTCGAATGGTCATTCCTCCCCTTAGTGAGGAACGTCGCCTGGAGTTGGCGAAGTTGGTGTCTAAAAAGGTGGAGGAACGACGCGTGGTATTACGCAATATAAGGCGGGATTGTATCGGAAAGTTAAGAGGAATGGAAAAGGACAAGGAAATATCGCAGGATGAGCTTAAAACTGCTACCAAGCAAGTCGATGAGATTAGCGATAGTTTCGTAGCTAAGGCAACTGAAATAGGCCAGAACAAGGAAAAGGAAGTAAAGGAAATATAACCTCAAAACTTGTACAGGGCTTAAATATTGTGACTTCTCTGTGGCCAGTAAATACTCCTCAACAAAATATTAAGCCTATAGCAGCTTAAAAGCTGATAAAATAGGCTGATGCTTAAGCAAAGAATTATCACCGCTGTTATAGGCATACCTCTTCTTATTTTACTCATTTGGTTTGGTGCCCCCTGGTTTAGTCTTCTTATAGCTGTTGTGGTGTTGATGAGCACCTTAGAGTTCTATCACATGGCTGCCGAATTCGACAAGAGATGTCCTCTAACTTATTTTGGCCTTCTGTGGGCACTAGCACTTGCCCTGAGTCCTCACTACAGAAGCACAAATCTATTACCTGTAGTTATGGCGGCTGCTGTGGTGATTTCTTTGGTCTGGCTGTTGTTCCACTCACCGCAGGAAAAAGCATTTCATAACTGGGCATGGATGGTGGCTGGTGTGATTTACGTGGGATGGATGCTCAGCTACTGGATTGGTTTACATTTGGAGTATGGAAGGAGTTGGGTCTATCTAGCTATATTCACCACATTTGCCAATGACACAGGTGCCTTTTTTATCGGGACTAAATGGGGTAAACATAAGCTAGCTTCTGCTATAAGCCCAGGTAAAACTTGGGAAGGAGCCATAGGTGGCCTACTAAGCGCTGTTGTAGGCGCTATAGCAATATCCAGGATTCCTATCCTTTTTTCTTCTTCCCCCATCGAATACTGGCAGGTCGTGCTCCTTGGTTGTCTGATTAGCCTCTTTGCTCAGCTTGGTGACCTGGTAGAATCTTTGCTTAAGCGTAATATGGGATTGAAGGAGTCGGGTAATTTACTACCTGGGCATGGTGGTGTTCTTGACCGCTTCGACAGCCTCATCTTTGTGGGGGCAATGGTATACTATTATGTGGTATGGATAGTAGCATGAGGAGAATAGCTATATTGGGCTCGACAGGCTCCATAGGGTGTCAGGCTCTGGATATCATCCGTGCTCTCAGTAACAAGTTCCAGGTAATAGGCTTGGCTGGAGGCGAAAACCTCAGGCTTCTGGAAAAACAAATTAATGAATTTCAACCGGCGATGTTTTATTGTTCAGGTGAGCCTGACTTTAGTTATGAAGGTAGGTTCCTCCCGATGGAACAGATAGCCTGCCAGTCAGAAGTCGATCTGGTTATCATAGCCACTTCAGGCAAAGCAGGATTGGGGCCTGCCTTAGCAGCCTTGAGGGCAGGTAAAACGGTTGCTTTGGCTAATAAGGAGGTGTTGGTGATGGCGGGGGAGATTATCATTCAAGAAGCTAAGTGTCATCGGGCTCAAATTCTGCCTGTTGATAGCGAGCATAGTGCTATTTGGCAATGCCTGCAAGGAGAGCAAAGTAAGCCGCGGAGATTTTTTTTAACTGCCTCTGGTGGTCCCTTCTATCACTTTTCCCAATCGCAATTAAGCGGAGTAACGGTAGAGCAAGCTCTCCACCATCCTATATGGAAGATGGGTAGGAAGGTTACTATTGATTCGGCAACGCTTATGAACAAAGGGCTGGAGGTTATCGAAGCTCACTGGTTTTTTGATATTCCTTTTGAGAAGATTGAAATATTAATTCATCCCCAGTGCATTGTTCATTCTATAGTAGAGTTTGTGGATGGTTCAGTAAAGGCACAGTTCAGTTTTCCTGATATGCGCTTGCCCATCCAATATGCGCTTTGCTATCCTGAGCGTTTGTTTAATTCGAAGTTACCTCGCCTTGACTTGGGCGAAATCCACTCTCTGACCTTTGAGCCAGTAGACCAGAATAGATTTCCCTGTCTCCGACTGGCGGTGGATGCTGGAAGACGAGGAGGGACTTATCCTGCGGTACTTTGTGCTGCCGATGAGGTTGCTGTAAACCTCTTTCTCTCTCACCAAATCGGTTTTCTCGATATCGCCCCATTGATAGAGGACGCATTAGAGAAGCACCAGGGTATAAGTAAGCCTACTCTGGATGAGATTCTACAGGCTGATGTCTGGGCAAGAGAATATGTTGAGCGTCTCTGCATTCGTCACCATCACTTTATTCCTCTCCCTTCAAGGGAGAGGTTAGGTGAGGGTGGTTAGTGGGATAAACAAAGAATGAACATTGCCATAGTTATTATTCTTTTCATTGTGATACTGTTTGTTGCGATTTCTCTTCATGAGCTGGGGCACTTTGTCATTGCCAAGCGTATGGGGGTAAAGGTGGAGGAGTTTGGCCTGGGCTTTCCTCCGCGACTTTTTGGCATTAAACGAGGAGAGACACTTTATTCCATCAATGCTATACCTATAGGGGCTTTCGTCAAAAGCGTTGGAGAAGATGACCCTACAGTACCGCGAAGCCTAGCTAGCAAAGGCCCCTGGAGGCGGTTGGCAGTCTATGCAGCAGGTCCGATGGCCAATATCTTTCTGGCCTTTGTCTTGCTTAGTGCCTTCTTTATGCTGCCTACAGGTGTGATAGCTGGTAATGGAGTCATGGTGCATTCTCTAGTGGAGGGCTCGCCGGCAGAGGAAGCTGGGATAGGCCCTGGAGATATAATTCTAGAGGTGAATGGAGAGTGTGTTCATCAATGGGGGGATGTACGGAACATAATAAATTCGAGTAAAGAAGGGGAAGAGATATCCTTACTTTTGCAAAAGGATGGAAGTCAGGAAGCAATCAGTTTGAAGCCACAGTTTGACCCAGCATTAGGGCGGCGGGCAATTGGCATTGTTCTGTGCTGGAATGTGGTAAGCCAGGTGTGGGAAGGTTCACCAGCGTATGAGGCTGGTGTTATGCCCGGGGATACCATCCTGGGTATTAATGAGCAGTCTATATACAATGGTGAGACTATGTCCTACGCCGTGGCCTCTGTTGAGGAAGGAGAAGAAATACGGCTAGCTTTACTTAGAGGGCAGGAGATGATTTCAGCCACTTTGATTAGAGCTAGTGGAGTGAAGCAGTCTGCTCTAATGGGCGCTGAGCTACGCTGGGTAGATGGAGTTCACATTGAGCAAGAGCGGCTTTCCGTGTGGGGGGCGGCCTACTCAGGCGGTAGCTTTATTATCAATATGCCTGAGATGATAGTAGCCTCCTTTCCACTAATTAGAGAAGACCCCAGCAACGCTCTAGTAGGTCCAATAGGTGCTGGTCAGTTGACTGTAGAAGCAGTGAAGTCTTTTGGTTTCAGCAATGTGTTGTTTATAGCTGGCATCGTTAGTTTAGGGATTGCTTTATTTAATTTCTTCCCTATTCCTCCCCTGGATGGGGGAGGTATGGTGGTAGCGCTCATTGAGGGAGTTAGGCGTGGAAAACGTCTCTCCCTCCATGCAGTGCGCCTGGCCTACTCTATAGGTACTGCCTTTTTAATCTCGCTCATGGTTCTAATAACCTTTAATGACATCCTGCGTCTAATCATGGGTGAAGGCTTCGGGTTATGATGCGTCGAGTTTCTACGCCTTTGAAGGTGGGAAGGGTAACAGTTGGTGGCGATGCCCCTATTGTAGTACAGTCTATGACTAAAACTGATACTCGTGATGTTTCAGCCACTGTAAGTCAAATTAAGCAGCTAGAGGATTGTGGCTGTGAAATAGTGCGAGTAGCAGTTCCTGATAAGGAAGCGGCTGAAAGTATCTCAGCCATAAAGAAGAGTGTCTCCTTACCCCTTGTTGCTGATATCCATTTTGACTACCGTTTGGCCTTGGCTGTTTTACGAGCTGGCATTGATGGACTTCGCCTTAATCCAGGCAATATGCGTGACACTGAGCAAATTGCCAAAGTAGTAGCTGCTGCCAGGGAGAGAGAAATACCCATTCGCGTTGGAGTGAATGCTGGCAGCCTGCCTCAAAATTTTGAGGCCGATGCTCCTTCAGCTGAGCGAATGGTTGATATGGCCTTAGGACAGATACAGCTTATGGAAAGCCTGGATTTCAATTTGATTAAGGTTTCTCTTAAAGCCTTTGATGTGCCTACCACTATAAAGGCTTATCAGAAGATTGCTGACAAAATACCCTATCCTTTGCACTTGGGTATCACTGAGGCTGGACTTCCCAGAGCTGGGGTGGTAAGGAGTGCTGTAGGCGTTGGCATACTTCTTTATCAAGGAATTGGTGATACTATTCGTGTTTCTCTTACTGCTCATCCTTGTGAAGAGGTTAATACTGCCTATGAAATTCTAAAGAGCCTTGGGCTTCGCCAGCGAGGCCCTACTCTGGTAAGCTGCCCTTCTTGTGGTCGGGCTGAAGTTGATGTTGTTGCTTTGGCTGAGGCTGTAGATAAATATCTCAAAAGGATAAGCAAGCCTATTAAAGTGGCAGTCATGGGCTGCATGGTCAATGGTCCCGGGGAGGCCAAGGATGCTGATGTGGGCATTGCCTGTGGCAAGAGGAAAGGTGTTATATTTAGAAAGGGTAAAGTAGCAAAGACAGTGAACGAGGAAAACTCATTAGAAGCCCTGATAACAGAAATAAATTCTATTTCCCTTGATAGGAGAGAGTGAGGTTATAACAGAAATGCGTTTTTCTAAACTTTTTGGCAAGAGATTAGAACGAATTAGAAATGGCACGAATCCCTAATTACGAGAAGGCAATCATAGACCCAGTGAAGTTGCAGGATTATGTATTATCGGACACCCATCCAATTGGACGATTTAAAGCGACGCTATTTCGGCAGATGGGTTATACGGGGAGGAATTGGGAACAATTTGCCAAAGACATCCGCACACAGCATCTTTCCCTTGATGCAGAGTTGGAAGAAAAGACAAAATATGGGCAAAAATATATAATAACTGGCGATATAAAGGGACCCAGCGGTAAAGTAATGAAGTTGAAGTCTATCTGGATTATTCTAGAAGGAGAAGAACTTCCACGACTCATAACAATTTATCGTGGGGTGGAAAATGAAACATAAATTATTAGATTGCGTGGTTTTGGCAAAAGATCTCCCTGAATTTGGTCTTCGAACTGGAGACTTAGGGACAGTAGTAGCAATATACGAACCTGATGGGTTGGAAATAGAGTTTATAAAAGCATCAGGGGAAACTCAGGCAGTGCTTACGCTTGCAGAAGCAGATATCAGACCGATTAAGGCTGACGATATCGTAAGTGTCAGGCCTTTAAGTCTGAGAGCATAAGAGCACTTGATAATCTACAGCCCTTATCAAAGGTTTCTAGTTGCTGAAAGAGTCTCCAGTTATTTGAATTGGTGTAAGCTAAAACAAAATGCGTTTTTCTAAACTTTTTGGTAAGACCTTACGACAGGCACCAGCAGAAGCAGAAAGCATAAGCCATCAGTTATTAGTAAGGGCTGGTATGATTGCTCAGGTAGCTGCTGGCGTCTATTCTTATTTGCCCTTAGGTTGGCGAGTGCTCAGGAAGATAGAGAGCATAATTAGAGAGGAAATGGATGAAGCTGGCGGACAGGAGTTGATGATGCCGGTACTTCAGCCCTTTGAGTTATGGCAGCAGTCGGGGCGCTCGGTTTCATTTGGCCAATCTTTATTTACTCTGACTGACCGTAAGGAGCATAAGCTGGCTCTGGGTCCTACTCATGAAGAGGTTATTGCTGAGCTTGCTCACAGGTATGTGCAGAGCTACCGTGACCTTCCTCTCCTGCTTTACCAAATACAGACTAAATTTCGCGATGAGCCTCGTCCTCGTGGTGGATTGCTGAGAGTTCGTGAATTCATTATGAAGGACCTTTACAGCTTTGATGTTGATGAGGCTGGCCTGGATGGAAGCTATAAGAAGATGGCGCGAGCTTACAAGAATATTTATGCTCGACTCGGCTTACCAGCCTTGATGGTAGAAGCTGACAGTGGTGCCATAGGGGGCAAGGAATCTCATGAATTTATGCTTATCACTGAGAACGGTGAAGATGAGGTTATTTATTGTTCTAAGTGTGGTTATGCCGCCAATGCAGAGAAGGCTCAAAGCGTCAAAGCAAGAGTAAATAGCGAAGCCCCCCTTCCGTTAGAGGAAATAGCTACACCAGGAGCAAAGACCATAGAGGAGGTGGCTGGTTTTGTTGGTGTACCGATGAGCCAAGCGCTTAAAGCTGTGTTTTATTCTGCTGATGGTGAATTTGTCTTCGTTGTCATTCGAGGTGACGTGGAGGTGAACGAAACAAAGTTGAAGAATATATTGAAATGCTCCGAACTTCGTTTAGCTGCGGAATCTGAGATAGATGAGGTAGGAGTGGTGGCAGGTTTTGCTTCACCTATAGGTATAAAAGGTGTCAAGGTTGTTGCTGACGACTCTATAACTTTAGACTGTAACTTTATCGCTGGAGCCAATAAACAGGGGTATCACTTTAAGAATGCCAATTACCCTAGAGATTTTCAGGTTGACCTCATAGCCGATATTGCTTTAGCTCGCGCCGGAGATGGTTGTCCCAAGTGTGGGAGTGAGTTGTCTTGCGCTCGTGGCATTGAAGTAGGGCATATATTTAAGTTAGGCACTTTTATCAGCGAAAAAATGGAAGCATTTTTCCTGGAGCGGGGTGGTATGTCCAAGCCCATTGTTATGGGTAGTTATGGTATAGGGTTAGGTCGACTTTTAGCAGCAATAGTGGAGCAGAGCCATGATGGCAAGGGCATTATCTGGCCGCCACCGGTTGCTCCCTATCAAGCCTACCTTTGTCCCCTACTTCTAGATAATCCTGTAGTCGCCACTGCTGCTGAAAAGGTGTATCGAGAATTGGAGAAAGAGGGAGTGGAAGTGCTTTTCGATGACCGCAATGAGTCCCCGGGGGTTAAATTTAATGATGCTGACCTTCTAGGAATACCACTGCGATTGACCCTGAGCCCGCGCACCCTGAAAAGCCAGAGCATAGAAGCCAAGGGGCGTGCAGAAAAAGAGGCTCAGCTTTTGCCATTGGAGAATGTGGCTGCTGAAGTCAATAGGCTGCTGATAGAAAAAGTAATGCAACAATTATCAAGTTAGTGCCGTTTTGTTTTCTTACCAGTTTATCTTACCGCACAAGGGACTTTTAGGGCGGCCTTTGCCTGTTTATCTGAATTATGGAAGTACTCCTTCTGTCCTGAAGGCTCCTTTGTTTAAAGCTTTGGTAGAATGCTGAGTCGCTGAGGGTTGTCAAGCTGTTGGATAAATTGAGACCTTGACAGGAGCATTCTGCCGCTGATATTATATCCTTATATGCATATTTTAGAATATGGCATTTATGGTTTGTGACATGCGTGAGTTAATTAAATCTTGCAGAGCACTATCAGATGAAACCCGATTAAGGGTTCTAAATGTGCTTATGGAGCGAGATTGCTACGTATCGGAGGTGATGCAGACCCTGCAAATTTCCCAGGCTCGTGCCTCCCGAAGTCTAAGCGCTCTTTATGACGCAGGGTATTTAAAGCTTACGCGATATGGACTATGGTCTTCGTATACGATAGATAGGGGTATTTTGAAAGAATACTCTGTGGATCTACTTGAAGGCGTTAGAAAAGCATTGGAAGTAGACGAAACAGCCTTGCTGGACAGACATCGATTGAGAAGAGGAAAGAGATTGGGGCCAGATCAGGCATACAAGCCATGAAGATATGCCTTCTTTTGTGTGAGGTTATATATGTTATTGGGCTTTAATAAAAGATTTTGGACTGTTGTCACTTGTCTTGTAATTGCTGGAATGATATTTGTGGTGTATCCCGGTTATGCTAAGCAACAAGATTATGCACCTGTTCTGCAACAAGATTCTGTTTCTATTGGTAAAGTTGTTAATCCTGGTATTTTGCCTGACTCGCCCTTTTACTTTACTAAGAACTGTAGCAGAGTTGGTCGTTTTTTCCTTGCTTTTAACAGCCAGAAAAAAGCTGAGCTGGCATTGAGATTTGCCAATGAGGATGCTCTGGCAATTAAGAAGTTATGTGACAGGGCAGAATATATATCGACTGGCAAGCAATGCGGAAGATTTCAGAAGCAATTTCAAAGGGCTCTCAAGTGGGTGGAACAGGCAAGACAGGAAGGCAAAGATATTCAATGGATGATGGACAAGCTCAAAGAGGACCATCTTGGGCAGCAACGAGTTTTAGCCAGCGTGCTGGAAGATGTGCCGGAATGGGCAAGAGAAGGAGTCCTGATTACTATTGATGAATCAAGCTCCGGTCTGGAGAAAACCATTGAAAAAATTGAGGGGAAGCAAGAACTGTCGCGGTTTCAACAGGAGCTCAATCTTCAATTCAGTAATGTGGCCGAGGAGATACGAATTAAAATCCAGGAAAGATTGGAAACAGGCTCCCACAACCGAGGGGAAGTTATGGATTCTGTAGCTACCTATGTATTGGTCAATCATACACCGACTATCACTAGCTTGATAGCTAATGATGATCAGCTTACCCTGGCAGATAAATGCCATATTGAATGCAAAGCTGAAGACCCCGATGAAGATAGCCTGAGCTATGAGTGGTCAGCTAGTGGCGGTGATATTTCTGGCTTAGGGTCATCCGTTACCTGGAATGCCCCTGAGGAAGAAGGTAGCTACGAAGTTAGAGTTACAGTTAGCGATGGGCAGGGCGGAGGGGACACAAAATCGTTGACTATTAGCGTGGAACTTCCCGATCCTCTTGTTATTGAGGAGCTGGTTGTTACATCTGAGACACCCAAATACCTTGTTAAGCAATTAGCAGGATACGTGATCTTGAAAGGCATAAGCTGTGAAATTGAATGTGTTGCTTCAGGTGGATACAAACCAAGCTACGAGTGGTCAGCTAGCAAAGGCAATATATCTGGCCATGGTTCTTTAGTTGTATGGACTGCACCTTCGTGCAAGTGTGATGTTACTATCACAGTAACAGTATCTGATAGAGTTGGTAATATGGTCACCGAGAAGATCTTTTTTCGTGTAAGCACGTGCAGTCTGTGTTTCACGTGAGGGGGAATAATAAATATAACACTGCGTGCAGGCAACGCACACTGCCTGCTGGCCATATAATAACTGATGCGATACCGAAGGGTAAGGATGCTTTGGGTTAGAGAGTCAGTCTCTTAACATAGCACCCACTTCTTTATGTAATCTATCCACAATCCTCTGATGGGATTTATTGACATCTTCATCAGTTAGAGTATGCTCGGGTGATTGATAAACAATCCTTATAGCAAAGGATTTCTTGTCTTTAGGTATCTGCTCCCCTCGATAAAGGTCAAAGAGGGTGATTTTGTTAACTAACGGGAAGCTTTGAATTATATCCTCTACTGATTGATAGCTTACTTGCTCATCTACTACTAAAGCGAGGTCTCTGGTTATGCTGGGGAACCGTGGGATGGGCCGATACCACCTCACTTTAGCTGCTTTGTGTGATAATTTCTCCACATCCATTTCAATAAGGCAAACAGTCCCAGAAATATCGAAGGCTTGTGCCACTTTGGGATGCAGATCACCTATAACACCCACTTTGTCTCGGCCGATGACAATGTCAGCGCTTCTCCCAGGGATTAAGCCTTCGTCATCACTAGCCTCAAATGTTGCTGCGAGTCCCAATTGATTCAGCAGATTTTCCACAATTCCTTTAGCATCAAAGAAGCCGAGAGTCTCTTTGTTCTCATGCGGCCAGGATATCTCCTGTCTTGTGCCACTGAGCACGGCACACAGCATCTCCTTTTCTTGAGGTAGCTCTTTTCCTTGCGGTATAAATATCTTGCCTATTTCAAATAGCCTTATGCTGGATTCCTCATGTTTTTGATTGCTAGCTAGGGTAGATAAGGTGTTAGCCCGCAAATTAGTGCGCAAATATTCCTGTTCCTTAGTCATAGGGTTGGCTACCTTCAAGGGGGTAACTTTTAGCTCAAGCTTTGGGGAAAGCTTATGTAGCCTCTCCAAGCTAGTTAAGGAGTAGGTTAGTATTTCCTGAAAACCACAACTGGTGAGGATATTTCGTAATTTTTGCTTGAAGTTGCGCTCTGAGGTCAACTTTTGTGCTGGCAGAGGAGCGCTAAGCCTGGTTATGGGGATTTTATCGTAACCAATGATGCGAACCACTTCTTCCACCAGGTCGGCAGCACAGTTAATATCACTGCGCCAGTAAGGAGACAGTACTGAGATTTGTGAAGATAAGTTGGTTTTGTGGCATTCGAAACCCAGTGATTTTAATACTCTAAGCATCTCGCCAATGCTAACTTCCAAGCCCGAAAGCCGCTTCACCTCATTAACAGAGAGTAAGATGGCCTTTGGCTCTGCTCTACCGGGATAAACATCGACGATACCTCTAGCCGCTTTGCCGCCAGCAAGTTCCAGCAGTAACTGGGTAGCTCGCTTCAGTGCCACCGATGGCAAGTCTGGGTTTAATCCCTTGTCGAAGCGGATTGAAGCTTCGCTTTGTAAATTAAGGTGATTAACACCTCGACGAATGGTAGCCCGGTTGAAATTTGCTGACTCTAGAAGAATAGCTGTAGTTGCATCAGTGACCTCAGCATCTAATCCACCCATGATGCCGGCAATAGCGACGGGCTTTTCCTCATCAGCGATAACCAAGGTATCTTGAGTAAGAACTCTCTCTGCTCCGTCTAAGGTGGTTATTGGCTCGCCATCCTTAGCCAGGCGGACGATAATCCGCTTGCCCTTAAGCTTATGATAATCGAAGCCATGAAGGGGCTGGCCATATTCCAGCATCACATAATTGGTAACATCAACAATATTGCTTATAGGGCGCATTCCATAACTTCTCAAACGCTGCTGCAGCCAATCAGGGGAAGGTCCTTGCTTAACTCCAGTAATCAGGCTGGCGCAGTATCTGGGGCATAAATTCGGTTCAACAATATCAACGGAGATGAACGAATCTATCGGCTCTTCTAGCTCCTTGTAATGAACTTCAGGCAGATGGAGTACTTCATTAGTAGGAGCGGCGATTTCCCTAGCAATGCCTATTAGGCATAAACAGTCTGGGCGGTTAGGTGTTATGTCCAAATCGAAGATTATATCGCCTAGGTAGTCCTTGAGGGGTATGCCCACAGGAGCCTCAGATGGCAGGACCATAATAGCCTCATGGTTATCAGAAATTCCTAGTTCCTTCTCTGAGCAAACCATACCTGCAGAAAGAACACCGCGAATCTTGGCTGGCTTTAGTACCACAGCTTTTCCACTGTGACCATCAATAAGCCTGGCTCCTACATATGCAAAGGGTACTTTCTGCCCCATGCTAATATTGGGAGCGCCGCAGACTACGGTAAGCTGCTGGGTGCCAAGATTAACAGTGGCTAGCTTCAATCGGTCGGCATTGGGATGAGGCTCTACAACTGTTACTTGTCCTATTACTACGTTGGTCCAGGTGCCACCTGTAGTTTGTATGCCTTTGGCCTCTATGCCAGCCATGGTTAGGTTCTTAGCTAACTCTTCAGGGGTGAGTTTTATGTCAATATAATCGCTGAGCCATTTAAGAGAAACCTTCATAATTACTGACCTTTAAGCATTTAGAATTGCCTTAAAAATCTAAGATCATTGCTGTAAAAGAGGCGTATATCATCAATCCCATAGCGGAGCAAAGGAATTCGCTCCACACCCATACCAAAGGCAAATCCGCTGTAAATTTCGGGGTTAATATCAACACGCTTGAGAACATCAGGATGCACCATCCCGGCGCCTAATATCTCAAGCCAGCCGGTGTAGCCGCATAATCGGCAGCCAGTGCCATGGCAGGTTAAACATTCTATGGCTACTTCCACCCCAGGTTCAACAAAAGGGAAATAATCGCACCTGAAGCGTGCCTTTCTTTGGTCACCGAAAAGGCAACGACAAAATTCAAATAGAGTGCCCTTCAAATCAGCCAAGGTAATGTTTGTATCTATCGCCAGCCCTTCAACCTGATAGAACATGGATTCGTGAGTAGCATCGGTTGCCTCATAGCGGTAAGCCCGCCCTGGCACTATCACCCTTATCGGTGGGCGCTCCTTCTCCATAACCCTGATTTGCATTGGGGAGGTATGAGTGCGCAAAAGCCTGGCTCGCTCGATAGCCTCATTGGAATCTATCCACAGGGTAGCAAACATATCTCGTGCTGGGTGCTCAGGGGGAATGTTCAATGCCTCAAAGTTATAGTAATCCCACTCTACATCGGGTCCTTCAATGACTTGGAATCCCATGCGCATGAAAACATTACAGATTTCCTCGAGTGCCTGAGTGACAGGATGAAGTCGTCCGGTTGGAATGGGGCGACCGGGTAGGCTGATATCCAGGCCTTCTCGCGCCAGGAAAGAAGCTAGATGAGTTTCCTCCAGGGACTGTTTCTTTTCGGCCAGGCTCGATTCTAAAGCTGTCTTGATTTCGTTAGCCTGAGCCCCTGTTTTTCTCCGTTCCTCTAGAGGCAAGCTGGCTAAAGAGCGTAAAATTTGAGTTAGCTTACTTTTCTTGCCTAAGTGGTGAACACGCCATGACTCCAGCTCTTTGAGTTCGCCAACTTGGTTTAATTCATCAAGAGCTTTTAGGTGAAGTTCTTCAAGCTGTTCCAGCATTTGCGTTTTTAGATGAAACAGAGACCACTAATTTAACAAAGCCTTCAGGATCTTTGACTGCCATCTCGGCTAGCATCTTACGGTTTACCTCCGTATTCGATTTCCTTAAGCTTGCCATAAACTGGCTATAGGAAATCCCTTGAGTTCGTGTGGCAGCATTGATGCGAGTGATCCATAGTCTCCGGAAATCACCCTTTCGCTCCCGACGATGGCAATAAGCATAGTCTAAGGCATGGAGCATCGACTCATGAGCCCGCCTGTAAAGGGCGTGTCTTGTAGCTCGATGTCCTTTGGTTAATTGGAGCACTTTCTTATGACGCTGATGGCTGGTTTTTCCGCTTCTAGCTCGTGGCAAGGCTATTCCTCCTTAGTTTCATTTTTATCATCCCCTCACATTATTTATAGGGTAAAAGTCTCTTGACCAGCTTCTTGTCTGCGGAAGAGGTTGGTACCATTCCGTCATAGAGGCGTTTAGTTCTAGGAGTTTTTTTTCGTCTTAGGTGGCTTTTACCACATTTAGTACGCATAAGCTTACCACTACCTGTTACGTGGAAGCGACTTTTTGCTCCTTTGTGAGTCTTAATCTTTGGCATCTGATTTGGTCTCCTTAAATTTCTTGACAGAAAGGGGAGAGAGTGTTAAGGCTATGTTCCTTCGATCCTTAGCAAGGTGATTGCTTGCTACAGCTTCTTCTTTTACAGCCTCAGCCACTTTCTTTAGCACATTCCAACCTAATTCTGGGTAAATAACCTCACGCCCTCTAAATCTTACTAGCACCCTTACCTTGTTACCTTCCTCTAGCAGTTTTCTAACTGTTCTAATCTTTGCCTGTAAATCATGCTCCTCAATTTTGGGTCTAAAGCGAACCTCCCTGAGCAAGCCAACTTTTTGACTTCTTTTTACCTTCCGTTCCTTTTTAGTTTGCTCATATTTGTACTTTCCATAATCGAGAAGCCGACATACCGGAGGCCTTGCTGTTGGAGCTACCTCCACCAGATCGAAGCCACGCTCCCGAGCGATTTGTAGTGCTTCCCGCAGAGATAGTATGCCTAATTGTTCTTCTCCTTCTCCTATAAGGCGAACTTCACTGGCTCTGATTCTTTGGTTAACCGCCACTCTTTTAGCTATGCCCGTTTTCACCCGCAGAGCCATTTAGGATTTAGCCTCTATAGCGGCTTTTATTCTGGCCTTGATTTGCTGTACTGTTTGGGAGCCCACGTTTTCGCCGCTTCTTAAACGGAGCGAAACGCAAGATGAAGCCATCTCATTATCACCAACTATGAGCATGTACGGGATCTTTTCCAGTTGGGCCCCCCTTATTTTCAGGTTCATTCTCTCGGTGCGGTCATCAACCTGGGAGCGAATCTCCTCCCTTTTAAGCTCATCTTCTATCTGATGAGCATAGTTGATATGGCGGTCCGCTATGGGGATTATTATTGCCTGAACTGGAGATAGCCATACAGGGAAAGCACCGCCATAGTGCTCGATGAGGCAAGCTAAGAAACGCTCCATACTGCCCAGAACCGTGCGGTGTATCATTATTACGTTATGCTCGATGCCATCATCCCCAATGTAACAAACATTGAAGCGCTCCGGCAAATTGAAATCAACCTGGATAGTAGGCCCTTGCCAGGCATGTCCTAAAACATCTCTAATTTTAATATCAATCTTAGGTCCGTAGAAGACTCCTTCTCCAGGATCTATCCTGTAGGGTAGCTCAAGCTCCTCTAGAACTTGCTTTAAAGAGCCTGTAGCTTGCTCCCACATTTGAATGTTGCCAGCATACTTTTCTGGGCGTGTGGATAATAATAGCTCATAATCACTGAAGCCGAAAGTGGCCATCATAAATTGCGCTAGCTTTACAACTCCTATTACCTCCTCTTCAATTTGGTTGGGGCGACAGAAAATATGGGCATCATCTTGAGTGAATCCCCTTACTCTGGCTAAGCCGTATAGTACACCGGCTCGCTCATAGCGATATACTGTGCCTAATTCTGCGTAACGCAGGGGTAAATCCCGGTAGCTATGTAAGTGGCTCTTGAAAATCAGAATGTGCCCCAAGCAGTTCATGGGCTTTATTATGTATTGCTGTCCTTCTACTTCCATTGGTGGATATAAGTAGTCCCGGTAGAAGTCCCAATGGCCACTGGTTTTCCACAAATCCAACTTGGCGATATGGGGGGTATAGACTATATTATAACCTCGCTTAATATGCGCTGCTTTCCAGAAATCCTCGATAATCTGCCGTATTAAGGCGCCTTTGGGATGCCAACAAATTAGGCCAGGGCCAATTTCTTCGTGGATGCTGAAAAGGTCAAGCTCTCTACCTAACTTTCTGTGGTCTCGGGTAGCGGCTTCAGCCTGACGAGACAAGTAATCCTCAAGCTCTGCCTGGCTATTGAAAGCCACACCGTAGATTCTCTGCAGCATAGGGCGTTTCTCATCGCCTCGCCAGTACGCTCCAGCTATATGACTGAGCTTGAAGGCCTTGATTTTGCCTGTGGAATCTACATGAGGACCACGACATAAGTCGGTAAAAGAACCCTGTGTATAAATAGTTACCGTGTCGTCGGGGAGCTCATCAATAAGCTCCAATTTGTAAGGTTGGTTGGCAAAGATATGGTGCGCTTCTTCTTTAGTTGCTTCTTTCTTGTGGAAAGGTATATCCTGGGCGATGATTTCCCTCATTTTGCTTTCAATCAAAGGCAGGTCTTCTGGTGTTAGTGGGCGAGGTAGTTCAAAATCGTAATAAAAGCCATTTTCGATAGCTGGCCCGATGCCAAACTTAGCCTCGGGGAAAAGGGATTGTACCACCTCAGCCATAACATGGCTGGCAGAGTGTCGCATCCTTTCTAACTGTTCTTCCGGCCTCATCTTAAGTCCTTGCCTCATAGTCAAGTAGCAACCTCTTGCCTAAAGCGAAAGGTTTCGTAATACTGAATTTCATTGAAAATTTCAAGATGTGACAAGCTAGCGGCTTTTACTTTCCGATATTTCGACGACTCTTTTGAATGGCGTAGAAACAAGGCTTTTTGAAGAAACCTGACCTATAATAGTGATTTCACTCATATATACCTATCTTATCATATTTGTCAAATGTGGGCGATACTGGACTTGAACCAGTGACCTCTGCGATGTCAACGCAGCGCTCTAACCACTGAGCTAACCGCCCTCGGGGGTGATGTGGGGGATTGTAGCAGACATATCTACATAGGTCAAACAAGGGACTTTGGAGTAGTTCCGATTTTAGGGATGGGTTTCACGCTCTCAGGATAGCGAGAATTGTAGCGGCACATGATATAATGAAGTTGCTCTCGCTATGGTGGGACAGATGGGCAGAAAGACTTTCGAAGTCATTGATCACACTGCTGATGTGGGCATTATTGCTTATGGAGCTGATATCAAGCAGCTCTTTTCTAATGCTGCTTTGGCTTTGTTTAGCTTGATCACAGATCCTGGAAGCATTGTAGAGAGGTCGCGACGCTATGTGGAGGTAATTAGTGAGGACAGCGATAGTTTGTTAGTAGAATGGCTCAATGAGCTTATTTATCTCTACGACGCCGAGCACATTTTGTTCAGCAGATTTGACATCGAGAGTTTGAGTAATAACCAGCTCAAAGCTGCCTGCTACGGGGAAAACTTTGACCCCCTACGGCATAAGCTAAAGCTAGGGGTGAAAGCAGCCACATACCATATGTTAAACATAAACAAGGGTAGCCACGGATATGAAGCGCAAATAATCTTTGATGTTTAAGGAGTTAAAATATGCCACGGTGGCAAGGACAGCTTGTTAAGACAGACGATTATCATTGGGAAATTCCTCAGAGCTATAAACCTGGCATGAGAGTCCCCGGCCTAATCTATGCTAGTGAAACTATGCTGGAGTCTATATGTGGGGAACAAGCACCCGAGCAGGTCGCCAATGTTGCTTTTCTTCCCGGGATAGTTAAATTCTCCTTTGCTATGCCAGATATCCACTGGGGTTATGGTTTTCCTATAGGTGGAGTTGCTGCTATGAGTGTTAAAGATGGTGTGATTTCCCCTGGGGGGGTGGGTTATGACATAAACTGTGGAGTAAGATTATTGTGTACCAATCTTAGCGAAGCTGAAGTAAAGCCTAAAATCAATCAGCTCATTAATGAATTATTCGCTAATGTGCCATCAGGTTTGGGCTCTGAAGGGAAGATAAGAGTAAGTAAGAAAGAGATGAACGAATTAATGGTCGAGGGAGCCCGCTGGGCAGTAAGGCGTGGCTTTGGCACAGAGCAAGACTTAGATGTTACTGAAGAAGGTGGCTGCATGAAGGGCGCTGACCCAGGTAAGATAAGTGATAAAGCATTAAAGCGGGGTATGCCTCAAGCAGGCACATTGGGTTCAGGAAATCACTTTCTTGAGGTTCAGGTAGTAAAGGAAATCTTTAATTCTCATATAGCCAATGTTATGGGCATTAGTGAAGTGGGTCAGGTATTGGTTCTAATTCACACTGGCTCTCGAGGCTTCGGTCATCAGGTGTGCACTGATTATCTGAGGGTAATGGAGGAAGTGGTATCAAAGTACGGAATAAAGCTTCCTGATCGCCAGCTTGCTTGTGCTCCTGTAGAATCAAAGGAAGGTAGGGATTATCTGGCTGCTATGGCATGTGCTGCTAATTATGCCTGGAATAACCGACAATGTATTACTCACTGGGTTAGGGAGAGTTTCTCTCAAGTTTTCGCTAAGAGTCCTGAAGAACTTGGCATGAGACAGGTTTATGATGTCGCTCATAACATTGCCAAGATAGAGGAGCATATGGTGGATGGGCAGAAACTTAAGGTTTGTGTGCATCGCAAGGGTGCCACTAGAGCTTTCCCGCCCAACCATAAGGACATTCCGCAGAAATATAAGGAGATAGGGCAACCTGTGCTTATCCCAGGAGACATGGGTCGTTGCTCTTTCATTGCTGTTGGCACCCAGAAGGCTATGGAGGAAAGCTTTGGCTCTACCTGCCATGGCGCTGGCAGAGTGCTATCACGCCATGCTGCTAAACGAAGCTTGAGAGGTAAGGATGTGGCTCAAGATTTGGAGAGGAGAGGCATCGCTATTAAGACGGGGAGCATATCTTCATTAGCCGAGGAGGCATCTCAAGCTTACAAAGATGTCACTGAAGTAATACAGGTCTGCCACCAAGCTGGCATTTCCAAGAAAGTAGCCATGGCTGTCCCGCTAGGTGTTATTAAAGGGTAAATGTTGCTTGTCATTCTGAGCGTAGCGAGGAATCTCGCATGAAGCAAACTATAATAAAGCTTCCACCTCCCCAGCTAAAAGGTAAGATGTCGCTGGAAGAGGCTATAGCTAAACGCAGGTCGATTCGAAAATATTGCTCTGAATCATTAACCCTTTCTCAGCTATCTCAGATTCTCTGGTCAGCGCAGGGCATTACCGGGGCAGGAAGGCTTAGAGCAGCCCCCAGCGCCGGGGCTACATATCCTCTGGAGATTTTTGCTTTCGTTGGCAAACAAGCCATAGAAGGGTTGCAAGCTGGCATTTACCACTACGATGTGGATAGCCACTCACTGGTTTTACACCAGCCGGGCGATTTACGGCGTGGTTTAGCTGGGGTGGCTCTGGACCAGGGATTTATTGCCAATGCCCCGGTAGATATCATTATCTGTGCTCTTTACAGTAGAACTTCTTACACCTATGGCAGGCGTGGTGAAAGATATGTTCATATGGAAGTGGGGCATGTAGGGGAAAATATTCACCTCCAGGCGGTAGCTTTAGGTTTGGCCACTGTGCAAGTCGGTGCCTTTGATGATGAGGAAGTGAGGAAGGTTCTGGGGGTGGAGGAACAGATTAAGCCTTTATATATAATGCCTATCGGCAAACCACTGTAAAGAGAGGCAACGTTACCTTTGTCTCTCTATGCTAGCCGGAACTCTCTAGTTGCCATTGAGATTGTCTCACTCTGCGCAGCGATATTTCTATTTTAGCCGCGTACTTTGGGGATTATTAAGATGCCTGCAGTGATGAGTGTTGCAACAACCGAGATTAGGTACAGCCCAGCGCCAGTGGCTAAACCTACGGCGGCACTCACCCAAATGCTTGATGCGGTAGTTAGCCCGGCTACATGCTCCCCGCGCATGCCACGAAAGATAACGCCAGCACCAATGAAACCAACCCCAGCTACTACGCCAGCAGCAACTCGTGATGGGTCAACTGCACCACTGAAGCCAAAAATAGAAGCTACGGTGAAAAGGGCCGACCCCAAGGCAATCAAAGTGTGAGTGCGCAGCCCTGCTGCTTTAGCAGCTCGCTCACGTTGGTAGCCGATGCCTGCTCCTAAAGCAGCAGCTAGAAGCAAGCGTAATATGATTTCCAGCGATGGACTCAATCAGGTTTTCCTTCCCCGGCTGCTTTATTGGCTAAAAGGCGGTTCAACGCGTTCATATACGCCTTGGCGCTGGCAACGATGATATCAGTGGAGGCACCGCGACCTGTGTAAGTGATGCCACTGCTCTCAATTCGTATCAATACCTCTCCGATAGCATCGATGCCCTCAGTAATCGATTTGATGGTAAATTCTGTGAGCTTGTTAGGTATGCCAACTATGCGATTGATAGCCTTATATACAGCATCCACCGGGCCTGTGCCTAAAGCAGCATCAGCTAAGCTTTGTCCATCGGGTCCAATAAGCCTCACTGTAGCTGTAGGAAGGCTATGGTCACCACAAGAGACCTCAACGTGGTCGAGATGGTATACTTCAGTGACAGTACGGAGTTCCTCAGCTACCAATGATTCGATATCACGATCGGTAATCTCCTTTTTCTTATCAGCTAGCACTTTGAAGCTCTGAAAAGCGCGGCTTAGGCCTTCTTCACTTAGAGTATAGCCGAGTTCTGCCAATCTCTCCTTGAAAGCATGTTTGCCACTTAATTTACTTAGTACCAGTGTGCTTGCCGGGATGCCAACCGACCTTGGATTTATGATCTCATAAGTTATAGCTTTCTTTATTAAGCCATCTTGGTGGATACCTGATTGGTGGCGAAAGGCATTTGCTCCCACAATAGCCTTATTGGGCTGGATGGGGAAGCCGGTCACTTCGCTTACCAGCCGGCTTGTCTTGTAAATCTGTGTAGTATCAATATTGGTAGTGAGATTAAAGAAATCCTGGCGAGTCTTCAACGCCATTACGATCTCTTCCAGAGAGGCATTACCAGCTCGCTCTCCAATGCCATTAATGGTGCACTCAACTTGCCGCGCACCATTGAGTATTGCCTCAATGCTATTAGCTACCGCAAGTCCTAGATCATTATGACAGTGAACACTTATCACAGCTTTATGGATATCGGGCACATTAGCTAGAATGCCCTGGATTAAGCTGCCAAATTCCTGCGGAGTAGCGTAGCCTACAGTGTCAGGTATATTCACTGTGGTTGCCCCAGCATCAACCACAGCCTCCAAAATATAACATAGGTAACTAGGGTCAGCACGACTGGCATCCATAGGGGAAAATTCAATATCGTCAATATAACTTTTGGCTCGAGCCACCATTTTCTTAGCGCTCTCCAGAATTTCCTCTCGGCTTTTGCTAAGCTGGTATAGGAGGTGAATGTCCGAGGCGGAGAGGAAAACATGAATTCGTGGGTGAGCTGCTTCCTTAACTGCTTCCCAGGCTCTATCTATAGCCTCAGCATTAGCGTGTGATAAAGCACAAATTACTGGCCGCCGAACTTCTTTGCTGATAAGCTGAACAGCTTCAAAATCACTGGGTGAGCTGATGGGGAAACCAGCTTCAATAACATCAACGCCAAGCCTATCCAATTGTTTAGCTATTTCCAGCTTTTCCTGAGCAGTTAGACTTGCCCCTGCTGCTTGCTCGCCATCCCGCAGAGTGGTGTCAAAGATAATTACTTTGTCCATAATCTATTTCTCTCCAAATATTTCACTCTTCAGCAGTACCAAAGGCTGCGAAAAATTCTTCGTCAATCCTAGTCACAGTTAAAGGCTCCTGTCTAACTCCTAGCCCCTTCTCCAGCATAATATCCACAATTCTATCTCCGTTAATTAAATAAATAGGGACTGCCCCTGGCACGCTAGATACTTGCTTTGCGTCATCTGAAAATTCCTTGGTCATACCTCCCTTGAATAGCACCACGGAGCTGGTCTATCTCTGGACGAGACACATTTTGCTGCCAGCGCTTAACCTGAAAAGCAGCTTTTATCTTCACCACGCCCATTTCAAAATTACCATAACCATCAATGCCACCATCGCCCACATATTTTGTAACCTGAACATCTGTAAAACCCACATTCTCAAGAAGTTTTCCTGCAAATGCCTCAAATTGCTGTGGATGTAAACTCATTAACAATTCATGTAGCTGAGCACGAATTTGCTGCTTCTCTCTATCTAATAACGCTCCAATTGTAGAAACTGGAGGCGGTGGTGGTGGAGGCACTACCCCTAGCCTCTCTCTTCCCTTATCAGTAATTCTCCAGATTCCTCGGGTGGAGGCATCCAGCTGTCCTTTATTAACTAAGTGCATCCGCGCCCAGTGAACCCTGTTTAGCCAAATCAGCTGACCACTTTTTGGGTATCTTAGTTCTTGGTCAGACGATGCTAGTTGAGGAAAATGGTGTGCTACTTTGTCATATAGGTCATCTGGCTTTGCCTCTCCACCCAGTGCTTCTATTTCTTGGAGCAATGGAAGCTCTATATCTTTTTCTGAAGGAATAGCCATTTCACATACCTCGGTATTTTCTTACTTCTTCAGCCAGGGCATCATATCCCTGAGCTTCTTGCCTACGACTTCAATTGGGTGCTCGGCATCCATTCGCTTCAAGGCGTTGAAGCTAGGACGCCCAGCTTGGTTTTCTAAAATCCACTCCCTGGCGAAGCTGCCATCCTGAATCTCTGCCAGAATTTGCTTCATTTCCTCCTTTACCATACCGTTGATGATTCTTGGGCCACGTGTGTAGTCACCATACTCAGCGGTATCGCTTATAGAGTAGCGCATGTAATTCAAGCCACCCTGGTACATAAGGTCAACAATAAGCTTTAATTCATGAAAACATTCGAAGTAGGCAATCTCTGGTTGGTAACCGGCTTCTACCAGCGTCTCAAAGCCAGCTTTGACTAAAGAGGAAAC
>Ga0210003_1000634_pt1 | contig 31715 bp, 24 predicted proteins | sample LantaG_FD_182804 | JGI IMG/M metagenome (GOLD analysis project Ga0210003, IMG submission 182804) | Deep subsurface microbial communities from Baltic Sea to uncover new lineages of life (NeLLi) - Landsort_02402 metaG (SPAdes) (version 2) | ecosystem: Environmental > Aquatic > Marine > Oceanic >... | reverse complement strand
ACCGCCGCAGGCACCGCCGAAAATCTATAGCGATCAGGTCAATAATTGACAGGTCTATGGTACAGACCATAACCCTTGGCGCTATCATAAACCGCCTTTTACCCCCTTAAGTGAGAAAGTTGGGTTAACTTAACAATAAATTAAATTCATGCTCTTCTTTAAGAACTTCATTTGTTTGTGAGTACTGTCGTTGCCGACAGTTTTTCAAAATCCAACCAATAGTCTGCTCATGTCATATGTGTATTTCTGGCAATTTGTTCACAACACCCTATTACCTATTAGAACTCGTCATAAAAAATATCATCTGGACGTAAGCCTTTTTCCTCAAGAACCCGTGTCACCGCCTCGATCATCAGAGGTGGGCCGCACAGGAATGCCTGACGAGGTATGCCGTGCTCTAAATGCTTATCCGCAGCAAGATGAATGAATCCTGTCTCTCCGTCCCATTTTTCTTCGGGCTTCAGTTGGTCGGACAGGGCATAGATTACATGGAAATTAGGATGCTTTTGTTCCAGGTCCTTGAATTGTTCGAGGTAAAAGATATCCTCTGTAGTCCGGCAGCCGAAGAACAACCAGCATGAGCGGTTGGGCCAACGGTCGTAGAGAGTGTAGATGATATTCTTCATAGGCGCCATACCGCAACCACCACCGACACAAATAATCTCAACAGAGGGGTCTTCATTCAGATAAAATTCTCCGTACGGGCCTGTGAAAGCCACCTCGTCGTTCTCGTTTAAGTTGTGCAAATATGTCGAGCCAATGCCGCCCGGAACCAACCTGACCATAAGCTCCACGACTGTCGGTTCATAAGCCGGTGAACTAATTGAGTAGGCGCGGAAAACCGGGCCGTCAGGAGATGGAGCCTGAACCTGTACATATTGGCCGGATCTTTGAGAAATTTCCTGAGAATCATCTAATTTCAGTCTGATTTCCTTAATATCGTGTGTGAGCCGGCGGGTGCTTTCCACAGTAGCATTAAAGAGTTTAACATTAAGGAAGTCTTCGGGAATACGAACGTAGATATCTTCTCGTATTTTAACCTGACAGGCCAGCCTGAAACCGGAACGAATTTCCTTTCGTGTTAAGTACGGCGTCTCTGTAGGAAGCAGTGGGCCTCCCCCCGAAGTAACTGTGATTTTGCAGTGTCCACAGGAACCTTTGCCGCCACAGGCGGATGGGATGAATATCTCGTTGGCATACAGGCTCGAAAGCAGTGTCTGTCCGCCTTCGAGCTCAAGCGGTTTTTCGCCGGCATTAATATCGAGTTTGCAGATCCCGTAATTTATCAGGAAGCGTTCAGCAACCATCAGTCCGGCTGCCAGAAGTATTACCAGGCCGGAGAAAGAAAGTACCGAATACAAATAAATCGTAAAACCCATTTAGCACTCCTATTGGATCGACACCATTCCGGCAAAGCCCATGAACGTCATGGCGAGCACGCCGGTGACGATCATTGCTATTGCTACACCCTCAAAGCATTTCGGGACATGGCTGTATCTCATTTTCTGTCTCAAGCCGGCTAAAAGCACAATGGCAAGAGCCCAGCCGATCCCTGCACCCAGGCCGAAGCCTACGGACTGCATAAAACTGTAGTTGCGAATGATCATGAACAGAGATGCGCCGAGAATAGCGCAGTTTACGGTTATCAAAGGTAAAAATATGCCGAGTGCAAAGTACAGCTTCGGGCTGAACCGTTCGATGAACATTTCAACTAATTGTACGAAGGCGGCGATGACTGCGATGAAGACAATAAATTGCAAATGACCGAGATTGAATGGTACCAGGACAAAATGGTAAATTACGTAATTTATTATTGTTGTCATGATCATTACGAAAATGACGGCTGTGCCTAAGCCCAGAGATGTCTTAATCTGGCCCGAGCATGCGATAAATGAACACATGCCAAGAAAATTCGTCAGCAGGATATTGTTCGTAAATATCGCCGCGATTAATATTACCCATGCCGATGTCTCACTCATTATTTATTCTCCTCAGGCGCCGGGCCCTTTATAGCATTAAAAATCGCGATCACGATACCGAGAGCAAAAAATGCTCCGGGGGCCAGAATCATTAACTGGTTGGGTGTGTACCATTCGCTGAACACTGGAATCTTGTATCCCAGTATTTCTCCGGTACCGAGCAGCTCTCTGAAAAAACCGATGATCGCCAGTACCACGGCATAACCAATGCCGTTGGCCAGCCCGTCAACCATGGACAGAACCGGCGGATTCTGGAGGGCGAATGCTTCGGCCCGGCCCATCACGATACAGTTTGTTATAATCAAGCCGACATAGGGACCGAGCTGTTTCGACATGTCCCAATAGAAGGCTTTGAGGAACTGGTCGAAAAGTATGACGAAGGTCGCGATAATGGCTACTTCCGCGATCATTCGGATTCGATGGGGCGTGTGTTTCCGAAGGAGAGAAACTATCAGGTTTGAGCCGACACAAACGAAGATCAGTGCCGCACCCATTACGAGCGAGTTCTCCAGTCGATTCGTGACTGCCAGAGCTGAACATATCCCCAGCACCTGAATCGCCAGAGGATTGTTTGCCCAGGCACCATCTTTCAGTGTGAGCAGCCCCTTACCTCCACATATTCCCGTGGGCTGACAGGCTGCACAAGCTAACTGTTTATCTGCCATTTTTATTGCTTCTCCTCAACAATGCTCTTTATGGCCTCGTTGAGCATTTCCTGCACTTTATCACAGGTCATTGTCGCTCCACTTATGCCGTCGACTTTGTTCGGCGCTGCCTCGCCCCCGTTTTTAATAATTATTCCCGGTTTTCCGGCTTCATCTCGTATCAAGAGACCCACAAATTTGTCGCGAAACGATGGTTTGACAATCTCGCCGCCAAGACCGGGCGTCTCTTCCTGTTCGTAAAATGTTATGCCCTGAATCTTTGTTATCTCAGGGTCCATAGCCAGGAAGCCTTTGATCGGCCCCCACAAGCCGGGGCCGGCAAACCGCATCGCTATCGCGCCGTCATTGTTAGCCGATGGAGTATAAACATAAGTCTTTATCCCTCCTCGCATCTCTTCTTGAACGTTTTCCTTGTATATTTTCACCATTTCCTCGGAGGACGCCTTATCGGGTATAGAAACACTTAACGCCAGAAGGATGTTTTTCACTTCTTCAGCTTCGGCGTTAGCCTGCTTGTATGGAGCCGTAAAGCTCGCCGCGAACGTCAGTACCAGTGCACATACCGTACCCAGCACCGCCGCATAAACGATAGTATATACACTACCCTTCATTTTTAAGCCTCCTTAGACGAATCCCAATGACTATTTCATCGAGAATGGGAGCGACAATATTGCCCAGCAGAATGGCAAATGTCACGCCTTCGACATATCCGGTGAAGTTCCTGATCAGAACAGTAGTCGATCCGATTATGATGCCGTAGAACCATTTGCCCGCATTTGTCGTCGGGCCAGTCACCGGGTCGGTTGCCATATAAAACGCGCCGAAAAGCAAACCTCCGGCAAACAAATGCCACATTACCGGGCCGAACAGGCCGGGTATTGGGTATACCACTGCTCCTCCCGCAATTAAGGCGCCTGTCAGAATGACGAATGAACCGAGCATGCTCACGACTGTTCGCCAACTGGCGACGCGGGTAAACAGCAAAAAGACGCCGCCGAGTATAATCAATATGGCCGAGGTTTCCCCGGCACTTCCTGAAACACTTCCCAATAACATATGTGCGATAGAACCCATCTCTCCCTGCTTGGCCAGGGCCAGCGGTGTGGCACCGCTCACGGCGTCCAATGAGGGAGTGACCCAGGTCAGCAATCCGCCTATAAGTTCGTGACTGGGCTCGACCCAACTGGCCGCCATTGTCTTCGGGTAGGCGAGCGAAAGAAAGCAACGACCGACAAGTGCGGGATTGAATATGTTTCGTCCAGTGCCCCCGAATAACTCCTTGCCGATGAACACGCCAAATGCGACACCCAGCGCAAGCATCCAGAGAGGCAGGTTAGGCGGAACAATCAACGGAAAGAGTATGCCCGTCACGAAGAAACCCTCGTTAATGCCTTCCTTGCGTATCATCGCAAAAATAGCCTCAACTGTCAGACCCGCCGCATACGAGACGATGATCATGGCTAAAAACCGCAGCCCGAAAAAGTAAAAAGCCGCCAGTACACATGGGACCACAGAGATGATGACCATGGACATGACCCGCTTCAAATCAAGCGGATCACGAACGTGAGGAGCCCCTATCGTCCTTGCCGACGGCGCAAAGAAAAAATGCTCCAATGCCCCGAAGACAGGATTCAAAAGCCGCAGTTTGCCGCCTTCCTCAAATGTCGGGCGAACTGCATCAATAATCTTCAACAGCCACTTCACTCGGTTTTCTCCTCTGATTGTTTGCGTGCTTCTTCCTGCTGTTTACGTGCCTCTTCCTGACGCAGTTGTTCCTGACGTATTTCTTCCTTTTCTTTGGCTATGAGATCCTTGGCATCGATTAGCTGTTTTCTCAGGTCTATCTTCGACGGGCAGACATAAGAACACAATCCGCACTCTATACAAAGATCCACTCGGGCTTGCTCAGCCTCTTCAATAAGGTCCGCGTACAGGTATTTGTGGATGAGATAAGGCATGATTCCTGCAGGACATACCTCTTCACAATAATTACAGGAAATGCATGGTCGAAGTTCACCTCGTATGCCTGTATTTAATTGCTCACTGAATTTTTTTCGCAGGGAACTTAAGTAACAATCGGCATAACAATGCCGACCCCATCCCGGTCTGATGAATCCGAGGAATTCCCTGTCCTCCTGTTCACGAAGGATCGTTATTCCTCTGCATTCCGTATCCACTCCCAAGGTTTCGACTGGTAATATCTTGCCTGTTAATATACCGCCGTTGATCACTCTCGCAGCCGGCTCAAACACATATTTATCTTTGATTTTCTGTATCGGATATCCCGGCATAACCTTCATATGCGTCGGCATGTTGACGCCCATTCCACCTATGGATACGATCCTGACCGTACATGGCTTTGTCAGTGTCAGGGCGCGGTCTACTGCCAGAACTCCCTCTGTGCGAACCCCCCAGACAGGACCTCCGCCCCGTTTAAGGTTCAATCTCCGGGCAAGTATTTCGAAATGATCGTACGGGTACTTCATTGGTATCTCCAGCATCTTCACCGATGCATACCCACGTATCTGATTTCGAATTAGATTTGCAAATTCCGATGAAATATTAGGCATTACCAGATAAATCGGTTGATATTCCAGCAGAGACTGCAAATGTTCCAAGCCCCTTGTTAAGTTCAAAAGTCTCTTGTGAAGCTGCACATCTCCTCTGGCAAGAAACGGTTCAAGGCTCAAGGTAGAGACAATAACTGCTTGCGGCGTGCCAAGCGGATCGGGTAACGCTCCCGTAAAAGCATCGTAGAAGAATTGCCAGGCGCCAAGGGACAAGAGCTTATATCGCTTAATACCCGCTGCACCCATTTTCCGTTTTACGTGCGACATTTCTTTTTCAGCAATATGGGCGCGTTCCTCAAGCTGAGCAATGTCTTGAAGTACTATATGGCCCTCAACGGCTTTTAAATGGACAGTACCAGTCCGCGGTGCCAGCAGGGGGACTGCATAGTTGTCGGGATCGCTTGCCAGAACATCGCCGCCGGTAACTTTCTGACCATTTTTTACACGAATGTCGGTGAACGTGAAACGTTCGCTGCGCAAAGGCAGGTAGAGAACCTTCGGTTCCGGCATTGCCGTCACTGAGCCCGCAGGCTTTCCCTTCAGTAATATGTTATAACCGCCTCTGAATCTCACTTTGTCGATTCCCTCAAAAGCTGTTCTTCAAACTTAATTTATGCAAGTCGCTCACATCCATTGATTTCATATAGGCCAAAGCTGCCTTCTACTTTTCAAGAGCCCTTGAAATCATCTTTTATAACATAGTTTTATAAAGGCTATTCTACAGGAAAAAGCTTCTCTATTCAAGCCTCGCATTAAGCCCGAAGCCTCATTTATCGGCCAAAAAGACGCCAAATTACCATTTGTGAGAATTTCTCAGAGCAAAGAAGTTATCGTGAAACAACACTTTGAAGCAATCCGAAGAAATGCTATTCGAATGTTGTGGATATCATGTTTTTTGCAGTCATTTCAAAGTAATCACCATTATTTGGAAACACAAAAACGGGCATCGAGCTTAAAAAGCCGTTTCATGGGTAAATTAAGGACCTCCGACCGTTCAAGAGATAAAGATTTACGAATTTGCCCAAGAATGTCTTCTATTCTATTGTCATCGATAGCGATTAACGTAAACCAAATGTTGAAAACATCGTTACGTAGATAACTGTGGGTTACTTCATAAAACCGGCCTATTATTTCAGCAGCACGGTCCACCAGCTCGGGGGCTATACTCACAGCAGCCAATGTGCTGCGAAAGCCAAGTTTATTTGAATCGAAACTGGCCCCCATACGGCGAATAACCCCGTTATCGAGCATTATTTGGGTTCTGTCCCAAATTTCCTCTTTCGAAATCTTCAATCTCTCGGCTATAACCTCATAAGGTCTCTCACTCAGAGGGAAATTATATTGAAGCTCTTGTAGTATTTGACTGTCGATTTTGTCCATAACGCCTTTTTTGCCGTATGACAGATACTTTTACTCTCACTCTTTTGGCCAATTCCATGTTTACGCTTGACCTTTGTCTATCATATGATTATACAGAAAGAGTATAAAGAATAGCCGCCGAGAAGTCAAGGTAAATATCAATGGAGGTTGCTTATCCTCATACTCAGAAATAATTTACGGGACGGTTTTTCTCGTTTATGAGAATAGTAAAAAAATTTAACTTTTTTCTATAATTTAATGCTTCCAATTCAGGATAAGAATGTCAAAGGGAAAAGTCTATCTTGTAGGTTCAGGGCCTGGTGATTTCGAGCTGATAACATTGAAGGGTTATAAGCTTATCCGCCAGGCGGATGTAATTCTTCACGACCATCTCATTCCACTCGAATTGCTCCAACTTGCCGGGGCGGATGCTGAAATTATATCTGTTGGCAAATTCGCCAGTCGGCACACGATGTCTCAGGACCAGATAAATGCTCTTTTGATAGAAAAGGCCGGGGATAATAAAATTGTTGTTCGGCTCAAGGGGGGCGATCCTTATGTCTTTGGCCGGGGCGGCGAGGAAGTTGAAGCATGTGCCGAGGCGGGAGTAGATTTTGAAGTTGTACCGGGTATTACCAGCGCGCTGGCCGCTCCATCTTATGCCGGAATCCCGCCGACACACCGGGACTTCACCCCAAACCTTGCTATAGTAACCGGGCATCGTAAAGAAGGGAAAGAAATCGAGATACCCAAGGCGGGCACTATTGTATTTCTTATGGGCGTAGCTAACATTCCTAAGATCATAGATGCATTGCTCAAGGCAGGCTGGTCCTCGCAAACGAAGATCGCCGCCGTTGAAAACGGCACCCGCTATAATCAAAGAGTTATTACGGGAATCCTGAAAGACTTTATCCAGAAGGTTCAAGATGCCAATTTACGTACTCCCGCTATTTTTATTGTCGGCAAGGTAGTAGAGCTTCAGGAAAAGTTGAATTGGTTCGACAAAAAGCCGAAAGTGCTTGTCCTCGGCACACACCCGGAAAAATATGTACACCTCGGCACCATTGTACATCGCCCGATAGTAAAATGCGTGGGCCTGGAAGATTACTTGCACTTTGATGGAATATTAAAACGGTTGGAAACATTTGATTGGTTGATATTTACAAGTGCCCACAGTGTGAGATTCTTCTTTGAACGCCTGCGACTGATGGGTTCTGATTCCAGATCGCTGGCTTCCGCGAGGATTGCTGCTATTGGTAAAACGACTGCCGGAGAGCTTGCCGGTTTTGGTATTTTAGCTGACGTGGTCCCGGATAATGAGTCGAGTGCCGGCCTCCTCGAAAAATTCGCAAGCATGGACATGAAAGGTAAACGAGTGCTGCTGCCTCGGGCTAAAGTTGCCTCTCCTGAATTGCCCGAGGGGCTCGCAGCGATGGGCGCAGAGGTAGCGGAAGTTCCCGCATATATGACTGTTGAAGTTGAGCCTGCGGATGTCGACTTCGAACATATCGATAAAATACTATTTACAAGCGGTTCTTCCGTGCGAGCATTCGTAAAAAAATTCGGCAAAGTGCCGCCGCGCGTCGAAGCCTATTGCCTTGGCCTGCCAACACAAGCGGAAGCAAAAAAACATGGCATTAGTGCTGAGATTATGCCGCAGTTGATTTGTTGACCGGTTCAGAAGAGTTGCAGGTAGTTGCCCAGACCAGAGAGATGCGGTCATTATTGAGCCAATATACGGCACATGTGATTTGGCAATAAGCTATTATAGTCCAATACCTTGGGAAGCACTTTGGTTCCTTACAAAACGGTCGTATCCAACTGATCCTGCTTCGTTATCTTCTTATCATTTGAGCCGGCCAGCGATTCCGGCAGGCTCAGGAAGCGATGTTCGGGATGGTTCCATGTGGCAGCAGCGACTGTTGTTTCCTCAAGTATATCTTTGACTTGTTTTGTGGCATTGACCCAGACTGAAAAGATACGACAATTCTCCTCAGTTCCACCACATTCACAATGTCTCAAAAAGCAATCGTCGAATAATGGGCTGCCCTCAACGACTTCAAACAACTCAAGCAAGCTGATCTCCTCCGGCGGCCTGGCAAAAACATATCCTTTATTTTTACTTTTGACAGCCTTAACAAAACGCGCTTTAACAAGCTGCTGAAATATCTTAGCAAGATAATTGGACGGTATTCCTTCTGCCTTGGCGATCATGGCGGTTGTGGCGGGTAACTGTGTACTATGCCTGACCATATACATCAATGCATGCAGCGCATATGCCGCAGACTTTCTAACTTTCATCTGTTTGTCTCCAGAGTTTTTGCCCGAACCTGTCAATCGAAGGCTGTTAGCACAATGTTGATAATCTAACCTGCAACTTTTTCTTTCCTGTTATGCCTGCGTTTTTGAAAGTCAATCTCCAGCTCATCAATCTTCCGGTACAAACTCGACAACCCGACATTCAAAGCTTTAGCCGCTTCGACTTTGTTCCAGCCATGTTTGTTTAATACCCGGCAGATATGCTCCCTTTCGTATGCTCTGACAGCCGCCTGAAGGCTTTGGCTTTCTTCACTTAATGTCACTGAATGGTAGCCCAACGACCCGATATCTGGTATCTTTATGACATCATCTTCAGCAAAAATTACTGCCCGCTCAATCACATTCTGCATCTCTCTTATATTGCCTTTCCACTCGTAACCCATAAACAGGCGCATAACCTCATCACTAACTCCGATACAGTGCTTGCCCATCTCGGAGTTATACTTCTTTATGAAGTATTCCACCAAAAGTGGAATATCTTCCTTCCTCTCACGCAACGGGGGAAGGTGGATGCCCACAACATTCATCCTGTAATATAAATCCTCTCGAAAGCGCCCCGCTTTGATTTCTTTTACGAGATCCTTGTTTGTCGCAGCGATCAGCCTTACATTAATGTCAACTGGGTCCGTTGAGCCGACCGGTATTATCTGCTTATGTTCTACCGCCCGCAGGAGTTTCACCTCGCAGCCCATAGGCATATGACCGATCTCGTCTAAGAAGAGAGTTCCGCCGCGAGCGGATTGAAAAAGACCTTTCTTGTCCTGACAGGCGGAGGTGAAACTGCCCTTCATATGTCCGAACAATTCACTCTCGAGCAGGCTTTCCGGTATCGCGCTGCAGTTGATTGCAAGGAAACGTTTGCTGTTTTGAGGTGCCAGAGAATGTATGGCGCGAGCAACTAATTCTTTGCCGGTGCCGCTTTCCCCGGTAACCAAAACGTTGCTCTTGGTCGGCGCCACTTTCCGAATCATCTCAAAAACTTTTTCTATTGCCGGAGATTTGCCTATGATTTGCCCAATCTCAAATCGGCCGTTCAACTCCTGTTTAAGCTGCAGGTTTTCCTGATGCAACTCGAGATATCGCAGGTTCTGATGGATTTTCATTAATATATCATCCATCACGACCGGCTTGATAACGTAATCACAGGCTCCAAGCTTAATAGCTTCGACAGCCATCTCAACCGTGCCAAAAGCTGTTATCATTATGACACGTGTCTGAGGTCTTATTCGCATTATTTCGCGCAGAACCTTTATGCCATCTGCTCCCGGCATTCGGATATCCAGTATGGCCACGGCAAAGGGCTGCTTCATAACCGCATCAATTGCATCGGTTCCATTACCTACCGCCGTAACGGACATGCCTTCTTCCTGAAGCACCTTTGCGAAGGTTTCCCTGAAGGTTGTTTCATCATCTGCCAACAATATTCTTTTACTCATCGATTGTTACCACCTTTATATAGCAACTATCCTTCCATCTCAAAAATTACAACATTATAGCTATTGTGTCACTCAGACTGCTTTGGCTCTCTCAAAAAAACCTCTCTCCCCATCATCCCTGCCTATCAGTTCCCTCCTGGTCTTAAGGGGGATTCGGATTATTACAGAAGTGCCTTTACCAATCTCTGATTCCAACTCAATCATACCGTCCACTTCCGTGACAAGATTTTGGCTTATAAAAAGCCCCAGGCCAGTTCCCTTACCAATTTCCTTGGTCGTAAAGAACGAATCAAAGGCCCGTTTACAGATTTCAGGACTCATCCCAATCCCCGTGTCGCTGATTCTGATCTCAATCATATCGTCCTTCAATGCTCTTGTTATCCTGAGAAGATGTTCCCCCTCGTAGGGCTTGGCATTCATCGCATCTAAAGCGTTAATAAAGATATTTAGAAACACTTGCTCAAAATGCTGTGGATTCAGCCACACATTCGGCAAATCAAGAGTGGCAATATTATCGATAGTGACGTAATGTGCACGCTTATCAAAGTTGATTAGCGATAAAGTGTTTTCTATCAGTGAGTTGATGTCTGTCCATTTGTACTCGCCTGTTGCCGGCCGCGAAAGACTCAGCATTCGTCTGAGAATATTAGAAATCCGACTGACGTGATACTGTATAACCAGAAGCTGCTCCTTCTGTTCCTTCACATTAAGTTTTCGGACCAGGTACTGTGCTACCGAGGAAATACTTGTCAGGGGATTACCTATCTCATGCGCGATTCCAGTTGCCATCTGACCGATTGCGACCATCTTTTCTCGCTGGGCCATTTCTATACGTGACATCTTCAGGAGTTCGTTAATTGCTGTTACCTCTTCGGTTCGTTCCCACAAATCAGTCTCAAGCTTTTTGTGCTCTGTCAGATCCTGACCTACAATAACGTATCCCAGCTTCTTTCCGTCGATACCCGCTACCGGGCAGCCCTTTGCCTCCACGTATCTCGTCTCAGGGCCGGTGGTTTCGAATGAAATCGGTCTTTCCGCTGCCGAAGTGTTATCATCAGGACAGATAACACTGCTTAACATCTCCGCCATAGGATGTGGGAAGTCATCGAACGAATGTTTTTGCTTATTTAAAGATCCTTCTCGTTTCCAGAGATCTGCCGCTGGGTTGCAAATCGCTACTTCTCCATTGTTTGCAACAAATATTAATCCTTCCGACATTGCGTTTATGACTGCCTTGAGAACATCGCTGTTTCTTGCCGCTTCAAGCTCCTTGGTGGTCATTCGTATAATTATCATTCTGGTCAGGTACTGGGCCAGCATCACAGTGAGCGAAAATGCGGCAAATACACCAAGTGAATATAAGGGATTTCTCCACGGCCCCTCTGAAGCAGAAAGTTGAAGCGGATAATATCCTAAAAATGAACCTCCATAAAGCTCGTTAACTTCTAAAAGGCCGAAGAGCAGTATAGCTGTCAGTCCGACTGCAAATGACAATCTCTGGGGCAGTATTATCGCAGCTATGATTACGTGGAATATATAGAAAAGAAAACATGGATTAAGAACACCGCCGGAGAAATGTAAAACTGCCGTCAGGATGATCAGATCAACTTCAACCTGTATCATTCCTAAAACTATATCTCTGGGCACTGCATCTTCCGGTTTTTTGGTAGCTGCCAGGAAGTAGAGAATATTGAATGTTAGCAATACCGCAGCGCAAGCGTATATCAGAATCGGAGCGGCCAGAACAGGAAACACAAAGCGACCCAATATAGCGGATGCTATTAGTGCTCCAACCGCAACCCACCTAAGCCGGATTAGCCAAAGTATCTGCTCTACAAGAGATTCGCGGGTACACTGACTTGGTTTGTCCATGTGATCGGCTAAAACATAAGACTCTACGGACATATTGTATTTTCGCCCTTATCTGTACAAAAAATAGTGTATATCAAGCTCGAAAGTTCGATACTTTTTACCGAATTCTTTTCCAGTCACTATATATTTTAATGTATTATACCCAAAAAAACAAGAGAATGTTCTCATAATAGAGAAATTAATGGTAATTGCCGTATTAGCCTATCCATGTATTTCTACGCGTAGAGAATTTACGCTAAATGAATGACTCTGGCCAATCATTCTAAAGTTAACTTTGTGGCAAGCCCTCCTCAGAGCAGGTACGCGAAAACTAATCAGGCATTTGGAAAATCTCGCCACTGCGTTCTAATTCCGCCATTTTTTCCTCATCCAGGCCGATTTCAGTATCAGATAAATAACACCCTGGGTCTGGAGCCCATGCATCGCCAAAATGTAAATCTGCTCGGACCCGCAAACTCCCGCCACAGCCGTCAAAGAACTTACAGAGTCTGCATCTTCCCCTGATATGCTGGCGGCGTTCTTTCAAGCCTTTCATAACAGGATCGCTCGTATCGGTCCAAACCTGGCTAAAAGGCCTCTTACGCACATCACCCAGGTCATAATGCCACCAGAACTGGTCCGGATGCACCTTCCCATGGAAATCGATACAGCCTATTCCAACTCCGCTGCTGTACATACCGCCACCGTTCCAGGTTAAGAGCTTCCAGACTTCGTCTGCACGTGTCGGATCCTCCTGCTTTAATTTCAGATAAAGATATACGCCATCTACATGGTTATCGACCGTCAATATATCGGTGGTCTTGCCTGCTTGTTTATACTGTCTTGTCTTTTTTGCTATTGTATCGACGGCCTCTCTGGTTTGGGCGTGAGTAAGATCCTCGCTTGCCATGCTCCCTCCTCTGCCGCTTGGGACAAAATGGTAAAAGCAGGCCCTCTCAATATTCTTTGCTTCGAAAAAACCAAACAAGCTCTCCAAATCCTGGACATTTTTCTTGGTCAAAGTCAACCTGAGACCGATTCGCACACCGGCATCCTGGCAGTTTTTTATCCCCTGCACAGCCCTGTCAAATGCACCGTCTACGCCCCTGAACTTATCATTGATTTCACCTATGCCATCGAGGCTTATACCTACGTATGAAACTCCGTGCTGCTTTATTTTTTTCGCCATCTCGGTTGTTATGAGGGTCCCATTTGTTGAAATGACGGTCCGTACGCCTCGCTCGACTGCGTATTCGATTAATTCAAACAGATCGGGACGCGTGAGGGGCTCACCGCCGGAGAATAAGACCGATGGAACGCCGAACTGTATAAGATCATCCAATACGGTTTTGGCCTCGTCTGTCGATAGCTCATCGTCGGCTTTTAAAACTCCGCTGTCGTTATAACAATGCACGCATTTGAGATTACACGACCTGGTGATGTTCCATACGACGATAGGGCGTCTCTCGGATGCTGTCTTTGGGACGATTTCACCTTCACGCTCGCCCGAGCCCTTAGCTCCATAGCGAAGCCAATCGCCCGGGGTAACCTGGTCACAATATAATTTGCTGAAATTTATCATAGAAAAACCTGTAAAAAAGTTCTAATAGAGTTCAACGAGTTACTTCAGGCGGCACATAAGCGCAAAAAGGCTCTTCGGCCATATAATTGCCCGTGTCGGCATACGCTCTGCCCCGACACCCACCACATACCTGCTTATAGCCACAGACGCCGCATTTACCTTCCAGCTCATTGCTGTCACGCATCCGTGCAAGGTCTTTGCTGCCATACCATATATCTGAAAGCTTCTCCTTGAGCACGTTACCGCAATTTACGGGCAGGTAGCCGCATGGAAATACATTGCCTTGATGCCCGACAAACAACACTCCGAGGCCGGCCAGACATCCTTTCGATGCTCCTTTGTGTCCGCTCCTGCCTGGAACATCGTCTCGGCCATGGACTGCTTCAATACGGGATTTGTACAAACCATGTTGCCTGATAACACGTTCGTAATGAGGGCCGCAGGTCACTTTCATTTGTAATTCACCACGACCATCCAGTTCACAGATATCGAGTAATTTCTGCTCGTACTGCTCGGGTGAGAGCATATCGGTTTTCGCCAGAGACTGCCCGCAGCCGACGGGTACAAGCATAAATATATGCACCGCTACCGCACCGAGTGATTTGGCAAGGTCGTAAACTTCTTCTAATTGCCCGGCGTTATGTTTGGTCAGGGTAATGTTTATCTGGAAAGGCACCTTTTGTTCACGAAGATATCCGATGCCTTCAATCGCACTTTCAAACGACCCTTCAAGCTGACGCAGCTTGTTATGAATCTCCGGCGTCGCCCCATCCAGGCTCACCGATACTCTCGCAATCCCACTGTCACGTATCTGCTCAGCCACGGATGTATCTATCAGCGTCCCATTTGTCGCAAGGGCGGGAGTGATTCCTAACGAACGAGCTTGCTTGACTAATTCAAACAGATCCTCGCGACAAAGCGGCTCACCGCCAGAAAAAACCAGTACAGGCATCATTGGCTGACCTCGCCCCAGTTCAGCCAATTGCTCAATCAGGACCTTCGCCTGTGCCGTTGTAATATCTCTGTGGGCTTGTTCGTCAGATTCTATACGCCGGCAGTGAGCGCAGGTCAAATTGCACCGTATTGTGCTCTCCCAAAACAAAAGCCTCAGAATCTGCTTTGACTTTAAAGGATCTTTCACTGTTTTACATCCTCCTTACCGCCCGGTTCGGACATTATCTCTTCGGCCTGCCTGACAATGCTGTCGACCATCTTTGCAGCCTCAGTCGCCCCATTTTCCTTAGCTACGATGTTGACGTTTTTGATAACGCAATGCAGCAGCTTATTGACAACGCGGTTGACCATGTCCTCCATAACCTCTCTGCAGGAGGCATCCTGCCTGACTCCGACGAAGAAGCGTTCCATCTCATTTTCGCTGATCTGCTTGAATTGCTCCTTCATCCGGCCTATCAGAGGCCCAATATCCTTGGAGCCGAACCATTCAGTGAAGTCCGTAACATTTTCGAGGACGATCTCCATGCCCCTGGCCATATCCCGCTCACGGGCCTTACGATTCTGCTCGACAACTGCCGCCAGGTCGTCCACGCTGTACAGATAAAGCCCCTCCAATTCATTTACCGCAGGCTCGAAGTTCCGCGGCACGGCGATATCGATAATCAGCAGTGTCCCTTCTTTGCGACGGGCTGTTATTTCCTTGAATGAGTCCTTTCTGAACAGGTAATCCTGCACCGAAGCTGAGGCTATTGCTATATTTGCGCTAATCAACTGCTCGTTAAGCTGCTCCCATTTCTCTGCCCTGATACCGTATTGTTCGGCCACCTTCAGGCCGCGATCGTAAGAGCGGTTGACGACAGTTATATTCCGGGCTCCGGACTGGAGCAGATGCTGAACGAGCAGCTGGCCTGTATCGCCGGCACCAATGACAACAACTTTCGCCGATGAGATATCTGCAAAAAGCTGCCTGGCCAATTCGACTGCAACGCCGGCAACGCTCACCCGGCCGTTGGAGATTGAAGTTGTTGTATATACCTTCTTACTGGTGGCAAAAGCGCAGTGAAACAGCCGATTCAGAGTTTTGCCAGAGGTTTTTGCGGCACAGGCAAGCTTGTAGCTATCTTTGACCTGCCCGATTATCTGCGCTTCGCCCACCACAAGGCTATCCATGCTCGATGCTACCATCAGCAGATGTCTGACCGCTTCTTCATCCTCATACGTGTAGAGGAACCGGTGGAATTTGTCCAACTCAATGTTATGAAACTCTGCAAGGAACTCGGCAAGTTTAGCCGGATTGGCTCCCTGGCAGTGTTTACCGGCGCAATACAGCTCGACGCGGTTGCAGGTCGATATAAGTACGAACTCAGCCTGGCCGAACCTCTTCTTCAGCTCGCAAAGCGCCCTGCTCGTCTCGGCGGTATCGAAAGCCAGCTTCTCACGAATCTCTACCGGAGCAGTTTTATGGTTGAGTCCTAATACTAAAATCTTCATCTTTTACTCTTATTTTGCCTGTCCGGCAGCCTCTACGTCGGAAGCCGCAAAGTCATGCCCCGTGCTGCAGAACACCGAAGTGCCTACTATTGCAAATAGAATCAATGCAAAAGTGACAAGCGTTACGTGGGCAATTGTCTTTTTCTTTAATTTAACTGTTTTCAACAGTACCATGATCGTCCCTAAAAGCAGCCAGACAATAGTGATAAGGACAATTTTAGAGTCTGTGAGCCAATCAATGGCCGTCCTATTGAGCGAGGCCGAAGTAGCTGCCAGGCCGATACCGCTTGCCAGTCCAAACGTTATCAGTACGAAGCACGATTTAAGGCCTAAAAGGTTCATATGCTCGAGTTTCTCAATGTTGGGTACCTTGCCGAGGACATGGAGGAGATTTTTTTGCTTGAGCTTTCGCTCGGCAAAGAGGTAGAGTACTGCACTTGCAGTAGCAAGCATCGCCGATGCTCCGCCAAGAATCATTGCAATAGCATGGGCAATCGCCCAGGGAGTAGAGGCCGCGGCGTGGGCTTGCGAAGCAGGTTCGGCAACAATCCCCGCCATCAAGACAAGCAATAGCATTACCCAAACCATTACTGAAGCAAACCATACTCTATGTATGGCTATACTTAAAAAGAGGTATGTCATGCCGAATACGATAGTTAGGACAATCATGGACTCGAACAGTCCTGTAAGCGGTACAGCCTTTATCGCTATGGCCCTGAAGATAAGAATCACCGCTTCGAGTGTTACGGCCAGTGAAACAAGAGCTAAAAGAGAGCGTCTGAGTTTCTCGCCCTGCCTCAGCAACTGAAGAATCCCAACTACCGCTGCTGCGAAACATATAACAACAACAAGAATAAAAACGGCCATCTCAGGAAAAGGCAGATTAAACATACTTATCATTCTTCCTTTATATTCTCGGTACTCAATCCGGTAACGTATGTCGGAGGAACCTTCTTGAGTTCCCGCTTCGTTGTCAGTATGCGATAATCAGAAACTTCACAAGCCTGGCTCATACGTTCGACGATCTGCTCAACTTCCTGAATATCGGCTCCATGTACCATTGTATATAAGTTATATGGCCAATTTTCAGCTATTTTACGCTCGTATGCGTGGGTGACTTCTTTAAATCCAGCCAATGTTATGCCGACTTGCTCAATACGCTCGGGCTCGACTCGCCAGGCGACCATCGCTCCAGCGGATAAACCCACCTTAAAATGATCTACTATCGATCCTATACGTCGGAGCTTGCCTTCGTGCTTCCAATTTTTGAGGACCGCTAACAGGCTTTTTGTGTCGATACCTACGAGTTCGGCCATGTCCTTGTATGGTGTTTCACTTCGCGGGAATCCATCCTGAAGCACGGCTAATATTCTTCTCTCAATATCAGATATCTGATTTTTCATCCTCTTTTTTCGTCAATTCACTGGCAACGGATTAGGATTTAAAGGGTCGTTTGCAGCTATCAATATTTCCCACCTATAGGAAGAAATCAACATTTAATGCTATTTTAGTAAGTTCTACTTATATTTGCAAGGAAAGTTCTCTTACTTGCTCGTCAATCTGGGAATTTGTAGAAAACGCGCTTTATTTTGCCAATAAATGTCATGTTTCCTACTCATGACCGATAGGATATCAGGCAATTCACACAGAATTACAGACTCGGATGATTCAACTCCGGAATATATTGCTGGAATGCCATTTTTCTCGAAATAAACCACTTGTGCTTCCTTTTTTACACTCAAAATCCATATCGAACTGCTGGACTTGATTGTATACTTATGATATTGTTCTCATAGCTGTACAATAGTCCAATCCATAACGTATTGATTTGAAACAGTCACTTGGTGGAACGAGTCGAATAAGGAGGCTGAAAATGACCGCGGAAAATGTTATAAAAATTGCCCGAAACCATAATTATACACGCCGGGAATTCCTATCGACAAGTTGCCTTGCCCTGTCAGGCACGGCCCTCGCCCTGAGCACACGGAAACTGCCGGGCCAGGAGAGCACAACATCGAATGCTATGCCGAACATCGATCCGGGATATATTGGGCCGCAGTTCTTCGACGAACGTGAAGAGCAGGCATTAATGGAGGTATTGGAATCACGCTCTCCCTTCCGATATTGGGGCTCTGGCAAACCGACAAAGGTGCTGCGATTCGAAGAGAAGTTTGCGGCGTACATGGGCGCGAGTTACTCGCTTGGCGTGACATCGGGGACCGCGGCGCTGGATTGTGCCGTGGCCGGTCTCGGTATCGGCCCGGGCGATGAGGTGATCGTCCCGGCGTATACATGGTGGTCAGACTATACATGCGTGGTCCATGCCGGGGCTTTGCCGGTCTTTGCCGATATCGATCGCACATTGAATATCGATCCGAAGGACTTCGAGCGAAAAATCACTCCTCGCACCAAGGCCGTCATTGCTGTCCATTTGCTTGGTACACCATGCGATATGAATCCGATCATGCAGATTGCCCGCGAGCACGGGGTGGCTGTCCTGGAGGATTGCGCGCAGTGTGTCGGCGGCTCTTATCACGGCAAGAAACTCGGGTCCATCGGCGACGTCGGTATTTACAGTTTTCAGGTCAACAAGATGATTACATCGGGCGAGGGCGGCGCCTTGGTCACGAGCAACTCGGTCATTTACGAACGTGCAGCCCGCTTCCACGATATGGGCACGATCCGGCGGCTCTTTTTGGACCGTTCAGGCCCTAGCCGGGTGGAAACCTTCGCGGGGGAAAACTTCAGAATGAACGAGTTCACCGGAGCTGTGCTCGGAGCCCAGTTATCCAAGCTCGATTCCATGCTGAACCAGCTTCGCGGTAATGCGAATGCCATCTATAACGGTATTGAAAAGCTCGCTGGTATTCGCCTGCGAAACCGCCCGGACACGGAAGGCGATATCGGGTATGCCGTCTATTTCGAAATGCAGGACAAGGCCGCTCGCGATCGCTGTATCCGTGAACTGAGACAGCGAAAGGTCCCGGCTTCCACGCTTAGCGGCTCGGTTCTGCTGCCCATCGAAGAATCCGTGATCAACAAGCGGACACGCCATCCGGATTGGCCTTCGTTTAACAGCACGGAAGGCAAAAAGATCAAGTACGGCCCAGATAACTGCCGGCAGACGCTTGGGATTTTCGACCGCTTCGTCCAGATCCGTATCGGCGCTAAATACACTGGGCGTATCAATAATTATATCGTTGATAACATCCGCCAGGTCTATAAGGATCTGGCGTGACCATCTTTGGTTGAATAACAACATTTCCTTAGCAGTAATTCCCGGCTTTTTGCATCGGTCTGGGAATTTTCTGATCGGGCACAGTCCTATAACTCACTTCATTAGCCGCTATACTGTCCTGTTTTGACATAAAATCATAACTGGTGATTAGAAATAGTGTTACTTGTGACATGCGAGATGGCACTATTAGGTAGGCAAACATATAAAAAAATGGGCTGTTAAGGATAGGTTGGGAGTGATTGTGATAGGTAGTTTGATAATGATTTTACAATTACACCAAAAACAACGTTGGTACCTTCTGATTGATGTAGACACACAAAAGGATTTTTTGCTCCCCAGCGGCCGTGCATGTGTCAGGAACCAGACCGAGGTTCTGGATAACATTCGAAGGGTGATTGCCTGGGCCAGGCGTGAGAATATTTCTGTTATTTCGACTGCCGAGGTCTACCCCAACAATAACGGCTGCAGCGAGATGAGCTATTGCCTCGATGGTACTGAAGGTCAGAAAAAGGTGCCGTGCACATTGCTGAATGATCGCGTAAGTTTCCCGGCGGATAATAAAAATGCTCTGCCGGCAGATGTGCTGCTGGCTTACAGGCAGGTTATTTTGCACAAGCGATGCATCGATCCTTTTGATGAGCCTCGAATAGAGAGACTGCTTAGTGAAGTTGAGGCTGATGAGTTTATCTTAATGGGTGCCGGTACGGAAGGCGCCGTCAGGGCGACTGCCATGGGGCTGCTTCACCGAGGCAAGAAGGTTAGAATTATTGTCGATGCCCTGGGTTCGCATAACAAAAGAGAGGCGAAGTTAGCTTTACGCAAGATGCAGGCAAAAGGAGCGAAATTGGTTGAGACGAAGGACATTGCCGGGGCCTCGCACTTTAGAGCGGAGACTACCTTCGACAGAAGAAATATTGCCGGAGAAGAAAACTAATCCGGTTGTGATTGTTCAGTTCTTTTTTGGCTCACCAACCTTCGGCAATGATTTCAATTCCGCAAAGCAGGGGGGCTGCTTGTCCTTCTGCCGAAGCCAGCTTGATCTTTAAATCATCTTTAACGTTTATTCCTTTGAATTCTTTCGCCACGGGTCGATTGATTCCTCCGGCTTCCTTAACGATATCGAATGCTTCCAGGACCTGCCGGTCCTGAATAAAGACATTGAAAAGACGCTCGCCAACTTCATATTCCTCGGTCTCGGCAAAGAACAATCGCACGGTATAAGGTCGAGGCTGCTCGAAAGCACCCTTGATTTGCTCTTCGGACCAGGTGGGAATCTTCTCGATGTGCTTATCGAAGGCGTCAACGCTGGAAGGATTCTTGCCCGGTTGAATGAACATGCGAATTTTTACTTCTGCGAGCCCTGTAACGCCTGAGGCGGCGATCCAGTTAAACTTGCCTTCCACGCGCGAGCTGTGATGCTGGAACCACCTGGGATTTTCATAACTGGCTCGAACTGGAATATCAGGCGAAGGGCCTCCGACACTGGGGAATTCAAGCCACAGCGTCCCGTTCTCGGTATATCGGTTGCCCGGGGCACCGAAATTGATGCCGACCTGTTTGACAGGGGTCGGCTCGCCTGGCTTGAGGTAATAGTCAAATGTCCAGTACCCAACCTCCGGCATATGAATCAAAGCGAGTGACGCCTGGTTTTGATAGCTGCAAATGCAGGTGCGTGTATAATCAGGAGCGTTAAATACGCCGTTTGCGATGATCAGATTAGAAGTGCATCCCGACTTGAATCCGCCTATGCTTGCCGTGCCTTGTCCTTTGGTCAAGTCTACAAAAGCGCCCGAGGCCGAGCGGAAAGTCAGCAGGTTTTCGCTGGCTATCGCCGTATTACATCCCTTGAACCTGACCCATGTCCAGGGAATCGTCTCGCCTGTCATTGAATGTTTGCGTGTGACGTATTCGCCGCTTAGCAGGTTGAAGACCTTCGCCTCGGCGGGTGCAGAGCCACTGCCGCCGCCGGTTTGAGTTATGATCCGGTCGTGATAGAGTATAGGGGGGCCTTTATATTTGTCATCGGTTCGCCAGAGTACCTTGCCGTCGGATCCCCTGTAAGCAGTCATGCCCTTATCCGGCTCATCGCTCGCTCTGTCACCGGACCGGCTGGCAGCTTCGAGCAGGACATCATGCTCGGTTGAGTAAGCCAGCCAAGTCCCAAAGATGCCATCGTTTGCCTGCCAAATCAGTTCTCCCGTCTGGGCTTCTAACGCGTACAGCGTGTGTTTATTGTCGAAGTTTAGCCCCCGGCGTTTCAAGGTAGCGAGCTTCGTGTCGCTTATGCCATCGATGCAGAAGACTTTGCCGGCCGCTATGGCAATTGCGTTGTGTCGGAAGGAGTTTTCTGCGCTGCGTTTCCAGAGAATCTTACCCGTGTGGCGATCCATGGCAACGAGCATTTTGCTGGCGGAAGCATAGTCCGCGTTCAGCGTCACGCCGGTGATATTGTTAAGGGCGAAGCTTCCGGCAGTCCTGGCGATTCCGGATTTTCCATTGGTCACAGCGACCATGTATGGGTGGAGACAAAAATCGCTGCCCCCGATTTTTTCGTTATGTCCCTCGATTGCCAGCACATTCGTTCCGGCCTGCAGAAAAGTCGCGTGGTTGTCGATCTTGAAATATTCCCAGTCATCAGCCTCGTGTTTTCCTACGCCCGATGCTCTTGACCCGCTGCCGCTTCTAACACCTACGCGGAGGATCTCTTTGCCGTTGAGGTATGCGATAAAGGCGTCGTCGTATTTGACGACCAACCCAAGCTCCGCGATCTTATCCGGCTCGGGCAGGTTAAATGACTTGCGTAAATAGAAGACCGAGTGACGATTCCTCATATTCTTCAGCGTCGTTTTGATATCATCGACGCTGTAACCGAATCCCGCCGGGGCGCTCTCCCACTTGCCGGCATTGAAGTCGGACTGCATCCATCCGCTGCCCGGACGAGCACCGGCAAAATATTGCCAATCGGCGCCTTTCTCAATGATCGGCTTGCTGTCTTTGGGTAATATTATGCGTCCTTTTCCATCTATCAGCGGAACGTAAAGCGGCGACGACGTGCCTAACAGCAAATCTTCACATACGGCCAGCGCTCCCCAGTTTGGTTTGTCCTCGCCCGGTATCGAGAATTCCTTCATCGTTCTGCCCGTAGCCGGATCGAGAACGTGGATATTGTCTCGGTAAACGATATACACAGCGTCGGATACGGTGACATAGTTACTGCCGATCTCATTTGCGCCAGGCTGGTGATCCGTGTTATCGTAGAACTTGCCGAGGTCCTCGAACTGCCGTTCCCACAGCAGGCGGCCCGTATAGACGTCAACCGCCCGAATCATGTTTCGCCCTTCGATGAACAGCCTGCCCCCAACGACATGAGGCGACGGTCCGTGGCCGTGACGCGGCAAAATCTTGTCATTCGCCGGCCCCCCGAACCATAGAAGTCCCAGCGGCGCTTTGACACTTTTGTCATAGGACATCACGGTATTTGCCGAATCGCCGTACTGATGGGTCCAATCCGCCGAATCGGGTAACGGGCCGACTCGGGTCAATCTGATAAATTCACCAGAACTTGCAATCTCACAGCCGGGCAGTTCCATTGCGACCATTCGTCTGAAGGTAGCCGGGTGCTTGCTCTTCGGGACTGGAAAGCAGGCGGTGCCGCCATAGGGACGCAACGAATGAAAAACACGTTCGGTAAACATATCGCCTTTCCGAAAATCGGCCGCTCTGATGTCTTCCGATACGACCAGATTCGCCATATACGGGGCAAGCTGCATCGTCGTGATGTCACCGACATGGACGGAGACTCGATTTCCGTACAGACCCGCCTCGTCAAGTTTTCGGCGTATCGCGGCGACCTTTTCCGCATCCGAATCGATCGCGATTATATGCAGATTCGATTGATTTATTAACTCGTAGAGAAGCTCGCCTGAGCCGAGACCCGGCAGCAGGCAGTATCCCTCTTTTTCACCCGTCATTTCCAGAATCTGCCTGGCCTTGTCAGCCCATTGACCGGAGCGGCGCGGCAGAGGTTTGGGTTGGCGGGCATAACGTTTCGGCTCGATTTTGTTTTCCGCGAAACAGTAGAGGCTCCCTTCGAGGGTAATGACGAAAAGTTTGCCGTCCGCGGCGAGCATGTTCCAGACTTCGCCGTCCACATTCGCCTTCCATGGCACTTCGGCCTGGCTGTTATTGGCGGGAATATCCACAGCCAGAATAGTGCCGTCTTTGCCGCTGCCGTACACGCGCGAGCCTGCTGTTATATGGATTCTATCGAGTCCGGGTATGGCTTCTGTGGTGCCAAGATCTGTTGCTTTTTTGGTGCCCGGTTCGAGCTGATAGGCCGCGACTGTATTATTTTTCAAGCCGATGATGACATCGTCCGCTATCACCGATGCCGGCGCCTTGTAGATTCCATTTCCGTCGGAGAGATTGTATATGGACCCATCGTTAAAGAAATAATCGCCTGAAGCCATAACTTCGCAGACGCCGATCTTGCCGTACTTGTTCAAATGATAGTACAGGAACTCTCCCGTCTTTCGGTCGTAAGCGGCCGGCACGGAACGGCCGCCGGATACGAGAAGTTTGTCCTCCGTGGCGACCAAATAACCCTGCGGTGCCACGCCGGCAAAGGCCGGACTGCTGTGAGGCTGCATGAGGTACGTCGAACCGCTGGAGCTGTTGGTCCAGACGATATCTCCCGTCTCGGCGTCGATTGCGTGGATGAATGTCCCCATGAAAGGCCAGATACTGGCCGCGAAGTATATCGTCCCATCGTACAGTACAGGGCCGCCCCGCACGGGCCACATACTGACCAGCCGATCGTTGCCGATCACCTTATTGCCCGCGGGGCCCGCGAAGAACCTGCTGAGAAGAGAGCCATCCCCGGCATTCAGGCAGTACAGATATCCGTCGTCCGAGGCGAAGTAGAGCTTGTCCTTGTACGCCACAGGAGCAAATCGCACCGGCCCATCGCAATAAAAACGCCACTTCTCGGCCCCAGTTTCCGTGTCATAGGCTGTCACGCTGTCTGAGGCCATCGAGCCGACGAAAATGGTCTTGCCCGTAACAATCGGTTCGTATGAAGCGTCAAACTGCAGCCTGTTCTGGCTTGCCGGCCAGGCGGGTTTCGGTGGTACCAGCTCGCGAACCCACTGAAGATTCAGCTCTGCCGGCAGTTGCTCAGGTGATGCAGCATCGCGCTGGGGATGCATTCGCCACATAGGCCAATCGTACCCATGCGAGACTGCCGGGAAAAAGATTGCCTGGATAAGCCCGAAGCCGATTAGAAACAGTAAACAAAAATGCCGGTTTACCCCGTGAGATAACGGCTTGGCATATCTCATGGGGTGAATATGTCCGCAGGTGCTTGCGGCGAGTGTGGGTCTGTCGTAATCATTCAACATTAAATCGTTACTCCTGTGATTCGAAAGAATTAGCGCTCAGCGTGCAGCGGATAAGAGCCACCCCATTGACAGCAATTTGTCGTATACATAATTCCAACATCCAAAATCTCTGATTTGCTTAAGACTACCAGATTCTTCTCAATTTTTCAACTGATTTTTGGCGACTTTCGGGGGATCTTACTTCTTTTTCAGATTGCTGGGATCGTGCAAAAAAGAACAGGTTGCCACTCAAATTAATATAGAAAGAGTGTTTTTCAAGGCAGATAAGCAGATTAAGAAACGATATCGGTTAAGCAATCTCGCTGAAATTCTGCCACTCGATACTCCCGACTTTCTTTATAAATAATGTACAGGAATTCTATAATATCTTTCTGTTTTTTACAGTACCAAATCATCCCGATCGGCACAATTTCGGCTCTTTGGCAGCCTTCTTGCCGAATTCCTCGTTTCATGCTATGATATTCCTCCGATTAGCAGATTAATCGCAAAAAGTTCGTGAAAGATTTTTCTTATGACTTCAGATAAGAATGTTCGCCCGGGCACTTATGAGTTGTTGGGAGTGAGGAAATTGTCAATCGAACCCGATGCCAAAGGCTCAGAAAGGCTTTTTTCGGAATCCCTGCTGGTGCATAACGTATCGTGGTTCTGCCAGTTCCGATGGCTGGTGATCGCAACTCTTGCCTGCTATGGCCTCGCGGGATTGTTTCCTCGATTTATCGGTTCTTTCGGGATGCGTCCTCCCGGAGTGTGGCCCTTTGTCACGGCTGCGATTCTGGTATTCAGCAATCTCGCTTTTCTGTATTTGGCTCGGACGAGGACCTCACCCGCCCAGGTCATGTCTAACTTGTGGGGCCAGATTACCGTTGATTTGGTGATTCTCACCGGGGTTGTATACTTTATCGGCAGTCTGGAGACGAATATCGCGTTTACATATCTGTTTCATATCGTTCTGTCGTGCGTATTCTTCTCGGACAGGCAGTCTCTGATTGTTACGGTTATGGCGATCGGTATGTTCGCGGCGTGTATCATGGCCGAATATGTTCTGAAAATACTGCCTTCTATGAGCATCTTCGCAGACTCGCTGACGCGAGATCATACCTCGCCTGTACTGAAAATACTGGGATTCAACTTCTTTCTGACGATCGGAATCTGGCTGGTAGTGTGGTATCTTGCTTCTCATCTGTCATCGATGGTACGCCGGAGAGATTTCGAACTGGCCGAGACCAACCGCAGGCTTGTGGCGGCTTATGAGGAACGCTCGAGGCATATGCTGACCACGACTCACCAGCTAAAAGCCCCCTTTGCGGCGATCTATTCCAACGCTCAACTGCTGCTCCAGGGCTATTGTGGGCAGATCCCCGACGAGGCTCAGAAGATAGTAGAGCGGATATTGCTGAGATGCCGGCGATTGACGGCGGAAATCCAGGAGATGCTCCAGTTGGCAAATCTCAGCTCGACGAGCCTGGAGTCTATTCCCCGAACCAGGATGCTTTCAACGGAATTGCTGCCCTGGTGCATCTCTCAGGTTGAAGGTGTCGTTCAGGAGCGGGGGATTATTTTCAAAACGGATATTCGGCCAGTCACCCTTCTCGGCGCTGAAGATCATTTCAAAATGCTGTTTGTCAATCTGCTGTCCAATGCGGTAATATACTCGCAAAGAAACGGGCAGGTGAGTATTTCCTGTAAGCCGGGGCCGAATTTGGAGCCTGTTGTCGTTATTGAAGATAAGGGAATAGGCATTCCTGCGGATAAGTTGCCTCGTATCTTCGAGGAGCATTACCGTACTAAAGAGGCCGTACAACATAATAAAGAGTCTTCCGGGCTGGGTTTGGCTATAGTTAAGCATGTGGCTGAAATGTACGGAATTCGTATCCGGGTGGAGAGTCGCGCCGGATTCGGGACGAAGTTTGAGCTGATATTCCCCGCCTTAGATGAAAGTTCGTAAAAATGATGAATAAGGAGTAACAAAATGGCTTATATTTTGATTGTGGATGACGACGAGGACTTCGCTCAGACTACAGCGACTGTCTTGCGTAAGGAAGGGCACGAGGTTCAGATTGAGCTGGATACAGACGACGCAGTGCAGAGTATGCAAAAGAAAATCCCGGATTTAGCGGTTCTGGATGTTATGTTTCCTGAAGATATTTCGGCCGGCTTTGAATTGGCTCGCTTTATGCGTCACGAAAGCGAACAGCTCAAGAAGATTCCAATACTGATGCTCACGGCGATCAATACCAAGTTTCCGTTGGGTTTCGGGCCAAAGGATATCGACGATGACTGGCTGCCTGTGACAGATTTTCTCGAAAAGCCCGTGGATTTTGACGTCCTGGTGAACAAGGTATCGAAGCTTCTCGGCTAAAATAGTACAGCCGACTGAGACCAAAAGCTGCGTTGTTCGTTCATTAGAAAATCGAAGGTGGCGAGTCTTTCACCTGGCCGGCGGTAATGTGTTCGTGTAAAAAGTTGACGGATTTCTCTTAGCTCCGGCTAAGCGTCTTCAATGCGCGACGCTACGCTCGGTTCAGGCTCGTCCCTGAGGCCTTCATCGCATTCAAGGACAGGCTTCGCAAATGAATGACATTCATTTCAGCTTATTATAGGCTCTGAACATCATCTAAATGAAAGGGATATAACAAATGTTCAAATCGATTAACATAATCTTCCAATATGTTTTTTTCATGCTGATTGGCAGCCTGATCGTTACGAATATTGCTTACGCTGCCTGTCCAAATGCCGGTTGGCCCCGATTTCATGGGCCGAACCGGGATAACCTCTCGACTGAAACAGGTCTGTTGAAGAAGTGGCCCCAGAACGGACCGGCGTTACTATGGACAGCCAGGGGCCTCGGGCACGGATATTCAACCGTATCGATTGCCGCTGGAATGATCTATACCGCCGGCAACATTGAAAAAGATACGGTCATAACCGCTTTGAATATGGACGGTGAAATATTGTGGCAGGTCAAGAATGGCCCGGCCTGGACGAAAGACCGCCCCGGCTCGCGAGGAACTCCAACCATAGACGAAAACCGGCTCTATCATCAGAGTCCGATTGGAAATCTTGTCTGTCTCGATGCTAAGACAGGAAAGAAGATTTGGGGCTTCAATACGTTGGAGAAATTCAAAAGCAAGACGAACACCTGGGCGCTGGCTGAATCTCTTCTTGTCGATGGTGAGCGTTTGATCTGCTGCCCGGGAGGACCGCAGGCTTCTATGGTTGCACTTAACAAAAATACCGGGTTAGTCATCTGGACCGCTCCGAGCACGGGAGATCTGGCCGGCTACAGTTCTCCGACTCTGGTTGAATATCAGAGGCTGCGGATTATCCTCGTACTGACCGCTAAAAACTTTATTGGCGTCAATGCCGACTCGGGCGAGATGCTCTGGCAGATCAAGCACGAATCTTACGCGGACGAAAACGTCATGACGCCCATCTTTTACGATGGCCAGGTTTTCATCAGTACTCTGAAGACCGGTTCGGTAAAGTTTAATGTAAATGTCAAAGACGGCAAAGTCTCGCTTGAAGAGTTGTGGAGGACACAGGAGCTTGATTGTCACCACGGCGGCGTAGTGCTTCTCGACGGAAATCTCTATGGCAACAGCACGTTTCGCAACAGCAAGTTGTGGATCTGTCTCGACTGGCAGACCGGCGAGAAAAAGTATATGGATAAAGGTGTTGGCAAGGGCTCGCTCACGTACGCCGATGGAATGCTGTACACGCTGAGCGAAAATAGTGTCATGGGGCTCGTCCGACCTGCCGCCGCGGGATATGAGTTGGTCAGCTCGTTCGATATTCCCAAAGGAGGCCAGGGCAACAGTTGGGCACATCCTGTCGTTTGCGGCGGTCGTTTGTATATTCGCCACGATGACTTCCTTTACGTTTACAATGTGAGATAAAGAATCCGTAAAACTTAGTGGAAGGAAAAATAATGTTCGTTACAAAGCACAGAAAAATTCAATGTTGCCTGGTTCTGGCTTTCATTGTCTCGCTTTTGATTTGCTCGAAACTGCCCGCTGCACAGGACCGGGCGGAACTGGCTAATAGTGCCATCCCCAGGCTTGAAAAGGTGCTGCAGGAGAATATTGCTTCGTTCTGGTATGACAAGAGCCTCGATCGCGTTAACGGCGGATACACAATCAACTTCGACCAGAAAGGCGAGCTCAAAGGCCTGGGGACAAAAATGATCGTAACTCAGGCCCGGACGATGTGGCTCTTCGCCCGGCTGGCTCGGGCCGGCTATGGCGGCGATGAATATATCGAGGCCGCAGAGCATGGTTATCGCTTCCTGAAAGAAAAAATGTGGGACTCCGAGAACGGCGGTTTCTACTGGGAAGTCGATGCTGCCGGCAACGAAAAACTAAAAGCCAAAAAGCACCTCTATGGCCAGTCTTTCGCTCTCTACGCTGTCTCCGAATACTACCTGGCGACACAGAGACAGGATGTGCTGGATTTCGCGATTAGTTTCTTTAATCTGCTGGAGGAGAAATCCCACGACAAAATGTACGGAGGCTACATCGAATTTTTCAACGAGGACTGGACTCCGGTCCCGGCCGGCGAATCATCCTATATGGGAGCATCTGCCGGTATGAAACTGATGAACACGCATCTGCATCTTATGGAAGCGATGACGACTTTCTATCGTGCCAGTAAGTTGCCTTTGGCACGCGAGCGGCTGCTGGAGCTGATCAATATCGAGAGTAATACCGTTGTTCGAAAAGACCTTGGCGCCTGCACGGATAAATACGATCGCGACTGGACGCCGAGATTGGAAGCTGCCTACGCACGAGTATCCTACGGCCACGATATCGAGAATATCTGGCTTCTGATGGATGCCTGTGACGCTGCGGGGATTTCGAACTATCCTTTCGGCGACTTGTATCGAACCCTGTTCGACTATTCGTATAGATACGGATACGATCAAAGCGCAGGCGGATTCTACGAAAGCGGCCTATTCAATCAGCCGGCCGACATGCTCACGAAAGTCTGGTGGGTAGAGGCCGAGGCCATCGTAAGCGCCTTGTATATGCACCGATTTTCAGCCGATCCACAATATCTGGATGTCTTCGAGCAAACCTACGATTACATCGAAAAACACCTTGTAGACTGGGAACATGGCGAGTGGCACGCTAATGTCACTGCCAGAGGCGCCGTTCAAGGCGACAAAGCCAATACTTGGAAAGCAGGTTACCACAGCGGCAGGTCAATGATCGAATGTCTGGTAATTCTAAAGCAGTGGAAGAACTGACCGATTGTAAAAAATCAAAACAAAATACAAAGTGCAAAACTGAGGATGTCATCATCAAAAGCGATGATTCCGCAATTTTAATTTTTAAAATTTGAAATTTGATTTTTCCCGCAGGGGTAGTTTTCTCTTAGCCCGGAATTACATTGGTCGCGCATGGGCCTTTTTTGCCTTCACCGACCTCGAATTCGACCTTCTGGCCTTCGTCGAGTGATGCGTAACCGGTTGTCTTAATCTCCGAATGATGGACAAACAAATCGTCGCCACCGTCGTCTGGTTGAATGAAGCCGAATCCCTTACTTGAATTGAACCATTTTACTGTACCTGTACTCACTGAAACTTCTCCCCGGCCTAATAAAGGCCGACTTAATAATAACTCTCTCTTTCTATTTTTTAAGAGCATGTCCTTGAGAGAGGAAAGAAAATGCTCTTTCAATAGTCCCAATATACATATAGTCCGTAAAAAGTCAATAAAATAAATAGAAAAAATTTTGGCGGCTTATCGTCCGGGCTTTACCCGTATCGAGGAACTTTCCTCGAAGATTGAGCTTTCGAGTCTTTGCTGGTAAACTGTGAATTATATTGATCGACGAGGTTCGAAACAGGTAATCACCTTTTTGGAGAATAGCTAATGCCGATAAGGATTATATCGCTAATTATTACTTGTGCATTTTCGTCTTTGGCTTTTGCGGCGTCTGTACCGTCAATTCCGGAGCCGGCCTATAAAATAGTCGACGACTTTTCATACTCCCGGGGGACCGCCGCCGCAGTCTGGAATCCCATGGCCGGCAGCAAACCGGTTTCGCTCGTGGAAATTGAGGGCGGGAAAGCTTTGAGAATGCAATGCAATTTCCGCGGCACAAAGATTGAGCGTGCATCCTGGGACGGCAGCATCAAACTCGACCTTACCATGTGCAAGGGGCTCCAGTTTTTGTTTTACTGCCCGGACCCAATGCCTGTGGCAAATTTTGCTGTCTATCTGCACAGCGGAGACGGGTGGTACAGGGGCGCATTCGATGCCCCTGCTTCCGATGGATGGGCCGCGGTCAGGATTAATAAGAACGCCACTAACATCGAAGGCAGTCCGGCAGGATGGAGCAAAATCGACACGATTCGTATTTCCGCATGGCGAGGCCAGGATGTAGACACCGAGTTTTATATTGCGGCCATGGGTGTATTCGGCACGGCCGGCAAGATTGTTATCGTTCGCGGCGATTCGGTTGCGAGCGAGGCGCCGAACGAACTGGATGCCGTTAAGCAATACACGCAGATCATGAGTGATATATTTGACCGGGCCGGCCTTTCGCATACAGTCCTCAGCGACCATGATGTCACGCCGGAGAGGCTCAGGGACATAAAGCTTGTGGTGCTGCCGTATAATCCGAATGTGCCGGACAATGTGACCGGCGAGATCGCAAAATTTCTTCAGGCCGGCGGAAAATTAATCGCCTGCTACACGTTGCCCGAGCGTCTCGAATCGATAGCGGGTATTCGAATCGGCCCTCATATTCGGCAGAAAGATCGGGGTAATTTTACCTCGATCCGTCCATCCGCTTATGCGTTGAATGGAATGCCGGCGGCAACCAGGCAAGCCTCGTGGAATATACGCGATGCATCCGCCGTCGAGGGA
>Ga0210003_1000632_pt1 | contig 31827 bp, 21 predicted proteins | sample LantaG_FD_182804 | JGI IMG/M metagenome (GOLD analysis project Ga0210003, IMG submission 182804) | Deep subsurface microbial communities from Baltic Sea to uncover new lineages of life (NeLLi) - Landsort_02402 metaG (SPAdes) (version 2) | ecosystem: Environmental > Aquatic > Marine > Oceanic >... | reverse complement strand
AAAAGAACTCCTAACTGCGTTGAACCTTGAGATTCCAGAAGTTAGGTAGTACATTTACAAGCAATTCAACATGCTTAATATAAACAAGTTACAATGTGTTTTTAAAATTAATGGCGAAAGTCGGGACTGTGTATATTTATGCGACTATCATATTGTTTTTCCTACGAAATATAGGCGCAAAGTGATCAATCCGGGAATTTTTACTTATCTTAAACTCAAGATAAAGGAGATAGGGAAGCATTGCCCTGAGCTTGAAGTCAAAGAGATTAATCATGACAGAGATCATATTCACATATTGATATCGATACCGCCTAAAATGAGTGTGGGGAATGCGGTAAGAATAATTAAGGCAAATACAGCGAGATCGATCAGGCAAAAATTCCCGATACTCAGGAAGGTATATTGGGGGAGTGAAGGGATGTGGTCAGATGGCTATTTTGTATCGACAATAGGTATCAACGAGTCAATAATAAAGGAGATATATCGAGGAGCAAGGTAAGGAGGATGCTGGACAAGCGAAGCTTGAATTAAGCTAATACCATGGGCATAAGCCCATGGAAGTTTATAACTCCGTTCGTTGACAGAAAATCCCCTCATTTTTAACTTTTAACCTCCTGGATTATTCATGAAAACTGCCGATGAATAATCCAGGACATAAACTATCATCATTTTATTTTGATAATCCGTGTAAAAGTATAAAACATAGCGGGAAGAAATATATAAATTGTCTATTCCCGTGTCAAATTGGTATTGAACCATCTCGGTTTATTGAGAATAAATAGCAGATTTTTACAAAAGAGTAAAAAATAGTACAATACTTTGCTCGGGTCATTATATTAAATTACTAGCATTAAATTACTAGCATTAAATTACTAGCATTAAAAATATATATAGGAGGAAGATGTGGCAATTTTAGAAGATATTGTACTTGCTATTGAAAAGGGTGATAAGGCTTCAGTTGGTGAGTTGACACAAAAGGCCGTGTCAGAAGGGATCGTTGCGACAGAAATTTTGGACAATGGGCTTATCGCCGGTATGAATGTTGTTGGTGAAAAATTCAAGAACAATGAGGTGTTCATTCCGGAAGTGCTCATGTCAGCGCGGGCGATGAAGGCTGGCATGGGAATAGTACGGCCTCTACTGGCTGAGGCCAACATCGAATCCAAGGGAAATATTGTCATCGGCACAGTGAAAGGGGACTTCCACGATATCGGCAAGAACATCGTCGGCATGCTGTTAGAGGGTGCCGGATATCAAATCATTGACCTGGGAGCAGATGTATCGGTGGAACAGTTCATGGGAGTTGTCGAAAAAGATGGTGCCAATGTCATCGGGATGTCGGCCCTTCTAACCACCACAATGACCTACATGAAAGAGGTCATTCAAGCTGTAGATGATGCTGGTTTGAAGGACAAGGTGAAGGTGATCATTGGAGGCGCGCCGATCACGCAATCCTATGCGGATGAGATCAATGCAGACGGCTATGCTCCCGATGCGGCCAAAGCGGTAGACCTTGTCAAAGGTTTGCTGGGGTAGTTAAGAACGTTGCGATTCTTTTCTGGGAGCAACCAGGCTAGAGTCCTTTTCGTCGGCACATGAGCCTGCTTGGCTCATAAATTGTGTATTATATGCCCGTTTTAGATAATTTCTCCATCCAACTATCACCCGACTATCTGATCAAACAACTTCGGCTGGATAAAAAGAAAGATGCTTCTGCGATTGCGCACAATTTGATAGAGACTGCAGAGGCGTTAATCACTCCCAAGATCGTTTATAAAGTATCCTACATCGATGGAAGTGGGGAGGAGTATGTCGAGATTGCGGGGCATACATTCACGAGCTCTGTCCTGAAGAAAAACCTGGAAAAGGTGGAGAGAGTCTTTCCCTATATAATCACTGTCGGGAGTGCCCTGGAGGAGAAAGCGTCTGCGATGGATGACCTTCTCAAACAGTACTATCTGGAGACCACGGCAGACATATCCCTGAGATTGGGAAGGCAGCACCTTGAAAAGCATTTGAAAAAGCATTACGGTCTCGAGAAAATTTCCAGTATGAGCCCGGGTTCACTGCCGAACTGGCCGATCACGGAACAAAAACCTTTATTTGCGTTGATAGGCAATACAGAGAAACTCGTGGGAGTTCGGTTGACAGACAGCATGCTGATGTTCCCGCTGAAGTCGATCTCAGGTATTATGTTCCCAACCGAAGTGACCTTTTTCTCCTGCCAGCTCTGTTCCAGAGAGCGGTGTGAAGATAGGAAAGCTCCGTTTGATGAAGCTCTCAAGGAGAAGTATGGCTTGGCCGATGAGTAGATTGTGGTAAAGCTGTGGCTAAAGGAAGGAATAATACATGCAAGAAGAAAGCTTAGAAAGAGTTCTCAAGCTCCGCTGGCTCGTCCTGGTTATGATAGGACTCGTCGTGTTTGGTGTTTACTATGCCTACGATTCGGTCGTTCCCATCGCCGATTATATTATCAGTGAAATGGGGGTTACACGAGCGCAGTATGGGCTTCTTTTCAGCTATTATTCGTTGCCCAATCTTCTTATGGTGCTACTAGGGGGGATTCTCTTAGACAGGGTTGGCATTCGGAAATCCGGTATTTTGTTTGTGACTATGTGTGTTGTCGGGGTATTGGTTACAGCCTTAGGAGGGTCAAAGTCGTTCCAGTTGATGCTGTGGGGGCGACTTATATACGGAATAGGGGCAGAGTCTCTCAGCGTGACCCAAATCAAGGTTTTATCCAAGTGGTTCAAGTGGAAAGAATTTGCCTTTGCTATGGGATTATATATCACATTGGTGCGGCTGGGGAATTTCGCCTCCCTCAACCTGGGCACACCGTTACAAACCTGGAGTGGCAATTGGCGCCTCGCTCTATGGGTGGCTTTTGGGGCTATAGTTCTGAGTTTTATCGTTTTCTCGCTGTACACTCGGTTGGATAAGGCCAAAGAGGTCTCCTTCAGGGAAAGGGGATCAGAGATCGCCACGGATAAATTTGTCTTCAGCGAAGTCTTCAAATTCAAACGGTCCTATTGGCTTGTCAATTTACTCTGTGTCGCCTTTTATTCGGGTGTCTTGCCTTTTGTCGCTTTCTCTAAGATATTCCTACAGAGTAAATATGATTTTAGCTCAGGCCAAGCTGCATTCTATGGCTCATTAATATTTGTTTCCACGATGATCTGCACGCCTCTTCTCGGCATTGTTGTCGATAAGATCGGGAAACGGGCAACCATCATGATCACAGGGTCGGTCATTATTATACCTGTTTACCTGGCTTTAGGGTTGACAGACATACATCCTGCCCTCCCTATTATCGGTATAGGAATTGCCTTTTCGCTCGTGCCATCAGCGCTGTGGTCATCAGTTCCCATCCTAGTCGAGCAGAACCGTCTGGGGACAGCATTCGGATTGATCACCATTATTCAGAATTTTGGGTTGACTGTTGTTCCCTGGTTAGTAGGGAAGCTCACAGACAGCGCAGGAGGGGATTACACCAAATCGATGCTTCTGTTTGCGTTTCTCGGTTTTGTCGGGCTTGTTTTATCCATTGCCCTCATTGTGACGGAGAAAAGGGGAAAACCGACGGGAATTGAGCTCCCGACTAAGATCGCTCATGAACAGTTCGAATCCTGATAAGGAAAATTCCTTTGACATACATAATATCATTAGGAGGTGAGTAAGTGGCTGATAAATTTACTATGCTAAAAGGCGGCCGGTTAATCGATGGAAACGGCGGAGATCCGGTAGAAGATTCGGTTTTAGTCATAAAGAATGACCGGATTGACGCTGTGGGTAAGGAGGGTAAAGTCGGCGAATTCCCTCAAGACGCAGAAGTGATCGATGTCTCCGGCAAGACTGTTATGCCCGGCCTGATGGACATGCATGTCCATCCGCTCGGGGTGAAAAGCCTTGATCCCTTAAGCTGGATCATTACTTCGCAAGAGCTTCGGGCTATCAGAGCTTCTGTCGATGCCTGGAGGTTGATCGACAGCGGATTTACGACTATCCGGGATTGTGCGACGCCCACCAGCCTTCATCTGAAAAAAGCGGTGGAGGAAGGGAGTATCATCGGCCCGAGGATTTTCTCCTGTAACAAGATTATTACCCAAACAGCCGGTCATGGAGATGTGGCGCATTTTTTGCCAGCGGCTTGGTCCTATGAAAGAGGGATAGCACGAGTAGCCGATGGTGTGGATGAGTGCCGGAAGGCAGCGAGAGAGCAGCTGCGGGAGGGTGCGGATTTCATCAAAATGTGCACCACCGGCGGGGTTATGTCCGAAAAGGACAAACCCACGCACACCCAATTTTCGCTGGATGAAATCAAGGCTATGGTCGAGGAAGCGCATGCCTTCGGCGTCAAAGCCGCCAGCCATGCGCAGGGAACACCCGGAATCAAAAATGCTCTGTTGGGTGGGGTGGACACCATCGAACACGGGATTTTTCTGGATGATGAAGTTATCGAAATGATGATCAATCAGGGGACGTATCTCATCCCGACTCTGGCCATAGTCAAGGCGATAATCGAAGGGGGCACAGAGGCTGGGGTTCCACAGGGCTCGTTGGACAAAGCCAAGCGCGTTTTCGAGATTCATCGGGCGTCTTTTAAAAAGGCTTACGATGCTGGTGTGAAAGTGGGACTGGGGACGGACTATTTGAGTGATCCTATGTCGCCCATGGGGAAAAACGCTGTGGAGTTGAAAATCTATGTCGAAGTAGGGCGCACGCCGATGGAGGCCATCGTCTCCGCGACCAAGATCAATGCCGAAGTGGTGGATATGGGCGATGATTTGGGGACATTGGACAAAGGGAAACTGGCTGATTTGATCGTCGTCGATGGTAATCCGCTCGACGACATAAGCATTCTGTGCGACAAAGCGAATATCCTTAACGTTTTCAAGGGAGGAAAACAAATTCCCCGCTTGAACATAGACTGATCAATCTAACTCAACAGGAATCAAAGGGATCAGGCTTTATAAAGTTGAATATAAACAAGTCAAAAGGATCAGACTTAGATAAATTTGAGGGAGGCTAAATCCGGTTACTGAGATTTATTCAACTTGACAGAGTCTGACCCCGATGAGAAAGGAGCAATAATGAAGGACAATTTCAGACTCAATATACCGAGGTTGAATATTTTATCTGAGGATCAGAGAGAGCTCATCCATCTCTCCTCTTTAGAGGTCTTGCGAAGGACAGGCGTGGATGTGAAAGAGCCTCAAGCTGTGGAGCTTTTTCAGAAAGCAGGCTGTTTAGTAGAAGGAAAAAGAGTGCAAATCCCTGCCCGCCTGGTGGAGTGGGCTCTCCGGAACGTTCCCCCGAGAGTTCCTCTCTGCGACCGTACCGGAAATCCGGCCATGTTTCTCGAAGAAAACAACGTCTATTTCGGGACGGGCTCGGACACTCCCCATGTCGTGGATGCCTTTACTGGGGAAAGAAGACTCGCTGTCTTGAAGGATATCGAGAACGTATCCAAGATTGTGGACTACTGCGATGATATGAGTTTTGTGATGTGCTCGGGGATTGCCAGCGATGTAAACAAGGACATCTCCGATCTCTATCATTTTGAGGCCATGGTGAACAACACAGAGAAGCCGATCGTGTTTACGGCCTGGAGCTTGGAGAACTTGAAGACGATTGTCGAGATGGCTGAAATGGTAGCCGGAGGTGCGGAAAAGCTGAGGAACAACACCTTCATCGCCCTCTATACGGAACCCATATCTCCTTTACAGCTGGCTAAAGAATCTACGCAAAAGCTCATTTTTATGGCTGAGAAGTCTCTCCCCGTCGTTTTCACGCCGGCTGTTCTGACTGGTGGCACTGGTCCGGTGACCATTGCGGGCGGCCTGATTCAGGGGAATGCCGAGATCCTGGCCGGCTATGTTCTCTCCAACCTTGTTAGAAAAGGCGCCCCGTTTGTGTATGGCGGCGGAGTGACCACTTTGGATATGGCCACATCCATTTGTTGTTATGCATCGGCCGAGTTCATGCTGGCCACAGCAGCGCTGACAGATATGGCCAGGTTTTATCGGCTTCCTATGTTCAGCTTTGCCGGGTGCTCAGACTCCAGTATTTACGACCATCAGGCGGCTATAGAAGGAGTTATTATGATTGTATTGGCCACTCTTTCGGGAGGGAATCTGGTTCATGATGTGGGGTACATCAATAACGGATTGACAACATCTTATGAACAGCTCGTGGTGTCGAATGAAGTGATAGGCATGATGAGACGGTTCTCGGGAGGAATCGAGCTCAACGAAGCAACCATGGCGCTTGATTTGATTGACAAAGTTGGCCCTGGCGGTGAGTATTTGACGGCTGAGCACACCTTGAAACACTTCAAGAAGAACTGGTATCCGGAGCTGATGTCGAGAGCTCCTTACGAGAAATGGGTGGCTGACGGCAGTAAAGATCTGAAATCAAAGGCCACTGGAAAAGTGCAGCACATCATTGAGAGTCACAAACCAAAACCCCTCGCAGAAAATATCAAAGTAGAGCTCCGAAAAATCATCGAATCGAAGAATACATAAAAGGTGCTAGGTACCTTTTTAATGTAGGGCCTGTTCCCCGAACGGGCCGAAAATAAGCCAGGATTCTCAAGTTAAAGATCTAAGAAAAAAGTTGCCGGCAATATTTTTTGGATTAAGAATAATTCAGCATAGCGGAGAAGGAGGTCAACAATGAGAAGAAAAAGGACTAAATTCTTTTTATCTAGCCTTATATCATTTTTATTCCTCTGTACAATTGGTTTCAGCCAGGAAAAGAAGGAGATTGATGTCGAGTGGATTTGGAGTGAAGAGGTTGCAAAAGTCCAGGCGGTTCCGCAGTTCACATGGCTTGATAATAACAAAGCTTTGCTTCTTGACATGCACAAACCCGAGAAGGAGCAGACTTTTGAAATTTTGGATCCTGTGAGCGGCATCCGCACTCCGATTTTAGATATGGGGAACGCGCTACAAAGTCTGAAGGGCCATATAGGCGAAGAAGCAGTGCCCAAGACAATTCCCTGGCCCATAGCCTTTGATAAGTCCGGGCGCATAGCTCTTTACATGTTTGGTGGTGATATTTATGTGCTCAAGATTGCGAATGCAGAGTTTGTTCGTATAACAGATACCGAGGAAGAGGAGCTCGGACCCACGTTATCGCCCGATGGGAAGAAAATCGCGTATGTGTGCATCAATGAGATCTATGTGTACGATTTAGAAAGCCAGAGTGAGAAACAGCTCACGTTCGACAGTTCGGAAACTCTGTACAATGGGCGGTTATCCTTCATGTACTGGGAAGATGTCTTTTTCCGCAACAACGGTGTCGGACTCTGGTGGTCGCCGGACTCTACGGCGCTTGCCTATATGCAGACAGACGTTTCTCAGGTCACCGAGTTGATTTACTATGACATAAAGCCTTTTAATCCCCGAGTCATAAAACAGCGCTATCCTCTTGTTGGCGAAACCATAGAGACTGTAAGGATTGGCATTGTCGAGTTGGATGCGGTGAAGACAACCTGGCTTAAGGGAACGGGAATTCCTGATGAGTATGTGGTTGCTGTGGATTGGCTTCCCGACAATAGACGCATCAGTTTCAGGATCTTGAATCGAACTCAAGATGAATTGGACATGTATTTGGCAGACCGCTCCACCGGAAAATCCACACTTGTTTTACATGAAACCGATGAAGCTTGGGTTAATGTATCCGGAGATCTATATTTTTTGGAGGATGGGGAGCATTTTATATGGGGATCTGAGCGCAGCGGTTATAAACATCTCTACCTCTATAATCTGGATGGACAGCTCGTCAATCCGATAACAAAAGGCGGTTGGGCTGTCCGGGCGCCTTTCCAGGTTGCCTACTGGTGGGGTAAATCAGCCGTATCTATTGATGAAGGAAACGAACTGCTCTATTTCACTTCGCTAGAAAAATCATCACTGGAACGCCACCTCTACCGCATCAAATTCGATGGAACAGGAATGGAACGGCTTACCTGGGCAGACGGTTTTCATTCCGTTGTTTTTAGCCAGGATTCCAAGTTTTATCTTGATGTGTACTCGAATGTTAAAGCACTGCCATCCCTGGCGCTCTACAGAAATGATGGAAGTATGATCAAGGTGATCACCGAATCGAAATCCGAGATTCTCACTAAATACGGGGTACAGACACCCGAGCTCTTCGAGGTTTCTGCTTCGGATGAGTTTAAAATGCCGGCCATGATCTACAAGCCGAAGGATTTTGACCCGAAAAAGAAATACCCTGTGATCATCTACCATTACGGAGGGCCTTCGGCGCCTACCGTCATCAATCACTGGCAGCGGTATACCTTTTTCAATCAAATTCTCTTGAATGAAGGATTCCTGTGTGTTACGGTCGACAATCGCAGTGCGACAGCTATCAGTAAAAAATTAGAGAATTTGGTCCTCAATCAGATGATCGGGCCGAATGAGTTGAGAGATTTGATGGATGCGGTGAAATGGGTGAAATCTCAGCCTTATGTGGATCCTGACAGGGTAGGGATGTGGGGCTGGAGTTATGGCGGATGTTACACCTTGATGGGAATGACCCAATCCAAAGAATTCAAGGCTGGTATTGCTGTTGCCCCGCTCTCAGATCAGAGATTCCACGAGCCAAAGTGGGCTGAATTTGCCATGAAGATGCCGCAAGTGAATCTTGACGCCTGGGAGAAAGTCTCTCTCTTAAAGTATGCCAAAGACCTTCACGGAAGGTTGATGATCGTCCATGGCACATATGACGACAACGTCCGCATCCAGAATACCTGGGCATTTATCGATGAATTGATCAAAGCCGGTATAAATTATGATATGATGATCTACCCGATGAGAAAACACGGGATAGCGGATACACCCGCCCGGATCCATCTGTTCAAGAAAATGATCGAATTCTGGACCAGGCATCTTTAAAAAAGGTGACTGGCACCATTTTGATACTTGTTTGAAAGGAGAGGTCAATGCGTCGTCGTTTTTTGATTTCGGTAGCGATTCTATTTTGTGTTTTTTCAGTGTATTTGGTCACTATCGGGAATAATGATCAATCATCAATCCCAAAGATCAATCCCTTTAGTCCTCAAATGTGCACGTCCCTGTTGGTTGGGAAGAATGCCACCGTCGATGGATCTGTGATTTGCACTCAGTCGTCCGACTGTGGTAACTGCGATATCAGGTTGGAATATGTTCCGGCTGCTGTCTATCAACCGGGAGAGATGCGGGTTGTCAAAGGGTGGAACGTCTATGACTTTCTGGGAACAAAAGGAAGTCCTCCGGTTCGATCCGGTCCGACAATCACAATTCCTCAGGTGAAACAAACATATGCCTACATGGCGACCACGTTTCCCTTTATGAACGAACACCAGGTGGCCATAGGAGAGGCAACGCTTGTCGGGATTCGCACGGAGCTCGCCCCTTCCGAGAACTCGGATGCCAAAATTAGGATAACCGACCTTTCTCGAATCGCGCTGGAAAGAGCCACGACTGCACGTGAAGCGATCAATATCATGGCCTCACTTATGGAGGAACATGGATTCAATGCTTGGAATCCCAATTGGATGAACCTAGTCCCAGGAGGGAATGACGCTTGTGGTGAGTACTTTGCCGTGGCGGATAAGGATGAGGTCTGGTGTTTTGAGTTCCTGCCTGTCGGTTCTGACTGGAAGAAAGATTCCGGTGAACCTGGAGTTTGCTGGTGTGCTATGCGGATTCCGGATGATATGTTTGCGGTCAATGCCAACGAAAGCATCATCGGCGAGATTAACTTGAGTGATAAAGACAACTTCATGGCTTCTTCAAACGTGAAATCACTCGCCATCAAGCATGGCTGGTGGGATCCAAAAAGCGGTGAACCTTTCCGTTGGGATTTGGCTTACACAGGGAAAAAAGCCAACAGCCTCCGCACATGGCGGGCTCTTAGTATGGTTACCCCATCACAGAACTTGCAGCCCCATGCCGATGGCTACCCCATGCCGATTAGACCCGATAAAAAGCTTTCCATTCTGGATATCAGGAAAATTCATGGTGACCGTCTCGAGGGAACTGAATTCGACCAGACCAAAGGCCTAGCTGCGGGACCATTTGGCAGTCCCAACTGGCCTTTCGGCGCGCCTGATCAAACCAGGGCGATCGGCACAATGTCCTCGGACACGATAATCATCAATCAATGCCGGGAATGGCTCCCGGCTCTTATAGGTGGAGTGATGTGGGTTGGCTTGGGAGGCGGCGATATCAACCTCTATGTGCCTTTTTATGCTGGCATTACCCGCTTGCCCAAGGCCTACACAACCGGAGTTCGAACCCAGTTTGATTGGGATTCTGCCTTTTGGGTTTTTGAGCTTGTGGGAAGCTGGGCCCAACTGAATTACGTCAACATGATTAAGGAGATCAAAGCAGAGCAACTCCGCATCGAGAGCGCAGAGCTGGATAGACAGGCAGCCATCGATGAGGAAGCCTGGAAACTGTATCAGGAAGATCCTTATCTGGCGAGGGAACACCTGACTAATTACTGTATCGAAAATGCGAATGAAGCGGTCGATAGTTGGAGAGCACTGGCTAATTCCCTGATCGCACATTACAGTTTTGGCACCGCTACGACTATCGAGAAGTTCATCGCACCCGAGTGGTGGAGGAAGGAAATATCCGAAAAGAGAAAATAAAAAGTGAGAGAGGTGAAAAAAGAGGACAGGCATCTTTTTTTAAAAATAAGTTGTCTGTCCTTTTTTTAGGAGGTTTAGATGAAAGAATATTCGGCAATAAAAAGGTTGTAGCAGGTCATGAAAGACAAGGATGTCGATCTGGTCATCCTCTGGCCATCGGCGAATTGGATTTATCTCGTGCCATTTGCTCTGATTGCTGTAGAGCGACCGACTTTTTTGTTTATATCACGTGATGACATATGCTCTGTTATCCCGGACTTTGACCGGGAAGAATTCATAGAGAAGAGTCGACTCGAGCATGTTTATTCCTGGAGTGATGCTGAAGGAACGAAGCAAGCCGTTCAGCAGGCTTGGGACTTCATCTCTAATCCAGAAACGTAGAACCTTGCCTTGGACGACACTATGCCCTTCCAGTATTGGAAAGCGCTCGAGCCTCACATCGCCGATAAGGCAAGCCAGCTTGCCAGTAATCTCGTCATGAATCTCCTCTGATCAAAAGACCCGAGGAAATCGAAGCGATAAGAAAAACATCGGCAATGATTGAGAAAACTCTGAGCCGAGCTGATGAAGCTTTCCAAGAGGGAAGGACTGAAAAGGAAGTCGACGCAAAGTTAAAGTCCATTTTACTCGAAATGGGAATGGATACTCTCGATTATGTGCTCGTCCAAGCTTGGCCGAACAGCGCTTCGCCACACCACCTTCCCGGCTCGGATCTCGTGAAAAGAGGAGAACCGGTTCTCATCGATATCGGTGTTTCCCATGCTGGCTATTACTCTGATATCACGAGACAGGTTTCTGTGGGGGAGCCATCTGATGAATATAAAAAGATCTTCGCCATAGTGCGTGAAACCCAGGCGAAGGCTGTGGACGCTGTTAAAGCAGGTATCCCAATCAGCGAGGTCGATAAAGCCGCCCGCGAAACAATTGAGAAGACCGGGCTTGGCAAGTATTTCAACTCCCGAACCGGGCACAGTCTTGGCCTGGAAGTCCATGAGCCGCCCTCAGTATGGGGAGGGAATCCGTTATCCATGCAATCAGGGATGGTTTTTACCATCGAACCGGGAATATATCTGCCGGGCAAATTCGGCGTCCGGATCGAGGATACCATTGCCGTGACGGACCAAGGTGTCGATAGGCTGACCTCATCAGACAGGGATTTAATCATAATCTGGAAGGAGAAAATCATGGGTGAAAATGTCATTTATGAAAAAGATAGACCCATCGGGCGCATCACTCTGAATAGACCTGAGAAGAGAAATGCTCTCAATCCTGCAGCACTGAATGAGTTGATCCATTGCTTTTCTCTTAGTAAGGAAAACAATGATCTCTGTGTCGTTTATGGAGCTGCCGGGAAGGACTTCACTATCGGCGCCGACCTAAAGTATGGCTATCAGATGATGACTGATTCCGACCGAGCTGATGAGGCCGCTGAATACTTGGCCAATTTTTAAGAGCTCTGCCGAGTAATGCTGGATCACGATGGCATCATCATATCTGGATTGCATGGTTGGGTCATCGGCGGCAGGTTTGAAATACATCTTGCTTGCGACCTGAGAGCTGCGACCAAAGACATGACAATCATGTTGCCTGAGCTCTCCATGGGTCTCATGTTCTCCAACGCATCGACGAAACTACTCTCACGTATAGTAGGGGAGGGCCGGGCCAAGCAGCTTCTTTTCTTAGGCGATAAAATTGATGCCCAACAGGCTTATGGTTATGGTTTAATCTTCCAGGTTACAGATGATATTGACACCCTTAATTAGCTTTTAAGCAAGACAGCTGAATCCATCGTGAAGAAAAGTCCGCTCGCTTTGCGATTAGCTAAAAAAATTAGTCCATGAAAACCAGGATGCCGATATTCCCACTGTACTGGACAGAGAAATGGAGGCTATGATTGTTACCGGGCAAAGCGATGAGTGTGCACAACGCATAAAGGCCTTTTTTGAGAAAAAGGATTGATCTTCTTGGGATCATGCCTGGGCTTGCCAAGGCGATTCGCAAACACCAAGTGGAACTGGAAGCGATGGGCTGGATCGTCCGCTTAATTCCCGATCAGGACCATTTGTTTTCACTTTAGAAGAAGTTTTTAGGATATTAGCACTTTTGTACAAAAATTTAGCCGTATTTTACTATATTTCATTCTTCTACTTTACTATGTTATAGAAATCATTATGATGCTTTTTATTAGAATGGTTTGGGCCGTAGAAAGGGGTTAAATGTCATCCATCATGAAACGCAGAGATTTTATGAAAAAGGTCGCAATTGTCGGCAGTTCTGCAGGATTAGTCGGATATGGAGGGGATATGCCAAGCAAGACGATAAACAAGGATGCAGATGTTTCGCTCAATTCTCTTCCCCGGCAAGGCCCCAAGCCTGTGGTGAGAGGGAAAAGGGCTGTTTGCAGCAGTTCTCAGCCCATCGTTACAGAAACAATGCTCAAAGTGATGAAAGATGGAGGGAATGCCGTAGATGCCGGAATCGCTGGCAGCATGGTCCAGGCTGTCGTCGAACCACACATGACGAACCATGCCGGAACAGTTACTTTTCTTTACTGGGAAGCGAAAACGGGCAAGGCATATGAACTGAACAGCCAAGGGACTTTGGTTCCAGGGCTACCGCCCTTTCGGACCTATCCTCCCAACCTAGGCGGTTTTGCGCTCGGTGCGGGCCCTATGGCTTGCATTCCTGGATTTATGCCTGGTATGAGGGAGCTGCACAAGCGTTTTGGGACAAAGCCCTGGGCCTATCTCTGTCAGGACGCCATTCGTTGGGCTGAGGAAGGGCACATCGTACACTCGTTTGAGCACGCAACGTTGGAGTGGGAGTTGATCTCCAACACTTACTTTCCCTCCGGCCGCAAAATGTTCACGCCTGACGGATTTACGCCTCCTGTCGGCGAGCGATTTAAGAATCCGGATCTGGCCAAAACTCTTCGCCATGTAGCTGAGGAAGGGCCTGAATACTTCACCAAAGGCGGATGGGCAAAGAAATTCGTGAAAAAAGCCAACGAGCTCGGATGGCCCATTAAACTGAAGCACATGACAGAGGTTCCGCCAAGATGGGGAGAACCGTTACGTTTCAAACACAACGGTTATGAAGTGCTCCAGTTAAGCCCTCCTGAACGGCAAGGTGTATTTTGTGCTATGGTTCTAGGAATACTCTCCCATTTGGGCGTCAAGTCTTTGGGGCATTATACCAAGTCCGCTGAGACACTCTATTTTCTTGCCTACGTACTCCGATGGGCGGAATTCGAGCTGGGATTTTTACACGATCCTGAGATATTTCATATTCCTCTTGAGGAGTGGTTATCCGAAGAACATCACAAGAGGATTGCTAACGTTATCAAAAAGAGCATGCCCAAGATTGATCTAACAGAACATGTGCTTCTCACCTCCGGAAAACCCGCTTTGGCAGCTGCCGGATTCCCCACTGCAGGGCCTCAAAAGAAAAAGCCCTCGATAGGAAGCTGTGAACTTAGCATTGTCGATCCGCAGGGCAATTGGGTCCAGATGATGAACACTTTGCAGGGGAGCGGTATTCCCGGGCTAGTTATCGGAGGAGTGCCAATGGTCGGCAGCCATGCCACCTTCGACATGAAGTTCTTCATTTCAGGATGGTTAACTGGGGGAGGGCGTGTCCGATCTGGGATTGGCAACACCATAGTCTTGAAAGATGGACGCCCTTACATATCAATGGGAACTCCTGGAAATGTCCATGTGACTATTCCTCAGGTTTTACTGAATGTCCTCGATTTTGGAATGGATCCCTACGAAGCATCTGATGCACCCAGAATGTTGGCTATGCGGGATGATTATGTCGTGGGAATCGAGAGCCGCATTCCGTCAGCAGTTGTGGCTGATTTAGCCAAACTCGGCATAAGGGTTCATCCTCTTCCTATCTATGACTTCCACATGGGATCGTTCCAGATGTGCTGGCGCGATGAAAAAACCGGCCTTTACAACAGCAGTGCCGATCCAAGGCGTGCCGGTATGGCCGGCGGATTTTGAATTTCAAGGAGACAGTTAGGCAAGATGAACGAAAGCAAATAAGAATTTTCATCAGCTATACAATTTATGTGCCTAAGTGAATCTCTAATAAGGAGGCAATGATGAAACGTCTTTTTGGAGTCGGGCTACTATCGTGTTTTATGCTTTTGATATCTTTGGCCTGTCAGAAAAAGCCTGTACCTGTAGAAGATTTTAGTTTATCTCCAAATGGCTGGCCTGAAGGAGAGTTCGAAAAGTACGCGAAGCTTAATGATACTTATGGCAAACCAAAAACATTTGCAGAAGGCATAAAGGGAATGATATGCAGCACGACGGAACCATTATCCATTCATGCTGGATTGCAGGCTTTGAAGCAGGGCGGGAGTGCTGCCGATGCCGTAATGACAACATCCATTGCCCAAATTTGCCAGGCCATAGGGAGTTATGTGAGCTATGGTGGGTTCATGACCATGGTCTATTATGATGCTTCAACAGGAAAAACCTACTCTATGAATGCGGCCTATAATACGCTCTACGAAGAGGACGATCCATTGACAATCCCTCCAATGGGGACACCAAGCGGCAGAACAGCCCTAGTTCCGGGTTTCTTTGCTGGAGTTCAGGCCGCACATGACCGTTTTGGGAAATTGCCTTTTGAGAAACTCTTTGAGTCAGCCATTTATTTTGCAGAAGAGGGATTCGTGCTTAAGCCCTTTATGGCAAACCGAATCCGCGAGAGAAAGGATGTGTTAACCCGCCTGCCAGAGACAAAAGCCATTTTCACAAGGGATGATGGCGAGCTCTATCAAGTCGGTGATCTCTTTAGACAGCCGCAGCTCGCCGAAACATTGAAGCAGGTGGCCGCTCAGGGTGCTGATTATATTTATCGAGGTAAATGGGCGCAGGATTTTGTGGATGCTGTTCGACAAGAAGGGGGGAAAGCAACGATCAGGGATTTAGCGGATTATGAAGTGATCTGGTCAGAGCCTCACCAGGCCGATTATAGAGGTTATCAATTCCACAGCATGGCCCTGCCAAATTACGGGGGGATAAACACCTTGGAAGCAATAAACCTGTTGGAGATCGCAAACCTCGATACAAGTATTCATTACTCGAAAGTCCCGGACTCTCTCTACTGGTTTATCCAGATTGGACGCGTTTCCGGATATTTAGGTCCGTCAGAATCTGGCCCAGGTTTTGGCCTTCCAGTTCCGCTTGAAATTGTCCAGAAATATTTCCCGGAGGGAGATATTTCGCTCGAATCTCGAGCAAAGAGAGAGACTTCTGAGTTAATCTGGGAAAAAATGCATGACTCGGAGTGGGCAAAACTTAAAAAAGACGTACTGGATTGGAGTATCGAAGCAACAAAAGAGATATGGGCAGGGATGGAAAAGGATCTCAAGCGGGATAAACATTCGGCAGCTGTCGTAGCTGTCGACCAGTGGGGAAATGTGGCCGCTGTATGCCATACAATCAACACCGTTAACTGGGGGACAACGGGAATTTTTGTCGGCGGGATATCTATTCCGGACTCGGCCTGTTTCCAGCAGCTTCTCATCAAAGAAGTCGGACCTGGTATGCGCCTTCCTGACCCGACCAATCCAACCATTGTCCTGAAGAATGGTAAAGTTGTAATTGCTTCCAGCGCCATTGGAGTTGGCCTTCATGAAGTTACTCTCCAAAGCATTATCAATTGTTTGGATTACGGGATGGATCCTCAGGCTGCTGTTGATGCCCCTCAATTTTATAGGCCTCCTGCGAGCCCTTATGAATTCGAAATGCAGAGCATGAGCCCAGGATTTGATGAAGACATTCTGGAAGCGATCAGAGAATTAGGACAAGCTATTAAAAACTCGCCTGAGGGAATTGGCTACTGGGTGGGCATCAAGATCGATCCTGAAACAGGTAAGCTCCAAGGCGGTGTCTCCAAACATTTCAACGGACTCGCTGAAGGATACTAAAGTAGCACATGATAAATATACACATCTAGTTTTCAAGTAGAGGATATATTTTAAGTGGTGCAGATGCCATGCTTGAAGGGTGTGCTGTAAGATATTGATATTATTGAAAATAGCATTTTATTCAGGAGGCTAAAATTGACTGAGAAAAGAACAAAATATTTGTGGGTATTGGTTTTATATGTTGCGCTTATCTTGCCGAGTGCTTTTGCTCAGGATGCGAAAAAGGCCGAAAGAGAAGCGATGTTCTATAAATATTTGGGATTTACGGCAATGGTCAAAGGTGGTTTCATCGAAGCTCACTGGATGGCGGATGGCAATAGCTTCTGGTATGCCGAGGGCGCTCCCGATAACACCGTTATTTACAAGATTGATGCAGTGGCCAACACCAAAGAGCCGCTGTTTGATACGGAACGTCTCCGGAAAGCGCTTGCTCCTGTTCTGGGACATGAGCCTCCCTACAAGAGTCTGCCTTTTGATAAATTTGCGTTTTTGGATAAGAACGAAAAGGCCATAAAGTTTTCTGTCGAGAATAAGGAGTTCATCTGCCAGCTAAAGACCAACATAATTACGCCGGCTCCCGTTCCATCCAAGCAAGAAAAAGAACGGACAACACCCAGATTTCTCCGCAAAGGAATAATGGACGGTATCCCTGACGTCATGGAGGTTCTCTCTCCCAATGGAGAATGGTTCCTGGGGACAAAGGATTACAACCTCTACATCCGTTCTACTTATGATGGACGCACCGAGCCGCTCACTTTCGATGGAATCGAATACCAGGAATGGGATCTTCAACTCGGTTTTTGGCCAGAATATTCTCTAAACTGGTCCTCAGATAGCCAAAAAGTGGTAGCTGCCAAAGTTGACAGCAGAGGTGTCCATCGTATTCCTGTTGTCCATTGGCTGAAGCAGAAGGAAGAGGTGGAGTGGGTCCCGTACCCGAAAACGGGGGGAAAAATGCCTCGGACAGAACTGTACGTTGTTGATATCCTATCAGGAAAAAGGATCAAGATCGACACAGGTGATGATCCAAATCAGCAATTGGCTGCGGTGGGATGGCTTCCCGATGGCTCTGAATACATCTTCACCCGGGGCGATCGTCCCCAGAAAAAACTGGAGTTAATTGCCGCTAATCCATTGACAGGAGAGACGCGTATAATTCTCAAAGAAACATCTGAGACTTATCTAGAATTCATGGTTGCACCGATAAAATTTCTTGATGCGGGGAAGAAGTTTCTTTGGCTGGCGGAAAGAGATGGTTGGTCTCATCTTTATCTGTATGACATCAAAGGAAACCTCATTCGTCGTCTGACTCAAGGGACATTTCCTGTGGTGAGAGTTATCGAAATCGATGAGGAAAAGGGATGGATATATTTCACTGCTCATGCAGAGCGACGGCTCTACGATATGCATCTTTACAGGGTGGACTTACAAGGGAATAATTTTAAGCGTCTTACCGAGGCTCCCGGTCAACACGATCTTTCAGTCTATTTGTCCATGGTCGGTATGCTGAAAGGGGAGGGCGTCCGTTTTTCGCCTTCAAAGAAATATTTTCTGGATTCACACTCCAGCACGGATAGGCCCCCTGCCACTGGACTGAGGAAGGCTGATGGCACACTCGTGCGTGTTATTTCTGAGGCCAACATCGATGCCCTTAAAACGCTGGAGTGGACTCCTCCAGAGGAATTTATCGTCAAGGCGGCCGATGGAAAGACTGACATATACGGAATTCTCTACAAACCTTATGACTTCGAGCCCGCAAAGATATATCCGGTTATCGACAACATCTACAACGGCCCTCAGACCACATGGGTTCCGCGGACTTTTACTGACGGCAGACTCGTTTCTGCTCAGGCTTTGGCTCAGTTAGGATTCATCGTCTTCCAGGTTGATGGCCGGGGGACGACAGATCGCGGGAAAGAATTTCAGGATGTTGTCTACAGAAATTTCGGCCGGAATGAGGTGCCTGATCATGTAGCTACACTGGAGCAACTGGATGAAGATCGGCCTTATATGGACAAAGAGAGAGTCGGCATCTATGGTGCCTCATTCGGTGGCTACATGACCATCCGGGCCATGCTGCTGGCTCCTGATGTTTACAAAGTAGCGGTTTCCTCAGCCCCAGTCGTAGATCTTTATGACCTTTCTGCTGGCTCGGCAGAGCCGTTCATGGGATTGCTCGAGGATAACAGGGAAGGGTACGAATATGCTTCCAATGTTAACAAAGCTGGAAATCTCAAAGGCAAGCTACTGCTCATCCATGGTACCAGCGATGTTAACGCACCTTTTTCTGCCTCAATGAAAATAGTCGAAGCCTTCGTCAGAGCATCTAAGCCTTTTGATCTCATCGTCATGCCCGAGCAGTCTCACTTCGTACGAGGGAAAAGTGCTCTATTCATGATGGAAACCCAACGCAAATATTTTCAGGAGCATCTCAGACCAGAAAACAATTGATTTTAACACGATTTCTGTTGAAGATAGAGGGTCATATTTATAAGGTATTGATAGCTTTACACATGATATGCAAGCATACAGTTTTTTGGAGGTTAAGGAATTAAAGGAGATTTTATAATGCGACGAAACACAGCATTTACCATCATTTTTATATTTGTTTTACTGATCGCTTCTTTGGGGTGCAAGAAAGAACTGTCTGATGTCAACTTCTCTCCGGCGAATTGGCCGGAGGGCGAGCTGGAAAAATACAAAGAGCTGAACAAGACATTCAACGAGCCTGCCCCCTATGTGGCGGGTGAAAAGGGCATGATTGTCGGGACGACTGGATCTTTAGCTTGTCGCGCCGGACTCGAAGCCCTCAAGCAGGGTGGGAGCGCTGCCGATGCGGCAATGACCACAGCCATGACACAGATATGTCTGGCTGCGGGTTCCTGGGTGAGCTATGCCGGCATCATGACCATGATCTACTACGATGCCAAGGCAGACAAGGTCCACTACATGTTTGCCGGGTATAACACCGTTCAGGGGGAGACAGATCCTCAATCCATTCCCAAAGAAGGAGAGGCCAGCGGAAGAACGGCTCTTGTCCCTGGCTTTTTAGCCGGTGTTCAAGCGGCTCATGACAGGTTTGGAAAGGTCGCTTTTTCCCAGCTCTTCGAACCCGCTATTTATTTTGCTGAAAACGGGATTGAAGTCGATTCCATGCATGTAGCCATGATGGGATTTCGGAAAAAAAACCTTTCACGGCTGCCGGAGACGAAAAAGATTTTCACCAAAGAAGACGGTGAGTTCTACAAGAAAGGGGACATTTTAAAACAACTGGCATTGGCTCAGACACTGCGCAATGTCGCAGCCCAGGGATCTGACTACATCTACCGTGGAGAATGGGCCCAGAAGTTCGTGGATGCGGTTCAAGCGGATGGAGGGAAGATGACCCTCAAGGACCTCAAGGATTATTCAGTCGTTTGGGCCGAGCCTTTGAAATCAACCTACAAAGATTTTGAAGTCTACACAGTCAATGCTCCGAGTATCGGCGGCGTCAACACCATAGAAGCGCTCAACCTCATGGAAGTATCAAAGTTGTCAGAGAAGGGCCACTACACAGAATCGTCACACGCCTTGTTTACTTTTACCCAAACGGCAGGATTACCCTTTTTACTGCACGGGTATTACGGAGTGAATCCTCAGACATTATTTCCGGATATCTCGTCTGATCCAAAATCCCGTGTGACCAAAGAGCATGCCAATCGTATCTGGAAAAAAATACAGACCTCAGATTGGCCGACGGTGAAAGAGGATTTGATGGATGCGTTGATGAAGGCATATGGAGCGCAGGCGACCGAAGATAAATCCGATGTCGAACCCAAACACTCCGATGCAATAGTGGCTGTCGACCAGTACGGGAACGTGGCCGCCGTGTGTCACTCCATCAATTGTACGGCTTGGGGTACGACGGGGATTTTTGTTGATGGGATTTCCATCCCCGATTCAGCCAGTTCTCAGCAACAGCTCATCGAGGAAGTGGGGTCTGGCATGCCACTTCCTGATCCTACTAACCCTCTGCTCATTTTTAAAGATGGTAAACCTTTCTTAGCATCGAGCAGTGTCGGTGCTGACCTCCACTTCTGCACTCTTCAGAACCTGTACAACGTGCTCGATTTTGGAATGGACCCCAAAAAATCAGTTGAAACAGTGAATTTTCATCTGTTTTCTACAGATTTGCGAAAAAGATCTGTGACGAAAGGTGACTTCTCGGAGGAGATCATCGAGGAAGTCAAGAAACTGGGGGAGGAGCTTCAGATCGTTACGGCTCAGGTTGCCAGAGGATTTCTCGGGTACTGGGTCGGAATCAGGATTGACCCAGAGACCAGAAAGCTCGAAGGGGGTGTTTCCAAGCAGATAAACGGTCTGGTCCTTGGATACTAGACATTCGGACTTCAACTTTTTGCGAATAAAGACCAGCCTTTAAACCTGGATGATTCACGAGCAGGTATTAGGTTGGGCCGATGCGAGGCGTCGATAGCTTTTATGGATAATTCAGGTTAAATGAAGGCTTGCATTGATAAAGGAGGGCACATGAAAAAACGAATCTATTTTTTACCTCTCATTCTGTGTTTCTGTCTTGTCCTATCTTTCACAGTCCAGGCACAGCAGAAAAACGACGAAGAAAGCACGAAACTCATCAAGGAATACACGACTGATAAAAAATTCTTGAACCTGCTCATCGACCACATTCCTGAGCATCCCACGATCCCTTCACCGAGAGATGTCTTGGGTTATGTGGCCGGGGCTCCGAAGAAGTTGACCTATTATGCGGATATCATCCGCTACATGGAAATCCTGGCCCAGAAGTCGGACAAAGTTACGTTCGTCCCGATAGGGAAGACCAATTATGGGCGGATGATGTATATTGCCGTTATATCCTCACCAGATACACTGCAGAATATTGAGACCTACAAGCAGTATGCAGCAGCCTTGTCCGATCCCCGGAAGACATCAGAAGCCAAAGCTAATGAAATAATTAAAAAGGCAAAGCCGATTTATTACATTTCCTGCAATCTGCACTCTGAAGAAACCGGAAGCGCGGAGATGTCGATGGAGCTTGTTTACCGCCTTGCGGCATCTGAGAAGGCGTATATCCAAAACATCCTCGATAACGTGATCATCCTCATCCTTCCGAGCTTGGAGCCAGATGGTCATGACACGATCACAGATTTTTATTACAAATACAGGGTGGATATTGGCGATGAGCGGTCACGATTTCCCGAGCCACCGTACTGGGGAAAGTATGTCTTCCACGACAACAACCGCGATCCCCATGTGACACAGCCATTGACTCAAAATGCCGTCAAAATGTTCCAGGAATGGCATCCCCAGATTCACACGGATCTCCATGAGCCTTTCGCCTTTCTATATATTTCGCCAGGTAAAGGACCTTTTCGAGAGGCTGTCGATCCCTTGTTGATCGAGGAATGGCACTGGCTGACATTCTATGAAATAACAGAGCTCACTAAATACGGAATGCCGGGTGTCTGGACCCATGGTTTTTCTGCCAGTTGGTTTCCCGGATACCTCTTTGAGATGTCGAACCTGCACAACGCCATCGGTCGTTTCTACGAAACGCTGGGGAATGCCGGTGCGACAACTGTCAAGAGGACCAGAAAGTACATAGATCAACTCTACGCTGGGATATTCGAATTTTACTCGAGACAGTGGTATCGCCCCTGGCCGCCCTTGGAAGAAGTCATGTGGTCCCACCGAAACAACGTCAACTACCAGCAGAGTGGTATCCTCTCCAGCCTCAAAAATATAGCAAACAACAGAGAAACAATCCTTCAGAATTTCTGGATTAAGAGCTCGAACGCCGTACGCAAAGGTAAGTCCGAAGAGCCCTATGCCTGGATCATCCCGGCCAAACAGGTTCATCGCGTTGAAACGGCAAACCTCCTGAACCTGTTAAGAGCACAAGGTATAGAGATCCATCAACTGGAAGACGGTTTCACGCTGAAGGATAAGACATTTGCCAAAGGAGACTATGTGGTGAGGATGGATCAGCCTTACCGAATCTATGCCTTGACCATGCTGGATGTGCAGAAATTTCCAGAGGGATATCCGCTGCCCTTTGACGATACAGGCTGGACTCTGGGATACATGCACGGTGTGGAGACTGTCCGCATAGATGATCCTTCTATATTGGATGCCAAGTCTTCACTACTTGAGGGCAAAGTCCGTATCAAGGGGAAATTTACAAGAGAATCTTCGGGATACGGTTATGTCATTCCTCATCATGCCGACAACAATTTAGTAACAGCCAGATTTGCTTTGAATGGGCAGGATGTTTATGCCGCTGAGGAGACGTTTGAAGCCAACGGTACAAAGTTCCCTCCCGGCTCCTTCCTTATCCCCACGCATGGAGATAAGAGTAAACAAGCCGATCTCCTCAAATCTGTCGTTGAAGGTCTAGGTTTAGAGGCTTTTGCTGTCGATAGCGAACCGAATATCGAAAAACACCTTTTAAACTTGCCCCGGGTCGCTCTCTACCACACCTGGACATACACTCAGGATTCCGGGTGGGTGAGGTTTGCCTTCGATCAATATAAAATTCCTTATGCCTACATATCCAAGGACCGAGTCCGAAAGGGGAAACTGAAAGACGAATTTGACGTGATCGTTATCCCGCGTCAAAGGAATGCCAAATCCATCGTCCATGGAATCGATCCGAAATTTGGCCCTATTGCCTATGAAAAGTCAGACAAATTCAAGTTTTTGGGTCTGCAGGATGAGAGCAAGGATATCACTGGCGGTATGGGCTTTGTTGGCCTTCAGAACATCAAAGAGTTTGTTGAGGAAGGCGGAGTTCTGGTGTTGCTGGATAGAGCCAGCCAGTTGGCAACAGATTTCGGCTTAGTTCGCTATGTATCTGTAGCCAGTACGTCGGGCCTTATCATTCCCGGTTCTATTCTAAAGGGTGAAGTGGTGAATCCCAAAAGCCCGATTGTTTACGGCTACGACAAGAACATTCCTCTCTTCCACAGCTTTGGAATTCTTTTTGATATTCCTGAAGAGGAACAAAAGTATACGGTACTCAAGTACTCTGATGGAGAAGATATCTGTATGAGCGGGATAGTCAAAGGAAAAGAGCAGATAAAGAGCAAAGCTGCGCTTTCCGATGTTCCCGTCGGTGAGGGACATGTAGTCCTCTTTAACTTCAATCCCATCCATCGGTTCCAGAACAAAGTCGATTTCATGCTCGTTTTCAACATCCTCTTGAATTTTGACGATCTGAACGTTTCTGAATGATTAAGGATTTCTAAATTGGATGACCGGTTTTGGAGGCATGTCGTCACCATGAAGCCGTTCGAAGAGACCTAAACTTCCTATGAAATCAGAGTACCCGGATGCCTTTGGTCGCAACGTTTAGAGAAGAAGATGCGGCGGATATCGGATACGCTACCCATTACCATGTGCATTATGCTGCGGCTACGGCCTTCAATCCCAAAATTCGGATGTACCGGACAAAAACCTTGATGGAAGGCCATGACTACTGCGATCACAAGTGGGTTTGGGAGGAGGGATAAGGCTTGCTTCGCTGGAGCTCGAGTGTGTGGCGTAGGGCCCCGCCTTTGACTGTCACTCAAGATGATGTGGATCGACACCGCGAAATAAAATAATTGAAAATTCCATAAAAAAGGAGGTAAAAAATGAAGAGATTAAGATTTGTTTTGTTCTTTGTTTTACTTATCGGAATTTGCTTGGTCACAAATCCAGTCCTGTCTGATGAGCCACAGAAGTCAGAACGGGAAGAGATGTATTACAAATACCTGGGATACCTGTCTCTTATTGAGGGTGGCACGGTCCAGGCCCATTGGATGGCGGACAAAAATAGCTTCTGGTATGCGGAAGGCTATCCTGCCGAGACTGTGATTTACAAAGTTGATCCCGAGGCCAACACCAAGGAATCTCTGTTTGACACAGCCAAAATTCGAGAGGCGCTTACTGAGGTCTTGGGCTACGAGCCTCCTTACAAAAGCCTTCCCTTTAATACGTTCACCTTCATCGATGATGAAAAATCCATCAAGTTTGCGGTAGAGGGAAAGGAGTTCATCTGTCCATTGGATACATACAAAATCACGGCGGTACCTCCGCTATCCGCTGAAGAAAGAGCCAGAACCACTCCCCGGCCTGTGCACAAAGGCTTCTTTGCCAGCGCTCCTGATGTGATGGAAGTTCTTTCAACAGATGGTTGCTGGTTCTTAGGAGCTGAGGGTTACAACCTCTACATCCGATCGACTTATGATGGTCGAAGTGAGCCTTTAACCAAATGCGGGATCAAGGATTATGAATGGAATGTTTCTGGTGCCAAATGGTCGCCCGATGGATTAAAGGTCACAGCTATTAAGATCGATACACGTAAAGTCCTCCGTATTCCCATCATGCATTGGTTGAAAATTACGGAAGAGGTGGAGTACGCCTCGTATGCCAAAGCCGGCGGTCCCATTCCTCAGTATGAGCTATATATCGTCGACATTATGTCAAAAAAAGCCGTCAAAGTTGACCTTGGTGCAGAACCAGACCAATTTCTGGCAGTTTCAGGATGGAAACCTGATGGCGCTGAGTTATTCGTTGGCCGGACAGATCGAGAGCATAAGAAAGTGGATGTGCTCGGAGTCAACCCGGAAACAGGAGAGTCAAGAGTCATCCTCAGCGAGGTATCGGACACCTTTGTTTACGGAATCGATACCTCTCCGCTTGGAAAAATGAAGTTTTTCAAGGACTTCTCCAAATTTCTCTGGATATCTGAGAGAGACGGTTGGGCCCATATATATCTGTATGATACTAAGGGAAACCTCATCAAGCGGTTAACTCAGGGCAAGTTCCCTGTTGTCGACATTGTCGCCGTTGATGAAGAAGATGGCTGGGTGTATTTTAGAGCTCATGCCGAGGAAAGGCTGTATGACACCCATCTTTACAGAATCGATCTACAAGGACAAGGATTCCAGCGCCTCACAGAAGCTATTGGGCAGCATTCCATTCAGTTTGCTCCATCTCATGAGTTTTTTCTGGATACCCACTCCAATATCGACCGGCCTCCGGTTGTTGAACTGAAAAAAGCCGATGGAACAGTCCTCCAAACTCTATCCAAGGCGAATATTGACAAGCTGAAGGAATTGAAATGGAGTCCGCCGGAAGAATTCGTAGTCAAGGCGGATGATGGGAAGACAGACCTCTACGGTGTCATGTTTAAACCTTATGACTTTGACCCGAATAAAAAATATCCTATGCTGGATCATATTTACAACGGACCTCAGACCACCTGGGTTCCTCGATCATTTAGAAATGGGAATATCCTTCGGCCCATTGCCATGGCCCAACTGGACTTTATTTCCGTGGTAATCGATGGTCGGGGAACACCCCATCGCGGCAAGGCGTTTCAAGACATGGTTTACAAGAACTTCGGTCAACACGAAATCCCGGATCACGTGGCTGCTATGAAGCAATTAGCCAAAGAGCGACCCTATATCGACCTCGATCGGGTAGGAATTTTCGGCGGTTCTTGGGGTGGCTACATGACGATCCGAGCTATGGTCCTCGCTCCAAATTTTTATCGCGTTGGAGTCGCCACAAACCCGGTGGCCGATCACTACGATCACGCGGCCTCTGCCATAGAGCCATACATGGGTTTGCCACAAGAAAACAAAGAGGCCTACGAGAAAAGCTCGAGCCTGAAGCTTGCTCATAAACTCAAGGGAAAATTGCTTCTCATCTGCAGCACCAACGATGTCAATGCCACTTTTTCGGCTACGATGAAGATGTGTGAAGCACTCATCCGGGCTGATAAACCCTTTGACTTGCTTGTGATGCCCAACCAGGATCACCATCCCAAGGGGCAAAGCCAGCGCTACTGGCTCGACGCGGTCCGCCGCTATTTCCAGGAGCACCTCAAACCTGAGTAGATTCAATACTGATTTCGTAATACTACTAGATAATAAAGACAGTATAGAACAGCACATTTATACAAAAATTCAGATTGGCTTACAATACAGATATCCCTATGGAGTGTTAGTTTATTCATAACAATGGATTCATTCAATAGATTATCCATTCTAACAAAATATGTTTCTAGAGGAGATCTACAATGAGGCGATCTTTGGTCATAGGGCTTGTTTTAATCTTAAATTTTGCTTTATTCTCGTCGAATTGCTCGACGGAAAAGTCTGAGGCGGTGAATCTTTCGCCGGCAAACTGGCCGAAGGGTGAGCTGGAGAAGTACTTTAAGCTAAACTCGACAGTCGACAGGCCTCATCCGATGGGTTTCGGCAGTAAAGGGATGGTCGTGGGGACGACGGGCGCACCTGCGGTAAGGGCAGGCTTAGAAGCCTTGAAACAGGGAGGAAGCGCTGCCGACGCTGTTTTAACGACTGCTCTTGGCCAGATATCACTGGCAGCTGGATGTTGGGTAAGTTATGCCGGGATCATGACCATGGTCTACTATGAGGCCGAGACAGGGAAGGTCTATTCTATGCATGCTGGGTATTACACTCTCCAAGATGAGAAAAAGCCAATGACAATCCCTAGGAGTCCTGAACCGAGTGGCCGCACGGCACTCGTCCCGGGATTCATGGCAGGAGTGCAAGCAGCTCATGACCGCTTCGGAAAACTGCCTTTTGATCAGCTCTTCGAGCCTGCTATCTATTTTGCTGAGGAAGGCTTTGTGATCGAGCCCCTTATGGGCTACAGGCTTGACAACAGGAAAGATGTTCTCAGCCGACTACCCGAGACAAAAAAGATTTTCACAAAAGAAAACGGAGAATTTTACAAAGAAGGGGAGATTTTCAAACAGCCTGCGGTCGCTGCAACTTTGAGGAAAGTGGCAACCCAGGGTGTAGATTATATGTACCGAGGAGAGTGGTCTCAGGAGCTTGTCGATGCTGTTCAAAGAGAAGGCGGAAAAATGGCTTTAAAGGATTTAGAAGATTACAAGGTCATCTGGAATGATCCGGTGCACACAAAATTCAGAGATTATGATGCCTACAGCTTGGGGCTGATCAGTCAGGGTGGAGTCAACATAATTGAAGCCCTCAATCTGCTTGAAATCGCTGATATAAAGAGTATGGGACATTACACTGAGAACGCTGAAGCACTGTACTCGCTCATGAAGGTCTCGCGGGTGGGGCTTTTCTTTACTTTCTTCCCTCTACAGCTCTTTAAATCGCAAATTCCAGATGGCGATTTTTCACCTGAATCCAGAGTAACGAAAGATACAGGCAGGGTGGTTTGGGAGAGTATTCAAAACGGCACACTGGCCAAGGCTGTCAAGCCTATCTTTGACATGCAGAAAAAGACGGCTGAACAGTCAAAGCACTCGGACGCTGTTGTCGCGGTGGACCAGTATGGAAATGTGGCTGCCATCTGTCATTCGATCAACACTACCTGGTGGGGGACAACCGGCATATTTGTAGATGGAATATCCATTCCGGATTCGGCTAATTATCAGCAGCAGTTGATCGCAGCAGTTGGTCCGGGTGTTTATCTGCCTGATCCGACAAACCCTCTCTTGGTATTAAAGGACGGGAAACCTTATCTGGCTTCGAGCAGCATAGGCTCAGGACTCCATTCCGTCACTGTCCAGAATTTACACAACGTGCTCGAATTTGACATGGATCCCAAGACATCTGTGGACACAACCAATTTCTTGAGTATGTACTGGTACGACATGACTAAGCAGCAAATTCTTGTGGATTCCTTTCCAGATGAGATGCTGAATAAAGTAAGAGAGATGGGGCAGGAACTGAAGATTGTGACCAAGGACGAATGGAGATTAGGTTTGGGCTACTGGGTTGGAATTAAAATAAATCAAGACACAGGAAAACTTGAGGGCGCTGTTTCAGGAATCCTGAATGGCCACGCCGAGGGTTACTAAAGCTCTTCGTCGTCTCCTTCGCTAAAAGCCCGAAGGGCAGAGTTCCAGGGGCTTGCCCGTGGGTGAATGAGTAGGTGGCGATATGCTATGATAGAGAAGTGGAAATTAGATTCTCAGGTCATAGTGCATATCGCACAGAGTATCATATAGTATGGATACCGAAATATCGCCGCCGTATCCTAAATCCTGGGGTGCAAGGATATTTGAGGAAACTTTTTCCGAGAGTTATGGATAGCATGGCTGGGTGTGAGATAATAGAATATAACATGCAGAGAGATCACATTCATATGGTTATGATAATTCCTCCGAGATATGCAGTAAGTGATGTTATAGGCAGGTTAAAGGGGATGACAGCGAGCAGGTTGAGTAAAAAGTTTTCTTGGTTATTGAAAATATATTGGAAGGAGAACATAGTGTGATCGCCTGGATATTTTGTATCGACAGTTGGGATAGATAAGAAGAAGATACTAAAATATGTACAATGGCAGCAGAGTCAGGATTTAGGTCAAGCGAAGCTTGAGTTTTGATAAGTACCACGGCTTTAGCCGTGGGTATCTATTGATCCAGGAAGCACTTCTCGAGTAAAAAAGGTGCCAGGCGCCTTTTTTTGAGACTCAATTCCTGATCGGGGACGGCTTTGTACTCATCTTGCACAAAGCGCTTGATAAATATTCTGGAATTCTGCTTTCAAGTTTGGATTAATGGTGTCGATGAGGGGTTCCCGTAGTAAATCCGCATTTTGGATGGATTCGGAGTAGAGGATCATTCCCAGAACTTGGGAAGATTCAAATTGACTCCGGATCCAATCTTACTGTTTATCATTCCGGATTTTATTACCGACAATGCCGAACTCTTGAAGCCCGATGTCTCCGGCTAGCTTGATGATGGATCTGGCCGTATCGATGCTTCGCGAACCGGGCTCGACCACGATCAGCATCTTGTCGATAGCAACGGCAGTGGCTCTGCCGAGGTGCTTGATGCCCGCCTCCATATCGACGATAACGACTTCGTTGCGGTTAAAAATTATGTCAGAGAGAAAGTTCTTGAGGAGGACGTTTTCCGGGCAGGCACAGCCTTCGCCGCCTTTACGCACCGTACCCATGACCAGAAGTTTTATTCCGTGAAAATCCAAGCTGTAGTCGTCCGGTATATCTGTCACTGCGGGGTTGATCTTGAAAAGCTGGCCAAATTGTTTGGGGTTTGCTCCGGTCCTTTCCTTGATCAGTTGACGCTGCTCGGAGATGGGTTTGATGGACTCGGAAAGTTCTGCCGGAATGCCGATGGCGGAGGAGAGGTTGGCATCGGGATCGGCATCGACGGCCAGGACAGTGACTCCGTCCTCTTTAAACAGATGGGCTAAAACACCTGCGAGTGTCGTCTTGCCGGTGCCTCCTTTTCCGGTTATGGCGATTTTCATGATGGATCACTCCTGTCGCCGAATTCGAGGGCATCGATAAAATAGTCTTGAAACTGAGGATCCGTGGCCAGAGAGATGTACTGGATTTTTTTGATGATAGCCTCTATTTTTCTTCGTACTTCCTTTGAGAGAAGCAGAGCTCTGGCTCCGGCCAGTGATGAATTTCCTATAAATACAATTTTTTCAGGATCGATACTAGGCAACAAGCCCAGTTTCATGGCGTTATCGATGTTTAAATAATTGCCGAAGGCTCCGGCGATAAACACGCCGTCGAGTTGTTCCTTTGTCATCCTGAACTTCTTGAGAATCATGCGGATACCCGATTTGATGGCCGCGACGGCAAGCTGAATTTCTCGGATGTCCTTCTGAGTAATCGTTATTTGGTCAGTTACTGATATCTGTGGGGATTTATCGGCGATTGCTCCCGATGATGATATTTGATCATCTTCGAGGAAAAGGGCGATAAGATCGATGATGCCGGTTCCACAGATGCCTCTGGGAGACATATTGCTAATGGTATGAAGAACTAACTTTTTCTTTTTTTCAGCTTTGAAGATAGCACCCGGAAGAGCGAGCATTCCGGAGCTGATATTCATGCCTTCGAAAGCAGGCCCTGCAGCAGTGGAGGTGGCAATAAACATCTTTTCGGTTTTGAGGACGATCTCGCCGTTGGTCCCGAGGTCGATGAAGAGATAGTCGCCCTTGCGGTTTGCCAAATCCGTGGCTATTAGGCCGGCGGAAATATCCCCGCCGACAAAGCTTTTGATGTTCGGAACGATGTAGGCTTTGCCGGCTTTGTTTATCGGGAAGCTCAACCTGGCTGCAGAGAGCTCGGGCAGGACACGGAAGACGGCGTGAAATGGCGATACGGCTAGAGAATTCACCGGAGTGCCCAGGAGGAGGTGGTTCATGGCCGTGTTCCCAGCAATGACAATTTCATAGACATGTTGATGTTTAACGGTGTTCCTTTTTAGGAGTCGGCTTATCATCTGAGATAATGTTTTGGTGATGGAGTCCTGGAGTATGTCCAGATTTTTGGGATCAGTGAAGGCGAAAGTGATCCTGGAAATGACATCCAGGCCGTACTTCATCTGTGAATTGTTGGCCGTCTCTATGTCGAGGCTGGTTCCCTGGTTTAAATCGATAAGTTCAACCACGAGGGTTGATGTCCCGATGTCTACGGCCAGCCCGAAATTCCTTTCGGTTGTGTCGCCAGAGTCAACAGTCATGATCTCATCATCGTTGAACAGTGTCACAGTGATTCGGTATTTGTTTTTCTCGAGCAGGCCGGGCAGTTCTTTGAGTAATTCTAAACTGATCTTCAGCCGCTTTTTACGGAAGTATTTCTCGATGAGTTCCAGAGAAGAATGCGGATCGCTCAGTTCTGGTTTTTTAAGCTCGAGGAAATATTTTTTCACAGGGGGATCTATGAGGAGCGGTAGTTGGATGCCTGTTTTCAGGATGAGGGTTTTTTGGAGGATGGAAGTTTCCGGGATATTTATGGCCAAGTTGCTTTTAATCTTGTATTTACAGGCGAGGCGATGGTTTACGGACAACTGTTTTTGCTTGAGGAGTGTTTTCTCTCGCTCATCTGCAGGAGGAAGTGCCCCCTCCACGATCTCCACGAAGCATTTCCCGCACATCCCTTTTTTGTTGCAGTAGAGACTGAGGTCGATGCCAGCTTCGAGGATTCTATCGGCCAGAAGATCTCCTCTGGCAGCTCTTATTTTTTTGTCGTGGGAAAGGATTTTTATTGTGTAGGTCATTTTCAACAAAGTACTGTAACACAGAAAAAGGGGACAGGCAACTTTTCTCAAGGGTAAAGAAAAAAGTTGCTGTTCATTTTTTAAATGTACGACACACTCACCAAAGAAACAGGGTAGGGTCCTTTCAGATATTCGAGGTTACTGTTAACCTATCACAGAGAATGTGCTGTTTGGGTTGAT
>Ga0210003_1000628_pt1 | contig 31900 bp, 26 predicted proteins | sample LantaG_FD_182804 | JGI IMG/M metagenome (GOLD analysis project Ga0210003, IMG submission 182804) | Deep subsurface microbial communities from Baltic Sea to uncover new lineages of life (NeLLi) - Landsort_02402 metaG (SPAdes) (version 2) | ecosystem: Environmental > Aquatic > Marine > Oceanic >... | reverse complement strand
CACGTGGGGAAAGAGGTTGAGCGCCTGTTCGCGATAGCTCTTTTCTCGAAGCGTTTGATCGCGCCGGATATCTGAGAGAATCCGATCTCTCTTTTCCGGATCCGGACGCTGTCGTATAGGAGACATTTGCAATTCCTCGACTTGTTAGATTCGATTCGTGTTGAATCTATCGCATTTCGGGTCTCGGTCTCAAGAGAAGCGAGAAATCTATCGTTCATGATCGCGTGTAAAGGGGCTTTCCTCTTTGAAGAAAAGCAGGAGGGCCAACGCCACGGCAAACCCGAGCGCGGCGGGTACGAGCCAGAAGACGTGGTAGTTGACATGCGACGTCCCCGCCGCGGCCAACCATTGGCCCGTGCGCCCTGAAAGAAGGGCGCCGCCAAAAACGCCGAAACCGGAAATCATGATCGTAAAAAGTTGTTGGGCGCCGGCCCGGGTCTCTGCTGTGCTGTGCTGATCGACGTAGAGGTAGCCCGTAGTGAAGAAGAAGGCGTAGCAAATACCGTGAAAGGCTACGCCGGTGATAATCAGCGCCGACGGACCACCCAATGCAAACAAGAGATAGCGCACCGCTTGGGCCAGCGCGCCGATGATGAGGGCCTTCTTCACGCCCAGCTTCGCCAGACACGCCCAGAGCACGGCCAGCACAATCACCTCGGAAACTTGGCCGATGCTCATCGTGGGCATGATGTGTTCGCTGGCGAAACCGCTCTGGCTCAGGAAGGGACTCATGCCAAAGTAGTAGAACTGGTGGACCATGCTGTTGATGAAGGTGAGAAAACATAAGAGCGCCAAGCTCGGCTTCGCGAATACTTTCAGCGCCTGCCAATAGAGAACCGACGTCCGGGGCGTCCGCTCAATCGACGCGCGCGGCAAGGTCAGCGCGTACACAGCCAAGACGCACGACGCCAGAGCGGACATATACAGCGCGTGCGAGAGGCGTTCGGCGGAACCTGCGCCGCCCCGCAGCCAGAAATAGCCAAACAGCCATGCCACCACCACCCAGCCGGCGGTGCCCCACATGCGGAGACCGCCAAAGTCGCGCCGCGCATCTTTTACGTGATGCAGCGCAATCGCATTTGTCAGCCCCAAGGTCGGGGTAAAAAGCAGGCCGTATACAAAGAACAGCGGAAGAAAAAACCGAAAGGTGGTTTGTTGTGACAGCACGAGCATCACCCCCGCTCCCAGGAAGTGGCATAGGGCGAGAAGGTGCTCGGAACGGATATAGCGATCTGCGATATGCGACGTAATAAACGGGGCGACGAACGCCGCCAGCGCCGGCATGGCGAGAATCCATCCCACCTGGGATTGCTCAAAATGAAGACGGCTCGACAGATAGAGACTCAGAATAGGAATCGTGGCCCCCGGCACGAAGTACTCGAGAAACATCATCAGCGATAGCCGGAACTTCAATAAATGCGACACAGGTTCTTTCCAATCAAGTTCGTAGTACCGCCTTTAGGCGGGAGATTACGGAGAAGCGTTCCCGCCTGAAGGCGGTACTACAAACACTCATTGAAGAAGTCCTTTCTCGTATTCGCCGGAAACGACAACGTTTTCACCGAGAGCTTCAGTTAGCGGGTCGGCGTTTTCCGCGCAGAACCCGAGATGGAGATGACGCCGCCATCCTTCGGCATAATCGAAGCGGCCCGACAATTTGCCGACTTCGCGCGACATGTCTGCCATCGTGATGAGGTAGCTGTCGAGGCCCTGGCTGGCGTCGAGCCATTCTTTCTGGCTCGTATGGCAGGCGAGCGCGGCGCGTTTGGTAGCGAGGACGGGCGCGATATTCACGTATTGGCCGGCGCGGACCACGCGGCGCAGGCTGTCGCGCAAACCCCACGGCAGCGCGTGGTACAGCGTGACATCTTGCGTGATGGGCGGACGCGGCGGGTCCACGGGAAAATTGCGCATACCCCGGCAGAACGCCGCAGTGACCGCGACCCGGCACGCGTTCATGTGGTCTTCCATGTAATCCTGGGGCGACGCCACGAGCATGATCGCCGGCGCGATATCGCGGATGATCGAGCAGAGACGGTAGCCGGGCTCGCGCTCATAAAACAGATCGAGATCGTCCACCAACGGTTCGTGGAATACCGCGCCGAGCGTCTTGGCGGCCTCGCGGGCTTCGTCAGTACGGCGCGCGATGATGGCGTCGTGGTCTTCGAGCGCCGTACCGCACGACCCGTTACACAGGTTCATCGTATGCAGATCATACCCCGCTTTGGCCAGCATCAGCAGCGTCCCGGCCATCATGAACTCGATGTCATCGGGATGGCGCCGCCACCGCAAACACCACCGGTCTCGACATAGTAACTTCCTCCTTCCGCTTGATACCGGAGAGTCTACCGCAAGCGACGGCCACTTCCCAAATAGCTGATCCAACAACCTTCCCATAATTCCATCATTCCCATAACTCCCATCATCCACGCGCGCGCGTCCCCAGTTGACACATGGACCCCCGCTATGGTCGAATGCTGGATAATCGTTAAGAAGGAAAGGAGCAACATGGACAAGTATGCGGCAATCCAATATATTATGGACAAGTGCATTATCGCCGTGGTGCGCGCCGATGCCGGCGGAGACAGCTTGGTCGAAGTCGTCGAGGCCGTGGCCCAAGGCGGGGTGCATTGCATCGAGGTCACGATGACCACGCCGGGCGCGCTCAAGTGCATCGAGGCCGCCTCGGAAAAGTTAGCCGGCGCGGATGTGTTGCTCGGCGTCGGGTCGGTACTCGATGCCGAGACCTGCCGGATGGCGATCCTGGCCGGCGCGGAGTACGTCGTGACGCCCACCTTGTCGATCCCCGTGATCCAGATGGCGCGGCGTTACAGCAAACCGGTCATCGCCGGTGCCTTCACCCCGACGGAAATTTTGACCGCGTGGGAACAAGGGGCCGATCTTGTCAAAGTGTTTCCGTGCAGCATCGGCGGGCCGGGCTACATCAAAGCGGTCAAGGCGCCGCTGCCGCAGGTGCTGCTCGTTCCCACGGGCGGCGTCGATCTGGCCAATGTCGCCGCGTTCCTCAAGGCCGGTGCTTCCGCGCTGGCCGTTGGAGGTAATTTGGTCGAAAAAAAACGTATAGCAGCTCGTGATTTCAAGGGGCTCACGGAAAACGCAAAGGCTTTCGCGGACGCCGTCCGCGCGGCGCGCAGCGCATAGACGCCGGGAGCGGAACCGAGTTCGTAGTACCGCCTTTAGGCGGGGATCCCTGATATGAAACGCAACCTCAAAGTAACCGTCCGTTACGACGGGACCGGATTCGCGGGATGGCAAGTACAGCCCGATACACGAACGGTTCAAGGCGAATTGGAGCGGGTCTTGTCGCAGATCGCCGGCAATCCGATCCGTATCTACGGCTCGGGCCGAACGGATGCGGGCGTGCATGCACTGGGCCAGGTTTTCTCGTGCCGGTGGCCGGGCGAACTGGATGCGGCCCGGATCCGCAGGTCGATCTCGGGGATGTTGTCGCCGGAGATTCGCGCCGAACGCGTCGAAGAGGCACCCTCCGATTTTCACGCTCGGTCTTCCGCCGTCGCAAAACGCTACGCCTACAGCATCGCCTTCGCCAGAGAACCGGACCCGTTCTGGGCGCGCTATGCGTGGTGCCTGCCGCACAAGATTGACCTCGACCATCTGGCCGCGCTTTGCCTCGCAGTCACCGGCGAACATGATTTCGCGGGGTTCCAGTGTAGCCGGTCCTCTGCTCAGACGACCGTTCGCACCCTCTACTCGGTGGAGATTCGACAAGGCGGCATCATCGGCCCTCGTGATGCCGAGGATCTTTGGCACATCGTGTTTCATGGAAACGGATTCCTGTACAAGATGGTCCGGAATATCACAGGAACCCTCGTGGAAATCGCGCGCGGTGCCCTACCAGAGGAACGATTGCAGGAACTCCTTCTCTCGCCGGGACCGTTCCACGGCCACACCGCCCCAGCCCACGGACTCGCCTTGCTCGAGGTCATTTACTAGGGTATGGGGTTTGGGAAATCGTGTTTGAGGTACGGGAGATGGGTTTCCGGGTGATGGCATAGTCCAGCGCCCAAACCCCATACCCCAAACCCCAATTCACTTATTCTTCTTACGATTGCGGAGAAACGAGGGGATTCTAAGGTCTTCTTCCTCTTCCTGCAACCGCTGGTGGGTGGGTTTCTCGAAGTCGCCGTGGCCTGCGGATTCCGCTGCCGGCTCCTCCTCCTGTTCCTGCACTTCTTCTTGATCCGGCAGGAATTCCGTTTGGCGGCCCGGTCCTATGACCGGCGCCACGATAGGCTCGGAGGTTGCCTCGTTCGTGTTCACCTCCGGCGCCTTTTCCTCCTCACGGTGGACGTCTTCCGCCGGATTACCCCGGTCTCTCCTGGCGATTCTTGCGCCGGCCTCGGGCGAGAATCCCGCGGCAATCACCATGACCTGAAGCTCGGGCTGCTCTTCCTCTTCGACCACGGCGCCGAAAATAATCCGCGCATCCGGGTGCGCCGCTTTCTTCACGGTGCTCACGGCTTCCTCGACCTCGCGCATGCCAATATCGCGCCCGCCTCGAATGTTGATGATCACCCCGGTTGCCCCGTTGATGTTCGATTGTTCAAGCAAGGGGCAGACAATCGCTTCTTCGGCGGCGCGCGCAGAACGCCGTTCCCCGTCGGCGCGCCCGATGCCCATCAGCGCGCGGCCCCCGGCTTCCATCACCGTACGCACATCCGCGAAATCCACGTTGATCAGGCCATGGACCATGATCACTTCCGTAATGGCGCGCACCCCGTTGTGCAACACCTCATCCGCCTGCTGAAACGCGTTTACCAGCGTGATCTTGTTCTGGCCCAGTTGCGCCACGCGGTCATTCGGAACAACAATGATGCTGTTGACCAGCGGCTCGAGTTCGTCGAGGCCCTGGAGCGCATTCTCCATGCGCTCCTTCCCTTCAAACGCGAACGGCAGCGTCACGATGCCGATCGTCAACGCCCCGCTGGCCGCCGCAATCTCCGCCACGACCGGCGACGCGCCCGTGCCGGTGCCGCCGCCCAGTCCGGCCGTCAGAAACACCATGTCGGCCCCGCGGAGCGCCTCCTCCAAGTGCTCGCGATCTTCGATGGCCGCCTGTTTGCCGATCTCCGGCTTGGCCCCCGAGCCAAGCCCGCCCGTCATCTCGATGCCGATCTGGAGGCGTTTAGGCGACGGCGAACTCTTGAGCGCCTGCGCATCCGTGTTTACGACAATGAACTCGACGTCGCGCAATCCGGCGGCAATCATACGGTTCACGGCGTTGCCGCCGCCCCCACCGACCCCGCACACCTTGATCACGGCCCGCTGGGCAAACGTAGTAAACTCATCAGACATTGCTATCGTCATGATCTCTCTCCCGGTTTACAGTCCGCAAAACTACCTCCATGATACGGGCCTTGCCCTTATCATTTCTACCTGCACGCCACGTCGTTGCCAAACCGCAAATCCACGTACTCCTTGCACGCGAGTTGGCGGTCTTGATCTTGCCACAAAACATCCAGTTTCCACGCCTGTTTGTCGAAGTCCCCGCGCCCCCAGCGAATCTCGAAATCCAGCTCGTCGCAGTACATGACAATCTGGTTTTCCTGCGCCGCCGAAATTTCCGAAGCGGTTACATCGCCCGCCATCGAAGTCATGCGGAATGCGCGCCAGACCTCGAGCGCCGTCCGTAGCGTGCAATCATTCAACTGCTGGCCTACTTCCACGTATCCGGCGTCGGGAACGTTTGTAATAAACGGCCCCACGTGCGATTCGCCAAGCCCCGGCTCCCGCAACACGTAACCGTTCGGGTCCACTTCAAAAAGGCGATTGTTCACCAGCAACGTCGCCACCGGCGCGCGTTCTTCGATACGAATCGCGGCCTTGTCCGGAAAAATGCGCGTCACCTCGCACGTTTTCACGAACGGCAACGCCTTGACTTTTTCGCCCACCGCCTCCGTATCAAGGGAAAACAGGTTGTCCGCGTTCGTGATTCCGGACTGCCCGATAATCGCATCGTCACGCAGAAGGTTCGCACCCTCGACGCGAATCGTCTTCACAAAAAAGGCGTCTGCCGTCCGGGCATAACAGTAAAAGCCATACAGAAATACGCCTATCAGACCAAAACACACGATCGCTTCGAGCACATACGAGATCCGGCGCTCCGCAAACCGCTTTCGCGATTCCCTCGTTCGCGTCCGCTTTTCCCGGCGGGGGCTGGCGATCAACATTTCCGCCACTCCTCGAGAATCGGCGCCGCGATTCGGTTGATGTTGCCCGCGCCCAATACCAGCACGACGTCGCCGGACGCCAATTCCGGGGCCAGCGCCGCCGGGACCGCCTGCATGTCCCGCACCAACGTCACGTGCGTACAACCTTGCTTCTGGGCGGAATCCACAATCAGGCCCGCGTCCACGCCCGGCATCGGCGCCTCGCGCGAAGCATAGATGTCGGTCACAATCGCGCGGTCCACACTGCCCAGCACCTTCGCAAACTCCTCGTGAAAAAACTTCGTCCGGCTGAACAGGTGCGGCTGAAACACGGCGATCACCCGTTTCGGTTCGACCCAACGGACGGCTTCGAGCGTGCTCGCGATCTCCGTCGGGTGATGGGCGTAATCCTCGACCACCAGGACCCCGTTGTGCTCCCCGCACACCTGCAGCCGCCGCTGGACGCCGTCAAATACTTTCAGTCCCTCGGCGATCAAGCCGAAACGCATGCCCAGGCACAAACCGACCGCGCACGCCGCCAATGCGTTGCGCACGTTGTGGCGGCCCAGCGCATTGATTTCGATCCGGCCGAGCGGACCAACCGTATTCAGGCGCTCGTCGTGGCATACCACGTCAAAGCGTGTGCGCAACGAGGCCAGTTGCGCCGCTTTCGATTTCGATCCATCCGGCACGCACAACGACACGTTCACACCCGTCAGCGACGCCCCTTCTTCAAGCCCATAAGTAATGCAGATGCTTTCGATCTCGTCCAAGATCGCACGGACGCCGGGATCGTCCCGGCACACAATCGAATAGCCGTAGAAGGGGACCCCGTTGCAAAAGTCCACGAAGGCCCGTTTGATCCGGTCGAGCGTCCCGTAATACTCGAGGTGTTCCGCGTCAATGTTCGTCACCACGCTGATGGTTGGGTGCAGCCGCAAAAACGACCCGTCATGTTCGTCTGCTTCGGCCACGAGATAATCGCCCGTGCCCCATCGCGCATTGGTCCCGCTACGGTGCAGAATGCCCCCCACAATACTCGTCGCCCCGATATTGGCCCGGTCCAGAAACGCGCTGATCATCGAAGTCGTTGTCGTTTTCCCGTGCGTCCCCCCGACGGCCACCGCGTTGGGTTTCAACCGGATCAAATCGGCGAGCAGATCGCTGCGATGAATCACCGGGATTCCACGACGCCGCGCCTCGGCCACCTCGACGTTGTCCTCTTGCACGGCAGCCGAAATCACGACAATGCCCGTCTCGCCCAGGTTCGAGGCGTCGTGCCCTTCGGAAAATCGCAGACCGTAGGTCTCCAATCGCTGCGTGATGGCCGTCGCTTTCAGATCCGATCCCGTCACCTCGTGGCCCAGGTTCAACAGGATCTCGGCCAGACCGCTCATGCCGATCCCGCCGACTCCCACAAAATGTACCCGGCGTTTCAATCCGTTCACGGAAACGACTCCACTCAGCAAACGAGAAACCATTCCCCGCCTACCTACTCAAGATGTCCAAACTCCAAAGCCACTTAAGACTATCACAAGTGATAATAATAAGACAAGACATCCCACAATATATTGTATCTTCGGCAATTATATCAGAAAATCACCACAAGATAAAGGACAAAGTAGCCCGGAAAATTTGCGGAATGCGGACTTGCTGGACGAGCCATCCGTCCTATCCCTGTTATCCCGTCGTTCCGCAAGAAGTTGCACATCCAATCCATCTGACAGGATCAGCGGAAGAAATGCCGCCAGCCCACCGTGAAAGCGGAACTGTCAAAATCGTATTTGTGATCGCACGCGAAGTTGTACCCCGCATTCAAAAACAGCACATCCGTCTTGCCAACCGGAATGTCCACACCCACGTTCGCGTTGAAGCTGGGCACCATCCATGAATCCGAGAGTTTCAGATCCAGGAGATGCGTGAAGGGAGAGAAGCCCGCCTTGGCCTTCGCCTCGTACGTGGCATACGTTTCCGTGAAACGAAGGCCGAGTACGGGCCGGGCATTGCGCAAGCGGTCCTTGATCCCGTGAAACGCGCGACGTTTCGGCTGATCAAAAGGATAGTAGTCCACGCCAAGCCCGAGATACGTCGCACCGCGTTTGATCTCGAAATCCGTATGCAGCGGCACAAGAAAAATACTCCTGTCGTCCGCTTTCGTTCGAACCGTCCCTGCCGCATACCCCGCCTGCAAGAAAAGGGCCAGCTTCGGCGACACCACGTATCCGATCCCGAAGTGAGGCGGCCACAGGAGATGCTCGTCCCGTAACGATCCGATAGTCCGCACATTATCGAACCCTGGAGCTACCATGCGCATCGCCGGATTAAAGTACTTCCGAATCAGGCGCTCGCTCTCGAGTTTCGGATAGGTATTGACCAGCGCGAAAAAAAGGAACCACCGCGCCGGCGGCCCGTCGGTCTCCAAGCGCATAGCCTCTCCCCCATCTTCCGAAATGGACGCCTTCACGGCCGCGTCAAGGGTTTGCGATGGCGGGGCCTCTTTGGCAACAGCCCCCGGCGCCGCACTGATAATCGCGGTCATCACAAGAAACAGCAGTTGAATATAACAAGATTTATGTAAGGCATGGACAAAATGGACCTTATGGACAGCATGAACACTCACCTCATGGGTGAATTCCATCATTCCCATCACTCCCATCACTCCCATCATTAAAACAACACAAGCTCGTTTCAACCGCCGGATTCAGGATCAACTGATAAGGCCGTCGATCACGTCCCAGACGGGGCGGACGCCTTCGCCGGTGACGCTCGAGAAGGGGATGACGAGGGCGTCACCGTCGAGTTCGAGTTTCTGGCGGATGGCGGTTAAGCGGGCGGCGCGTTCGCTCCGCTTGAGCTTGTCGATTTTGGTGGCCACGATCAGCGTGGGCACTTCGGCGTTATCGAGCAGTTCAAGCATGTCGAGGTCGTTTTGCGTGGGCATATGGCGGGCATCGAGCAATTGCACGACCATTTTCAGCGGTTCGCGATCGGCGAGGTACGCCCCCATCACGCGGTTCCATGCGGTCTTGACGGCCTTCGGAACCTTCGCAAAACCGTATCCCGGCAGATCAACAAAATAGATCCGTTTGTTGACATCAAAGAAATTGATGGTTTGGGTTTTACCCGGCGTGCCGCTGGTCTTGGCCAGTCCCCTGTGGTTGAGCAGCCGGTTGAGCAGGCTCGATTTCCCGACATTCGACCGCCCCGCGAACGCGAACTCGGGCCGACGATCACGCGGAAATTGATCCGGCGTCATCGCGCTCTTGACATATTCGGCCGACGTTACTTTCATGTTGCCATCTCATTTCCCATAAGTCCCATAAGTCCTATAGATCCCATAGGTCCTATAGAAGATATAAGAGATATTCGCCCGATGTCTGCCGCGCTTCCTCCTGGCTCTTTTGAAGTCCAGCGCAAGCACCGCATCATTCGCTTTTGGCCTTGCGCTTTCGTTTGGACCCGGCTGAAGCCGGTACTCCAAACACTTGCGCGAAGACCTCGGCGATGGACTCGACGAGTACAAAGGCGATATCGTCCCGGACTTCCTTGGGAATCTCAACGAGATCCTTTTCGTTTTCTTTCGGCATGATCACGGTGCGGATACCGGCCCGGTGCGCGGCCAGCACTTTTTCTTTGACGCCGCCCACGGGTAGAATGCGCCCGCGCAATGTAATTTCGCCGGTCATGGCTACGGACGGGGCGGACGCCACGTTGCGCAGAGCCGACAACATGGATACGATCATGGCGACGCCGGCGGACGGCCCGTCCTTCGGGATCGCGCCTTCCGGCACATGGACGTGCAGGTCGGTTGTCTTGTTGAAATTCGCGGGTAGTTCGAGTTCGGCCGCGTGCGCCCGCAGATAGGTGTAGCCGGCCCGGGCGGATTCCTTCATGACATCGCCGAGCTGCCCCGTAAGTACCAATTCGCCTTTCCCCTTCATGGTGCTCGTCTCGATATGCAGGATATCGCCGCCGGCCGTCGTCCACGCCATACCCACGGCCACGCCGACCTGCGGTTCCTTGTCAACGCGTAGTTCGCTGTACTCGAAAGGCCCGAGCAGTTCCGCCGCCGTTTTCTCGTCGATGGTGAGAAGCGGCCTCGTTCCCACGGTCCCCCGTGGGAACGCCGCGATGGTCCGGCGGGCCACTTTCCGGCATACATTGGCGATCTGCCGTTCGAGTTCGCGCACGCCCGCCTCACGGGTGTAACGCCCGATAATGATTCGGAGACCATCATCGGCAAACGTGACGTTCTTGTCCGTCAGGCCGCATTCCTTCATCTGCTTGGGGATGAGGAACAGCCGGGCGATGAGCTCTTTCTCGTAGATCGTGTAGCCCGGCATGCGCACGATTTCCATGCGATCATGCAGGGCATACGGAATATCGAATTCATTGTTCGCGGTCGTGATAAAAAACACTTCATGCAAATCGAAGTCAACCTCGAGATAGTGGTCGCTGAAGGACCGATTCTGCTCGGGATCCAACACTTCGAGCAGGGCCGACGACGGGTCTCCACGGAAATCCATGCTCATCTTGTCTACTTCGTCGAGCATAAAGACGGGGTTCTTGACGCCGGTCTTCTTGATGTTCTGAACAATCCGCCCCGGAAGCGACCCGACATAGGTGCGCCGATGGCCCCGGATTTCGGCCTCGTCGCGGGTGCCCCCGAGTGACACGCGCACAAACTTCCGGCCCATTGCGCGGGCCACCGATTTGCCCAGCGAGGTTTTCCCGACACCTGGCGGTCCCACAAAACACAGAATCGGCCCTTTGGTATTTTTGCTGAGCTTGCGCACCGCCAGAAATTCGAGGATGCGATCTTTTACTTTCGCCAGGCCATAATGGTCTTCGTCCAGCACTTTCTGGGCCATCTCCAAATCAATGACATCCTTCGTACGTTTCTGCCACGGCATATCGGCCAGCCACTCGATATACGTGCGAATGACAGCGCCTTCCGGGCTCATCGACGGCATGCGCTGGTACCGGTCCAACTCGTGTAACGCTTTTGTCTTGACGTCCTTGGGCATTTTTGCGTCCACGATCATCTTGTTCAATTCCGAGATCTCGTCGGTATTTTCGTCGCGGCTGCCAAGTTCCTGATGGATCGCCTTGAGTTGCTCGTGGAGATAGTACTCGCGCTGGCTGCGTTCCATCTGATCCCGCACCCGGTCGCGGACCTTGTGCTCCATGTCCAGCAATTCGTTCTCGCGCATCAAGATCGCGGAAAGTCGCTCAAAACGTTTCTTCGCGTCAAACGTGGAAAGCAATTCCTGGCGTTCTTCCATCCGCACGGAGAGGTACGCGCATATCAAATCCGCCAGCGCGTCTCCGTCCGTCACATTGCGCAACGACATGACCACTTCCGGCGTGATCCGCTGGCCCAAACGGACGTATTCCTCGAATTGCGTCAGCGTGGCCCGCATCAAGGCCACGCTCTTCTTGTCGCGCAACGGCTTGGCGGCGGCTTTCTCAACGGAAACGGCCAAGAGCCCGTGGCGTTCCACCATCTGCTGGATCATGCCGCGCTCGATCCCTTCCACCACGACTTTGATCGTGCCGTCGGGGATGCGCAGGGTCTGGAGGACGTTGGCGATCACGCCAACCGGATACAGGTCGTCTTCGGCGGGCGTCTCGACGTTCGCGTCCCGTTGCACGCATACGAAAAGGGGTCCGCCCGAAGCAAGGCATTCCTCGACCGCGGCCACCGAACCGGGCCGCCCGACCAGCAATGGCACCACCATCCGGGGAAACACCACCACGTCCTTCAACGGGATCAAAGGCAGCAATCCCTCGGAGGTCACATTCTTATAACGCCTGTTTCTCATCGTCTATTCAATTCATCCTTATCCCAGCTCTTGAAGTGTGTCGTTTAGGTCATGGGACTTATGGGACTTATGGGACCTATGGGATTTCAATCAATCTCTCCCTGCAGGTGACTGTCCACACGGTCCACAACGTCCACGATGTCCACAGTTTTCGCGGCTCGCCCCATACTCAACGGCTGTTCTTGGGCTTATTGCTCATTCCACAATCCACTGTATGGCAGAAAAGGCCGGTAGGAATCAACCTGCCGGCCTATTCATAAGTGACCCCTTGCGCCGGGGACTACGTATCCCGTATTGAAGGTCACAAGAACTGACAAATTGTTACGCGAGGGCCGTTTTCCCTGTACTGCTCTCCTCTCCGGCGGAGGCGTCCCCCGCCCACTTGGCTTCGTGCTCGTATACGAGCAACGGTTCCTCGTGGTGGCGCACCACCCCCGGGGTAATCACACACTCGCGGACATCCTTGCGCGAAGGAATGTCAAACATCACCTGAATCATAATTTCCTCGAGGATGGACCGCAGGCCGCGCGCGCCGGTATCTTTCGCCACCGCCACATCGGCCACGGCCTGAATCGTCTCTTCGGGAAAACGGAGTTTCACTTTCTCGAGCTCAAACAGTTTCTCGTATTGGCGCGTCAGGGCGTTGCGCGGCTCGACCAGGATCCGCACCAGATCCTCGCGCGTGAGTTCGCGCAAAGTGGCCACGATGGGGATGCGCCCCGTAAACTCCGGGATCATGCCGAATTTGATCAGGTCTTCGGGCTGGACCAGTTCAAGGAGATCCCCGATATTGCGATCTTTCTTCGCCCGGATGTCGGCGTTGAATCCGATGACATTCGTGCTGGTCCGCCGCTCGATGATTTTATCGAGCCCGTTATAGGCGCCGCCACAAATGAAGAGGATGTTAGTGGTGTCGACGGGGATACATTCCTGCTGCGGATGCTTTCGGCCACCTTGCGGGGGCACATTCGCCAGCGTACCCTCGAGGAGTTTGAGCAACGCCTGCTGGACCCCCTCGCCCGAAACATCGCGCGTGATCGAAGGGCTATCGCTTTTGCGTGCGACCTTGTCAATCTCGTCAATGTAGACAATTCCGGTCTCGGCGCGGGCGGGGTCAAAATCAGCCGCCTGCAGCAGCTTCAAGATGACGTTCTCAACGTCATCGCCGACGTAACCCGCTTCCGTCAAAGTAGTGGCATCAACTATGGCGAAGGGTACATCGAGCATCTTGGCCAAGCTCTGCGCCAGCAGCGTCTTGCCGCAACCCGACGGACCGATCAAGAGCACATTCGATTTCTGGATCTCGACCCCATCAATTTCGCCCCCAACCGTGATCCGCTTGTAGTGGTTGTGAACCGCCACGGAAAGGATACGTTTGGAACGTTCCTGGCCGATCACGTATTGGTCAAGAAAAGCCTTGATATCCGCCGGAATGGGCGCTTTCACCGTCCGGCGTGTTCCCCCGCCTTTGCGTGCGCGATCTTCGGCCACAATCTCCGCGCACAGATTAACGCACTCGTCGCAAATATTGACGTCAGGCCCCGCAATCAGCTTACTTACTTCATCGTGCCGTTTTCCACAAAACGAGCATTGCGGAATGTCATTTCGACTGCGTGAAGCCATCTAAACCTACCTCCAAACCAAATCGGCCTTCATTTATAACATTTTTAAGGTCTATTTGTCAATAATTTTCTTTGGCTTGTTATCGCGTCTGAGCTCCGTATCTATTCTGCCAGGAAACGCGAAGCGAAGTCAACTTCGTGTCAATCCCATCAAACTAAGAACGATTTTTGGGTATGGCACTATCCGCGCAACTCGTTGACATTATGGACGTTATGGACATCGTGGACAACCTCCTACTGGACTTACGAAGTCCATATTGTCCACGTTGTCCATCAAGTCCATCTTATTTATGTTGTTCTACTATGTTAATCCGCCGCCGCGCGAAAAAGATGCCGCGCCGCATCCCACCCAGTCAATCCACAATTAGCCAAATGCTACTTGGAATCTTGATTCGGTTTCTCGCGCACAAAGACTTCGTCTATCAGGCCGTATTCTTTGGCCTCTTCCGCCCCCATATAGAAATCGCGTTCACTATCTTTCTGAATGGTTTCGATCAACTGTCCCGTATGTTTGGCGAGCAGTTCGTCGATGATATACCCGACACGAATGATCTCGCGGGCCTGGATATCGATATCCGAAGCTTGCCCGTGCACGCCCCCCATCAACTGGTGAAGCAGGAACCGGCTGTAGGGCAGGGCAAAGCGTTTTCCCTTCGCGCCCGCGCTCATCAGCACCGCCCCCATGCTTGCGGCCTGGCCCACACAAATCGTGCAAATATCAGGCTTTACAAACTGCATCGTGTCGTAGATGGCCAGACCGGCCGTCACGCTGCCTCCGGGACTGTTAATATAGAGGTTGATGTCTTTATCGGGATTTTCGGCCTCGAGAAACATCATCTGGGCGATGATATAATTGGCCACATCGTCGGTAATTGTGAACCCCAAGAAAACGATGCGGTCGGCCAGTAATCGCGAATAGATGTCGTAGGGGCGTTCGCCCCGGCTCGTTTGTTCGTAGATCGTAACCATACGATCAGACCTCTCCCTTTCTAATGTAGAAGAGGCTTCCAGCCTCTTCATGACGCGGCAGGATGCCGCGTCTACGTTTTCGTCACTTTTGTTTCGTGTTCGTCGAGATCCTCCTCGGCGGCGTCCAACTCCTCGCGTTCGACTTCCTTGTCCGCAACGGTAGCAAGACTTATCACACGCGCCAGGGTCTTGGCGTTCATAATCCGCATTTCGTAGCGGTTCCGCTGTTCCTCCTGGCCCAAGAACTGGGTCACATCCTCGACGCTGGCGCCGGAGCGCGCCGAAAGCACGGAGGCTTCCTTCTCGAAGTCTTCATCGGTGACTTCGATGCCCTCCGCCTCGGCGATTTCAGTCAAGGCCGCCCATTCCTTTATTTCGCGGACGGCGTCTTCGCGGGCTTGGGCGCGAAGCTGTTCTTCCCGCGCCTGGATCTGCGATCCCGGCACATGCGATTTCCGCAACCGATCGACGCTGTCTTCATAGTAACCGTTGGCCATGTCTTCGATCAGCGACTTCGACATCTCAAAGGTACTGTTTTCGATGATCGTGTTTAGCGCGCGGGCCTCGGCGATCTGGTTGCTGCGCGATTCGGTGGATTCACGCATCCGCTCCACGACTTTCCCGCGCATGTCCTCGACATTTTCGTGGCCAAGTTGCTGAGCGAACTCGTCCGTCAACTCGGGCGCATTGCGCCGCTTGATTTCATTCACGGTAATCGCGAAGTCGGCGGTCTTTCCACGCAACCGTTCCACGGAATAATCGTCCGCAAAAGAAACCTGGCACGACAGCGCGGCGCCCGGCGCGCTGCCCACAAGAACTTCCTCGAATTCGGGGAAAAAGCGCTTTGTACCCAATATATACGGATAATTCTGCGCCGTACCGCCGGGAAATTCCTCCCCATCTATCGTGCCCTTAAAACTGATATTGACCTGATCGCCATCCGCGGCCGCGCCATCCGGTAAGGCCTCATATATGGCAAAACGGTTACGGATGTCCTCGATCGCCTCGTCCACATCGTGGTCATTTACTTTGAAGACGGGCCGCTCGACTTCGATGCCGCGGTACTTGCCCAACTCGACCTTCGGCCGCACCTCGAACTTGAACGTCACCGTCAGCGGTTCATCGGCTTTCCGGTCCTTGTCATCCTCAAGCCCTTCGATATCCGGCGGGCCGATCGGCTTCAGCTCCTGTTCCTTGATGAGCTTCGTAAAGGCCGCGTTGATCAGCTTCAGTTCGACGTCGCCCCGTACCGCTTTCGAGAACTTCCGCTCGATCAGCTTGCGCGGCGCCCGGCCTTTGCGGAACCCCGGCAATTCGGCTTCATGCTTGAGTTCCTCAAACATTTCCCCTGCCAGTTTCTGTTCGTTCGCAACGGGAATCGTCACGCCCACTTCATAGGCGCAATCCCCCTTCGCTTCGACGGTGAAAACCGGATCCTCGACAAACTCGAACTCTTTTTCGCCCGACGCTTCATCGGGGGCGACGGCCTCCGCCGCTGGGGATTCCGCGGGGGATTCCTCGTTTTCTTCCGGCGTCACTTCGCCTTCTTCTTTGGTGTCGTTTTCGCTCATGTTTTAAGTTCTCACCGTTGCGGTTGGTGGGCGAGGCGGGACTTGAACCCGCACATCTCGCGATACTGGATCCTAAATCCAGCGCGTCTGCCAATTCCGCCACTCGCCCAAGACTCGGTATGGGGACAGCCCCTTAACAGAAATTAGGAATTAGGAATTAGGAATTAGGAATTCAAAACGTATAATTCCTAATTCCTAATTCCTAATTCGTAATTCACAATTCAGTGGGCCGCGCAGGAATCGAACCTGCGACCTTGTGATTAAGAGTCACCTGCTCTACCAACTGAGCTAGCGGCCCCAATGAAAAAATGGAGCGGGAGACGGGAGTTGAACCCGCGACGTCAACCTTGGCAAGGTTGCACTCTACCACTGAGTTACTCCCGCTCAATATTAAGAGAATGGTAACATACGCCCCCGGTCATGTCAAACACGCGGGCGTAAATATCTATGCCCACAGCGAAACTCTGTCCCTCTGACTTCCGCATATGCGAAAGAGTTTACCGCGAAAAAAAATTTGGAGTACCGCCTTCAGGCGGGAGATCGCGAAGAAACAATCCCGCCTGAAGGCGGCACTCCAAACACGCCCGTGCTCGTTTCACTACGGCGTTGTCGTGAACCAGACTTGGTCTTTGCTTTGGCCGACGATTACGCCAGGGAGTCCCTCGGCCATCGTGCCGACCATCGGCCGAGTCAGGGTGATATCGGCGTCACAATTGACGTCTACGGCCTCGCCTTCCCCTTCTCCTTCTCCTTCTCCTTCCCCTTCTCCTTCGCCGCCCGTTGTAAGTTCTTCGGCATTGATGGTGTATAACCCATTGTCGGCGATATCGCGCCACAGACCGGTAATGCAGGGGCCGTTGATGCTCAGGCTGATGACCGGCAGCGCGGCGTCGTTGTTGGCGTCCCAGGTGATGTCAAATTCGTTCATGCGCGAGATCTCGGTCCCGTCCACCGGGGCGGTGATGGTTACGGGCGGCGGCGGCGTCACGGTACTTAGATAGGTGCCTTCCTCACCGCGGGCAAACTGCAATTCGTACACGTCAGTTTCCGGGATAACTGCCCTATAATAGATAAACACGCCGCGTATTTCTTGCATGGCGACGCCGTTCACGGTGATATCGTCGCCGCAACTGGGCCCGAGGGCCAGCTTCGTCCCCAGCGGACCACCCACCGAAAACACAGCCGTGACCGTGGCGAGGTTTTCCTCTTCAACCACCTCTTCAACCACCGCAAAATTGCAGTACAGCCCGGGGGTCCTGATGTTGCAGGAATCCGTCCGCGGACACCCCACCAGAGCCAACATTCCAATCATCAGCATCGCCACACAGATAAACCTACCGCTTGCATTTCGTCCGCTACGTGTTCTGTTCATCTCCTGTTCCTCCTATTTCCAATCGGCTGTCGTATGCCCAACCGCACGGCTGTTTTCAGCCGCACGGATACTCCCGTTTCTTTACATTACCTTCTTCCCGGGCAGCCGTTACAACCATTTCCCGGTCTCAAAGCCAATAATCCTCATTCTCGGGTCATGCTTTTCTGTTTTGTCTGGCGGGTTGTTTTTCCGCTTTGGCAAGGGCCTCCGCGATTCCAGCCTCCAGCTTCTTCTCGTCCTCCATCTTTTTCCGTTTGCACCGCATCCAGAAATAGAATCCCACAGCCCCAGGAACCGAACCAAAGAACACGATGATAAAGAAGATCAGTTTGTCGTTCCGTCCCGTGAATTCATCATCGCTCATGGAGATTACGTTGATCAACTGGCGCAGCCAGAAGAGGAATACAATGATCAATAGCGCAAGAACGATTAGTGGCATGACTCTTATCTCCTTAGCCTTGGTGCGCTTCGACACGTGACGCTTATAAGAACAATGTAGAACTTCCCGCACCAGATGTCAACTGTGAAAAAAACGGCTCATCCGGATTTACCGTACTTTATCGGAACTTCACTCTTTCGGAAAGTTGTCGCCTCAACCCGATTTCCCCGAAGGGGAAGAACATGAAAGTGAAGATGAAGTACGGTAAATCCGGATGAGCCAAAAAAAACCGAGTCGTCAGCCCTGTACCAGGCAGCACTGAATCGTGTCCCGTTTCTAATATATGGTATAATGTATACAATAGTAGTGTTTTTCTCGATATTTGGAAACAGGAGGCTGGGAAAGATGACTCCGTGGACGCCTGAATCGATGTTGGCGATAACTCGCGCGTTTATGGAATCGCGCGTTATGTTGACGGGAGTCGAACTGGATGTGTTTACATTGCTGTCTGGTTCCCCAAAATCGATCGAGGAGGTCGCAGATGCCCTTCTCACGGCGCAACGGGGCACGGCTATCCTGTTAAATGCATTGACGGCCATGGGGCTGCTTGAAAAAAAAGACGGGCGCTATTCGTGTCCGAAAGAGGTCGCGGATCTATTGTCGGCCGACTCGCCGACGACGGTTCTGCCGATGGCGCATCACGCGACCGGCCTTTGGCGGCGCTGGTCGGAACTTACGCATGTCGTTCAGTATGGATCGGTGGACCGGCCGGCCGGGATCTTTGAACAGGAGACGGAACTGGCGGCCTTTATCGGGGCGATGCACGTGGTCGGCAGGCATGCGGCCGACGCCATCGCGGAGCAAGCCCAAGCGGATGTTTCGAGAAACCTGCTTGACGTGGGCGGCGCCACGGGCACGTACGCCGAAGCGTTTCTTAGAAGGTATCCGGCTATGTGCGCAACGGTCTTCGACCGCGTGCCCGTCATCGATCTCGCCCGGCAACGTCTTGCGGAGAGCGATGTAAAAGATCGCATCACGATCGCTGCCGGCGATTTCTACACCGACGAACTCCCGGACGGGCACGATCTCGCGTTGTTATCGGCCATCATCCACCAAAACAGCCCCGAACAAAACCTTGATCTCTATCAAAAAGTATTCCGCGCGTTGATACCCCGCGGCCGTATCCTCATACGCGACCATGTCATGAACGAGGACCGGACGGAGCCGCGCAGGGGCGCCCTGTTCGCCGTCAACATGCTCGTAGCCACCAGCGGCGGCAACTGCTATACCTTCGACGAGATCCGCGAATCGCTCGAAGCCGCAGGATTCATGTGGGTCAGCCTGGTCCAGTCCGGAGACAGGATGGACACAATGGTGGAAGCCTTCAAACCGTGACGCGAAGGCTACGCCACGCTGTACTTCCGCGCCACAAGGCTGTTTGGAGAACTGGCTACGGCCCGCGCCCTAGGCCGCTACGAACGCATGCTCAAGACACTACTCCGGGCCGACCTGCTCATCCTCGACGACTGGGGAACGTCCGTGCTAACCGCCGACCAACGCCGCGACCTCTTCGAGATCACCGAAGACCGATACGACCGCCGCTCGACGCTGATCGCCGCCCAACTACCCACCAAACACTGGCACGAAACCATCGGCGACCCCACCCTCGCCGATGCCATCCTTGACAGACTTATTCACAACGCCTACACCATCAACCTCAAAGGAGAATCCATGCGCAAAAAGAAGAAAATCTTGACAAACCCCAAGCAATCCGATACAAAGAACCTAGGCCAATGAACAACCCGCGTCGCTACGCTCCGACACCCGGGCGCGATCCTTCGGAATCCCCGGGCGCGATCGCCTGGAATCCCCGGGCGCAATCCTTCGGAACAAGCGGGCGCCTTCCTTCGGAATCAGCGGGCGCAATCGTCGGAATACGCAATGTGCCAGACCATGAACCGGCATTGGGGCCTTGGCGCGAAGGATTTCGCCTATATGTCCCCCAAGGAGATCATCGGAAACCTCTGCGCCTGTCGCAAGGTCGGCGCAAACTACCTGCTTAACGTCGGTCCCACAGCGGAAGGCGCGATCCCGGATTACGAAAAAGCGGCGCTGGAGCGTAGTGGTGACTGGGTGCGGATGCATGATGAGGTGATCTACGATGGTAAACCTTGTGCTGTGACGGGCCAGAGGAATGATTTCTGTCTGCGTACGGTGGAAGCCGATTATTTCTTCATACACGATCTCGGCGCACAGGGGGACAAGAATGTCAGTTCGTAGGGTGGGTGGAGCGAATGCGGAACCCACCAATTTGGAACGCACCATCACGCCATTGTGGTGGGTTCCGCATTCGCTCCACCCACCCTACTCGGGGCATTCCATGCCTTCGATATTCTTGGCGGGACATGGCCCCAATCGGTTTCATACCAACCCATCTTCGCATAGCGATGAAACGTGCTGTAGGGCCATTGCTCTGGCCATACCACCAATCCATGTTTCACAGGGTTGAAATGGATATAGTCGAAATGGTTGGCAAAGTCCCGTTCATCACGAATGCAATGTTCCCAGAACCGCCGTTGCCACACCGCACGTTCGCCCGTGCGCATCCGCGACGCGTTACGCCGACCTTCAAAGCCACCCGCTCCAAGATAGTATCGCGAAAACCCGGCCTTCAACATACGCCAACGAGACGAGAAATCCGTATCATCCGGCGGAAGCGTCTAAAGCACATGCAAATGATCGTCCAGCAGACACAACGCCTCCACATCGAACGGTTTGCACGCCCGCGTCTCGTGCCATGCCCGCCGCAGACATTCACGAGCCAAGTCCGTAGTCAAGAAACCCCGGCGCTCAAACGTGACCACCGTAAAGAAATACGTCGCCCCAGCAACATATTTCCGCGTATAGTCCGCCATCCCTCTCTCCAAAACACCGCGTATCACCGCGTAGGGTGGGTGGAGCGAAGCGGAACCCACCAATACCAAATAAACCATCACGCCAAAGTGGTGGGTTCCGCATTCGCTCCACCCACCCTACGCGCTTTGAGCCTTTGTGACGATAAAGCTCACCACAAAGGCCCTTGGGCATAAAGGAAGAAACACGAAAGAAACTACGCCCTGCCGTTACTGCGTTGAACATCGTCCCACCCGACTTCCCAACGGCAAACTACCCCGTTGTCCAGCTTTACTGCACCCTGCCGAACTACTGAACGCGCTGCCTCACTACACAGCACGTCCCCGCGCTACTGCGTACAACACTTCGGGTATACGCCTATTGATCCTGCATGTCAAGCGGAATTTTGAGGTTTGGGTCTACAGCGTTTCACGATTGAGTTGACGGAAACGATGACCACGCAAGCGGTGCCCTGCATGCTCAATCGTGAAACGCCATCCGACACTTCTACCGTGAATTGCGCTAGCGGCAGCGTGCTACGTTTTCACACGCTTACCGTGCAGACCGCCGGGTCGCCATAGGGGCCGCGTTTGAGGTGTTTGCTGACCCAGCAGACGCGGTAGGCGTAGTCCGTTGGTTCGTCTTCGTGGACGATGTGGATGTAGGGGGATTGGGTGTCCGAGTCGAGGTCATTCCAGTCGGCTTCATGTTCGGGGATACCGCCACGGCAGTATTGGATGTGGACGCCCTGGGTGCCATCGGGCCGGGCGTTTTCGTGTTCGTTATGCGGGTTGAAGCCGAAGTGGACCATGACTTGCAGGGGTACGCTCCAATCCAGCTCGAGCAGCGGCCTCGGGATCGCGCGGATGGCCTGGGGATCCGTCGCCGTCGGCTTCGTGTCAGGTACAGCGATCCCGGCGTCCGCACGATCCGCGTCCGTCATCGCCGGATCAGCTTGCAGCCGCTTGACACAGCCCCGGACCAGACTCACCGTGTCGGCGATCCCGTGCCGTTTCATCACCACCGCCGCACGCAACGCACGCTGCTTCTCCGCCGTACTAGCCGCCACCAACCGCGCCTGCATCACCGTAAAGACAAGCGCGCAAACCTCATCCACCGTAAACCCATACGACATGCCATAGGTGCCGAACCATGGTGTGAAGCGAGACAGCCAACGAATCTTCGCCGCTTCACCACTCGGAATATAATCTGCCATCACCAATCCCTCCTCACAGCCTCACAGCGGTAGGGTGGGTGAAGCGAATGCGGAACCCACCAATCCCAAACGCACCAGCACGCCATTATGGTGGGTTCCGCTTTCGCTCCACCCACCCTACGGACTTCCTCACAGTCTCGCCTCGTTGCTTGGAATGTAGTCAGGCATGGTCTATCTCGTTCGCCGCCGCAGGCGTAACACGCCCAGGCCCGCCGCCAATACCGCCGCCGCCAACGCCAGGCCGCCCGCCACGGGTACCGTGGTCTCGGTGTCCACGGTGAGTATGGCTTCGTTGGAGACGATGGGGTTGGCGGCGTCGTACTCATCGGTCACGATGCAGGTGTAGCTCCCCGCGTGGCCTATTAAGACCGGATTGATCGTGTATGAACTCTGGCTTGCGTCTGTGAGGTCTTCGTCGTCTCTCTGCCACTGGTATGAAATCGGCCCGATGCCGCCGGAAATGACTACCGTAAACGTCGCGTACCAGTGTTCTGGAACGGTCTGGGATACGGGATGCGTCGCGATCGCAATGTGTTCGGCCACCTGCAACATTGCGTCATTAGACATCACTATCGCGCTCAAAGCATCCGTCACGTAGCACGCGTAGAAGCCCGCGTCCAAGAGTGTCACGGAACCCAGCTCATAAGCGGTACTCGTCGCATCCGGAATGTCCTCCCAGTTCATGGTCCACTGATAATTCAGCGGCGGTACCCCGCCGGAAGCCGCCATCATAAAGATGAACGAATCCCCTACGTAGGCAGATCCGCCCACGGGTTGCTGGGTGATCGTGAAGGCCACGAACGTCCGGCTAAACTGCCCCGCCTCGTCGTTCCCGTTGCTCGCGAGATCCGTAGCGACATCCGCTGCGATGTCCGCCGTCACAAGGCCTCCGCCCAAAGGTGTCAAATCGAACGTATAAACGCCGCCGCCCACATCCACAAGGTTGCCTACCGTACCGTTGCCCACGACAATGTCCGTATCCGTGAATCCGATCACCGGTTCGTTGAACGTTGCCGTCACCGGGATCGGCGACACGCTCGTCGGTTCCGAAGCACCGGAGGTCATTGCCACCGTCGGCCGCACGCTGTCGTAGACCCGTGAAAACTGCACCGCTGCTTCGTTGCCGTTGCCATCAAGATCCGTCACGACATCCGCCGCGATGTCCGCCGTCACAAGACCTTCGCCCGTGGGGGTAAGATTGAACGCGCCATACATGCCATCGGCGACAAAGTCACTCGCCACACCGTTGGCCACGATCAGATCCGTGTCCGTGAAATCGACCACAGGTTCGCTGAATACCACAAAGACCACGATCAAGCCCACGTTCGTCGGGTCCGAAGCGGGAGACCACATATCCGCAGTCGGCCGCCTATCGTATGTCTCGTTCAACTCGGTGATGTTTCCTTCCGTGATCGTGACGAGCTGGTCTACCGGCTTGACCCATCCCGTAATGTCTTCAAATTCAACCGTGTAATCGGCCGGAGGCAAGGAAATGAGCGCGCCATTCGCGAACCATGTCTCATCGCCCTGTATTTTCCAGCGCGCATTCTCAATCGCCGGATCACTTGGCTCCATCGTAACGCGCAACCACCCGGCCGTAGTCTGGCTGGGAATGATCCCGACGGTCTGCCAATAGGTATTATTCATCTCGTCGGTTTCGCGCACGGTACCGCCCGTATCGATCTCAACGTAGACGGACTCGAACTCCACTGTGCCCGCTTTGCCCCGATTCCAGAGATACGTGACATCGCGCATACCGTCAGCCACGATGGACTCCACGGTGACCTGCCCAATAACCGGTCCCTCAGCGCCGCCGTCACGCCACACCACTTCGCAAGCACCCGTGGGAATCACACCATGATTCGCGATTTGCGTGACCAGGGTTACATTGGAATCGTCGACACCGGACGCCCAGCAGGTCTCCACCGCCAAGTCCGGCAGGACTGTCCACACAGAAGCCGTGTTGTCGTCCCGGTTCCTGTCGTCAAAGTCCAGGTCAGGGTCCACGACAACGTGCAGGTTATACGGGTCTGGGTCTGTTGGCACCGTCCAGGGGATAGAAAGCTCCTCCACCGCACCTGGAGCCAAGGGCCTCGCAATGACCGTTTCGCCAATCAGTTCGGCGTCCAGCGCGGGATCGCCGCCGTACACGACAACCCGAATGTCCTGCGCCGCCAGATCGCCCGTGTTCTCGATGACAGCTTGAACGAGGGCCGCCTCACCCGGCGCGGGATTGGCGGGAATGGTTTCGACGGAACCCGCCTGCACAGTGAAATCATGTTCCAAGGCATACCGAAGCACACACAAGTCCGTTCTGCCCGGTTGCGGGACATTCTCGAGCACAACCGTCTCACCGCCTAGCTCGAATTCGACCGTGTTACGCTCGGTCAACGTCTTCAGATACGCGATGACCAGTTCGCGCCCGTCCCAATCCAGCGACAACGAAGTTGCGGCGTGGTCGTTGATGGTCAACTGCCGGGGGAGCGACCACTGGTCGAGCGCGGCGTCATAGAAGGCCGCGAAAACGCCGTGCCCGTTCTCGGACTCAGCCGCGTAAGCAATCGCAGCCCCGCCCGGCAACGTCACCCCGTCCAAGGTCGGCGCGTCGCCGCCCACGGCAACCTGCTCGTAAGCCACGCGCGGGTTCCAGTCATTGATCAAGGAGTACACGATTTCTCCGTTCCGCCTCCAGACGCAAAGGGGGTCTTCGTTCGGGACGGTTAGCACTGGCAAGAAATCCTCGTATTCGTCCGATGTCAACCGGACCGGTGTTCCCCAGACGCCGCTGATCGTCTTGATCCAGTACAACTCGCGATCCGTGCCGGTTTCGAGATCGCCGTCCTCGTCAACGACAAAGACCACGTGTCCCTCGTTACCCGAGTCGGAAACAAACGCGATTCCCAAATTGCCCTTCGCATCCGACCACAGCGTTTGGGCCGCCCCCCAATCCGACCCCGTCCAAGGCGCATACATCAGCCGGTCGCCCTCGCCTTCAGTCCCACTGCCAAGTAATGCACCACCTTCATTCTGAATCCAGAGCACTCCCGCCTGGCTGCCCATGACCACTGGCATCGGCGACCGATCGCACACGGCGTTGTTCGTCAGCGCGACAGACGCAGACCAGGTGCCCGTCCCGGCATCCCACCACGAAGCCGCCACGTCGAGGTACGGACCCAATTCTGTTGGGTCTTCAATCTCCGACGTATCTCCCGTGATGCGTACCCAAGCCGCCAAGACCTGATTCGCGCCCACACGCGCCGCCTGCACTTCAAATTCCGATTGCGTATCGTCCGTATTCAGCGAAGAAGCCCAACGGTCTGCGCCCGTCCGGATCGCTTCGGCAATATCCGTCGCCGCATAAGGCGGTTTCTCGGGACTATGCGACACAAACAAGATTCGCATCTCCGTCTCATCTACCAGCAAGGAAGGCGACGCCGAACCCGTTACGTTCTCGACCACCGTTTCCTCGACAGCCCCCACCACAGCCGGTTCCGACGAAGATTTCGCCTCCAGCGGCTCGGGAAGCGGCAACCGATTCATCGGCCCCCAACGGAGAGGATAGTCGCCAATAAACGTCCAGCCCTCCTTGCCAGATCCGTCTCCCAACGGAACCGCGTCGTTTACCGCCGCTTTGAGTCCGCCGAACGTCAGATCAGCGCCAATTTCTCGCTTGTACTTGCAGCCCCACATTTCCGCAAAGGCTCCTATGTATGCGTGGAAAGTTATGGATTGCAACCCATTGAATTCCGGACATAATTCAAAAACTGGCTGACCTTCGCCACCTACGTAAGCGCCTGCTTTTGCCCCGAAAAGTTTGGCAGTTGCTTGACCCTCGATCCCCACTTTGCCTGTACAGTCAATGGAGGCTGCCCCTAACCAACAATCGCCCACCTCAAAAGCCGGGTAGTTCCCCGAGAGTTGGAGTCCTGGTAGGACGTATAGACCGAATCTCTGACCACCCACTATGCAGCCTACCCCTGGTATTTCCAGAAGACCATTGATTAGGGGGCCCGCCGGAGGGAAAACAAGGGGAATTAGGCTGGCCACTGGTGCTTCTGCTCCGAATCGACCGGAGAGACTCCCTTGCCAGCCTGCTGTACTCTCTGGAGTGTAGCACTCCGTGGACGCTATCTCCAGATGACCGCCGACAGCCATTTGTCCTCCCGCATGGAGAACCCACTGCTGTAAGTCACATTCGAAGCCAAGACGACCGACAAGATTCAAAGAACCCGAGAACGAACCCGCGAGGAGGTCGAATTTCGCAAATGTCTTATAACCGCCCGACAGGACAAGGCTCACTGGACCACCACCCAGGGGCGGAAAGCTCCACGATGTCTCGGCGCCATAAGTCAAAGCCAATCCTGACGGCGTCCAGGGGATATCGTCGCAATACCAAGGAACCACCATGCGTGGTAAAGGAAGGAATTGCACTCCCGAATTGAACACGCGCTTCCTTCCCTCACCATTGGTCATCTCGACCATCAGTTCACTGCAGGCGATGATGAAAGGCGGAATTTGCACGTTGACAGTCGCGCGTGACAGCCCATCATCAGGAGGCGTGACTTCTGCGTCATGCCATACCCCGTTTACCAGGAATCGCACTGCACCCGGGCTACCGTGCCATGATACCGTGATTCCAAACGGCACCGCACCAGGCGTATTCGAGACGAAATACCTCCCTCGCGGCGAGGTGAAATCGAGGCCGACCGGTATTCCGTTCCCGGTTGGCGCGATGGGCAGGTAGAAATCCTGATGCCGCGACTCACCCTGCTGCACCGCCACGTCAGGTTGTGAGACTGACAGGTAGTCCGTTTTCGACGCCGTCACCGTGTACGCGCCCGGCGTAAGGCCCGTGAACTGGAAGTCTCCGGCGCTTCCGGTTGTGGTGGAACCACCGCCTGAAAGGGATACCGTCGCTCCGACAATCCAACCCCGAGCGCCGCCTTGCCCGTCGGATTCGGACACCACTCCCTTGATAACCGCCTGCCCGGGATCGACGCCACTGTACGTTACCGTGTCGCCGACGGTCTGCCCCTCAAGCACCGTTACAGGCATGTCGCCAGGGCTTCCCCACCCCGAAATGTTCTGAAACTCGACCGTGCAAGAACCGGGGCTTATGCCCGCCTGCGTCGCGCCGCTATCCAGCCAGTCCCCGTCCGCCGCGCGCCACTGCGCGCCTGCCGTGCGCGCCCCTTCCGGCTCGAGGACCATCGAAACAGAACCTGTGCCCGCAAGATGGTACGTGCCGGTTACTTCGGTCGTCTGGCCCGCAACCACGGTCACGAAATGAGCCGTAGGCGTTATCCAGCCCGTCACGCCCTTGAATTCTATCGTGTAGGCCCCTGGCGGAAGCCCACTATCCGTCTCGCCGCTGGCCAACCACGCCGCCGTGCCCGTCCGCCGCCACCGTGCACCCGCCGTACGTGCCTCGACCGGCTCGAGGACCATGGAAACCGACCCCGCCCCCCCAGTTTGGTACGTCGCGGTCACTTGGGTCGTCTGGTCCGCAGTCACCGCTGCCAGTTCGGACGCAGGGGTTGTCCAGCCCGTCACGCTCTTAAACTCTATCATGTAGGTCCCTACCGAAAGCTCGGACTCCGTCTGGCCGCTCGACAGCCACGACATCGTGCCCACCCGCCGCCAACGTGCACCCGCCGCGACCGCGTCCGGCGGCTCGAGGGTTACCTCGATCGCCCCGCTTGGTGGATCGCTCCCGCTGCGCGTATCGAGCACGAAGGAGGGCGAGATCCCCTCGCGTACCGTCTTGTATATATCTCGGGTGTCGAGCGGAAACGCGTTGGAAACACCCGATCCGGTGATGCCTGATAATCGGGTATCCAACACAAAAGAGGGCGAAATGGCCGATCCGGTGATATTGGGCAACAGGGTGTTCAACAGGAATGCGGGCGAGGTGGCCGACGCAGGGGATGCGTCAAGGTGAACCAACATGAACAATGCCAGCATCACAGGAAGCATCTTTGACAACATACCCATTGTCAGTGTCCTTTCGTTATTGCTCAGATTACAGATTCATGTATGGCCGCGACGGACCTTCGCAAGAACTACCAGCCCGCCACGGCCGTTCTATATTTGGAAGACAGACTGTGCTGTCCTCACAGGAACAGGTCTGGACTCCCCTGTGCGCGCCCGCCCGATTCCCACCGCGCGGTTCCGGCTTGCAGGAGTACGCACAATGCGAACCCCGTTGTTGTTGTTCGCATTGCCCGGCGTATTGTTGTTGCGATACGCAGAGCGACAATTGGCCGCCGTATTGTTATAGTTGCCACCGCGCAACACCCGGAGTGCCTATCCCTTCTTCAAGGTCTGGAAAAGACCAGGCCGTCAAAGACCTTTTCACGGATTCGCCACGTATCCCCAAAGGACACGTGCGCGATCCAACTTTGAATCGAGTCCCGCAAATCATCCAAATCGAGTATCCCTTTGCCGTAGGCCTCCGCCTGTTCTTTCAACCGGCGGCGCGCCCGGCGCAAGTTCTCCTGTCGAACGCGAATCCGGTCGGGAAAGAAACGGAATCCCAGGAAGTTAATCCCATGGCGCATCTCCATGATAGCCGTCTTTACGGGATGCAAACGCAATCGGATTGAATCGATGAGCTCCGCCAAGAACGCCCGGGCTTCCGACAGTTCCGCCCGGCTGTCCGAAAACAGCGCAAGATCATCCACATACCGCAAGTAGCGCCGCCCGCCAAAGCGCCCCGCCATCGCGTGGTCCACGCCATCGAGGTACACGTTCGCCCAAAGCTGGCTGGTTAGGTTGCCGATGGGCAACCCATGACGGCGAATACACGGTGTAAGCAAATCGTCGCCCTCGAAATACTGGCCGACAGGTTCCTGCTCGTTACTGTTGTCGAGAATCGTATCAACGAGCCAGAGCGTATCCCGGCATTTGATCTTTCGCCGGACCTTCTCCTTCAAAATGCCGTGATCGATGCTTGCGAAGTACTTCTCAATGTCCGCATAAAGGCAATAGCGGTATCGCCGCGCCAATTGCCGAAAATGCTCGAGCGCCTTGTGCGTCCCCTTCCCGTGCCGGTTCGCATAACTGCTGTGGACAAAACAGGCGTCGAAAATGGGGTCAAGGACGTTGCATAGCGCGTGATGTACCACTCGGTCTCGGTACGGCGCCGCAGAGATTAGACGCCGTTTCGGCTCGTAGATCACAAAAGTCTTGTAGGCGCCCGGTTGATAGGTCCTTACCACCAGTTCCTCTTGAAGCTGGCCGAGATTCAGCTCGAGATCATAATTGAACGCCAGCACGTCGTCCCGATATCGTTTGCATCGTTGCGCTTTCTTCGCCGCCAACAGGACGTTGTCGAACGCGCAAATGCGCGTATATAAGTTCCCAATTCGTTTCATTGCAGATAACCGTTCTCGATCTGAACCCGGGCTCCCGCGTCATTCCCGCGAAAGCGGGAATCCAGTATGTGCGTTACAGTGTCGTGTAAGAGCCCTGGATTCCCGCTTTCGCGGGAATGACGTCTCTGTCGCTGTGCACGTCTATCAACCACGTTTCCTCTGTTGCCGGATCCAACCGCCCAAGTTCTCGCCAATCTCGTTGATCAACTTACTCACGTACTCGTACCGTCGCACATCGAGCAAGTCCAAGTCGCGGCAAATACGCGTCTGATAGCGTACAACTTCGAGTTCCACGTTCAACGCCTCCAAGGCCGCCAGCTTCTCGGTTGCATACCGCGCCCGGATAAGACCCTCAAGCACCGTGTACAACTGCGCCTGAATCCGATCGCCCAGCGCGAACTTGTAGTCACGCGGCAGCTTGTTCAGCCGCGGAACGTACCACAAGATCAGGTCGTACATCCGCTGGATGATCGGTAACTCTTCCCGTGTAGGCATTCTTCAAATTTCCAAAATTTCGACCCGCGCTTCGCGCGGGACATAAGAGTAAAGAGAAACAGAGCACAGCGCCAAAGGAATACAGTCCACAGCGCTACGGAGTCCGCACAATGCGAACCCCGTAGCCGTTGCACGCATTGCCCGGCGAATTGTAGTAGCGATGCGCAGAGCGACAATAGGCCGCCGAACTGTAACAGAAGCCACCGCGCAACACCCGGCTAGTGCCGGTGGGATCTTCCCAAGCGCTACCGTCTGTTGGCGCGCCTGTATAGGTCGAGTGATACCAATCTTGAACCCATTCATACACATTCCCGTGCATATCGTAGAGTCCAAACACGTTCGGCAACTTGCTTCCAACGATTTTCACGCCGCTGGGAGAGTTGTTCGCACTATACCAAGCGTAGTTGACAAGCTGCCCCACATCATCACCGAAGCACCATCGGGTATTCGAACCGGCACGGCAAGCGTACTCCCACTCGGCCTCGCTGGGCAGGCGGAACGAGCCTAGCCCCAAGGCATTCAATGCCGTCACGAACGACTGGCAGTCATCCCAGGAGACATAGGCAACAGGATAATCCGGACCCGTTTGAGTCTGGTCGGATGGCACGCTGCCCATTACCGCAAACCATTGTCCCTGCGTAATCTCGAATTTTCCGATAAAGAATTCGTAGTCGATACTCACGGAATGAGCGGGCGCTTCGTTGGGTTGGCTGTATCCAGGGTCATCCGTGGAACCCATTTGGAAGTAACCAGATGGGATGCGCACCATTTCCAGGGGTACGCCGCCTGGAAGCATAAGGTTAAGCGTCTGCCCGATTTCGCTGGCGGCAACCCGTGCGCGTGTCTGTGGCCAATACACCTCGGCACGGTCCCGTCCAGCATCCCAGACGATATGCTTGCCAGTGCCGTTACCGATGCCAAATCCGAAATCACCACTGAGCATTGACTCTGTCGGCAACACGTTCCAATGTACGCCATCGTCATTCGAGAATGTCACGGTAACTTTGACGGTGCTTGCTACGCCGGATAAGTCATAATAGACATCCACCAGGCCGGAGCCATCGCCTCGTTGCGCGGCGGTTACGCCCGACACGACAGGGTCCGCCATGGAAAACCCGGCCAGCCCCATTACCATCGAGATGATAAGGATCCCCTGAATGGAATAAGATGTGATCGTCACGCGGCTCATCTTCATGCCCTCCTTGTTATGCTTCGCTGCTTCGTACTTCTCATTCCTGATTCCTCCTGGCGGAGAAAATCCGCCGTTGAAACAAAACGAGCTCATACGCCTCATTATGCTAGCGTAGAATGACTATACTCCCGCCGTAACTGCAATACAAATTCCGACAGCATAACGCGCTCGGCATCTTTGTTGATGGCGTTGACGAGGTAATGTAGATGCGGCATCTTGCCGCATCGAAGCGGCTGGAAGCCGCTTCTACTTTGCAGTCCGGTTTGCCTCATCATCTCAGCGCTTCATTACCTTTCTTTTCTCGCACGGGGGCGCGGAGTCCACGGAGCTTTGGTTTGCTTCGTGTGCTCTCAGGCCGGCGCGGGCAGCCCGCACCTGAGTGTCGGGGCGGCCCCGCCGGCTTCCGCGTCTTTGTGTGCGATTTTCTGGTCTCGACGTTTTATTGACGTTCGTAGTACCGCCTTTAGGCGGAAGAGCGCCATGAAGCGCCCCGCCTGAAGGCGGTACTACAAACTCTTCAGCCTCAGACGCTCACCGTGCATACCGAGGGTTCGCCGTAGGGGCCTTTTCTTAGGTTGTTGTCTAGCCAGCAGGCCCGGAAGGCGTAGTCTGTTGGGGTGTCTTCGTGGAGGATGTAGACGTAGGGGGAATGGGTGTCGGAGTCGAGGTCTTGCCAGTCGGCTTCGTGTTCGGGGAGTCCGCCTCGGTGGTATTGGATGTGGACGCCTTTGGTGCCTGCGGGTCGCGCGTTTTCGTGTTCGTTGTGGGGGTTGAAGCCGAAGTGGATCATGACTTGCAGG
>Ga0210003_1000627_pt1 | contig 31914 bp, 53 predicted proteins | sample LantaG_FD_182804 | JGI IMG/M metagenome (GOLD analysis project Ga0210003, IMG submission 182804) | Deep subsurface microbial communities from Baltic Sea to uncover new lineages of life (NeLLi) - Landsort_02402 metaG (SPAdes) (version 2) | ecosystem: Environmental > Aquatic > Marine > Oceanic >... | reverse complement strand
TACCAAGAAGTTTATTGATATAAACTCTTTGAACTTCAGATGGGTATAATTTTATTTTAATTGCTTGTATCATGTTTGTTATTTAATTAGTATATTATACTAATCTATATAAATATTCGAAAGTCAAAAAAGGTATTATATGATATTATTTATGTTTATTTATTATTGTTTTTTATGAAGTTATTCAATACCTATAATTTCATTTATTGTCATTAAGCTTCTTTAATTTTTGTTTTCTAAACAATGGATATATTATTTTTCGCATTTTGCTAATATAATAAAAAATTAGTTATTCTCCAACCTTATCCATAATTTCTTTTTCTATATCTGATGCTCCCATTTTTGGATATTTTTCTTTAATTGCTAAATATAGTTTATCACTATCAGATTTCAATTTTTCAATTATATCATAATATGGTTGTACAATTTTTTGTATAGAAATAATTTCTTTTTCTAATAATATCAATGCACTATTTAATTCTAATGTCTTTCTAATATCATTTTTATCTGATTTAACAACACTTTCCATATCAGAACTCAGTTTTTCAAACTGAGTTTTCTTTTTAAGTATTTTTGGTTCTTCTTTTAGAATTTCTTTAAGATTATATAAATATGTTTTTCGTATTCGTACACCTTCATCAATATATTGTTTAGCTAACATTATTCAGGTTTTCTTTTTTCTACCATATACTTAACATATTCTTCATCTGTCATATTACCAGTAAATTCATTTTCCTTATCTTCACTTTCAACATATATAATTGGTGTATGGTCTAATTCATATTTGATTTTATACCACTCATTAACATCAAAATCAATATCTTCAACTTTTTCATCTAATCCAAATTCCTTATATTTAGAAATTAAATAACCTATGTCAAATGGTATACCTGCTGATCCAGAAAAATAATCTATTAAAAAACTTGATATCTGAGAAAAATCATTCACATCAATTGCATCATCAATATAATGGTCAGCTAAAAAACCTGCCATTTTTGTAATTTTCATTTCATACTCTTTATACTTTCTAGTATAATCGCTTTTTTTGTTAATGTCTATATTCATTAGTTATAATTTTTTTTGTTCTTCCTCATCCTCGCCTTTATCCGAACTAATATCCTCTCCTAATTCAATACTTATTATTGACTTAAGTTGCTTATATATCTCAATTTTTAATTTTGTTGGATCTTTTAACAATTTATCTGAAATTAATTTAGCATAATATTCAATTGCATCTGCTTCAACATTTTCTTGTACCATACCAATAAAAGTTGGATTTGGGATTTTTTCTTCAATTTCAATATTTAATTTAACTGGATAATTATTCTTAAACATTTTAAACATCATATTTATAGGATCAACCTTTGATTCAGGTGACACAACTGATTTTGTAATTGGTTTATCACCATTTAAAAATCTTTCATCTTCTTTTTCCCAATCCCGATCTTGAACCTCAGGTATTTGAGCACCTGGATGAGTTTTTCTCCATTCCTCTAACATCTTTTTCTTCTCATCAGGTGTCATAGGAATCTTACCTTCAACAGGTGCAACATTTTTTGGCCCATCTGGTATAGAATTATCAGATAAAACCACTGGTGGAGTATATTTAACTTGTGTCCCTGTTTGTGTTGCTGATTCTTGTATTTTATTAGAATCTATTTTTTTAATTTGGTTTGCAATATTTTGTAAAGGATCTGATGTTTGTATACCTTTACTAAAAAATGAATTCGGGTCAATTTCTTCTATTTGTTCATATTTTTTAGCGAAAACATCTTTCTTAATATTAACCCTATTACTTAATGTAAAAAAATTAATATCTTCTTTAATTATTGTTACTTTTTCTCCTGTTGATTTATCAACAAAAACTTCATTTAACATATCTTAATCGTTATTTTTTAATTATATATAATATTTTATGGGTTCAATCAAAAAAAATGATCAATTATTAAAAATAATTGATCATTTTTTATATCATTATATGTCAGTAAATATTAAATTAAAGATTGAATGTTCACATTTTTATCTTGTTCATCTAACCACCTTTGAATTCTTTTTCTCAATTTAATTTCTTGTAGTATAATCACCCTTTCTTTAATATCTTCTTTAACACTTTCTGCATATTTTTCAGCAACATATGGATTCTGTTTCAGATTAATAATTTCATTTAATCTTGATAATTCTGCTTGAGGATCATATCCTTCCATTCTTGTAATACACTCACTTATAATTAAATCTTCTTTATACCAAGCCCTTGATTTTAAATATTCAGTATCACTCTCACTTAATGAACCATCACCCATTGCAATATGTTCAATTTTTTCCATTTCTTCCAACTTATCAAAATTCTTAGTCAACCAATCAGAATATTTTTTAACAAAATCTGGTTTTTTAAAAGAATCAGCAAGTGTAAGAGTATATTTACCTAACTGAATAACTGGATCAATAGATAAATACATTCTAATGTATGTTAATTCTTCTGTACCATCTTCTTCAACACAATACCCCTTTGTTAAACACATTGTCACATCATCTGCTAAATAACTAAAAGGTTGAGTTACAATTTTAATTAAACCATCATCAACTAATTCATCAACTAAATCCATACCAACTTTTTTCCCAACAAATGTAGGTGTACCCTGACCTGTTTTTTTATAAAGATCAACAATTTTGTTATATAATTCTTCTTTTGTCATTTTTATAGTTTTTTACATTAAGATACAAATATAATAATAAAAATTATCATATCAAAATTTTTATATATAACAAAAAGTATTTTTTATAAATGGGAGACTTGAGGTACACGGAATTAAAGCATGATGGAAAAACTTATACTGAACAATGGCAAATTGATGAAATTTTAGTTAAAAATAAATTCAATTGGTTAGTGAACGCAGAAATAAAAAATGCAAGACTTGAAATTTATAACGATACATTAGTTTGGAACGGTGGAATTTGGTATAACGGTGACTGGTTCTTTGGGGTTTGGAGAGACGGAGAGTGGAAATATGGTAAATGGCAAAACGGGGTTTGGTATAACGGGGTTTGGAGAAATGGAACATTTAAATCAGGTATTATTTATAAAGGAAACTTCTTTAAAGGTAAAATAGAAGGTGGTGAAATTCGTGGTGGAAAATTTGTTGATGTTGAAATTGACCCCAAGGTTGTTGAATACACAGAAGATGAATATCAAGTTAAAAAAGAAAAAGAACAAGCACCACAAGATATTGTAGCAGAACCAGTAAATACAGACCCTGATAAAGTTACAGCAAGAGGATCAACACCAGCAAACCAACAAATAGAGGCTCAACCATCAATGCAACAAGAAAAATATAAATTTATAAAAACATTTAATGATTTTAAATAATGAAACATATAAAACAATTTGAAAATAAAAAAGATAAAATATATTTAGTTATAGATGTAGAAAAAAATTTGAAAACTCAATATTTCGCTTTTTATGATATTGACAGTAGAAATAATTTTATAATAAATTATATTCATAATAAATATAAAGAATTATATGATGATGAATACTATAACGATATTAAAGATAAATTTACAATTGAAGAATTATTAAAAGAATTTAATATTGATGATAGTCATATTGAATTAGAAACAGTTAGCATATTAGAAAATATTAAATTAGATTCTAAATTAGAATTAAGAAGAGATACTAATAAATTTAATATATGAAATATTTAAAAACATACGAGAATATTAAAAAATATAAAGTTGGTGATTATGTTTTAATGTCAGGAAAGAATTATGTTAATAAAAATGATAAACCAATAAAAATAACAAGGTTGCTTGATTGGGGGGATCCAGTATTCATATTTAGTGATGGTACAGAAAGTGTAACAACACATAAAGATATAATAAGATACTTAACACCAGAAGAAATAATAGAATTTGATACAAAAATAAATACAAAAAAATATAACTTATAATATGAAAACACTTAAAAAATTCGAGGATTTTGTAAAAGAATCGGTTGGTGAACTAGAAAATAGTTTTATTAACATAAACATAGATAAAACTGATTTAGAAGTATCAGTAAAACCTAGTGGAAACCTAAAACAAAAAACTGGTAAAATTATAATTGAAGAACCAAGTAAAACAGATGAGTACAATGCTAAAATGACACTTGGTGGTGAAATTATCGTTAAAGATGATGAAACAATTTTAAACGTAGAAGAAACTAAATAATTTAAATAAAAAATTGTCAATAAAAATATTGACAATTTTTTTTATTCATATGCTAATATAACTTTGATAGTAGATTTTTTGATATTTGCATTAATTCTATGATACCCATCAATTACATGATATTTACCATCAATTAACTTAACTAAACCACAAACACCTTTTCTATTTTTATACCCTGATAAATTTTGAAACTTAATATATTCATTATATTCATTTTGAGGAAATATAATATCAACAGTATTAATATCGACAATTTTAAATTTAGATTTTTCTAAACTATCAAGTATATAACCATATTCTTCTGTTAATATGTTTTTAACATATTCATCTAAAACATAATCAACATCATTTTCAGAATTTGAAACAATTTTTTTAAGTTTTGCCCTTCTATATGCTTTAATTGAATAAATATTAGCTAATTTTATTATAATAAAATGTTCCAATAAAACACTATCCAATTCTTCACCATAATAACCACCACATACATTAAACTCAAAACTTTCAGTTTTCAATTCATCACAAATTTTAGCAACATCTTTATCAAATAAATCACTATTTATTTCTAATGCATCATTTATCGTATTTATAAATTCTTTTGTATTTACTTTTTCAAGTACAAATTCTTCAAGAGTTGTACACCTACAATAATCATTTGCACAACATTCGTCATGATCTGGGGATTCTACTCTATCATAATCATATTCTATTCCACTTGAATAAGAAAAATCAATTTTTGCTATTATATCTACTATTTCATCAAAACTTTTCATTTTACAAAGATAATAAATTTTTTATAAAAAAGAACCATGATTTATAAATATATAAATCATGGCAATAATTTATTTAATCGAAGCAGTCAGAGATTACGACACAGTGTATAAAATAGGATACACAAAATCAGAAAATTCAAAGAAAAACAGAATTAAAAATTTACAAACAGGTAACGATGGAGAATTGAAATTTATACACGAATTCCACACTAAACATGGGAGAAAAGTAGAAACATCGATTCATAATTACCTTAAACAAGACCACAAAAAAGGAGAATGGTTTGACATGGAGCTTTCAGACGTAGTAAACTTCCCGAAAATATGTGAAAAAATTGAAAAAAATTTTGATATATTAAAATATAATCCCTTTATTTAATTATATTTATCATTTTTTCATTTTAATAAGGGATTTAAATATTTCACTGTCAATTTCTCTAGATAATTCTGCACTTAATTGCATAGTTAACACATCATCATAACTACCCAATTTAGAATCTTTCAGAACTTTTAATAGTTTTTTACCCAACTTATCTTTACTAATTGTTAATAACTTAATCTTTCTAATAATCTTATCATTTGTTGAGTAAAAAACTGTACCACCATTATCATACACAATAATAAAATGCTCTCTAATTAATTTTTTACCAGATTTAAAATTTTTTACATATTCATAGCATTCACTACTATTAAAAGTGTTAAACGCCTTTAAATCTTGTATCATTTGTTTATTAAATTGTACATTGAGTTGTGCCATAATTAAAAATATACTTTTAAACTAAATCTACCTAAATATATATCTGTACCAAAGTTTACATTATAATACATATTAAAATTCATATTTTTGCTCATAAAATATGAAACTAATATCTCTTGAACATAAACAATATCATCTGGCTTATTAAAATCACACATAAATAAATTAGGTATAATATGAACATATATTTCATCATTTAAAACAATAGGTGTAATTATTTTAAATGATGCACCATGCATATCTAAACTATGCTTATCACTAATCATTCCTGATCTATATTGATATGCTAATGATGGAAAAAATTGAAAATTAGTATTAACCATTAATCCAGCAGTAACGCTTGGACTAAATAACCATCTACCTGTACCTAAACCTTTTTCATAATCCCCAACAGGAGCAATAATTTCAATTGATGTTAAAAATGTACCAAAAAATTTATCATAATTTTTATAAGGTAAGTAAGAATATGAATATTTCATATCACTAACACCAAACTCTTTAAAATTATCATTATATAATATTGGAATCTCACCAGATATTAAATGTCTATCACTAAGTGCATAAGATAAATTACCTTTATAACCCATAATATCACCCTTAATATTATTTTCATATATTATCCCATTTTCATAATTAGAATAAAAATTACTAGGTTTTGATTTATCCACTGTTGGATATTGTGCGTAAATATTTTTAATGCTAAATAAAACAATTAAAAATAATAAAATAATTTTAGTTTTCATAAATTTTCATTAATTTTTATTAATTTTTTCTTTCTATCTTTTAATAAATTATCCCGTATTATTTCTTTCTGTAATAAACCAATAATTTCATCTAACTTTTTACTTGTATCATCAAATGATATTGGGTTATATGTGTATTTTATTTTATTCTTTCGCTTTAATTTACTAAACATTATTATATATTCTTATTTACCGTTCCTATTTTATTTATCTTATCCAATTTCATTTTTCTTTCTACTCGTTCGAAATCAGGGTGGAATACCTTAGCAATAATACTATCTGCTATATGTGGACCATACATAAGTATATCCTCACATGTTTGATAAGTTAAAAACAACTTATGATGTCTTACACCAGTAATATACATAGATATATTAATGCCTAAGTGTCCTATTTTAGCATATTGACTTGGTGGTGTTCTACTCATTTCTTTATCAAGAATTTTGATTTCAACACCACCAAAACTTTTTTTCATGCTTTCAACTGCTTCTATTACAACTTGAGATATTCCCATCACTATTTTCCAGTTGTTCCAAAACCACCTCTATCATCAGAATCTAAATTATCAACATAAATAATTTTAATTCCATTTGAAAATAACCATTTAAATTTTACCCAAAATGGTGCAAACATAGTTGGTTTAACCTCAAATTGACAAATTCTATCACCCTCATTCACAGTAGTAGTTTCCATTGCTAAAGCTGAAAATTTCCATCTATCATTATTACCACAATATCCTTGTTGGTCTTTAGTTGGCCCATCAACAACACCATAATGGTTTGTTTGTAATAATTTAAAATTTTTAAATGTTCCAGATCTTGGTACAATATTACCTTGATAATATTTTGGTAATTTCATAGACACACCTAAATCTATTAATTTATTTTCATTTTTTTTAAGTAATACAGTTTCGGATGATCTTAAATCTATCCAATTTCCATATGACACTAAATCACATTTTTCATTATGTAGTTTTACATATAATTTAATTTTCATTATTTATTCATTATTTTTTTATATAATATTGTTTTTATTTTAAAATAATTCTTCAATATCACCAATATTATCTTTTTTTGTTTTTTCTTCTTTTGGTTTTTCTTCTTTTGTTTTTAAATATTCTGTCAAATCTATTGAGGATAATACATTTGTGAATTTTTTAGGTACTCTATATTCTTCAAATGTTTCATCATCTTTAACTAAAACGACAATACAACCTCCTAATTTTAAATTCTCATACTTCGAACCTTTCAACATATCCATAAATAATCTAACATATAATGGTAACTGTATATAATAATGTTCCAATGCAGTTGCATAATATTCTTCAAAAGGTGGATATAAAAATTTAGTAAACCATTGTGGTTTAAAATTTTTAGGTTGATTTGTCTTCCAATCAGTACAATATAAATATATTTCAGTTTTTTCTTTATTTAATACTAACCATAACTTATCTGGTTGTCCTACATATCCTAATTCTATTGATCCTAATACAGTTTCAGTATCTAACAATACAGCATTTCTACCTTTTATCATTAAATCTAAAAACTTATTACCAGCAACAATCATTTTATCACTTTTTTTGGTTTGAACATCATCAACAACATATTCTGGTTTTCTTAAACTCTTATAATTACCATATCTAGATATGAGTTCCTTCTCTAATTCGTAATGTGCTCTTGATCCCATATTAGTAGCATAAGAACCTAATTTTTTCCATTTCTCTAATAATATTTGTTGTTTTTCTATATTCCCATTTGATTTTTCTAATGCTTTTGCATCAGCATCAAATGGATCATAAAAATTATCAACTATTTTTGAAACTGAAGGTAAGTTACTGATAATTTTACCTGTTTTATCTTTTATATAATATGTATGTGTATTTTCAATAAAAGTTAATTGTAATTCTTTTTGTTTATTAAATATTATTTCTCTTATTTCTTCTGCTACTTTATTTAAATCTATCATTAAGTTAAAATTTTATTTATTTTTAATTTCCTATTATATTTATAATCATATTCAAAGTTTGATGAATCTGATATTGTCATTTTTCCATTGTGTATTATAAGATAAGCATCTTCTGTATATGTTATAAGAACACCAAACATTTCTGATTCATATCCTTTTTCATAAATACTTTGTATCTTATATCTTCTATCTTTTTTACATTCACCTCTTATAGTTTTCAATGCAATAATATAATCACCCTCTTTAACTTGCATTTAATTGTCTTAATTTTAATTTTCTAATAAACCTATTATCTATTTTACCATTTAAAATTAAATGTCTAACGACAAAAGGTTTAATCTCTATATTTGAATCAATATCAAAAGTTGTTACATATCTTCGTTTTTCTAAGTTTATACCTGAATACAAATCATATTCTACATCAATTTTAAATAATAAAACTTCAGTTCCATCATATTTTCTCTTATATAACCATTGGTATTTAGTATCACCTACAACTATGTTTCTATATTTTTTCTTCATTATTTAATATCTTTATTAACAATTATATTAAATGTTTATTTTTTTGCAATATAACAATAAAAACCAATAATAAAAAAAAATATCAAATAATAATCACTTTTTTAGTGTAACACTTTGTCAATTAGATTTTTTTAATTATATTTGTAATATAACTTATAACGTTAAAAATAAACAATGAAAATACTTGCAATTATAGTTCTAACTATTGGGTTTTTAATCGTGGTTGGTTCATTGTTTGCTGCGATAATGAATTATAAATATAAACATCAGGAAAAAAGATTATCTAAAGAATTATACATTAAACAAAAATTAGATAGTGTAAGTATTAAAGATATTGAGGTATATTTACGAAAGAAAAAATTAAATAAATTAAATAATCATGGATGCTAAAATGCAATTAGAACTTCAAAAAATTGTTTTTAATTACTTCGAAAATACTGATGATAAAACAATCAGTGAAATAATTAGTGGTTTTATGTATGATAAAAAAAATATTAGTCATAAAGCAAGTAAATTATTTGAAAAATTTTTGGATGATAATGAACTATCTGATACATATGCAGATTATATATATGATTTAACAAGTACTGCATATTTCAGACGCTCTAATTCAAGTGGAATACAAATGATAGAACAAATAAAAATATCATTTTTAAACTTATGTTATAATAGATTTAGAGATATATTAGATAATCAAAAACCTGAAATTAAATTAAAAGAAGCAAATAAAATTAAATTCAGGTTTGAAGATGAAGAAGAACCAGAAGTACATATATTAAGTAACCTTAATCCAGAATATACTATTTGTGGTATTCTAACTGAAGGTGACCATATACACGATATAAAACATAATGTAAGCCAAAAAACAAATTGTTTACATTGTATAAGTGTTATAAAAAAACATAAAAAAACCAAATTATGAAAATAGAACATATCATAACACATGAAGTTAGACAACATTCTATAACAGAAGATGTTATCTTATACAAAGGTGAAACATATACCTACTTTGATGAAGGTTTAACTCGTTATGTTTTCACAAATGCTGATAAAACAACAGTTATAAAAATTCTTATTGAAAAAAAATCATTTGATTTCAATAAAGAAGAAATAGAAATATACGAAAATGCCAGTGAAGAAAAAAAGAAAAAACTAGCAAAAACGAAATTAACATATGATGGTGAAATTATAGAACAAGAATTCTGTAACCCTATCAAATTTGATGATAGAAAATTGACAATACCTCAAATGTTATTCGCTAACGCATGTCGTAAAGAAGTTGGTTGGAACAAAGATGATGAATTAGTTTGTTTTGATCTTAACGAATTTATGAAATATTAGAAACTTTTAATAATAATAATTATATAAAAATAATATGGGAGTAAAAATTTTCTCAACATCGAAATCAAATTATTTGGCAAAAGAAATTGCTGATTCATATGGAGTTAAACTCAGTGAAAGTAACTTTAACGTTTTTTCAGATGGAGAATTTTGTCATGGATTAAATGAAAATGTAAGAGGTAATAAAGTGTTTATCATTGCATCGTTATTTTCCTCATACAATGAAGCAGAAAAAATAGTTAATATGATACCAGAAGAAAAACAAGCAGAAGCAAGAGAATATCTTAAATACTTAATTTCATCTTCTGATAGTGTTTTTGAAATGTTACAAATGATTGATGCTGCAAAAAGAGCATCAGCAAAAGATATTGTCGCTGTTATACCATACTTTGGTTGGGCTAGACAAGATCGAAAAGACAAAGCAAGAGTTCCAATTACAGCTAAATTATTATCTAACATTATAACAAATGCTGGGGCAACAAGAGTAATAACAATGGATTTACATGCTGATCAAATTCAAGGGTTTTTTGATATCCCAGTTGATGCACTTAAAAGTTCATACATATTTATGCCACATATTGAATCATTAGGATTAAAAAATCTTATTATAGGTTCACCTGATGTTGGTGGTGGTAAAAGAGCAATAGATTATGCCAACCATTTTAATACCAGAATGATTATTATGAATAAAGAAAGAAGTGGTGCAAATGCGATCAAAAAAATGGAACTTATTGGTGATGTAAACGGTTGTGATGTAATATTTATTGATGATATTATTGATACCGCAGGAACAATAACTACAGCTGCTGATATTTTGATCGATAAAAAGGGAGCAAAGAGTGTAAGAGCTTGTATTCCACATGCTGTTTTATCAGGACCAGCATACGAAAGAATTGAAAAATCTAAAATAACAGAAATTTTTATAACAGATACAATTCCTTTAACAAAAAAATCTGGTAAAATAAAAGTTTTGAGTTCAAGTGAATTATTTGCAAAATCTATACAGAGAATGCATACTAATGAATCGATATCAAATCTTTTTAAAAAATAATTACAAAAAATATGGATTTTTACGAAGATGAAGAATATGAAGAATGTTTAATTAAACCTAAATCATTATATGATGAAATGAAATTAAAAGTTTTAAAAACAGCATATGATAAATATGATCTTGAAGAACTACAAGAAAAACTCAACATAAAAAATAATGAGTACTAAATAAATGAGTAGAAAAAAATTATTAATTAATAAAATTAATAAAAACCACGAAGTATTAGGTATTATTGGTCTTGGATATGTTGGTTTGCCCCTTGCCGTTGGTTTTGCTGAAGCAAATGTTGATGTGTTAGGTTTTGATAAATCAAAAGAAAAAGTTAATAAAATACAAAACGGTGAAAATTATATCAAAGATATACGAGATATAACACTTAAAAAAGTTGTAGATAGTGTAAAATTATCTGCAACTTATGATTTTTCAAAAATAGAATTGTGTGATGCACTATTAATATGTGTACCTACACCTCTTGACAAATTCAAAAAACCTGACATGAGTTATATTGAGTCTACTTGTATTGAAATAGGTAAAAATATGAAAAGAGGTATCTTTATTTGTTTAGAAAGTACAACATACCCAACAACAACAGAAGATTTCATGTTACCTATCTTAGAAAAAGAATCAGGTTTCAAACATGGTGTTGATTTTTGGTTAGCATATTCACCTGAAAGAGTTGATCCTGGTAATAAACATTTCAATACAAAAAACACACCTAAAGTTATTGGTGCAATAGATGATGATGGGTTAGAAATGGGTAAATTATTATATTCCAAAGCAATAGATAATTTACACACAGTTAGTTCACCAAGAGTTGCTGAAATGGTGAAGATATTAGAAAATACTTATCGCCTTGTTAATATTAGTTTAATTAACGAATTAGCCTTATTAGCAAACAAAATGGATATTGATATTTGGGAAGTAATTGACGCAGCTAAAACTAAACCTTTTGGTTTTCAACCATTTTATCCAGGTCCAGGAATTGGAGGACATTGTATTCCACTAGACCCATTTTATTTAGAACATATTGCTAAAAAATATGACTTTGATTTAAGTATGATACATACTGCTGGACATATTAATATGAGAATGCCACATTATATGTATATAAAGATTGCAACTACTTTAAATAATATAAAAAAATCAGTAAATGGTAGTAATATACTATTTTTAGGGGTAGCATATAAAGCAGATATTGATGATGAAAGAGAATCACCAGCATTAGATATTATCGATGAAGTTATTAAGAAAGGTGGAGTTGTAAGCTATAATGACCCATTTGTACCTAAAATAAAAACAAATGATGGTAACAATTTTAATTCAGTTGAATTAACAAAAGAAAATCTTTCAAACGCTGATATAGTTGTGATAACAACTAAACATTCAAAATATGATAACGATTTTATTATTGAAAATTCTAATACTATACTTGATTTAAGAAATATGTTACCAAAAACTGATAACGTTAAAAAATTATAAAAACTGGACAACATAAAACTGACTCTTAAACTATTATTAAAGTATATTTTTACTATTGATAAAAAAAATATAAAAAATGTAGCAAAAGAAAATAAAATAAGAGAACATATTATTGGTAGAATACTAATATTTATTTTATTAATGCCTATAATATACATTCTTATATTTGGTTATTTATTAGACGGAGTTACAATTTATAATATATTTAAAACTTTTATGTTTTTATTAGTTATTAGATTATTATTAAAAGATCCTATTGATATACTAATATTATTATTTTTTAAAAGATCATCATATAAAATTGATGATTCTATAAAATATTCAAGGAAAAAGGAAATTAAGAAAAATCAAATTAAAAAATAAATTAAAAATATGGAATCAAAAATAGAACAATTAGAACACTCAAATAATAAATTAAATTCATTTTATTTTAAATGTGAAACTTGTGGTAAAGTTATACCCCCATTATTCGGATATTTAAGTTCAAATGATAAAATAGCGGATTTCTGTAGTTGTAAAAACCCTTATATAGATGGTACTATTTATATTGATAAAATTAAAGAATAATGAAAAACGAATCAGGTATAAACGCTTATAAAGATCTACCTTTTGGTGTCCAAAGAAAGTTAGACCAAAAAGCATACTCTAAATATTTTAGTGATAGATTTGATGAATCTGAAGTGTTAACATTTAATAGTTGGTATGGTACAAAATACCACGAAACATATGTTAATATGTTTTTACGAAAATATAAATTAGAAAAAATAGAAAAAACCAATCAATGATTGGCTTTTTCTATTTTAAAATTCATCTTCAAATTCTTTCCTTTTTTTAACATAGCTGTTGTATTTTTCGACAAACCTTTGTGCATCATCATATGACACAATTTGCATACTCATAAAACAAGGATAACCATTTACACTTCTTGGTCCTGCTTTATCCATGTATTCATAAACCATCCCGATATTTTTCATATATTCTTCTCTCTCAGGTGTTTCTTTTTCATGAATTAATTTATCTTCAATATACTGAAGTTTATTTTTACGGTTTATTTGATTATTTTCAACCAAACTTGGTTCAATTGGACCAACGCCCATAAACATAGAAGGCATAAAAATCATACTCATATTTGAACTGTCACATTGTAATGATGTGAATATTTTTTGATCATATACATCACGAACAAGTTGTTTCAACTCATCATTCGTTAATTCTTTATGTTTCCAGTTTGACATAGTATTTATATTATTATAATTAATGTTAATATTATTGATACACACAAAAATACACTAATTCCAACAGATATCAAAACATTTTTAACTTTTTCTTTTGGTGTATCTGTTATACTTGAATTATACTCATTAATACATTTATTAAAAAAATCTTTATTATTCATAATTAAAATAATTTATCTTCGTTATTAATTTTTAATCTATTTAATTTTCTATAACGTATTTCTTGTTTAATATTAATTTTAGTATTTTTCATTTTCTTTTTTCCATAAAGACTAACAAATTTAGTGAAATCTCTTTCTAAAAGGTTTAAAGTATTTGTCAAATGTCTATTTGACATATCTTTAATTTTTATCCTATCACCATTTGCCTTTATCCATATTAAATCTCTATCATGCATACATTACAAATATACGAATTTTTTTTGAATAAAAAAAGTCCTTATTTTAATAAGGACTTTTTGTTAAATAGTTATTTGTTTGTATCTTTCACTCATAACAGTTTTTAACATTAAACTTTCTGGAGTTTCAACAGATCCTTGTAATATTGATTTCAATATTGCTGGGCTAAACCCTGAAACTAACCCAACACCTTTTTTATCATGTCTAGTAGGAACGTTTCCAACCCTACCATTAACATTCCAAAAAATTATCTCTGGTAATTTATATCCATTATCAGAATAAACTCTTTCCATCATTCTAATAGCAGTATCACCACCATTAGCAACACAAGAATTAAATTCCATATCTGATATAATCAATATTTTAGTTGGCATTTCATCTTCTGGTATTCTGTTCTCAACAGCTTTACTCAAAATTAATTTATAAACACCTTCTAAATTAGTACTAAATCCCCACTCAGCTCTTCTTAATTGGTTAAGCCTTTCATATAATGATCCAGTTAAATATTGCATACTTGGATCATTTGAGAATGTTATAAAAGCATCTTTAAAAATACTTTTATTTCTTTCAGAAATATAAACACCTAATGATACTGATACATCCATAGGTAAACCATTCATACTACCAGAAACATCACATACTGGCAAAATCCTTTCATCTGATTCTGATATATAATCTGGTAAATTAATCCATTGAGCTTCAACTGCTGCTTTATCTTCACCTTTTTCATATGCTTGATATAATTGATATGGAAATAAAACACCTGCTTTTATTTCTTCTTTACCTTCATGTACCAATGAGATAAAATCATTAAAGCGATTTTCATCATTTTTTAAGAATGCTTTTCTATATTTATTCATAGCAACTGATGGTACATGCGAATATGTAATATTTTCAAAATCTTTTGCACATAATTTTTGTTCAACTGTGTCAGATAACCCAACAATCAATTTACGATATTCCTTAGGTGTCATTTTTAAATAACGTCTTACACTATTTGCAAATTCTCCCTTTCTAGGTAACCATTTTCCTAAAAGTCCATTTTCTTTTTCCAACCCTTCTTTAATTAAAGGAAGAACTACATCTTCATTCAATTCAAAAATATCATCCCATCTTCCAAACTCTGGCACATACTCAATATTTTTTTCAAGTAATTCTAAATAATTTTTATTTAAAAACTTTGAACAAACTCTAAAAAATCTTCTCTCACCTGCTCCACCTCTTACGTCTCTTGACCAAAAAAGTGTTTTTAGAGCAACTAATGGATTCTCTACGATTGCTTTTTGAAAGATAATTTCAATATCTTTTTCAGATATGTTTCTTGATGCTCCCGCTAAAAAGAACATATCTACATTTGAATTCAAACTAGTTGAATTTGTTGGCATACCATTGTTTGTCAAGGTATCCTCTTGTCTTGTTACATTTACTAAATTTGATTTAGATTTCATAATAAACCTCCTATTTTGTTTTTTTTTGTCCTGATTACATTTTAAAATTTTGCTGTTAGTAATCTAAGATGGTTATAAATAAAAAATCCCAACTAAAGTTCATTAGTTGGGATTTCATTAATCGCAATTACGGCAATGCGACCAGCCATGTCAATTACTCAATGAGTAATTGACTAATTAAATCTCAACCATATCATATTAATTGGGATTTATCTGTGAGAATAAATCTCAACAGAATAGTTCTGTAAAAAAATAAAAAATAATTTACATTTTTTTCATCATTCAATGAGGGTTTTTAATAACTTACTCTCCTGATGCGTTAATTCGGATGAACTCAATCCTATATTTTTCCAACAGAATACAAAGAATTTATTCTCAAAAATTCTATATAAAATTTCTTTTACAGTTTTTTAGTTAGTAATGCCTTCTATTTATGTAATATGATAACAAGGTGAAACTTTATAAAAGTTTAAAACACCATCCACATTACGGCTTATATAGTCTGTTTGTTTTGTTTGCAGACTGTATTCTTTATGAATATTTCTTATTAAAAATATACTGAATACGGTTTTTGCGTTTTCCATGCGTTTTTAGTTGCTGAAAGTATTCATTAATATTTTTTCTCAAAGAACGAATATAATTTTAGTTAACTTTTTTAAAAAAGTTTAATATTTGTTACATTTTTATATATCTTTTTAAAAATGTCACTTTTTTCTATTTTTATATAGTTTATTATTTAAAAAAGTTGTATATTTGTATTATGAGTATTGAAAAAAATAAAAAACATTTTTGGAAAATAGATATAGAAATACCAAAATTAATTATATCATTAAAAAAACTTGGTATTTCACAAGATGAAATTAATTACTTTTTAGATAATAAAAATTTACACCCACCATTTTATGACAAAAAATCAATATTACTAGCTCCATACGATAGTGATATGTTAGGTAGTCAACATATAAGATGCAATTGGAATTATTGTAATGCCACTGGTTGGTATGATTTTATATCAGATGGTTATATTTATAAAGGTAAAATTAAAGTGTTAAATGAAGAAATAATTACATATAAATATAACTTATGATGTAAATGTTTTATATTCTATAGCCCTTCTATTTCTTATTCCTGGAAAACCTTTCTTAGCCCCAGTATATTTTAATTTTTTTGAAGCTTCTTTCATATCAAATGCCTTAATATCTTGAATAAATTTTGTTCTTAAAAGACCACGAACACCCATATTAAATGCCATAGAAACAATTACATCATATTGGTTTTGTGTTAATTTAATATTTATATCATCATTTTCCCATCGCTTAAATAAACGTTTAACACCATCCTCTGCAATTTTTATATCTTTTCTAAATATATCATTTGCGTCATTTTCTGTTATAGTATCACCTTCTTTATATTTAGAATTTCTTTTACGCTCTGCGTGTCCATAACCAATTGTTATCATACCATCTTTATTATCATACGCAGTTAATCGCAATTTCTCAAACGCTTTAATATGTTCTAATCCATCATCACTCAATTTAAGACTTAATGGATCTAATAAAATCTTCTTTTCTAATTTATCTACTTCGAGACTCGTATCATATATATCATCATTGCCAATTTTAACCTCAACATCTTTTATTGTATTCATATTATCAATACCATTATCTTTAACTTTTAAAAATTTAAAAATTTCACTTTTCTCTATACCATTTAAAATATTTTGATTGCTAACAAAATTTGCAGCCTGTGAAACAGTAAAAACAGTTAATAATGCACCAGCAATTAAAGATGCAACAGGAGCCTTATTAACAGTGTTCTTTAATTTAGTAAACAATCCTCCCAAATTAAGCTTTTCAACTATTAATTCATTGTTATATTCTTCAAAAGTTTTTACATATATCATATTTATTATATATAAAAATTAATATATAATAAATATGAAACACATTAAATTATTTGAATCATTTTTTAAACATAATCATAACTTCAAAAAAGGTGATATAGTAGTTTGTATAGATACAGGGAATTTTTTATTAATTGAGGTAGGTGATAAATTTGTTGTCAAAAAAGCAACAAGTGGTAGTATTATATTAATAAAAGGTTTACATAATAATTTTGAAGATTATGTAAGTAAATATGCTTATGTATTAGAAGATGATTATGAAGATTGGTTAATATACAAAGACGCTAAAAAATATAATTTGTAGAGAACCAGATGGGATTCGAACCCACATTTTTCATTCCAATTATGCACATAGAGTTTAGGAAACTCTGCCAATACTGGTTCATTAATCAATTTCTTTTTTAATAGTATCTTTACCTTGTTGCCTTTCTATCTTATGTAATAACCTTTTAAAAAACTTGTCAGTTTTACTATTATTACTTACAGAATGTCCAGCCATTGGTCGCTTACCCCACCAATCCTTAAATTGTTTTCCTCTTTGCTTAGTCTTACTCATAATAAATATTTTAATACATCATCCCAATCTTTGAACTTATTGGGAATACCTGTTTTATAATCAATACCAAAACCAATCAACTCACCAGTAAATTCACCAGCACCATTAGCTTTACTATCATCAACTAAATAATCACCTATCAACAAATCCTTACGATGTGTAACTATCATCCTTTTATGGAAAAGATTACCAAAATATTTCTCTATCCAGTACCTTTTATCAGTTGCCGCATCAGGATTACCCCAAGGTGCTGCTGTTAATATAAACATTTCATATTTACCACTCTCATTTAATTTATTAATGGCTTCAATTGCACCTTCAATAGGATTTGGGTTTCTAAAAATTCCGTGTATATGATCTGGGTTTTCTTTAAAACGATATGCGACATTCTGATGTTCATCAAACCATTTTTTTATTTCATCACCTAAATTTACTATGACACCATCCATGTCAATATATAAAACTTTTTTACTCATACATTTTTTTACCATTTTTTGTACCCCGAACAGGACTCAAACCTGTGACTCTCGCCTTAGAAGGGCGGTGCTCTATTCAACTGAGCTATCGGGGCATCTTTAAAATGGGAACGTTATTCCCAATATTCATCATCAATCATCCAAGATTCAAGTTTTAAACTTTCCTCTTGTTCCAACTCGTTAGATTTCCAAACTTCATCATCTATCATCCAACATTCAAGCTCTAAAGCTTCTTCTTCTTCTATCATCGCAAGATTAACAATGCTAATAGAATTGCTATTCTCACTCATCGGTTTCCTAATAAATCCAGCGTTGATATTTATTGTAACCAATAATATCACTGAACTTAAAATAATTAATTTTCTCATAATTTTTCTCATAGTTTTTTCGTATTTTTTTATATCAATTCTTTCAAATTGAATAGTTATATATAAATAATAAAATACAAAGATGTCTTTTTAATGTTAACAAATGATTAAGTAATATTAATAATCTTCTTCCTCTATAATATATGATTTATTAATCTCCGCAAATTTTTCTAAAACTTTCTGATGCGCTTCATACTCACCACATTGTGGAGTTAAATATAAAACATAAGGATTAAAATATTGAGAAAAACAATGCATATTATGTCTAATTCTGAGAAGCTTTGCAACACTATCACCAAATAAATCAAACTTATTAATGTATTTTTTCTCCAACGTGTTATTTGTTGACATTCCCATATTTTTTGCAAATTCAGTAGCTTTCCTATCACTCATACCTTTTAATAAATCAAGAGTAATGTGATAATGTGAATCAACACCTAAAATCCAATACATACGATCTGATACATATTTAGTCCCATATTCTTTCCATAAAAATTCTGGGGGAGTTCTTAATATTTCAATCTTATCTTCAGATAAAACCTCAACAAGCTCTTTTGGATCATGTGAATAAATCATCCCGTTTCTACTATCAGCTGCGGTATCTAACCAACTCCCATCACTCTTTAATTCCAATCCATTCAAATCCCAAAAATACTTATGCCTTTTATCTTTTTTAGGAAATTTCCCAAGATATTTAGCACCAAGCGCAGTTAAAAGTCCTTTATTTCCTAAATCATGACCCCCATATAAATCTGAATTGTGGGTTGACATAAAATCAAAAACCTTCCTGTCCATAAACATAAATTTCCATTTCTTAATCTCTTTAACACCTTTTAATTGTACTGGAAAATCATCTTCATCTTCACGTATGCAACCTCTTGTAAAATATTGACAAAAATCATGTATTGGTAAACCAAAATGTGACGCTATCAACTTCGTGTTATCATCTTCTACAATATCCTCTAATCCACCATAATCATCATACCTACCAAATATTGGTAACGTTGCAGGTAAATAAGGTATATACCCTTGGTGACTCGTGTTCTTCTTTAATGGTAACAATACACAATCATTACCCGATGTGATACTAATATTACTAACACCACAATAAACTGACCAACTTCCCATAACTTTTAAATTTAATTATTATATCTATTTCAATTAAGATACAAATATAATAAATTAAATCCAAAAATAAAAATAAAACTTGGTGATTCTGACAGGAATCGAACCCGTACCAGAAAGTTCGTAGCCTTCCGTTCTATCCAATTAAACTACAGAACCAATTTGTACCCCAGATGGGACTCGAACCCACATTTTTCATTCCAATTATGCACATACTGTTTCGAAGACAGTGCCATTACTGAGGGCATATGGACCAGAGGGGCACCTCGCCAGGTGTGCGTTCCCTTTAAACTCTGGATATATTATTTGCATTTTGCGAATTGCGATCTGCAAATGTGTGGAATAAACGGGATTCGAACCCGTAACGTTGGTAACTAGTAACGTGCTTCCCTTGCTTGTTGCTATTCGCCCACCATTCAGGTCGCTATAGGTGCTTCTGCAATTCGTTATCCAATCAGGTTATCGTTGCCTGTACGATCCTCCATATATCGTTGTTATCCCATGTTGAGCCTCAAGAGGGGGTCGAACCCACGACATCAACATTACAAATGTTGCGCTCTACCAGCTGAGCTATTGAGGCATGGTCAGAAACAAATAGACTAATTCCAGAATGAAATTTCTTAGGATGATCAATCCAATCATCTATTGTCCCTGATGTTGAGCCTTCTGTGGGATTCAAACCCACGTGTTCCAAAAAAAGAAACCAGATTACAAAACTGGGGCAATCGATCACTATGCGAAGAAGGCATTATATTTTTGTATCTCTAGAAGGAGTCGAACCTTCGATCTCTTCCATGTTAAAGAAGTGCTTTAAAACCAGCTAAGCGATAGAGATATTTGTGACTTTTTTATTTAAAAAAGTCTAAAAAATTGTAGGACTACCTGGATTCGAACCAGGGTAAACTTCTCGTCTCCACTGTGTAAAAGTGGGATGTTAAACCAACTACACCATAGTCCCATTTTTGAGCGGTAAGTGGGATTCGAACCCACGGTGTGCTTTCGCTAACTAGATTGGAAATCTAGTACCATCGACCACTAGGAGATTACCGCATTATTTTAATTTATTTTTATTTTTTCTATATTCTTGTCTATATCTTCTACCTCTACCTTTATTTCTAGAACCATAATATTCAGTTAAAGAATGACAAGATGGGCAAAGTGGTCTTAAATTTTCTTCAACACTATTTAAATGGTCACCATTAATATGATCAACTTCTAATGGTACTTTACCTGTATAAATATTAATTTCATTCCATCCACATTTAGAACATTTACTGTCATATTTTTTAATAATATATTTCCTAACATGAACAGATAAACTATCTCTATATTTACCTATATTCCCATCAACTTCACCATTTTTCCACTTATCTATGTATTGGTTATGTTCAAATTCTGTTTGACATTTTTGTGAACAATATTTTTTTGATCTATAATTTAAATCATTACCACAATTAACACATTTTTTTATTATTCTAGGTGTTCTATTTTTATTATTAAATATCGCTGAACAGCTTCTATCACAAAATTTTCTAGTCTTTCTAGTATCATTTATTTCTTTACCACATTCTAAACATTTATTATTATCCATGTTCTTATAATCACTACTTTTTACACCAAGTCTAAAACACCTACATCTAATTGAATCTGGTGTTCTATCCAATAAATCTGACACTTCTTTATAAGATAATCCTTTTTTTATGAATTCCACCATTTTATCATCATCTTCATTTTTCATCTTTATATTTTTATTATTATATATAAAAAATGAGCGACTTTGTTTAATAGAAAATCAATTTATTTTAAAAATATTTTTTGAGCGAGTGATCGGGATCGAACCGACTCTGTTTCAGATTGGCAACCTGATGCACCACCGTTTATGCGTCACTCGCAATTTTTGAATTACAGATTACATTCTTTTCAGAGTTTACAATTTACAAATTTGTTTCTTTTTAATTGCTGTATGTAATCTTTAAATTCTTTTTTAGAACAGAATATTATTTATTTCATTGGAAGTGAATTTTTTTAATTGCTGTTAATATTCTTTATCTATTTCTTGAGGTTTCTACCAGAGTCGAACTGGTTTCCCATCCATACCACAGATGTATTTTAATCCAATTAAACTAAGAAACCACTTATTTATATTTTAAATCCCATTTTTTTATTTTATCTTCTAATTTATCAATAGTTATACTACATTTATCAAATTTACTAACATTATTATTGTGTATCATCAATTTACAATTTGCTGGGTGTGAAATAATTTTTGGATCTATATTGTTTCTAAATCCTCCCATAACAGAATACATATGATCCCTACTTACACCATTTAAATTATCACCTCTATTTTTAGCTTTATACCATCCATATTTTTCCACAAGTTTAAAATTAAATTCATTTTTATAATCACTTACATTAAATTTAAATTGGCATTTTTCTCTATATATCTGTATATCTGTTTTTAATTTATTAAAATAATTATTTTTACAAGATCTATCACAAAAATTATTAACTCTTTTATTAAATGCTATTATCTTGTTACAATTTGGACATCTTTTCTTATTAGAATAATATTCTATTTTTTCTTTTTTATATTTTTCTTTAATTACAAATCTATTAGATTTCTTTATATTATTATAACCTTCATCACTCAAAATATGCTTAACTTTTTTTCTGTTTTTATTCGTATAAGATGTAGAGCAACTACCACAACAAAAACTATTTCTTTTTTTATTATAATTAATTATATTGTCACATTCTTTACATTTTTTTGGTTTTTTATAATAATTTTTAATTTTTTCTTCTTTTTTCTTTTTATTATTAACTACTAATTTAGAATAATCTCTAATATTTTTATTTACATAAATATTTCTACATTTATATGAACAATATATATTACCATTTTTTATTTCTTCGTTACAATTTTTACACTTATTCATTATATTTTTTATTTGTATATATAAAAAATATAAAGTGGAAAAATAACTTCCCGAAACCTATTTTGTGGAGATACACGGCATCGAACCGAGACATCTTCTGCTTGCAAAGCAGATGTTTTAGCCAATTAAACTATACCCCCATATTTTTAAAATATGTGGAGGTTATGGTGAACGATACCATCTGATTTCTACGTTGCAAATGTAGTGACCACTCCATTGCAGTCCCAACCCCCAAATTTCCCAATATTTCAAATAACTTTGTAATTTTAAGTTTTTACCAACCTCTTATTTCTATGTCGTGTAATTTTCCACACTCACAATCAGTAGTGTATAATTTTATTTCGCCATGAGAACCACATGTTTCACAATCAGAACTATTTGCTGTTAAATTATATTCAACATCATTTAGTCTAAATTCTTTTTTCAAGTTATCACAGAAATAAATTATTCCTACAACTTTTGATTCGTCTTTTTTTCTCATAATTTTTATTCTTTACATTTTTACTAATTTTTGTAACTCAGGTGGGATTCGAACCCACATTTTCAGTTTCCAATTACCCTTAACTGTTTAGAAGACAGTTGGGACTACAGAGCCATTTTATTATAATATTCTATAAATTTATCAATTTCATTTTTTATGTATTTATTTCCATTTTGAACCTAAAATAACTTTGGTATGGTGAGTGGGATTCGAACCCACGTATGAACTTTCGTTGCCTCTCGGTCCCAAACCGAGCGAGATAAACCTGACTTCTCTATCACCATATTTTTCCCAATATTTCAATGAACCATTTATTTTTCTGTAGAGTGAGTGGGGTTCGAACCCACGAACCGATACGTCCAAGGTACCGTTGTATAACCAACTGCATAACCACTCTATTTATTTTATAAACGCAAAAAACCCGAAATCATATGATTTCGGGTTTTTTTATCTTTTATAATATTATATTACATAATCATTAACATAGATACGAAATACCCGAAAGCATAGCTGGACGGTTGCCCCCTGTTACGGGCGCAGTCGTAGCGACTACTGGTCTGGTATTTGTTCTATTGTTTTTCATTATTTCTATATATTAAATATTTTTGTTTTGTTTTAATAATTTTTAATCTTTTACAAAGAAAAGTAAATTTTCTTTAATAAAAAACTAAAAACCAATATTTTTTTGTTTTCTTATATATAAACGAAAAAAAGTCTATTTTTTCCATTTTTATATGTTAGTGCAAAGTAAAGCAAAAGTTTTTAAATATCCAAATTTATTTTGAATTATTTTTAATTATTTTTTATTTTTAATTATTTTTTATTTTTAATAATATTATAATCTGTTATAAATTCATCTACTGCTTCTGGTGTAAATACTAAATCAATACCATCTTCACATTTAATCATAATATTATCACCTAATTTTGTAGTTTTAATATCTTCTTTTTCTACTTTAATTAAAATTTTTGCCATTTTATTGTATTTTTAAAAATTTGATTAATTCATTTTTTATAATTAGACCACTCCATTTATTTTTAAATCTAAAACTTTGACCTGTTGATAATAGTGTATTTTTTTGTAAATATTGTTTAGCATATACATCTTTTGGTAATATAAACTCAACGTTATAAAACTTTTTACCTACACTCTTTATATTAAGTTTAATGGTTGTTTTTTCTTCTGATTCACTGAATATTAAATTATTTCCTAATTTAATTTCGCCATATGGTGATAAATTAACATCAAATGTCTCATTTTTTTCGATTTTTATAATATCCTTATATTTGTTTAAATAATTGGTTATAAAAATCTATAGCATCTTGATTAAATTTTTTATCGTATATTCTATACACAACATCATCAAAAAATTTACATATCATACTACCTTCTTCGTGGCTACTCACATCAACTGAATATTTTTCACCGTTATATTCAAAAACCCACCAATCAGATTCATTATATTCAGTTTGAAAGTTTGGTTCACCGAATGCATTAAACATTCTTTCATAAGTAATACCATGTGGATTATTATTTCTTCTATTATCATCACCACTATTAAGAATATACATCATAAATTTATGGGCATTTCCAAATGATTCTATCCTTTTGATATTATCTAAATCTTCTTTAGTAAAATCTATTTTTTCTATTTTCATAACGACAAAGGTAAGTATATTTTATAAAATAAGCAAATAATTATAAGTTATATTTTATCGTGTCAGATTCTAATGGAGTTGCTTTTCTAATTATATCATTTAGATCAACTTCATATATTTTTCCATCGTAATTAAATTCATAAATAAAATCATCATAATCTGCCTCAATGCGAATGAATTTCATTAAAACTTCATTATCTTCATTATCAACTAAAAACACATCACCTTTCTCAATATGAAAAATTTCTATCTCAGTATTATTAGCATATCTTTTTATATAATCTTGAAATATTTCATCGGTATAACCATTTGGTAGGTCTACATGATAATCAAATTGACCAACTTGCATTTGTCCTGTAATTTTAGCAACTGATACTGTACTATTAACATATTCAACAAGCACATAATCACCTTTCTTATACTTTAAATTATTTTCAAATTTTTTTAAATATTTCATAAGTCCCCTAATTCTTCTTCTGTTATTCCTAATGATAAAGCTAAATTTTTTAATGCTTCTTTATCCATATTAACAATCTTATTAAGTATCATATGTTTAGCATTATCATTAGATGTATTTTTCATTTGATTTGAGAGTTGGTCTACTAGATTACTAGTAGTTGAACCTATTTTTGTTAATAGTTGATATTTAGGTTTTAAAAGGTCAAATAAGGACATATTTAACCACTTAATCGCACTCTGTTTATAATTGACAAGATCTGTTGTTGTATCAACATCATCAGCTTCTAATATTTTTAAAATATTATTTTTTATTCTTTCTGTTATTTCTGTATTTTGATTATTTTCTTCTGGTTTAACTTCATCTATTCCAGAATCTTTCTTTATAACTGGTAACACGGTATCAATATATTGTGACACTGCATTAGAAAATTTATCCTCTGGATAACTCATTAATGCTTGTAAATTTTTATCTCTTGATTTACTAAATATATCTTCTATTGTAAATTCATCATTTTGTAATTTATTTATAACTGGTTTAAGTGAAAAATAAAAAAACTTAATTTCATCAGAAATTATTTTATTAACTTGCTCAATAGACTCACAATTATTAATTTCATTTTGTATAGTAGTACTACACGTTTTGATATATTTTTGATATAAATAAGACGTATTTTTATCTCTATCTACCTTTTTAGTGAACTCAACAAATAAATTATTTAATTTTTGATTAGGTTCATTAAATATTTTATTATAGTTAGTTTTTAAAAAATCAGATACTGATGATAAATTACCTTCAAATATAAAATAATTATATGTCATTTACTTTATTTTATTTTGGTTCTACTTTTGCCTTTTCTGGTTGAGCTGCTGGTTTAGCCTCTGGTTGAGCTGCTGGTTTAGCCTCTGGTTTCTTGACACCTTCTTTTTCAGTTTCAGTATTATTCACAACACCTTTAAATGATATTGGTGATACCCAAAATGTGCTATCTTCGTGTCTAACTTTCCACATCTTAGCATGGTCTGGATTTTCTGTATCCGCTTCCCCTTTTTCATTCTTACCTAAATCAGTACCAACAACAGTAACTTCAATTTCATCATTATTAGATTTACTAAAATATTTATATGCTCCACCAGTAACAACCTCTACATTTTGTTCTTTTTCGCCTAACATTGAATTTAACTTTTCTACTGATTGTTTATATTTTAAATCATTTTCTTTCTTAACTTCAGTTAACTTTATAAGTTTATCATTATCTCCTGATTTATGATATACCCCATACCATTGATCAAATAAATAAGAATTAAGTTGATTTCTCATAACAATCGCAAATTGTGTTAACTTATCTGAGGAATATTCTGGGTTTTTAGATAATTTCTTAATTGTTGTATTAATTTCACCTTTAAATTGAGTTTTTAATTCTTTAATTCTTTCACTTGTAATTTTTGTAAGTTCAGATAACTTTTCTGGTGTCAAGTTTACGAGATTTGATTCTTCTTTTTGTTTTTCAGTTGGTTGTGCTGTATTATTTGGTTGTGTTGTATTATTTGGTTGTGTTGTATTATTTGGTTGTGCAACATTTTGTTCTAAATCTTCAAAAACTATTGATTCAGTCTTTGCTGCAACTTTTTCACCTTGTTTATGTGCTACATTACCTGCAATATTAACACTAGTTAATTTTGAAAACGCATCATCAATTAATTTTTTATACTTATCATATATTTTATTTATCTCAGCAGTACCTTTTATTTTTTTCGCCATTTTAACAACACCTTTCCATAATGATTTAAACATTTTACCAATAAAACCTTCATTTATCATTTCACCATCTTTAATTATATTAAGATATTCATTCTTAGTGTATATATTTTTCATACCAAACTTTATTTTTTTTTATATATTAAATTTCAAATATCATTTTAAGATTAATATATTTTTATATATATTAAAAAACAATAATTAACATGGCATACAATAGTCCTGACATTGAAAGTATTGAAAAAACAAAAGAAGAGTTAGAAAATAAAATAACAGATTTACAAGAAATTGGATTACCTGGTGTTAAAGATATACCTAAAACATTATGGGAAGAAGTTATAAAACCTAAACTATTAACTGAAAGACAAGTTGCTAAAAAAATGATAATGTTACAAGGTGAGACATTTGATATGCCAATAACAGAAGAAGACGCTCAACTAATAGTATATGGTAAGATATATAAAAAAAATGGAAAATTATACGATAATGATGAAAAGGATTCATCATGTATATCTAAACCTGGGGATGAAGATTATATACCACCAATTAATTTAAAACACCCTATGATATCTAATATCAAAGAAATGATAAAAAAATTAAAAAAAGATTTATTACAATTAGGTATAAAAATAGGGGAATTTTTAGTTGCTATCCCAGCCTCCATAATAAATATTGCAACATCATTAATAGCATTAGTTTCATCAGCAATTGTATTACCATTCGGTGCTGGTCTTCCAGCAGCAATAACAGCAGTCCAAACAATGATATTGACATTAACAGAACTACAAGCAAAAACTGCTGCACTATTACCACTAATTGGGGTAGTTGACGCTATTGCATTATTATTACCAAAAGACGCTCAAGTTGTAGTAGCTCAAATAAATATTATTTATGGTATATTGTTAGGTATTATAACAGGTATAACTACAATATTAGGATTACTTGCTAAAGTTACTAGTTTACTAACGAAAAAGAAAAAGAAAATGGATGAACAAAAATTAGATTCTAGCACAAAAGCTGAACCATCAACAATTAAAAAAGGAGAAGAATCTAAATTATCAGCAGAAGCAACAGGTGGTAATTGGGATTATACATATAGTTGGACATCTAGTAACGGGACAGTAATATCAACAGATTCTAGCATCAATGTAAAACCAATTTCAACCACTACATATACATGCAAAATATCTGATAGTACAGGTACAACAAAATCAATATCCACAAAAGTAGAAGTTGAAGATTGATATTTTACCAATAAAAAAAAAAAAAAAATTAAATTAATTTTTTTTAAACTTCTCAAAATTAACTGTAAGTTTATTATCAGACACTTTAATAGGAAATTTAATAGGTGGTGATAATTTTATAATAGTTGTTTCGAATGGATTAACATCATTACTTGATATTAAATTATTATATAACAGCATTTCAGTTTTTTTAAATCTATTAGTTATAAATTCTACACATTCATCATCACTATTTCTAACAAAAAAATCAAAATATTCCTGAAGTTTATTAGAATCCATTATATTTGATTTAATATCATCATAAAAATATACTTTATTATAAGAATCTTTTTTAATTGGTATAAACATATTATCCTCTATTGTTAACCCCACTAAATGTTCCAATAAAATTTTATTTTTATTATATGAAACTTGATTATTAGATCCAATAAATCTAATAGAATCTGCAATAAAATAAATTTTATTTATTTCTAAACCATATTCTTTTAACTTAAGTCTTAATTTATTAAGTAGTACACTATGTTTTTTTCTATCACTCCTCGCAGTTAAAACAGCAATCTCAACATCCTTCCCAATTAAATGTTTTATATTATTTAATAATAACTCAACATCTTTCTTATTTAATATATCCTCATCAAAATTCTCACTATAAGATATACCAATATTGAATACTCTTATACTCTTTTTCTTACGTTGTATTCTTTCTAACATATCCTTTGAAATATAATATCTCTCATTATTATAATCAACAAATATATTATCCTTAATATATATACCACTTTTTATTAAAGCAAATTCAATGGGTGATATTTTTATAATAGGCTTAGATGGATCATTCTTATCAATAACCCAAATGTCACTCTTTATATACCAAAGAGTGTTATCTAAATCAAAAAAAGCTATTTCTTTATTCATATATTTTATAAAAAATTTTAATAAGGTAGTTTAAAAACCCAATCATATTATATTATCCAAATGTGTTAATATCATTTTTTAAATAGTTATACATCAGATACTTCATCAACTTCATATTTTTCAGAATCAACTACTTGAACAGGGATATTTTTTACACCTTTAAAGTCTATAAATGCTATTTTTTCTCCTTCTCTCCAATCTACTTTATCTACAATATCACCAATACTTGGCATCTGTTCTGATGAAACAGTAAAAGATTCGTTATTTTTTTCTGGTTTGATGGACTCATTTACAAACTGTCCAAAATTTTTAATATTCTTCATAGTTGATAATAGTTATTTTTACCTATATATATAAATTTAAAAACAAAAAAGTACACTTCCTATGTATAGTGTACTTTTTAAAAACTATGGTTTATACTTATTCATATTATTCATCATAGAATTCATATTTGGCATATTCTTACCATAATCAGGAATTTTAGTTTGATCTGCACCTGATTCTTTTTGTTGTTTATTTTCTCGCTCTATTTTCTCGTTTAATCTCTTTACATATTCTTCATATTCCCACCATGGTAATTTGTCAATATAAAATGGTGCAATATGATCTAAATCCATAAACCCAAACTTATTATCCAAAATACTCATCAAAGGCATCTGGAATAACGAAAATATTTGATGCTCCTGTGGGAAAGCTCATATCTGTGCGGACCTCCATACCACACGTTGGACATTCACTCTTCATTTCCTTAATACCAAATAGCATATGTCCAACTGCTTGGTTTAATATTTGGAAAGTTTTCATTCCCATATTCTTAAATTCTTGTTCCTTAGCCTTAATCCCATCCTCAGTAATCTTATTCCTATCATGTAACATAAAAGATACCAATTTAAGAAAAGCTACATTAGGAATTTTTTCAATTTTAATCTTATCCTTAATGTCACCAAAAAACACCTCCTGTATACCTATCGTTGGTGGAGATAATTTATAATCAACCCCATCAATATTAAATACAAATACTTTCTCTTTTGGATCAAAATATTTTGAAATCTTATCAGGCATATCATAATTAACAAAAGTTTTTTTAACTTTATCTGAACTAGTTGCTCTTAACTCCATTTTAAATTCATGTCCATTATCACATATAACATCTTTTGATAAATTTTTTCCACCAGGAAATGTTAATTCTCTAATCATAAATATTAAATATAAACGATCACTATCACGAACATCTTTATATGATCCAATTGTACCATTTGCATGATGAAATCTTACACAAGAACCCAAAATATGATTCATCTTCTCTGTAATATCTAAATAATTGTTGTCATCGACCACAGAATATGCCTGAACCTCTTGAACGGAAGCAGACCTAATACTAATCTTTACTCCTTGTTTATAAAAAATCCCACAAGGTAAATTCGTTAACGGTACTTGTATAAACTCATTAGATAATGCAGAATTATCTAAATATGAAGTGTCTACTTTCTTAATAGAATCTAAATTATCACTCCCACTTTCACCACCAACAAAATTATTCTGTAAATATTTAAGAGCTTCATCCTCTTTCTCATTTTTATATTTTTCACTCATTTTTATTTTTATATTTTTAGTTTATATATAAAAACAATTAAGCCCCCCCTAAAAAATACTTGACAATTTTTTTAACTTCTTTCTTCTTTCTTCTTTAAATGAAATAAAATCCTGTTCTAAATACCAAGTTGAATATTGACCAGTTTCATCAGATTCAACACCATAAAACATTTCACCAGTGTTGTCAAATGCTCTATTTTCTATAATATATATTTTATCCATACCTAATTCCCAAGCATACACCCTATTTGATGTATTATGGTAAACTACTTTATCTCCTACTTTAAAATTCATAAACACAAAAATATAAAAAAACTCAATTATAACAAAATAATTGAGTTTTAAAATTAAAAAACTAAGAAATATTACCATCCAAGGTGAACATTCCCATTATCTTTCCCAAGATCAACAGTAGTATGACCACCATAAACATTATCATACCTATCAACTTTAAAAGTGTCATGTAGATTACCACCAGTTGAAAATTGACCATAAACACGGTTACTATTATATAACCCTGGGGTCGAAT